>MJGMD1__coassemble_1835_pt1 | contig 74344 bp, 61 predicted proteins | sample MJGMD1__metabat2_low_PE_010 | metagenome-assembled genome bin MJGMD1 | reverse complement strand
CCGACCTTGCAAACTATGATGAAAAGACATCGGACGGTTATCGTGTAAGTAAAGGCGAAAAGACAATGACCGTATCTTTCTACGGTATGTTTGCCGCCCCTACATTATCTCCTGATTATAATAATCCTTATTGCAGCTCTACGAATGGTGGAAATAGCTGGCTGAATAATTTCACGCTCGCAAAAACCGAGGTTGTAAACAACCGGCGTAAATATACATTCAATGTGGTGGTGGATGCAGCAACCGGAACCGATGCCGAGTATCAGCTCCACTGGGCTAAAATGAATATTACACATAATGCACAAACAGTCAAATCCTACACCATCTGGCGGGGTGCTTCTTACTATGGCTATCCTGCCGGAGGCGGAAGTCCGTATTATACAGCCATTAAGAAAGGTTCTTACTATTGGGCTCCCATTAATTGCGGTGCTACCCGCGTGGCTCAGTCCAATGACGGAAAGAACGCGGTGATAGCCGGAACCGGGAATCTCTACCAGTGGGGGCGTTATGATTATACCAACCCTGGTTGTTCTACCGCTTCTGGTCCGACAGGTAATTCCAGACCCAATAACAATATCTTTTATAAAGTGTCTAATACACCTTATGACTGGTTGACCCCTCAAAACAACAGTTTATGGGACAGCAGCAGTAATGGAGGGGTAAACAACCCTTGCCCTACAGGATACCGTGTACCGACATTTAATGAATTATGGTCTATAAGGAATGCGACAAAATGGGATGGCAACGGTGGTTTATTCATAGTAAATGCAGAGAGTGGTAACCTTCAGCTTATTTTACCTGCTGCGGGTTGTTTGGGGATGGCGGACGGTGTACACGGCTCTAAGGGTAGAAATGGCTTCTATTGGGCATCGTCGATTGTTTCTTCGAGTGATGTGCGTGCTGATAATGTGGCCTTTGATGGTACTGTATTGAATAATAACCCGAGTAACAGGGGATATGCATGCTCTGTCAGGTGTATCCGCAAATAACCGGACATACTGCCTGCCGCATTCGCCTCTTTGATTGATTTGGTTCATTTTCTCCCGAAGGTATCCAAAGACTGTAAACAGTGAGCAAAACAGCTTCGCTTATATACGGCAGCAGGATATAACACTTTTTTTACTTCTGTATCTGTACGGAGGCAGGAAAAACAATTTAAAATGCATCCGTACGGATACGGAAGCGGGAAAGAGAGTCAAAAACCGTTCCGTATCAATATGAACGCATAAAAAACTCTCAAAAACGACTTCGTTCCGCTACGAAAGCATAGAAAAGAACTAAAAACCGTTTCGTATCTGTATGGAAGCACCAAATAGGGCTATGTTCTACTTTCGTACCTGTACGGAATATTCTTTAAACTAAATATTCACATCAAACAGTATTCATATGGCTAAAATTCAAAATTTTCCCAAATCGAGATTACGCAACAACGAATGGCTGGCGGCAGGACGTGCCATCGAACTGCAAATCCAGACAGCAGGCGCATCCGCATTAGGCGTAACTGTCCCTTTCGAAAACTTTCAAAATGCATTACAGGCTTACGATGACAGTTTGGTAAAACTTACTAAAAGCGCACTGACCGCAGAAATGGGTGCCGCCGACAAAAAGCGCGATGCCATGCAATCCGCTATCCTCGACCAGATACGTACGTTTGCCAACCATTTCGACATCGATAAACAAACGGCAGCCAAACGGCTGATCCCTTTGGCAGACAAGTATAAAGGTACAATCTATCTCAGCTTCAACGACCAGACGGGTATGACGGAAAACCTTATACAGGCAGCCGAATCGGATGCCATGAAAGCTGATTTCGCCATACTCGGTCTGACTGCGTGGGTTGATGAACTCAAGAAAGCGAATGCCGAATGTGCCGCGCTTTCCGATGCCCGTCGTATAGAATCCGGCCAGCGCAACACTCCGCAGAAATCAACGGAAACCCGCCCGGCATTCGATGCTGCCTACGAAGCATTGGTGGAAGCGCTGAATGCGCTTGCCCTGGTCAACGGCGACAGCAAATATCTGGAACTTTTCACCTGGTGGAATGCCATGATAGACGAATTTCGTGTATCCGTCTCCTTGCGTTTCGGAAAAGGCAAAGGCGGCAAAATTGACAGCGGTAGCAGCAACCGACCCAACCCGGATACTGGAGACCGGGAAAGTGATGGGGATAAACCGACAGAACTGTAAAGTAGTTGACTGTTGGGCTTCGCAAAGGTGGTAAGCTGGAGGGGAGGAAGCATGTATTTGTGTAAGTAACGAAGAAAAAGGGACAGTCATTTACGACTGCCCCTTTTAAATTATTTGGATGTAATCTTGTTAAAGCTGAATCCAGCGAACATAAGCAAAGTCCATACGGTGAGGCAATTCTTTGTTTACAGGATAAACGCGATAACCTACTTTATGAATACCTGCTTCACTCGGAGTTGTTGTAAGTTCGAAGAATAATTTGGAACCTTCTTCTTTTTTCAGTTTGAACGGTTCTACAGACAGTATTTCCAACTGATGTTTTTCGTTTTCTTTGGTTATAACCATTTCCACGCCCAACATACCCTGTAGTTCGTGACGGTCGATCACTAAATTGAACTTGTAATTCTGTCCTACAACCGGTCCGTCAGCGTTGAAGTCCATGTTGCTTGTGAATGATTCAACCTGGAAGCTATCCCAATGTTCTGCAACTTCTTCTTTCCATGCTGCAATTTCTTTAGCTCTTGCAAAGCCGTTTTCGGATAAATGTGCAGAGCGGGTTGCCAATTTATTGTAGAAGCGGTTGATATAGTCGTCCAACATACGTTTCATTGTATAATCCGGTGCAATCTGAGACATTGAGTTCTTTATGTACTGAACCCATTCAGGAGAATATCCTTTACTGTTCTTAGCATAATACAACGGAATAATTTCTGTTTCCAATGTATGGTAGATAGTTGCGGCATCCAACTGGTCCTGGTATTGCTGGTTCTCATAAGTACGTTTGTCGGTCAAAGCCCAACCAGCTCCTTCTTTGTAACCTTCATACCACCATCCGTCTAATACGGAGAAGTTCAATACACCATTCATTTCTGCTTTTTCGCCGGATGTTCCGGAAGCTTCCAATGGACGTGTCGGAGTATTTAACCAAACATCGACACCTGCAATCAGGTGACGTGCCAAACGCATATCGTAGTTTTCGAGGAAGATAATCTTACCTAAGAATTCCGGACGGCGTGAGATTTCAACGATGTGTTTAATCAATCCCTGTCCGCCACCGTCTGCCGGGTGAGCTTTACCGGTGAATACAAACTGGATTGGATATTGTTCATTGTTTACAATCTTAGCCAGACGTTCCAAATCTGTAAATAATAAATGAGCACGTTTGTAAGTAGCAAAACGACGTCCGAAACCGATCATTAATGCATTCGGATTGATCTTGTCGAGAACGGATACAACTTTGGCGGGATCACCCTGGTTTTTCAGCCAGTTAGCCTTATATTCACTCTTGATATATGAAATGAGCTTGTCTTTCAACGTTCTGCGGATAGCCCAAATATCATCGTCTGCTATGTTTTGGATAGCTTCCCAGTATTTTTTGTTGGATTGGTCTTTGAAGAACTTCTTGTCAAGACGTTCGGCAAAGAAACGTTTCCATTCGGTAGATGCCCAAGTTGGCATATGTACACCGTTAGTTACATAACCTACATGCAATTCACTGGGGAAATAACCTTTCCAAACCGGAGCAAACATGTGTTGTGATACTTTTCCGTGCAGCCAGCTTACGCCGTTTGCTTCTTGACATGTATTCAAAGCAAATACGCTCATGGAGAATTTCTCGTTTGAACCCGGGTTTTCACGTCCCATGTCAATAAATTCCTGCCAGCTGATTCCTAATTTACCGGGGAATTCTCCCATATAGCGACCGAACAAACCTTCATCAAAATAGTCGTGTCCGGCAGGAACCGGAGTGTGAACAGTGTAAAGGGCAGAAGCACGAACAACTTCCAAAGCTTGGTTGAATGTCAGACCATCGTTTTGGATATAATCAACCAAACGTTGTGCATTGATAAGGGCTGCATGTCCTTCGTTACAGTGATAGATTTGTTTTTTGATGCCTAATTTATTTAGCATCAGAATACCACCGATACCTAACAGATATTCCTGTTTCATACGGTTTTCCCAGTCGCCACCATATAATTGGTGTGTAATGGAACGGTCCCATTCACTGTTCTGAGGAATATCCGTATCCATTAAATATAAAGGAACACGTCCTACGCTTACTTTCCAGATATGAGCGTAAACGGTACGTCCGGGATAAGGAACTTCCAATACCATCGGTTCGCCGTTTGACTGCAAAACCTGTGTAAGAGGCAGTGCATTGAAATTCTGTGCTTCGTAGTTGGCAATCTGCTGTCCATCCATAGACAAAGACTGAGTGAAATAACCATAACGATATAAGAAACCGACAGCTGTCAGGTCGATATTGCTATCGCTGGCTTCTTTCAAATAATCTCCTGCTAATACACCTAAACCTCCGGAATAGATTTTCAGAATGTTGGTTAAACCATATTCCATACTGAAATAAGCTACAGACGGTTTTGTTTTATCCGGTTTTGCGTCAACGTAATCTCTAAAGATAGAATAAACGGCTTTGATTTCAGACATTAATACGTCGTCAGCCATAATTTCTTCAATACGTTTGTAAGACAGACTTTGTAACAGAAGCACTGGGTTTCCCTGTGTTGATACCCAAAGTTCTGCATCAATCTTGCCGAATAGTTTAGCACCTTCATGATTCCATACCCACCAAAGGTTAGTAGCCATCTCGTAAAGAGGGCGTAAAGGTTCAGGAAGCATGGAGTGAGAATAAACATCCTTCCAAATCGGGCTGTTTGCGTTATTCGCTTTAATTTTCATTATCGTGAAGTTTAAAATGTTTCAATAAATTTAAAAACTTAGTTCTCTTTTTGTCTAAAAGTGGTGCAAAGATAGATATTATCTCGCTAATTATGAGAGTATTTTAATTATTTCTTTCTTTCGCTTTTGCCAATGCTATTTTGAAAGCTTCTTCATAATAAACAATGAATTTGCTCCATTCGGCTTTGCTTGCCAGTTCGAAACTCCTTGTACGGATATTATCTATTTCCTTTTCATCTTTGCCTACGAGGGTCAGGATAGAGTCGGTGATGGCATCTGCTACTTCAAAATAATTAAAATCGTTACGGTTGATAACTGCAACACCTTCGCTTATGTTATTTCCGGATACGCTTTTCTTTGCCCAAAGACCGAAGCCTGCTAAGTCCGTCGTAATGGTGGGTATGCCAAAAGCAATACTTTCCAAAGGAGTATATCCCCACGGTTCATAGTAGGAAGGATAAACCGTTGCATCCATACCGATTAATATGTCATAATAAGGCTTATTCAGAATGCCATCATGTCCATCCAGATAACAGGGAACAAATATGATTTTGAGCTTATCGGAGGCAGAATTGGTAAAGCCTGCGTGGGAGATATAGTTCAGAACTTTATCCTGTTCCATCATGTTTAGCCAATGTGTTATGAATGGCATTTGCATGGGAGATGTAGTCCGGTAATTTTCTTTTATGGCTTCTTTGAGGTCACCCCGGGCATCACGAACCCAAGCAGGAACCATAATGAAAGCTACAACTTCCCGTTGCAACTTTCCGGAAGTGCGTATCCGGTTCATGGCTTCGATGAAGACATCTATACCTTTATTCCTGTACTCATAGCGTCCACTGGTGGATACAAGAAATGCGTCAGGTGAGATAGTGCAGCCCAATAGTTTCTCTGCCATATTGAGTAAGGCACGGCGTGCTTCGGCACGTTTGGCCGGATATTCTTTTTTATTGGGTACAAAATTACGTTCAAAACCGTTTGGAGTGACAATATCGGGAGCCTTATCCAGCAATTGCTGGCATTCATGTGCTGTGATATCACTTACTGTGGTAAAACAGTCTACATAATGTGCTGCTTTCTTTTCCAGAGAATGTTTGGCTTCCATGTTTAACTCGTGTGCCATCTGGTCGCCGTTATAGCCGTTCATGTAGGCATATAAAGCTTTGTTGTTTCCGGCAATAGAGCGTCCGATAGAAGTTGCGTGGGTGGTAAACAGAGTTGCAATCGCTGGTATTTGCTTCCGGATATATAAAGCACCCATACCCAGCATCCATTCGTTGAACAGGGCTGCTACTTTTTTATTTTCCAGTTTATGATAATGGTAAAAGCTTTCGATCACTTTTCCTACCGCATAGGCAAAAATACAGGACTCGTCGTAGTCTCCATATGCGTGTATAGAGTCTACCTGGAAGTTTTCCCATATCGAATAAAAGAAAGCATCTCTTTCTTTAAAAAACGGTTTAAAATCCACAAGTATAACCGGAGGTGTCCCCGGTACATTCCATCGGCCTATTTTTATTTTTAAACTGTCTGTGGTTTTTGCGTAAGCTTTCCACTCCGCGAAGAGAACATCGTCTTCGATAAAATCAGAAGGGAGAGAGCTATTCCATACATCCGGTCCTATAAAGATTAATTTATCTTTAAAGTGTTGTTGTAATGTATGAGCTTTGGTTGAAAGGACCGTATAAATGCCTCCAACTTTGTTACACACTTCCCAACTGCTTTCAAAAAGATATTCAGGCATTGATATTACGTTGTTCATAAACGATTTTGTTTATAATCAGATGATTCAGGGCGCAAAGATACGTCTTTTTTATCTTTTTTTCTAACTGTAGATGCTATTTAATAAATGAAATATGTAGATTTGTAGATATTTTAAATTAATCAATTATGGCAAAGAGAAGAATTTTGAAGAAAGATATCGGTTTTGTAGCCGGGGATTTATTCTTGGAAGTATTGGTTTGTAAGCTGTATATTCCAGGTGTAGACCAGGATAAAGCAGATGTATTGTTATCCCGGATCTTGGATATGCAGGATAATTTTATTTCGCGTGCAAACCATACTGACGGAAAAGATAATAAGAAGTTGGTAAAAGATTATTATCGTAAGCTTCGTGCTGATTTGCAGGAAGAAGTAAATGCTATCGGAGCAGAAATAGGAGAGCTAAGCAAAGAAAAATAAAGAATGAAGAAAGCTATAAGTAAGGCACTTCTTCGATTGGTAGGCTGGAAACTCGGTCCGTTAATCGAAGATGTGCCTAAATGTGTTATATGTGTTGCTCCGCATACCAGTAATTGGGATTTTATTGTAGGGAAACTTTTTTATACTTCCATAGGACGTAATGCCAGTTTCCTGATTAAGAAGGAGTGGTTTTTCTTTCCATTTAATTTATTGTTTAATTGGTTGGGAGGAGTTCCGGTAGATCGGCATAAACGGACTTCTGTTACAGACCAGATGGTAGAACAGTTTAATACCCGGAAGGAGTTTCAATTGGCAGTGACACCGGAAGGTACTCGTAAGCGGGTGGATGAATGGAAGAAAGGTTTCTATTATATTGCTCAAAAGGCAAATGTCCCTATCTTAATGGCTTATTTTGATTATAAGAAGAAGGAAGCCGGTTTCAAAGGTGTATTTTATCCTACGGGTGATGCAGAAAAAGATATTCGTGCGATTCGTGAAAAATATAGAGATGTAACGGCTTGCCATCCGGAAAATTTCGTCAAAATTTAAATCTTATGACAGAAAATTTGCGTGTCAGTATGCTCCAGTCCCATATTGCCTGGGAGGACTTGGATAAAAATCTTGAACATTATGAAAGCTTGCTTTGCCGTGTAGGAGGAAAGACTGATGTTGCTGTTTTGCCTGAGACATTTACTACAGGCTTTTCTATGCAGGTGGAAAAAAATGCTGATGCAGCAAATGGTGTAACTGTTGTGACTTTGAAAGGATGGGCTTTAAAATATAAACTGGCAATAGTCGGTAGTTTTATAGCAAAAGAGGGAGAAATGTATTTTAACCGTGCCTTCTTTATAACTCCCGAAGGAGAGTCGTTCTTTTATGATAAGCGACATTTATTCCGGATGGCTGGTGAGGATAAACATTTTACTCCCGGAAATAAACGAGTGATTATTAGGTATAAAGGTTGGAATATTTGCTTGCAAGTCTGTTATGACCTTCGTTTTCCGGTATGGAGTAGAAATGTTGGCAATGAATATGATGTATTGATTTATGTTGCTAACTGGCCGAAAGCGCGTAGAGTTGCCTGGATATCCTTATTGCAAGCCCGTGCCATAGAGAATGTGGCTTATGTATGTGGCGTAAACCGTGTTGGGGTAGATGGAAAAGGTTTTGTTTATAGTGGTGATTCGATGATAATCTCTCCTAAAGGGAAGAAATTGGCAGACGTGGGTAAACGTGATGCGGCAACTCGTACATGTACATTATCTAAAAGTGATCTTGAAAGTTTCCGCCAAAAATTTCCGGTTTGGAAAGATGCAGACCGTTTTGTTTTGGGAGATATGTAGTAATTGTAAAGGAATGATATGGTAAGACCGCCTTTAAGTTGTATTTCTGGGGGGATACTATTTTTTTCACATATAAAAAAGCGATTGACGGATTAAAATCCAACAATCGCTTTTTTAATCTTATGTGGGAGAAGTATATGTTATTTTACTTCCTCAAAATCTACATCTGTTACACCACCGTCTTGCTTATTGTTTCCGGTGTTACCTCCGGTTTGCTGTCCGCCGAAATCAGGACCCGGTTGTGCACCACCTGCATTCTGAGCGTTATACATTTCCTGACTTGCAGCCTGGAATACACTGTTTAGTTCTGCCATAGCTGCATCTACACCTGCGATATCCTGAGCTTTATGAGCTTCTTTCAGCTTATTCAAAGCTGTTTCGATAGGAGCTTTCTTATCAGCCGGAAGTTTGTCTCCCAAGTCTTTCAACTGTTTTTCAGTCTGGAAAATCATACTGTCAGCCTGGTTCAGCTTGTCGATACGTTCTTTTTCTTTTTTGTCTGCTTCAGCATTGGCAGCAGCTTCTTCTTTCATGCGTTTAACCTCGTCATCGCTCAAACCGCTGGAAGCTTCGATACGGATACTCTGTACTTTACCGGTTCCTTTATCTTTTGCAGAAACATTCAGAATACCATTCGCATCGATATCGAAAGTTACTTCAATTTGAGGTATACCACGTTGTGCAGCAGGTATTCCATCAAGGTGGAATCGACCGATTGACTTATTATCTTTAGCCAAAGAACGTTCTCCCTGTAAAATATGGATTTCTACAGATGGCTGGTTGTCTACAGCAGTAGTGAAGACTTCAGATTTTTTAGTCGGAATAGTTGTGTTGGATTCGATTAATTTAGTCATTACACCACCCATTGTTTCAATACCTAATGACAGTGGAGTAACATCCAGCAATAATACATCTTTCACTTCACCAGTCAATACACCACCTTGGATTGCAGCACCAACAGCAACAACTTCATCTGGGTTAACGCCTTTTGACGGAGCTTTACCAAAGAATTTTTCAACGATTGCCTGTATTGCAGGAATACGTGTTGAACCACCAACTAAGATAACTTCATCAATATCCGAGGTGCTCATGTTGGCATCTTTCAATGCTTGACGACACGGTTCGATACAAGCTTGAATCAAACTGTCTGCCAACTGTTCGAATCGGGCACGAGTCAATGTTTTTACAAGGTGTTTAGGCACACCGTTTACCGGCATAATATACGGTAAGTTGATTTCTGTGCTTGTAGTGCTTGACAATTCGATTTTTGCTTTTTCTGCAGCTTCTTTCAAACGTTGCAAAGCCATCGGATCTTTACGTAAGTCAACACCTTCTTCGCGCTGGAATTCTTCTGCTAACCAGTCGATGATTACGTGGTCGAAGTCATCCCCCCCTAAGTGAGTGTCACCATTTGTGGATTTCACTTCGAATACACCGTCTCCTAATTCCAGAATAGAGATATCGAATGTACCGCCACCTAAGTCGAATACGGCGATTTTCATGTCTTTATTGCTCTTATCCAAACCATAAGCTAAAGACGCAGCAGTCGGTTCGTTTACAATACGGCGAACATTCAATCCTGCAATTTCACCAGCCTCTTTAGTTGCTTGACGTTGTGCATCGCTAAAGTAAGCAGGAACAGTAATGACAGCATCTGTTACTTCTTGTCCCAGATAGTCTTCTGCAGTTTTCTTCATTTTCTGAAGAACCATTGCAGATATTTCTTGTGGAGTATATAAACGACCGTCGATATCTACGCGTGGAGTATTATTGTCACCACGTACTACCTTATAAGGCACACGGGATATTTCTTTTTGAACCTGGTCATAAGTTTCACCCATGAAACGTTTAATAGAGAATATTGTCTTTTCTGGGTTTGTAATAGCCTGGCGTTTTGCCGGATCACCAACCTTACGTTCGCCACCTTCAACAAATGCGACAACAGATGGAGTAGTTCTTTTACCTTCGCTGTTTGCAATAACAACAGGTTCGTTACCTTCCAATACTGCAACGCAGGAGTTCGTTGTTCCTAAGTCAATACCTATAATCTTTCCCATAATTGATAAATATTTTAATTGTTATTATTTCCTTTATAATTGCTACTCTTATCGAGCTGCACAAACTGTTGTACAAATCATATGCCAAAGTAACAACGGAAGGATTGGAAAAGTTCTCTTGTCATAATTCATGACAATACGGCAGAAACTGTCAACGATAGTTATTTACAGGATGGTCTGTCTTTGGAAGATGAGGTAGGAGATTTGGTTAAGTTTTTATTTTTAGCTGATTTATTGGCAATTATTTCTTTTTTTAGATTACATCCTTGGCAACCGCAGCAAGGATTGTTTTTAGTTGCGGGGCGTGTCAGAAATTTATATATTTTAAAACCGATGTTGACAACGATAAAAATACCGATAATGATGATTGCTATATCCTGCCACATAATTGTCATCCTTTAAACAAGTTAATTAGTAAACTTCCTGTCTGGAATACAATAAATGAAACAATCCAGGCAAGGGCACATGTATAAACTATGACAAATATTCCCCATTTCCAGGAACCGGCTTCATGTACGATTGCAGATATGGTAGCAATACATGGAAAATAAATTAAGACAAATAGCATCAGGCTAAGAGCAATAAGAGGGGTGAATACAAGTTGTCCTTCTGCATTTCTATCCTGCTTCAGTCGTTCGGACAGGGCTTGACTGTCGTCTGCTTCTCCTGTATATAATACACTAAGAGTGCTGACAACTACTTCTTTAGCTGCCATCCCTGTTAGTAGACTGACACTCATTTTCCAGTCAAATCCTAACGGGGCTAATATCGGTTGAACCGCTTGACCGATGCGTCCTATATAAGAATTTTGCTGATGTTCTATTTTTTTCAGATGTTGTAATTCTGTTAATGTTTCTGCTTTTGTTTCCGGATTAGTTTCTGATTGTTCTATTTCTGCGATCTGTTTGTCATAAATGTCTCCTTTTTCAGTCTGACGTGGAAAATAGCCGAGAAACCATATTATAATAGAAGCAACCAGTATGACTCCTCCCATTTTATGTAGATATTGGCGTGCTTTTTCCCACATATGAATGAGGATGGATTTGCCGGTAGGCATTCGATATGGGGGTAATTCCATAACAAATGGCACTTCCTCTTCCTTAAATAAGGTACGTTTGAATATACGTGCCATTATTACTGCCAGTAAAATACCGGTTACATATAATGAAAGCAAGATAACACTTGCGTTGTTAGGAAAAAATGCTCCGACCAGTAATACATATACCGGCAGACGGGCACTACAACTCATTAATGGGTTGACAAGCATGGTTATCATCCGGCTATTGCGGCTTTCAATGGTACGGGATGCCATAATAGCCGGGACATTACAACCGAATCCCATTACCAATGGAATAAATGATTTTCCGTGTAATCCCATTTTGTGCATGATTTTATCCATGATAAATGCAGCACGTGCCATGTATCCGGAATCCTCCATGAATGAAATGAACAAATAAAGTATAAGGATGTTCGGCAAGAATACGATAACTCCACCGACACCACCTATAATACCATCTACCAAAAGATCTTTGAACGGTCCCTCATCCATATGGCTGCGAACAAAATCACCGATTATGCCTACCAGTGATTCTATCCACTCTTTGGGGTATTCCCCTAAGCGGAAAGTTGCTTCAAACATTACCCACATGAACAAGATGAAGATGGGAAAACCTAATACTTTATGGGTGACAAACAAGTCGATAATTTGTGTGCTGGTAGCTTCCTTTATTTTATTTTGCTCAAAAGTCTCCCGCAAAGCTCCGGATATGAAACCGTAGCGAGCGTCGGTAAAAGCTGTCTCACAATCTTCGTTCAGTAGTTTTTCTATTTCGTTAGCTGCATGGTCACGCTCGAGGATAACAGAATCTGAGCCAGGTAAAGCTTTTACAAAAGCGTCTATTTTAGGGTCACCTTCCAGTAACTTGATAGCAAGATAACGCTTAGATAAACTTTTTCCGACATTTCCGTTTTGCTTTAATTCATGTCTTACGTTGTATATTGCTTTTTCCAGCACTTCACCGTAATTAATATGAATATGACGGAGTACAGGATCTTCTTCTTCGTATACTTTGATTACCCGGTTGAATAAATCTTCAATGCCAAATCCGGTTTTGCTGATAGTCGGAACAATAGGGGTTCCAATCATTCGAGATAAGGATTCGTGGTCAAATTTGTCGCCGTGTTCTTGTAGTTCATCATACATGTTGAGAGCTATAACCATACGGACATCCATATCGATTAGCTGGCATGTTAAATATAGGTTTCGTTCCAGATTGGATGCATCCACAACATTGATTACTACATCCGGATGTTCTTCATTCAGGTGTTTACGAACATAAAGTTCTTCAGGTGTATAGGCAGACAGAGAATAAGTTCCTGGTAAGTCTACTATTTTAAAGGTATATCCGTTTTGGTGGAAAGTTCCTTCTTTTGCATCAACAGTCACACCACTGTAGTTTCCTACATGCTCGTGTGCTCCGGAAGCAAAATTGAATAAAGATGTTTTTCCGCAATTGGGATTTCCAACTAAGGCTATGTTGATTGTTTTACCTTTACGAAGAGCCATTGCCTGAAGGTTCTCTTCTGAAGATATTGTATATGAATTGGTAATATGTTTCTCCGGCTCTTGTCGAAATTCTTCATTTTCTAAATCGACAGTACTGACAACTTCGATCATTGCGGCATCGTTTCGACGCAAGGAGACATCATAACCCATAACGCGATAATGAATGGGGTCTTTTAGTGGTGCATTCTGAATGACATCCACTTCTTTACCTCTGATAAATCCCATTTCGATAATGCGTTTACGGAAAGCACCGCGTCCCATTACCTTTACTATAATCCCTTTTTCGCCTGTGCGAAGTTCTGATAGTCTCATCTTTACTAAAATCTTATGCAAAGGTACTATGAAATGATTTGGCAGACAATACCTACTAGTCGGTATTTTTTTTAGTTTTGTGGCAGTAAAAAGAATGGAATGATGGAGTTTGAATTATTGAATAAAATTATTTTGAGTTTGGGTGCCAATAGAAACAGTGAAATAAATATTGCGGCAGCCAACGATTTATTACGTAACAACTTTGTTTCTATTCATTTTTCCGAACCGGTTTATACAGAGCCTATCGGGGATATAAAAACAGGCTTGTTTTTGAATCAGGTAGCTATTGCATATACTTCCAGCTATCCGGATGAAATAAATAAGATATTGAAAGAGGTAGAGCGTACATTAGGACGTACTCCTGAGAGTAAAGTACAAGGAAATATTCCTATAGATATTGATTTGCTCCAATGGAATGATCAGGTCTTGAAGCCCGAAGATCTACAACGGGATTATGTTCGTTCACTTCTTCGTACTCTTTCTGTCTTTTGAATTAAGTATCATATGAAAAACAGCGCGAAACAAGCCGTTTTATTGCTTTGTTACGTGCTGTTTTTATATGAGAGTCTACGAATATGATTATTTCAATTTTTCAAAAATTAAAGCAGATAATTCTTCTGCCAGTTCAGGATTGTCGGCAACACATTGTTTTGCAGCATCTCGTCCCTGACCTAATTTGGTATCGTTATAACTGTACCATGAACCGCTTTTTTTTATGATATTCAATTCTGTACCCAAATCTATGATTTCTCCGGAACGGGAAATACCTGCACCAAACATGATATCAAATTCTGCTTTGCGGAAAGGAGGTGCAACCTTGTTTTTTACAACTTTAACACGAGCCTGATTTCCTTTAACTTCATCTCCATCTTTTAGTTGTCCGATACGACGGATATCCAAACGTACGGAAGCATAGAATTTCAGAGCATTACCACCTGTTGTTGTTTCCGGGTTACCAAACATAACACCAATCTTGTCACGCAACTGATTGATAAAAATACAAGTGGTATTTGTTTTATTGATAGCAGCTGTTAGTTTGCGAAGAGCCTGAGACATTAAACGAGCTTGTAATCCCATTTTACTATCACCCATATCTCCTTCCAGTTCGGCTTTCGGGGTCAGGGCGGCAACTGAGTCTATAACAACAATGTCTACAGCAGATGAACGGATTAACTGGTCTGCAATTTCTAGAGCCTGCTCTCCGTTATCCGGTTGTGAAATCCATAGATTTTCCACATCAACACCTAACTTTTCTGCATAAAAGCGGTCAAAAGCATGTTCTGCATCAATAAAAGCAGCAATACCTCCCATTTTCTGAGCTTCAGCAATCGCATGGATTGCCAAAGTTGTTTTACCGGAAGATTCCGGACCATATATTTCGATAATACGTCCTTTGGGGTAGCCTCCTACACCCAGTGCTGCATTTAATCCGATAGATCCGGTAGGGATGACTTCTATGTTTTCAATATTTTCATCACCTAATTTCATGATGGATCCTTTTCCGAAATCTTTTTCGATTTTATCCATTGCAGCACGTAATGCTTTCAATTTGTCTGCGTTTACAGCTATTTTTCCTGCAGTAGGTTGCTTACCTTCTTCAAATAAATTATCTTCTTTTGCCATTATCTTAATTGTTATAGTTTAAGGATTTGATTTGCATGGTCTTTAGTCTTTACCTCTTTTGAACTAATGATATGAGTTACAATGCCCTCTTCATTAATAATAAAGGTCGTACGGAGAGTCCCCATGTATGAACGTCCGTACATTTTCTTTTCTGCCCATACCCCGAATTCTTGCTGTAAAGTAGTGTCGGTGTCGGCGATGAGGCTGAAAGGTAAATTTTGTTTTTCAATAAACCCCTGATGAGACTTAGCACTATCCTTGCTTACACCTATCACTTCATAACCGGCTGCTCTCAATTCCTCATAGCCATCACGTAAACTGCAAGCTTCGGCTGTACAACCGCTGGTGTTATCTTTCGGGTAGAAATAAAGTGCCAGCTTTTTCCCTTTGAAATCGCTTGATTTTATTTCTTTTCCGTTTTGGTCAAGCCCAAGTACTTCAGGAACTTTATCTCCTATTTGTATTGCCATATATCTTTTTATTTTTGCTTGATATTATAATTCAATATTAACATCGAACAGTTCATGCCAAGGCAAACCTTGTTCATTTAGTTCCTTCATGAATGGATCCGGATCGAATTCTTCAACATTCCAAACACCAGCTTTTTTCCAAAGTCCCTTCATGAAGAGTTTTGCACCAATCATAGCGGGAACACCTGTGGTGTAGCTGACAGCTTGTGCACCGGTTTCTTTGTAAGCGGCTTCATGGCTGCAGTTATTATACACGTAATAAGTACGATCTTTTCCTTCTTTATCAATACCACGGATACGGCATCCGATAGATGTTTCGCCTGTATAATTTTCTCCTAAATCTCCCGGATTAGGAAGAACTGCTTTGAGAAACTGTATAGGAACAATTTCCTGTCCATTGTACATAACCGGGTCTATGCGGGACATACCGATATTTTGAATTACACGTAAATGAGTCAGATATTCCTGTCCGAATGTCATCCAGAAACGGGCACGTTTGATAGTTGGGAAATTCTTTGTCAGACTTTCCAACTCTTCATGATACATTAAATAGGATTCGCGTGGACCTATATTCGGATAGATTAGTGGCTGATGTACAGACAGAGGGTCTGTTTCAATCCATTTTCCGTTTTCAAAATATTTGCCACGTTGTGTAATTTCGCGGATATTTATCTCTGGATTGAAGTTTGTAGCAAAAGCTTTGTGATGGTCGCCTGCATTACAATCTACAATATCCAGGTATTGAATTTCTTTAAAATGATGTTTAGCTGCATAAGCTGTATATACACCTGTTACTCCCGGGTCGAAACCACATCCCAGAATTGCAGTTAGTCCTGCTTTCTCAAAACGATCTTTGTAAGCCCATTGCCAGCTGTATTCATATTTTGCTTCATCCAGCGGCTCATAGTTGGCTGTATCCAGATAACTGACGCCATAAGCTAAACAGGCGTCCATGATGGAGAGGTCCTGGTACGGCAAAGCCAGGTTTACAACTAAATCCGGTTTGAAGGAGTTGAACAAAGCGACTAGTTCGTCTACATTGTCGGCATTTACCTGAGCTGTCTGTATCTTTACATTTGTAATATCTGCAGCAATTTCATCGCATTTACTTTTTGTACGGCTTGCCACCATAATATCGGTAAAGACGTCTGCATTCATTGCAATCTTCTTAACAGCAACGGTACTTACCCCTCCTGCACCAATAACTAATACTCTTCCCATTTACAAATAGAATTAATCTTGTTAATATACGATTTACAAGGTTTTAAACCTAACGACAAAAATACGATGAATATTTTAATAATACTATATCGTTGCCTAAAATTAGTAACATTCGGTTATCTCCTTATTATTAGCTTGTTAAGTTTTGTGATATTCTGATAATGGGCTTGTTTACTTATATTTTAACTATGTGGGAACCAATGTTGGATACTTTGTTTTCCAATCCTTCCTGTTGTAAATATATCCAAGGGTTAAATATTTTACCATTATTCCGGACTCTGAGAATAATGTCATTATCTTTTTAAATAAGGATTTTAACATCAATAAACATGTTAGAAAACACAGCTATAGAAAATGTGTTTTTGTTAAAATCTTATTTATCAAGAAGATTAAGATTTTTGATTATTGTGAATTCTAAATAAATATGAAAGGGAATTTGTTTTTTTATTTTTTAAGTAATACATTTGGTCTTGATATACTATCAATTTTATAGTTATAGTTTTAAATCGTAAACTTAAAACCAAATATATATGAGTTATCTTAAATTTGACAAGACAGTGATGATAAACCTGGAGGAGTCATTAGCTCGTGAGGTACTTCGTACTAATCGAAAAGGGGCTTATCATTGTACAACTGTTGTTGATTGTAATACAAGAAAATACCACGGATTGCTGGTCATGCCTGTTCCGGAGTTGGATGATGAGAACCATGTGTTGTTATCATCTTTTGACGAAACGGTGATCCAGCATGGTGCGGAATTTAATCTTGGGTTACATAAGTACCAGGGAAATAATTATAGTCCAAAAGGACATAAATATATCCGGGAATATAGTTGTGATACGGTACCTCGTACTGTATATAGGGTAGGAGGCGTTATTTTCTCAAAGGAAAAGGTCTTTTCTTTGGCAGAGAATCGTATTATGATTAAGTATACATTGGAAGACGCCCATTCTGCCACAACATTAAGATTTCGTCCGTTTTTGGCATTTCGCAGTGTGAAAGAGCTAACCCATGCAAATGGAAATGTGAACCAATCTTATACGGAAGTTACCAATGGTATAAAAACATGCATGTATCAGGGGTATCCTGAGTTGTATATGCAATTTAGTAAAAAGGTGAAGTTTGTATATGAACCCTATTGGTACAACGGTATTGAATATCCCAAAGAACAGGAGAGAGGTTATCCCTATAAGGAGGATTTATACGTTCCCGGATATTTCGAAGTTCCGATTAAAAAAGGTGAATCTATTTTCTTTAGTGCTGGTGATAGTGCAGTAGCTACTACCCGTCTGAAAAGCCTGTATGAAACAGAAGTGGATGTACGTACACCGCGTACAAGTTTTTTCAACTGTTTGAAGAATTCGGCACAACAACTTTATTTCCGTCCGAAGGATGATGATGCCTATCTGTTGGCAGGCTATCCTTGGTTTAAAGTAAGAGCGAGAGATTTGTTCATTGCTCTTCCTGGATGTACATTGTCTATAGACGATCCTGTTCGATTTGAGAAGATTATGCATACAGCAATACCTGCTTTGAAAGCATTTATGGAGCATAATCGGTTTGACTCAGTTATTCGTGAGATAGAACATCCTGATGTGGGTCTGTGGGCTATTTGGGCCATCCAGCAATATGCAAAGAGTGTAGGTTTGGAACGTGCACGTGAATTGTATGCAGATATTATTTATCAGATTATCGAATATATTGCCGGTCAGAAACATCCTGATATGAAATTGATGGATAATGGTTTATTATTTGCTAATGGACGTGATAAAGCCATAACCTGGATGAATTCTACAATTAATGGTAAACCGGTTGTACCCCGTTCTGGTTATATTGTAGAGTTTAATGCACTTTGGTATAATGCTCTTTGTTTTTATACAGAACTGACAGGTGGAGTGCCTATCGAAAAATATGATAAGATTATTAAAGCGGTGGATGTTTCTTTTCCCGAAACATTTATAAATGGATGTAACTATTTGTTTGACTCGGTGAACGGCTCTATGGTTGACTGGAGTGTACGTCCGAATATGATATTTGCAGTCGCTTTATCTTATTCTCCATTGACTCGTCTGCAGAAACGTGCTGTAGTCGATATTGTTACTAAAGAGTTGCTGACACCGAAGGGATTGCGCTCTTTGAGCCCCAAAAGTGAGGGATATAAACCTTATTATGTCGGACCGCAGTATGAGCGCGATTTGTCATATCACCAGGGAACCGCGTGGCCGTGGTTGTTAGGTGCCTATTTGGAGGCTTATCTCCGTGTATTCGGAAAGGGCGGAGTTCCATTTGCCGAACGTATGCTGATAAGTATGGAAGAGGAAATGTCATTACATTGTATCGGAACAATACCGGAATTGTTTGACGGAAATCCTCCGTTTATAGGTAGGGGAGCTATTTCATTTGGAATGAATGTGGCAGCTATTCTCCGTGTAGTAGATTTGTTGAAGAAGTATAACGCCGAATAAAACAATACCATATGAAAGCATTGATGTTTGGATGGGAATTCCCGCCTCATATTTTAGGAGGTTTAGGTACGGCAAGTTTTGGTCTTACGCGAGGTATGGCCATGCAGCCCGATATGGATATAACTTTTTGTATTCCGAAGCCTTGGGGGGATGAAGACCAGAGTTTTTTGAAAATAATAGGAATGTGTAATGTACCGATAGTGTGGCGTGATGTAAATATGGATTACGTAAAAGAACGTCTGTCCAAATATATGGATCCGCAGAAATATTATGATTTTCGGGATCATATTTACGCCGATTTTAGCTACAGGCATGTAAACGATTTGGGATGCATGGAGTTCTCCGGGCGTTATCCTGATAATTTGCTGGAAGAGATTAATAATTATTCTATTGTAGCAGGAGTTGTGGCACGGACAGAGCAGTATGATATTATTCATGCTCACGACTGGCTGACTTATCCGGCAGGTATCCATGCAAAAAATGTAAGTGGGAAGCCATTGGTTATCCATGTACATGCTACTGATTACGACCGTAGCCGTGGAAATGTGAATCCGGATGTATATGCAATAGAAAAGAATGGAATGGACAATGCCGATCACATTATAACTGTTAGTAATCTGACACGTCAGACTGTGATTGAGAAATATCATCAGGATCCCGCGAAAGTGACGACTGTTCATAATGCCGTGGAGCCGATGAGCCCGGAAATTTTGGCCATACAGGATAAAAAAGGTGTAAAAGATAAGGTGATTACTTTCCTTGGACGTATCACTATGCAAAAAGGACCTGAATATTTTGTCGAAGCTGCTGCAAAAGTATTGGCAAAAGCTCCGCATGCACGTTTTGTTATGGCAGGAAGCGGTGATATGATGGACCAGATGATCCGTTTGGCTGCTGCTCGTAATATTTCGGATCGTTTTCATTTTACCGGTTTTATGAAAGGAAAACAGGTTTATGAAGTGTTGAAGGCTAGTGATGTGTATGTGATGCCCTCGGTTTCCGAGCCGTTTGGTATTTCTCCTTTAGAAGCTATGCAGTGTGGTGTGCCATCTATTATATCCAAACAATCCGGTTGTGCTGAAATCTTGGATTATGCAGTAAAAGTGGATTATTGGGATATAGAAGCATTGGCAGATGCTATGTATGCAATTATTACTTATCCGGCTATGCATGAATTCCTGAAAGTGGAAGGAAAGAGAGAAGTTGATAATATAAAATGGGAATATGCCGGACAAAAGGTTCGTCGTATATACGACCAGGTGATTAATAAATAGAATAGACAAAAATTAAAATAAGATATTATGAAGACGATCTGCTTTTATTTTCAGATACATCAACCGTTCCGCTTGAAAAGATACCGTTTCTTTGATATAGGAAATGACCATTATTATTATGATGATTTCCAAAATGAAGAAATTATCCGCCGCATTACTGAACGTTGTTATCTCCCTGCCAATAAGGTGATTTTGGATATGATAAAAACAAGTGGTGGAAAGTTTAAAGTTGCATTTTCTATTTCCGGTATGGCTTTGGAGCAGATGGAAATTTATGCTCCCGAAGTAATAGATAGCTTTAAAGAACTTGCTGCTACAGGAAATGTAGAATTTTTGGCTGAAACTTATGCACACTCTCTTTCCTCTTTAGGTGATCCTGCTGAATTCCAACATCAGGTGCAGAAGCAGGAAGATAAAATTAAGAGTCTATTTGGTGTTAAACCGAAAGTATTCCGTAATACTGAATTGATTTATTCCGATGAAATTTCGGAAATGGTTTATAAGATGGGGTATAAAGGCATGTTAACAGAAGGTGCTAAGCATATACTGGGATGGAAAAGTCCGAACTATGTATATTCTTCTTGTGTAGAGCCCAAGCTGAAATTATTGTTGAAGAATGACCGTTTCAGTGAAGATTTATCAGACCGTTTCAGCAATTATAGTTGGAATGAATATCCTTTGACTGCTGATAAGTTTATGTCGTGGATTGCCGAAACTCCAGAGTCTGAACAGATAATTAATTTGTTCATGAACTATGAAGTATTAGGATCGCTGCATCCGGCAGAAACAGGTATTTTTGAATTTTTCAAAGCTTTGCCTCGTTTTGCTGCAGATAAAGGAATCGGTTTCTCAACCCCTTCTGAGGTGTTTAACTTGATTAAACCGGTAGATTGTATTTCTGTACCTTATCCTATGTCATGGGTCGACGAAGAAAGAGACTGTAGTTCATGGTTGGGAAATGTATTGCAGCAGGAAGCTTTCCACAAACTGAATGAAATAGGCGAACGTGTTCGTTTGAGCCAAACCCGCCGTATTCGTCAGGACTGGTATTATCTACAGAGTAGTGACCATTTCTATTATATGAGTACTAAACATATGGGGACAGGTTTCAGTCCGTATGATAACCCATACGACGCATTTAATAATTACATGAATGTGTTATCTGATTTTATTGTCCGTGTGAATGCAGAGTTCCCTGAAACGATTGAGAATGAAGAATTAAATTCTCTTCTGACCACAATCAAAAATCAAGGAGAGGAAATTGAAGGTTTGCAGCAGGAAGTGGATAAGCTGAAGAAAAAGTTAGCAAAGAAGTAGTGTAGAATAATGTTTTTGATAAGGAGGATGTGTACTTGACATATCCTCCTTTTTTATTTGATACTAAAAAGGAAAACAATAAATACTGTTTTAAACAAAAAAAGCACTTGTTTTAGTTTAAACAGGTGCTTTTTATTATTATATCATTTATGCTATTCCTTATACTTTATGCTCACCACTCTGATTTCCATAGCATCTTTGTCAATGCGAAGTTTAACGCCGGCTGGTCTAAGGAAGTTGCTAATTGCAGAGGTATATTCCGTAGATGTTCCGTAATAGTCGCTTGAAGTGGAAGTTTTGCGTTCCACTGGAATAACACTCAGGACCAAATCTTTTTCCGGAGCTTTCTCTATATGATCTTTTAGCAAATTGGAGATGTTACCGAATGTATAAGTACGTGTTGAAGCTGTATATTGCCCACGATATGAAGTCTTGTTATTTTCTACTTTGCTTTCTTTAAAGAAAGTGTCTACCGAATCTTTAGGTAGTAGCAACAAATTGTCTGGTGCTTTGAATGCAAAATCCCATTTTTCTTGAGGTTCAGCCTTCAGGTTGAATGAAAGGTTACTTAGAATACGCCCCTTGATAATTGGTGCAATTTCTTTTGCCGGGATAGTCAGTTCCGTATATACACCTGATGGACTTTTTATATAAGCAAACTCGTCACTCGGTTTGAGTAAATCGTCTAAATTCTCATTCTGGATACGATTTAATTGGACGACTTCCGAGGTTACACTGAAAGATTCGTTTGTTTTGACAATTGAATCTTGTCCGGCAGACCCTTTGACTATATACTTATAGTAGATAGACATAATGGAAGCATCAATATTCAAAATGTTTCCTGTACCCATTGTAGTTGTAACATAGATACCGGGAAAGAATTCATTGAAAGTTTCTTGATTTTTAAATGATGCCGGATTATTTTGGGTTTGATCGTAAAAACGCTGACCTATTTCCAATGGCATTTTAATTTTTACACTGGGCTGGAATGTATAATTTCCATTAGAGTCTACTGCTTTTCTGACAGAATCAGGAACTGTTACATCATAAGCAGTATAAGACTTTACTCCAAAATTAGAGTTGGGATTATAATAATCCTTTGGATCAGCGTTTGTATAGAAATATCTGGGAAGTGCTTTGTTTACTTCGTATAACTGGACAGTCATCGGAGCGAGTGAGTCTCCCACCCAGCTACTATATAATATCCTGAATTCAACAGAATCAACCTTACCGTTTATCGGAGTCTTTTTGAAACTGAAATTTTCCGGGCAGTAGAACTGGCAGAGGTAATCAGATTTTAGATTACCATATAATGGATCATAAATTTCTCCCAGTGAACCATAAATAGTTCTTGCATATACAGAATCTGTTTTGACTGTTCTGCCCTTGATGTAGAAAGTGTCAGCATAGACAATCACCCCATCTGATTCAGGCATGGTATTCATCCCCACCTGATGCAGCGTATCATCACAACCACTTAAGATTGATAATCCTAAGCCTAATCCAAGTAACACATGCTTGATTTTCATCTCTAAATTATTTTGAGGCTAATATGACATCATAAAATTCATTGAATTTGTCCATATAAATATCTGGAGATTGATAGGGGAGGAATTTAATATTTTTCTTGGTCTCTATATAATCCAGAATATCCTGATTAATAGTTTCACTGCCTTGTATTATACCATCAGACATGTCGATCGCAAGTTTGCTTAGTCCAACAAAACTTGTATCGTTTTTAATACTTTTCAGGTCGCTATCTTTTGCTCCGTCATCTTTCAGCTTGTTTATGAATTCTTTTCTGAACGGAGTTGTAAAGTCATCATTATAAATAGAATATACTATTTTTGCATTTCGAAGACATGGGTCGTCTGCGTACAATCTCTTGATATAAAGAGCTGTTAATGCCGACATCCATCCATGACAATGGATTACATCCGGAATCCAACGGAGCTTTTTTACAGTCTCCAAAACTCCTCTTACGTAGAAAATAGAACGATCGTCATTATCTTCGTATTCATTGTCATTTTCATCTTTTACAGTGTGTTTTCTTTGGAAGAAATCATCATTGTCGATGAAATAGATTTGCATACGAGCAGCTTGAATGGACGCTACCTTGATGATAAGCGGATGATCAGTGTCATCAATGATGAGATTCATACCAGAAAGGCGGATCACTTCATGCAACTGATTGCGTCGCTCGTTAATGTTACCGAATTTCGGCATGAATGTTCTGATCTCACGACCACGCTCCTGTATGCCTTGCGGCAAATTTCTGCATATCGTTGCAATCTCTGATTCTGGAAGGTAGGGTGTTATTTCTTGGGCTATAAACAAGATTTTTTTTGCATCCATTCTGTAAATTAGTTTTATAAAGTCGGCACAAAGATAATAAAATTCTTTCATTTACGGTAATTATTTAGTTGCTTTGCACCGTCAATAAGCATCTAAGCGATGAAAATAGTAAGCAGTATCAAAGAATTAAAAAGTTATCTTGCTATAGAAAAGCAGAATAACAAGCGAATTGGTCTTGTCCCGACTATGGGGGCATTGCATAACGGACACCTTAGCTTGGTAAAGCGTTGTGCGGAAGAAAATGATATATGTGTGGTGAGTGTATTTGTTAATCCGACTCAGTTTAATGATAAAAATGATTTGGTAACTTATCCTCGCACATTGGATAAAGATTGTGCCCTTTTGGAACCGGCAGGTTGTGATTATGTCTTTGCCCCTTCTGAAGCAGAGATGTATCCGGAGCCGGATACCCGCACATTTGATTTTGGTACAGTCTCCGCGGTGATGGAAGGCGCGCGCCGTCCGGGACACTTCAATGGTGTAGCCCAGGTTGTCAGCCGATTATTTTATATTGTAGGACCGGACAATGCCTATTTCGGAGAAAAAGATTTCCAGCAGATTGCAGTGATCCGTGCAATGGTCAAACAGTTGAATATCCCTGTAACAATCAATGATTGTCCAATTATTCGCGAAACAGATGGGCTGGCTTTGAGTAGCCGGAATGTTCGTTTAACTCCCGAGCAGCGTCAAAAAGCACCGTTGATTGCCCGAACCTTAAAAGAAAGTGCTAACTTTGCAGCCGGAAAAAGTGTACAGGAGGTAATTGATTATGTTGTAAATACGATAAATGCCGACCCCGTAATGCGTGTTGAGTATTTTGAAATAGTGGACGGGAATACAATGGAGTCTATCCGTAACTGGTCGGATACGACTTATCCGGTAGGTTGTATTACTGTATATTGCGGAGAAGTTCGTTTGATTGATAACATAAAGTACTAAAAAGCTGATATTACTGCTTTTTCCTGAATAGCAGAGTGGAAATCAATTTATAGAAAGACGATGTTAATAGAAGTAGTTAAATCGAAGATTCACCGTGTCACGGTGACAGAAGCAAATCTGAATTATATCGGCAGTATCACAGTTGATGAGGATTTGTTGGATGCCGCAAACTTGATCGCCAACGAGAAGGTCGCTATTGTAAATAACAATAACGGAGAGCGTTTTGAAACTTATATCATTAAAGGGGAACGTGGTTCCGGTGTCGTTTGTTTAAATGGTGCAGCTGCCCGTAAAGCCCAACCGGGTGATATTATTATCATAATGTCATATGCATTGATGGATTTTGAAGAGGCTAAAGCATTCAAGCCATCAGTAGTATTTCCTGATACGGCAACAAATAAATTGATATAAGCATCGATCGCAGAAATTAGTGCAATATAGCAACAATGGAAAGCCCGTCCGATGCGACGGGCTTTTTTTATGAGTAAAATTTACCTGATCCTCATTTATATGGTATATACAAATAAGCAAATTTGGAATGTAAGTTATCCTATTTTTTTAAGCCTTCTGGCACAAAATATTATTAATGTAACAGATACTGCTTTTTTAGGCAGGGTAGGTGAAGTTGAATTAGGTGCCGCAGCAATGGGGGGCTTATATTATATCTGTGCTTTTACGATAGCATTTGGGTTTAGTACCGGTTCTCAGATTGTAATGGCACGACGTAATGGGGAAAGAAATTATAGAGAAGTCGGCCCGGTAATGATACAGGGAGTCCTTTTCTTGTTGGTTCTGGCTGTTACATTGTTTATCTTATCCCGTCTCTTTGCTGCGGATATATTACGCGTGTTGATTTCATCAGATACGATTTTACATGCAACGGAAGAATTTTTGGATTGGCGTATATTCGGATTCTTTTTTTCTTTTGTTAATGTCATGTTCCGTGCTTTGTTTATCGGTATAACGCGAACAAAAGTGTTGACAATTAATGCAATCCTGATGGCGGTGACCAATATTATATTAGACTATTTGTTGATTTTCGGCTATGGCGGTTTTCCTCAGATGGGAATAAAGGGGGCTGCGATTGCTTCGGTTGTTGCGGAAGCTGTTTCTATTTTGTTTTTCATGGTTTATACGCGTCTGACGGTTGACAAGCGTAAATATGGTCTAGATAAGATAACCTCATTTGATTTGAACTTGTTAAAGCGGGTATTAAGTATTTCAATCTTTATGATGTTACAATATTTTATTTCAATGAGTACTTGGTTTATGTTCTTTGTTGCAGTAGAGCGGCTAGGACAGCGTGAACTTGCTATTGCCAATATTGTGCGTAGTGTTTATATTGTGATGTTGATACCTATAAATTCCCTGTCAACCACAACAAATACATTTGTAAGTAATGCAATTGGAGCGGGCCATGTCAATCAGGTGATTCCTATTATCTCAAGGATAGCTAAATTATCGTTGGGGATTATGGCATTGTTTGTTGCGATTGTCTGTATTTTTCCGGATACTATACTGTCTGTTTATACGAATGAAGTACGGTTGTTGGAAGATTCTGTTTCATCGGTCTATGTTATATCGGTAGCCTTGTTGGTTGCCGCAGTCAGCAACGTCGTGTTTAATGGCGTTTCAGGAACAGGGAACACCCGTTCTGCATTGTGGATAGAGATTGTTACGCTTGTTTTTTATTGTTTATACGTTTATGTGGTCGGAATGCGTCTGCAGGAACCCGTTTATATTTGTTTTACGGTAGAGGCAATCTATTATACCGGATTGTTATTGTTGTGTATGATTTATTTGAAAAAAGGCAATTGGCAGAATAAAAAGATTTAGAGGTTTACATCCTTTTTTGTACCTTTGCGCCTTATTCATAGAATTGAAGATAAAATAAATACATATACGAATTATGTTTGAAAATTTAAGCGAAAGGTTAGACAGGTCGTTTAAACTGTTGAAAGGTGAAGGAAAGATTACAGAGATTAATGTTGCAGAAACATTAAAGGATGTGCGCAGAGCTTTACTCGATGCCGACGTAAATTATAAAGTGGCAAAAAGCTTTACTGATACGGTAAAGGATAAAGCTTTAGGACAGAATGTGCTTACTTCTGTAAAGCCCAGTCAATTAATGGTGAAGATTGTTCATGACGAACTTGCCACTTTGATGGGGGGAACTGCAACGGATATAAATTTGGAAGGAAATCCTGCCATTATTTTGATGTCAGGTCTTCAAGGTTCCGGTAAAACAACGTTCACAGGTAAACTTGCTAATTTGCTGAAGACGAAAAAAAGTAAAAAGCCGTTATTAGTAGCTTGTGACGTATACCGTCCGGCTGCTATCGAACAGTTGCGTGTTGTCGGCGAACAGGTAGGTGTATCTGTTTATATGGAACTCGAGAATAAGAATCCGGTAGAGATTGCCATGAATGCTATCCGTGAGGCACGTGCCAAAGGGAATGACGTGGTCATAGTCGATACGGCAGGTCGTCTTGCTATTGATGAGCAAATGATGAAAGAGATAGCTGCCATTAAGAGCGCTATCCAACCGGATGAAACCTTGTTCGTTGTGGATGCCATGACCGGACAGGATGCTGTGAATACGGCTAAGGAATTTAACGAACGTCTGGATTTCGATGGTGTTGTTTTGACGAAACTCGATGGTGATACTCGTGGTGGTGCTGCTCTTTCTATCCGTACTGTAGTGGATAAGCCTATAAAATTTGTCGGTACAGGTGAAAAGATGGATGCACTGGATATCTTCCATCCCGAACGTATGGCAGACCGTATCCTGGGTATGGGTGACATTGTTTCTTTGGTAGAACGTGCACAGGAACAGTATGACGAAGAGGAAGCCAAACGCTTACAGAAAAAGATAGCTAAGAATCAGTTCGATTTCAATGACTTTATTTCCCAGATTCAGCAAATCAAGAAGATGGGTAACCTGAAGGAACTGGCTTCTATGATTCCTGGTGTTGGCAAAGCCTTGAAGGATATTGATATTGATGATAATGCTTTTAAGAGCATAGAAGCAATTATTTATTCCATGACTCCGGTAGAACGTACAAATCCTGCCATATTGAACGGTTCACGCCGTCAGCGTATTGCTAAAGGTAGCGGTACTTCTATTCAGGAAGTGAACAAGTTGATTAAGCAATTCGATGAAACCCGTAAGATGATGCGTATGCTTACGACTGCGAAACCGGGAGGAAAGAAATTTCCTTCTTTCAAAAGATAAAACCAAAAAGATATATGGAAGAACAACATTATCAATTATTGGACGGAAAAGCTGTTTCTGCTCAGATGAAGCAGGAAATGGCAGAAGAGGTGGCACAGATTAAAGCTGCCGGTGGTAAAGTTCCTCATTTGGCTGCTATTCTGGTAGGACATGATGGTGGCAGTGAAACGTATGTGGCAAGTAAGGTGAAAACTTGTGGAGAAATAGGTTTTAAATCTACTTTGATTCGTTATGAAGACGATGTGACGGAAGAAGAACTTCTCCGTAAAGTAGATGAACTGAATAATGATCCGGATGTAGATGGTTTCATCGTACAGTTGCCGCTTCCTAAGCATATTTCCGAACAAAAGATAATCGAGGCTATTGATTATCGTAAAGACGTGGATGGTTTCCATCCTATTAATGTGGGACGTATGTCTATAGGTCTTCCCTGTTTTGTTTCGGCAACACCGGCTGGCATTCTGGAATTACTTCGCCGTTATGAAATACCTACACAGGGTAAACATTGCGTGGTACTAGGCCGTAGCAACATTGTCGGTAAGCCGATGGCAACTTTGATGATGCAGAAAGCATATCCGGGAGATTGTACGGTAACGGTTTGCCATAGCCGTTCTGAAAATCTGAAAGAAATGTGCCTGAGAGCTGATATTATTATTGTAGCATTGGGTGTTCCTGAATTCTTGAAAGCTGATATGGTAAAACAAGGTGCTGTGATTGTTGATGTGGGTACGACTCGTATGCCAAGTAGCGTAACCAAGAGCGGTTTTAAACTGACTGGTGATGTGAAGTTTGACGAAGTGGCTCCTAAATGCTCATACATTACTCCGGTTCCGGGTGGTGTAGGTCCGATGACTATCATTTCTTTGATGCGTAATACCCTTCTTGCCGGTAAAAAAGCAATCTATAAATAAAATCTGATTTTTAATGACGGAAGTAATGGTTTTCTTCTAAAGTGGGAAAATAGTTACTTCCGTTATTCGTGATAATTGATAACCTTACTTCTCTTACCTCATGATGAAGTACATTTATTCTTTTCTGTTACTTCTCTTTTTCTCTTTCTACTTATCTGCACAAGATAGTTTGACTGTTATTTTTGCCGGAGATGCGATGATGCATCAGATGCAGATAGATAATGCACGGGAAAATAAATCTTTTAAATTGGATGGATATTTTCCGAATATTGCAAAAGAGGTAAAAACTGCGAATATATCAGTGGTTAATCTGGAAGTTCCTTTAGGTGGCGAACCTTACAGTGGTTATCCGGCATTTAGTGCTCCGGACGAATTTGCTGTGGCATTACAGGAGGCTGGTTTCAATTTCTTTTTATTGGCGAATAATCATTGTTTGGATAGAGGGGTGAAAGGGTTGGCTCGTACAATTCATCTATTGGATTCTTTGGGGATGCGTTCGACTGGAATATTTTTGGATAACGAGCAGCGTATGCGTTCTTATCCGATGCTACTCCGTAAAAATGGTTTCCGTATCATTATGCTGAATTATACATATGATACTAACGGGATACGTATCAAGGCTCCCTATACTGTTAATTATATAGATAAGGAAGTTATGGCAGCGGATATTGCGGAGGCTAAACTGTTTAATCCTGATTTTATTATAGCTAATATGCATTGGGGGATAGAGTACGGCCAACTACCATCGAAAGGGCAGAAAGAATTGACCGATTGGCTCTTTGAGCAAGGTGTGGATTTGGTTGTAGGTAGCCATCCTCATGTTGTGCAGCCTATGGAATTAAGGAAAGGGGAGGGAGGATTATATAAACAACTTGTTGTTTATTCTTTAGGTAATTTTATTTCCAATATGGGGAGGGAAAATACCCGGGTCGGAGCTATGGTGAAAGTCGTGCTGTGTCGTAGAAGATTGGAACGTTATATTTCTTCCGCCCGCTACGTTTTGGTATATTCTGAACATTATAAAAATGAACGAGGAAAAGAAAGTGTTCGAGTTATTCCCTCTCTTCCTCCCATTGAAATGGAAAGTGGCGATTTATTTTTTGAAAATACAGTCATGAACCAACAAATGAAGAGTGTTCGTACACTGTTGAAAATTAATAATATAGATGTGGATGAGTATTTTGTTGAATAAAATAGAGTGAAAAATATGTACGAAATATTTGCAGATTAAAACAAAATACATATCTTTGCACCGTCTTAAAGAAAACAAATCAATAAGACTTACATGGTGATTGTAGCTCAGTTGGTTAGAGCATTGGATTGTGGTTCCAAGGGTCGTGGGTTCGAGCCCCATCTTTCACCCCCTTCTCGTTATAATAAAAAAGACTACCTCATATCGAGGTAGTCTTTTTTATTATAAAATTTCTTGTTTTATATTTTGTTTCCATGAATAATAGCAGGGCGTAACCGATGTTTTACATACATGAATCCTTTTCTTACAGAGTATGAACAATGGTGGGCTTCTAAATAGGATGCAATCTGTTTTTTGTCATTTCGTTTATGATATGTACAAATTGCAAAATGTAAATTTGTAGCTTCATTAAATAACAGTTCGGCCCCTTCCAGTGCTTCACATTCGGCCCCTTCTATATCCATTTTTAGAAACAGGTTATCTTTCGGTTTGTCTTTAAAGAAATCGTTTAACGATACGCTAATTTCTGTACTTGATTTTCCTACATATTTATCTACGATAAGAACTTTATTTGTCCAAGGTTTGAAAGTGGCTTGTAAGGCCTCTATCCAGTCCTGCTCAAATTCAAAAAGATAGGCGAATTTAATTTTCTCGATACCATCTAATGATGTGAATCCTTCGGCAGAACCGATATCTAAAAGTATTTTACCTTCCAATTCATCAAATGAGTCGACATAGTGATGAGGGTGATTTATATCCTGTTCGATCAATAAAGCCCTATAATTCTTTTCAATAGCAGCTTTTGTGTATCTGCGAGGATAGTATAGTCTTTTATCTCCCCCACGATGCTTGACATAAAAAAGTCCGTTTGTTTCATCCTTTTTTATTTCAACAGGCATATGTAGATATTTTTCTGCAAATTCATAAGGGTAATGAGTATATCCGTTTTCTTTTAAATATCTGTAGTAGTTTAGCAGAGGAGATTGCGGTTCGAATATTTTATACCAGGCATAAGGAATATTTCCATAAATAAATTTCTTCAGTGTTTTTCCGAAAGTTGTTGTCATATTTGTTTTTTAGAGTTATTATTTGAATGGACTATAATTGAAAGATTCAATAGATAATCCTATATCATCATAAAATGATAACTGACAGGTAGAGTTATTAAAATAACCTCTAGCTGTCACTTGTCATTTGTAAAGCTATTACTTAGTTTTATAGTTAATTGTACCTGTAGCTTGATTTGTAGGCATTACTAATACTTCTGCAATCTGTACGTGGGCAGGAGCTGATGCTGTATAGTAAACAACTTCTGCAATATCATCACCATTCAAAGGATGGATACCTTTATAGAAATCATCAGCCCGTTCTTTATCACCACGGTAACGTACTACAGTGAAATTGGTTTCAACCATGCCAGGCTTGATGTTTGTTACTCGCAACGGGGTATCAACCAGATCGATGCGTAAACCATCCGACAGGGCTTTGACTGCAGCTTTTGTCGCACAATATACGCTACCACCCGGATAAGCGGCATCACCGGCAATGGAGCCGATATTGATGATATGGCCACATTCACGTTCTACCATTCCCGGGACAATCATGCGAGTCATCGATAATAAAGCCCGGATATTGGTATCGAGCATAATATCCCATTCATCTAAATTCCCTTCAAACTCTTTATCGACACCTATGACTAGCCCTGCATTATTTATTAAAACATCAATATTTTTCCATTTACCTTGCAGGGAATCTACAGCAGAGCGCATAGCAGAGCGGTCGCGTACATCAAATGGTAGTGTTAACACATCGATTCCTTTTGCAGTGAGTTCTGCTTTCAGTGCATTTAGTTTTTCTATGTTTCTGCCATTTAATATTAAATCAGAGCCCATTGCTGCAAATTTACGTGCACAGCCTTCGCCGATGCCGCTGGTTGCTCCTGTGATAAAAATGATTTTATTTTTCATGTTAATTATTTATTATGAAACGATATCGCAAAAGTAAGAATATATTTACTTTCAAGTCGGGTAATAGGAAGAATTTGATAATGTATAGGTTGGCTCTACAACTTTTTATCGAATAAGATAAAAATGTTTTTATTAATAACTATGCCTTTGTTTGTAAAATAATTAATTATATTTGCTTTGTATTTTAAAATAATAAATATTGTACATGATAAAATGAATGCTAGTTATGAAAAAAGAACACAAAAAAACTAAAGTAAGTGTTTTAAATCTGGAAAAATTGATTTTGGCATTAATTTGCTGTTGCTTGTTTACAGGATGTAAAATGAAAGAACCTGTTTATTGTGTTGCTCCGGCAGATAATGATCTGGTTCGTTTGTTCGAAAAAGAAAACATACCTTTTGTCAATTATCCATCCGTTCAATCGGCAATAGAATCTGTGCCGGAAGGGAACTCCCTTCTTCTATTGGCTTCTGATGAACCTGGAAAAATAACGAATATCACCCAAGCAGATATTAAAGTGATTGCATCGAAAAAATTGAAAGTCTATATTGAGTATGCGGCGATAGGTGTGGATACGGTTCCGGTATCCAAAGTGTTGGATTTAGAGAGAGTTGTAGTCTCCGACAGCCTGTTTTTTAAAGATTTACCTTACATGTCTCTGCTTACAGTGAATGCCAGTCCTGTATTATTGGCGAAAACCAAACAGCCTTCCTTATTAGATGTGGCAAAAGTAGCCGGATTTAATAAGGCTGAATACGGACTGGGGAATACGCCTTCATTGCCGCTATTGTATTTCTATGATGAGCATATATTGGCTGCAACTACTCCGCTAAGCCATTTTGCTACGGCTCGGTTTATGCCTGAACGTTCATGGCAAACGGTCTGGGAAACTATTTTAACCCGCCTGACAGGTACTCCCTACCGGTTTTCTTCTTGGTTGACTTTTGTTTCTCCATCTTTTGGTGAAGTAGAGAAGTTACCGGACTATGCAAGGAAACAATCTGTGGCTAAAGGGATTGAATGGTTTTTCAGCGGTAGTTTTCTTATCCATGATTCCTGGAAAAAAGATTGGGTGGACAAATATATGGGAGATGGCTCTATGCCTATAGGCCCGGAGTTGCCATATGGCCTGGATAATGGAGATGGTACGTTGGGAGTTTTGGAAGGGCATTGTTCGTATATCTATCCGGATGGAAAACAAAAATACCGTTATTGGCTGCGTAATGATGTGCAAGGCGAATCGTCGATGGCTTTTGCTCTTTCAGGAAAATTACTGGAGAATGAAAAGTATGATCAAATAGCAAGAAACTTAAATGATTTTTCTTTTTCCCGTTTCAGGGAAGGCCCGCGGAATAATCCGGATAGTGCTTCTTTTGGCTTATTAAGCTGGTCGGTTACAAATCCCGGGGTTTATTATGGGGATGATAATGCACGCTCTGTTATAGGAAGCCTTGTTGCGGCCTCTGTCTTGGAAGAGAATGAATGGACAGGAAAAATCCTGGAAACGATTATCGGTAATTTTCGTACTACCGGAAAAAATGGTTTTAGGGGAGAACGTTTGGAAGAGAAAGATCTTCAGGCATATGGTTGGAAATACTATTGGGAGGGAGATAAGATAAACCCGCACCCTCATTTTGAAGCATGGCCGTGGGCTTCTTATCTTTGGTTGTATGCCAAGACCGGCTATGAACCTTTGTTGGAACGGACTAAAACTGCTATCCGTATCACAATGGAAGCGTATCCCCGGAAATGGGGATGGACAAACGGGATACAACAGGAGCGGGCACGTATGCTTTTGCCCCTTGCCTGGCTTGTTCGTATAGAGCCGACGGAAGAACATAAAAAATGGTTGGATTTTATGGTAGAAGAGTTGTTGAAGAATCAGGTCCCATGTGGAGCCATTCGTGAAGAACTGGGAGATCCTTCAACCGGAATGTTTGGCAAAGCCAAGTCGAATGAGGCTTATGGCAAACATGAAGCCCCATTGATATTTAATAACGGTGACCCTATTGCCGATCTGTTGTACACAAATAATTTTGCTTTCATCGGTTTAAATGAGGCGGCCAAAGCAACAGGTAATCCCAAATATGTTTCCGCATTACATCATATGTCTGACTTTTTAACCCGGATTCAAGTAAAAAGCGATCGTTTTAAAAATGTAGATGGGGCCTGGTTCCGTGCATTCAATTATCAGAACTGGGATTATTGGGCATCCAATGCGGATGCCGGATGGGGAGCCTGGTCTACATTGACAGGATGGATTCAAAGCTGGATAGTTGCTACTCAGGCATTGATAGAGCTGGATACATCTATTTGGGAGGTGACGGAAGATTTGCCGGTCCAACCGATGGGGACAGATGTAATCAAGAGAATGATAACAGAATGACAACTAACAAATAGGGTGTAAAATAAAATCTGTTTAAAGACGAAATATCCTTTTAAATGCTGGTTTTCCTGCTTTATAGCGTGTATATTTGTACACCCGTCTGTTTATTTATTGAAATTATAGATTTATTCGAGTTATCTTCAAAAATAATTTCAATAGTAGTTGAACTTACTTTTGATATATATGTAAATTGTTTTTGATAATTATCATCTATTATTATGATAATTGTCAAAAGAAAATTTATACGTATAGAAATCAGGAAAAGAAGCCGTCGATTTTAAAAAAGAAGCTAATCAATTCGACGGTTCTTTTCGTCTGTTTTTAGCATCCTCCTCCTAATGCCCGGTATAACATGATTTTCTTATGGCATAAATCCGTTACAATGTTAATCCGTTCCAGTTCACTATCCAGATACCGTTCTTCTGCAGAAAGCACTTCGAGGAATCCCGTATAATTCAGTTGGAAAAGTTCGCTGGCATTGTTTACCGACCGTTGATGGGCAACTGTTTCCACTTCTTTCAGGCGTACACGTTCCATCTGGCTTTTGCCGGCATAAAACAAATCCAATACTTCCGTGTAAGCCTTTAATGCTGTTTCATGATATTGAGACAGGGCGATGCGCTGGGATGCTTTCGCTTCATTCCACATAGAGCGGATTTCATTCCTGCGGAATATGGGAGCAGTAATACCCGCAGCCAAGTCATAGATTAAGGATGCAGGAGATTGAAACCATTTTCCGATGTCGAAAGCATTGAATCCTCCGCTTGCACCCAATACCAACGAAGGATAGAAGGCTGCTTTGGCAGCCATTGCATCAGCTTTTGTCGCGATTAGTTCCATTTCGGCAGCCCGCACGTCCGGACGTAAAGTCAATAAATTAGCGGGAATACCTTCGGCTAAAGGGAATGGCAACTTTTGCAGTTCGTCAAATGACATCCGGGAAATCTTGGAAGGAAATACGCCCAGCAAACAGGAGATTGCCCGTTCTTTTTCACCAATCATCTGCCTGTTTTCCAATAGCATGCTTTCGATTGCCAGAACACGTATCTGAAACTGGTCTACTGCCAGTTGTGTTTCCGCTCCTTCCTTTTTTAGCTGTTGCGTCAGGTCATGGGAACGACGGGCGCTGTTCAAGGCATTTTGTAATACCTCTTCCCGTTTATCCAGACTAATCAATTCATAGTATTGTGTTGCCAGATCGGATATTAACAGGGATTGGGCAAAGCGGGTGGCTTCGACGGATGCCATCCACCGGGCTGCGGCTGCCTGTTTTTTTCTGGTCAGTTTACCCCATATATCCGCCTCCCACTGGAAACTGAGCGACAAAGCGAAGTTCTGGTAAGGATCGGGAATATGTTTTTCCTTAGGAAGAGAAGGAACGTTTGTTTCACTGTTTCCGACACCGTCCATTGTATATTCGCCAAAACGGTTGACAGACGCGTTAATGCCGATACCTATTTCCGGTAGTAGTAAACCTTTGGCGCGTTGCAAGCTTGCCCGGCTCATGTTGATACGCTCCATACTTTGCCGGAAAGAAAGGTTGTTTTGCAAAGCTGCCTGGATATACCCCTGTAAAATAGAGTCTTGCAGGAAAACATTCCATGTCAGCGGTTCGACAAAAGTAGTATCATGCACCTCCCCGCTGTTCCGGGGAAGTGAAATACGTTCATCCTGTGTCAGTTCCGGTGTTTTGCAACTGATAATGCCTGACAGCATCAACAGGTAAATACCGATATATTTTATCTTAATATACATATTCTTCTTCTTCTTTTGATTGTTCTCTTTTTTTCTTTAGATAGGTTGCCAGTGATTCGAATATCACATAGAGTCCAGGAATCAGGAAGATGCCGACAAAGGTTCCGATAAACATACCGCCTGCGGCAGCCGTACCGATAGAACGGTTACCCAAAGCACCCGCTCCACTGGCAATAGCTAAGGGAATCAAACCGCTAATGAAAGCGAACGATGTCATCAGGATCGGACGGAGACGGCTGGTTGCCCCTTGTATGGCGGCTCCCATAATGCTGACGCCTTCTTTCCGGCACTGGTTGGCAACTTCGATAATCAGAATGGCATTTTTTCCTAACAAACCGATTAGCATCACCAATGCCACTTGAGCATAAATATTATTTTCCTGTCCGATAACATAGAGAATGAAGAAAGAACCGAATACCCCCGCCGGGAGTGAGAGAATAACAGGAAGAGGCAGGAGCAGGCTTTCATACTGTGCGGCAAGTAGCAGATATACGAAAATTAGACAGATAGCGAAGATAGCCAGTGCTTGTCCGCCGGACTCTTTCTCTTCCCTTGCCACTCCGGACCATTCGATATCGTATCCGCGAGGCAGGACTTCTGCAGCGATTTCCTCTACAGCCGTTAGTGCTTCTCCCGAACTGATTCCCGGAGCCGGTTCCCCTGTAATCATGGCTGAGGTGAACAGGTTATAACGGGTTATCTGGCTGGGGCCGTATACACGTTCCATTGTCATGAAATTGGAGTAAGGAACCATATTGCCTTCCTTGTTTTTCGCATACAGGTTGAATAAGTCTTCCGGATTCATACGATATTCCGGTGCTGCCTGAAGCATCACTTTATACATTTGGCCGAAACGGACGAAGTTAGATGAATAGAAACTGCCGACATACGATTGCAGTGTCTCCATCGATTCATTCACATCGATACCTAATTTTGCTGCTTTAGCCAGATCGACACGTAGCAGGTACTGGGGGAAGTTCGGATTAAAGCCCGAAACAACCCCTGTCAGCCGCGGGTCGGCATTCAGTTTGTCGATAAAAGCTTTTGCCACTTCATCCAGTTCGGCAAAGGTTCCTGCCGTTTTGTCCTGCAAACGAAGTTCGAAACCGCTGGCATTACCGAAACCGGGTACTGTAGGAGGAAGGAAGAACTGAATGTCGGCATCTTTGATGTGTGAGACACGTTCGGCATATACACGCATCAGCTCTTCGGCTGTCTGTTCGCGTTCGTTCCAGGGTTTCAGGTTGATCATACCCATACCGAAGCTGGCACCTTCCGTTTCTGTCATCAGACTGTACCCAGCAAGGGTGGAGATGGTTTCCACCTCTTCCAAGGGTAATAAGGCAGCCTGTACCTTGTTGAGGGCGGCTTCCGAGCGTTCCAAAGTAGCCCCGGGAGGTGCATCTACATTTACGTAAATCATCCCTTGGTCTTCATTCGGGATAAAACCGGAAGGCAAGACGAATGTCATACCCCATGTGGCAAGGCAGAAAATGAGTAAAGTCGCATAAGTCAGCACTCTGCGGTTCAGGAATAATCGCAGGTTCACTTTATAGCGGCGTTCCAGTTTGTCGTATCGTTTATTAAATCCGGAGAAGAAACGTTCGAGAAGGTTCTTTTTCTTCTTATTGTAGGAAACCGGTTTTAATAACAGGGCACATAGTGCTGGTGAAAGTGTCAACGCATTTACTCCGGAGATAACAATCGCCACGGCAAGTGTAAGGGAGAACTGGCGGTAGAAGATACCGACCGTACCGGACATAAACCCTACCGGAATAAATACGGCGGACATTACCAGCGTAATGGCAATAATGGCGCCCCCGATTTCACGAATCGCCTTTTCCGTAGCTTTTACTGGCGGCAGTTTCTCATTGTGCATTTTTACATGTACAGCTTCGACTACGACAATGGCGTTATCCACTACGATACCGATTGCAAGCACCAGAGCGAAAAGAGTAAGCATGTTGATGGAGAATCCCAACATTTGCATAAAGAAGAATGTACCGATTAGCGATACCGGTACTGCGATTGCCGGGATTAATGTAGAGCGGAAGTCTTGCAGGAACAGGTATACAACGATGAATACCAGTAAAAAGGCTTCCAGTAAAGTACGGAGTACTACAGAGATAGAAGCATCGAGGAAGCGGGATACGTCATACGATATATTATAATCCATACCCGGTGCAAAACTGCTTTCCTTGATTTCTTCCATTTTGACTTTGATGTTCTGAATGACTTCGCGTGCGTTGGAACCCGGACGCTGTTTAATCATGATGGATGCAGATGGTTTACCATCGGTCATGGATATCATGTTATAGTCTTCCGAGTCAAATTCGATGGTAGCAACATCTTTCAGGCGGAGGACAGAACCGTCAGGCAATGCTTTCAGTACAATCTGACCGTATTCTTCCGGTGTACTGAACTTTCCGCTATATTGAAGAACATACTGTAACTGTTGGGGGAGTTTGTCGGAACTGATACCTGTTTTTCCCGGTGCAGCTTCGATATTTTGAGAACGGATAGCTGCCGTTACTTCCTGGGGTGACATGTTATAAGCGGCAAGCCTGTTGGGATTCAGCCAAACACGCATTGCATAGTCACGGCTACCCATGATTTCAACAAAACCGACCCCATCGATACGTTTCAGTTCCCGCAGGATATTGATATCGGCAAAGTTGTAAACGAATTTTTCCGTATGTGTGGTGTCCGAACTCATAATATTCAGGTACATCAACATACTGTTCACTTCTTTTTCGGTAATAACACCGGCACGGATAACTTCTTCCGGTAATTCGTCCAATACGGTAGTCACACGGTTCTGAACGTTTACGGAAGCCACATCCGGGTCGGTTCCTACTTTGAAGTAGATTGTGGTAAGCGACATGCCGTCGTTGGTACAAACGGATGTCATATAGGTCATGCCCGGAACTCCGTTGATTGCACGTTCCAATGGGGTAGCTACCGTTTTAGCCATAACATCGGCATTCGCACCTGTATAACGGGCTGTTACGGTAACGGATGGTGGAACGATGTCCGGGAACTGTGTAATTGGCAACGAATTGATTGCCAATAAGCCTAACAGGGTGATAACAACAGAAATTACACCTGCCAGAATAGGACGTCTGATAAATATTCCGAACATACTGCTTATTTATTGTTTTCTGGGTTATTGGATAATTCAGTTTTCTCACGGACTGTTTGAGTATTTACCATTTCCGGAACGATAGTCATACCATCGCTTACAGTCTGTACACCTTCATATACAATGATAGTCTGGTCTGGTAAATCTTTCGTTACGTAATAGGAACCGTGACGGGCAAGAGGTTCGAAGCTACGGACACTCACTTTACCTTCTTCATCTACCGTATAAACATAAGTGAAATCCTGAATTTCAAAAGTGGATTGCTGAGGTACCAGAATCACATTCTCCATTTGGGTAAGCATACGGATTTTTCCGGATACCCCGTGTCTTAATAGCCGTTCGGGATTGGCAAAACGAGCACGGAACGCAATAGAACCGGTACCACGTTCAAAATCTCCTTCTACAGTTTCTACGGTTCCTTTGTAGGGATAAGTAGTCTGGTCGGATAAAACCAGTTCGAGGTTGTCGTATTCCGACTGGTCGGCACCGCTTAACTGGGTACGTTTGTATTCCAGATATTCCTGTTCGTTTATTTTGAAATAAGCAAACATTTCCGAGACATCCGTCAAAGAGGTGAGTAAACTGGTAGGGGTAACTAAACTTCCTGCTTTAAACGGGATACGGTCTACGTACCCGTCGAAAGGAGAGGCAATGGTTGTATAGGAGTAGTTTGTTTCTGCACGTTGCAACCTTGATTTTGCCTGTTGCACTTTCAGGCGGGCTACGTCGATTTCCGTATTTGCCAGTTCAAGGCGGATGGGAGAGATGATATCTTTATCGACAAGCCGTTTTATCCGGTCGGCTTCCACCTCTGCCATTTTCAACTCGGCTTGTACTTGCTTATAATTGGCTTGCGCCTCTTTTACTTCTTCGTAAAGCTCGGCAGATGAGAGTTTGAACAATACTTGCCCTTTCTTCACATGTTCTCCTTCGTCCACAAGAACAGCTTCGACAAAGCCTTCTACTTTGGGCTTTATTTCTACAAACTGGACCGCTTGTACATCCGCCACATACGATTGGGGAATTTCAATAGAAGTACTTGCCAGTTTTATAACAGGGATAGGGTCTTTCCCCTTTGCTTTTTTTTCCTGGCTTCCGCTACATGCAGTCAGGAAGGAGATAGTAAATAATAAAGATAGTTTGGCGGAAAATACTCTTTTCGTCATACACTTTTCTGATTAAATTATTTGATTTTATTTGATTGCATACATAGGGTTACATGTCCGTCTTCCGGTAAAGGATACGAATGTGTAATCGATTGATTATATATGTATAATGGGAGCCTGTAAAAAGTACGGACCGATTTGTGGCCGGCTACCGATAGGTAAAACCGCCCGTGAAATAGACTGGAAAGAAATGTCTAAAGCAGGAATGTGCTGAACCAAATAAAGTTGTCAGCTTTGTGAAGGTTGTGGAATAAAGGAAGTGAGGAGCAGATACGCAGTTCCAACGACTGGATAAGTCCATGTATATCCATACAAGTGAACCAATCGGAAATCAAATCGATTTCAAAGGCTTGTAACTGAATATCTTCCTGTCGAACCGTCCGTATAGTGGCATGGTCGTCAAAATCCAGTACTTCCGGGCTATTCTGGTTAATGGAAATGGCAGTTGTCTGGCGGAGCGGTTCCGGGAAAAAATCGCTACCAAAAGAATAAAATTGCAAAAGCACCAACAGAATCACCAAGGTGATACGTTGATGTACTTTGAATATATGATTGATTATCTTTGGTAACATCTTTTACTCTCTGCCTGAAAAACTTGTTGCAAAGATAATCAATCTTTCTTTATTACAAAAGGACTGTTAATTTAACACAGTAACGAAAGGCATATGGTTCAAGTCCTTTTGTGCTTCTTCCATATCCGGCAATGTGATAATTGTTGTTTCCGGCGATTCTTTTTGCAGGTATTGAGCCAGGTATTCCATTGTGTTGGCTTCTATTAATGCGTCGGCTTTTGGAAAAAGGTTGTACACAAGCGCTTTTACCGGAATACCGTATTGTTTGCAGGCATACAGGCTGAGCAGCGTATGGTTGATACTGCCTAATTTTCCGGAAGTAACCAGGATAACAGGGTATCCCTGTTCTTTGACATAATCGATAGTCAATGAGTCGAAATCATTCGGAACCATTAATCCTCCGGCTCCTTCCAACAATACATATTCGTATTTTTCCTGAAGTTGCTGTGTTGCGGCTGTGATAACGGATAGGTCGATATTCCGTTTGTCTTTTGCCGCAGCCATATGGGGAGAACACGGATAAGTGAATATGTAGGGACAGGTTAGTCCCTGTTTGTCTTCTTCCGTAAAAGGAATGCCTTGCAATTTCCGGTGCATTTCAATATCTTCCGATATTTCTTCACATCCGGTTTGAATCATTTTCTGGGTAATCACCGTTTTTCCCTGTTCAGCCAATGCACGGGCCAGGATGCCGGTTGCGTAAGTTTTACCGATATTCGTATCGATACCTGTGACGAATAATACTTTACCTTTCATGTCGCTTGTTATTTTTTTACCGCCAGTATATATAAAGGGCGGTAGGTTAACTTTACTTGATTATCTGTTGTATGGAACATTATCGTATAGCGTGTACAGAATTCTTCCTGCATGCCACGGGTCCAGATGCTCCCTCCGGTGGCGGTAACTCCAGTAGATTTGAGATGACGCAACACGTCCATAGGTGTGGAAAATGTGAGCGTAATATCATCTTCTTCACAATGAAGAACATGGAAATCGGAGGATAGCCATTGGCATAATTCTCCCGCGTCCGGATAGTTGAGGCCCCGCCCTGTCAGTTCTTTTATTTCGTGGAGGTTGCCGGGGGCAAAGGTACTGAATAGCAAAATCCCTTTATCTGCCAGTAAGTTGGATAATTTGTGTAAGAACTTTTCCGGTTGTTTCATCCACTGGAATACGGAAGAGGAAGCTATCAGGTCGTATTTGCCGAAGAGTGGAAGTTGTTCGGCATCACCGGAAATAAATGTGTAGGATTCCCCTTGCAAAATCCCGTCGATTATTTCTTTACAGTCTTTGCAAAGGTCGTTGACTGTCCATTCGTTTATCTGGCATAGCTCTTTCATTTGTTTGGTAAAACTCCCCGTTCCACAGCCTATTTCAAGCATATGGTTGTAATCGGTACCAGCGTAGCGTATGAGTAGCGATACCAACTCTTTGCATATGGTATGCTGGGCATTGGCATGGCGGTCATAACTTTGCAAAGCACGGGTAAAACGGCTTGCGATATCCCGGGTGTTTATTGTTTCCATAACTCGTTCCATTGTTTCCACCGATAAAAAGGATAATGGGGTGCCTCTATTTCCGTAACCGGACAACGTCCGCACCAGTAGTTCCGCAAGTTTTGTATGGGGAAAATCAGGTCGTTTGCCGATAAGATAGCACTTGTCCAAAGACTGGTTTCCATCGGTCTATAGGCCTGGTAGATAACATGCAGCTCTTCTTTGATTTCTTCTATCGGGCGGGGAGGTATTGTTTCGTATTGTTGCAGAATGTCTTTGCTTCCACACATCCGCCGGTTGAAACGGTACATGCCTGCCGGAGTGATATTTTCCAGTGTCCCCCGGAAAATAGTTTCCGGTATGCCGTATGTATCATGGACAGGATAGGGGGTTCCGTTGATGGCTATGGCTCCGTTGATGGGCAAGGATGCTTGTTGTTTATCCAATATGATGGATGCCGCCCACACTCCGAGCGACCAGGCAATGATGCGTATCTCCCGGTAGCCGGATAAGTCATCTGTGAAAGCAAGATTTTGATAGTTATAGCCTATCCATATGTCCGTATCTTCATCCGCCTCTATCCCTTTAAAAAGTAGGGGAGAGGCTGACCAGCCGGAAAAGATAAGGAGTAACTTATCCTTTTTATTGTTTGTCTGTTTGTATATATCCATTTTATCTGTCGTTTATGAGCGTTCCTTTTTTCATCCTTTTGATATAAAGCCGTTTATTGGTTCTTTTTCGGCTTAGAGTAAAAGAAATAAGTTTTGTATGTCTTCTGGGTGGATAGATGCCGTCAACGAGAAGCGTATGCGTGCCGTTCCCTGTGGAACTGTTGGAGGGCGGACGGGCAGGCAGTAAAATCCTTTTCGTTGCAATTGCAAGGCTTTTTGTATGCAACCCTCGTTTCCTCCAATAATGAAGGGAATGATATGGCTGTTGCTTATTTCTCCGCCTCTTCCCTGTAAGGCGGTTGCTAATAACCGGCTGGTTTGAGAAAGCTGTTGGCGTTCTGCTGTAAATTCCGGTAAACGGTCGAACAGGAAGTGTGTCCAGGCTATTTGTGTGGGGGGTAATGCCGTACTAAAAATAAGAGGGCGCATGGTGTTGACCAGATATTCCCGGATCGTTTTACTGCATAACAGATAAGCCCCCATAGAAGCTAATGCTTTTCCAAATGTCCCTACCAAAAAATCGATCTCTCCGATACAATTTTGTTCTTCAGCGATACCTAAGCCGTTTTCACCACGGACTCCGATTGCATGGGCTTCATCTACATAAAGCATGACATCGGGATAGCTCTTTTTTAAACGGACTAATTGGTGCAGATCGGCAACATCTCCATCCATGCTGAAGATGCTTTCCGTTACAATGATTGTCTGTTCATACCGTCCGCTGGTTTTGGATAATAACTGTTCCAGATGTTCATAGTTGTTGTGCTTGTATCGTTGGAACGGCGCTCCGCTTAGAAGGATTCCGTCTATGATGCTGGCATGTACCAGTTTGTCGGCAAGGATTAATGTCTGTTTATCAGCCAGCGCAGGCAATATGCCGGTATTGGCATGGTAGCCGCTATTGAACAAAAGGGCGGCTTCGCGGCCGAAAGCCTTGCACATTTGTTGTTCAAGCGCTTCGTAAACGGAAAAATTCCCTGTTAACAGGCGGGAGGAACTTGATGATAATGGCAGGGCTGTTTCCTGCAGCCAGGTAAGGAATGAATCTCTTAAGTCCATACGGGAGGCCAGTCCCAGATAATCATTGGAAGAGAGGTTCAGCATTTTTTGTCCTTCTTTTTCAATCCATTTTCCCTGATGGCGGACCTCCGGTAACCGCCGGAGATTTCCGGCGGCTTCCAATGTATTTAATACTTGGGCATAATCTTTCATCTTAATATATTTATGAAGCTTGATTGTCTACAGATAATATTTCGAGTAATCCGCTTGTCAGTTGGTGCAACTCTTCTTTGGAGATGATGAACGGGGGCATCAGGTAAACCAGTTTGCCGAAAGGGCGTACCCAGATTCCCTTTTCAACAAAACGGCGTTGGAGTATGGCCATATTGACCGGCTCTTTCATTTCCAGAACGCCGATGGCTCCTAAAACCCTGACCTCTTGCACGTTCTGGAATGCGGATGCGGGTGCCAGTTCTTCTTTGAGTTGGTTTTCTATTGCATGGACTTTCTCTTGCCAGTGGCTATCCAATAGTAAGGAAACGGAAGCGGAAGCAATGGCACATGCCAACGGGTTCCCCATAAAAGTAGGGCCGTGCATAAAACAACCTGCTTCGCCGGAGCAAATGGTATCGGCTATATGCTTTTGGGTAATTGTAGCGGATAAAGTCAGGTATCCTCCGGTCAGCGCCTTTCCGATACACATAATGTCAGCAATAACGCCGGCATGTTCCCAGGCAAATAGTTTTCCGGTACGTCCGAAACCGGTTGCTATCTCATCGAAAATAAGCAGCACGTTGTAGTGATTGCAAAGTTCCCTTGCTTTAATAAGAAATTCCGGTGAATAAAAGTACATGCCTCCGGCTCCCTGAACTATCGGTTCGAGTATTAGAGCTGCTATTTCCCGGTGATGTTTTTCCAATAGGTCTTTTAATGGATGAATAGCCTCTTCTTTCCATTCTTCGTGGAATTTAACGGAAGGTTGAGGAATAAAGTATTGGACTGGAAGACTGCCTGAAAAAATGCCGTGCATACCGGTTACCGGGTCGCATACGGACATGGCATGCCAGGTATCGCCATGATAGCCGCTTCGGATGGTCGCAAACTTGCATTTATGAGGTTTACCGGATGATTGCCAGTATTGGATGGCCATTTTCATGGCCACTTCTACGGCAACAGAACCACTGTCTGCAAAGAATATTTTATCCATTCCGGGCGGAAGTAATGGTAGAAGTTTATTAGCCAGTTCGACAGCCGGTTCATGGGTAAAACCTCCGAACATGATATGGCTCATTTTTTCGAGTTGCTTTTTGGCAGCCTCGTTCAGAACCGGATGATTGTATCCGTGTACGGCTGCCCACCAGGATGACATGCCGTCTATCAGTTTTCTGCCATCTTTCAATGTAATGGTGACACCATCTGCACGGTCTACCGGATAAACCGGAAGCGGGTCGATGGTGGATGTATAGGGGTGCCAGATATGGTCCCTGTCGAATTGTAGAAGTGTATCTGTTATCATTTCTCCCAGTCTGTATTTTCGGTTAATGAATAGTTTTCCGATGTAAATAATACTTTGTCTTCTGCCACTTTGCTCCCTATGGTTGTTAGCAAGTCGCCAATGATAGCGGAATTTATTCCTATATAGAGTGCTTTTCTCTGAGTGGCTTCGCTTAATTGTGCACGACCGCCGGAGAAACGTAAATAGGCATTCGGATTGATGAAGCGGAACAAAGCGATGGTGGTCAGGAATTCTTCATCGGAAAGGGGAAGGATTTTACCTAACGGAGTGCCGGGTATCGGTTGCAACATGTTTAAAGGAATGGACAGGATGCCTTCCTTTTGTAAAAACAGTGCCATTTCTATCCGCTGTTCAACCGTTTCCCCCATGCCGATGATTCCTCCTGAACAGATGCGGAAACCTGTCTCACGTGCAATCCGGATGGTTTCAAGCTTTTGCTCCATGGTGTGGGTGGTACATAAGGTACTGAAATAGGAGGGGGCTGTTTCAATGTTGCAATGATAGTTTTCCGTACCGCTATCATAAAGCGCTTGTAGCTGTTCCCGGCTGAGTAAACCCATAGATGCACAGCATTTGATTTTGCATGTCTGTTTGATTTGCCGGATAGTCGCGGTTATCTTTTCCATGTCTTTGTCGGAAACCCGTTTTCCACTGGTGACTAATGCGAATCGTCCTATTCCTTGTTTGGCGTTGTATACGGCATGGCGAACACATTCCTCTGCCGGAAGTAAGGGATATAAGGTGACTTTTGTTTTGTAATGTCCGGATTGTGCACACCATTTGCAATCTTCGCTGCAATTGCCGCTTTTGGCATTGATGATGGAGCATGTATCGAATTTGTTTCCCATAAAGTGGCGGGTGATTTCATGGGCTGCCTGGTATAGAGCCTCTTTATCCGGAGAGCTAGCTAAAGCTAAAGCTTGTGCTTCGTTAATCATTTTACCGGATAGCACTTGTTGCTTGATTGTTTCTATCATTCTGTTAAGTATTTAAATTCATTTGGATATAAACGTAAAAAAGCGGGAAGTTCCAGCCCGTAGACTGAACTTCCCGCTTTTTCGGAATATTTTAATTGTATTAAGGTATAGGCATGAGCAGACTCGATCTGCTGTATGTTTACCTGTACAAATAGTGAAGCCAATAATAGGCGAAACTCATTTATTGTATCCCATAAATTCTTTAACGAACATTCATCCGTATTGTTTTCTTTTTCATCTACAGTTTGTAACTGTGATAAAACGGAAGTGTGTACTGCTCCGTTTTTAATTTGGAATCGTTCGGATACATTTGCTCTAAGTTGCCCGATTGTTACCGCCCGTTGTACACTGATGAATGCAGCATATCCCTTCCGGCTCCATCTTTTGAAACGGATGGCGGCTGCAGTGGACAGTTGACTGTGGGCAGTTTGTTTCATTGTTTCAAGAATAACCGGATGTTATTTTGCAACTTTTTCCAATCGCTTCATGATAGAGAAGATGAACAGTGCCGATAGCAGACAGCATACGATCAGTACGCTCCATACCATCCAGAGTTGCATACCTCCCCATAGATAACCGATAGTTGCTACCAGATAGTTACCAATGGCAGTTGCAACGAACCAGCCACCCATCATCATACCTTTGTATTTCGGAGGTGCTACTTTAGAAACGAAGGAAATACCCATCGGAGAAAGTAACAATTCTGCAAATGTTAATACCAGGTAAGTGGAAATTAACCAGTTCGGGGAAACTAATGCATCAGCGGAGATACCATTTGCTTCAACGTCAGCCGGAGTAGGCAATCCTAATGAACCTAATGCCATGATAAGGAAACCACAAGCTGCAATCACCATACCGATACCGATTTTACGGGGAGCGGAAGGTTCTTTTGATTTCTTAGCCAGATATCCGAACACTGCCAGTGATACCGGAGTCAGGACAATGACAAAGAAAGGATTGAACTGCTGGAATATCTGAGGAAGGATATTGACACTCGGATCCATAGAACTGTAGTTCAGGCCTAACAATACTAATGAGATCAGAAGGACAATTCCGGATATTCCTTTTCCTTTTCCTGTTTTTGACTGGAATACGGAGAATGCGGAATATACGACAACCAGTAAACAGGTCAGGTTTACGATATTGAAACCTAAACGGTCAAGACCGCTAATTGATTGTGCCGTATAGTCACGGGCAAAGAATGTCAGAGTCAAACCATTCTGGTGGAATGCCATCCAGAAGAAAATAACAACAGCAAATACCAACAATAAAGCCTGGATGCGGTCTTTTGTTTGTTGCGGAGTCAGTTCTTCTTCCTGTACGTTTGCCGGTTTTGCCTGCTTAGAGTTGTAATCGGCATGTTTGAAAGTAGGACGGAATACGATATAGATGGCCATTGATATAATTAATGAGATACATGCAATGGCAAATCCGTAATTATAAGCTTCTGATAATTTGTCAATATAAGTATTACAGAATGCAGCAGTATCTCCAACGAAATTCTGCGAAGCCTGTAAACTTGCCAATGTGGCAGAACCTTCGGTTGTAATGGTCCCATTCAAGAACTGATGTGCTAACGACGGGATTTGAGGGACATAAGTAAATCCGTTTTTACCTAACATATAGTTGGTAATCATTGTTGCTGCAGTAGGAGCATACATGGCACCGATATTGATTGCCATATAGAAAATACTGAAAGCTGTATCCCGTTTAGCTTTGTATTCAGGGGCATCGTAAAGGTTTCCTACCATTACTTGCAGATTTCCTTTGAAAAGACCTGTACCACAAGCAATTAATGCAAGAGCACCGAACATTAAAACTTTTCCGGAACTTGCAGCTGTCGGGATGGAAAGTAATACATATCCGATAAACATAATGATAATACCGGTTGTAACCATTTTGCCGTATCCGAACTTATCAGCCAAGATACCCCCAATAAGCGGCATAAAATAAACTGCGGCCAGGAATGAACCGAAAATAGTAGATGTCTCTGCTGCTGAAAATCCGAATTTCGCTTGCAGGAATAAAGTAAAAATAGCGAGCATGGTGTAATAACCGAAACGCTCACCGGTATTCGCTAAGGCTAACGCGTATAACCCTTTAGGTTGTCCTTCGAACATAAAATTTAAGTGTTTAGATGATTAGATAATACTTATTGAATTATTTGTTTTATAGAGCCTGTTTCCGGATAGAAATAAACTTTTACCGGAGCTTTTTTGTCTTCGAACATAACAGGAGCCAACCCTTCGCGAGTTCCGAATTGAGTAATCTGGGCTTCTCCTTTATATAATGTTTTTTTGTTTAGGCTGATTTCAATAGCCGCTTTGCCCGGAATATTATAAATAATTCCTTTTAATGACTTTTCTTTCTTTGCTGCTTCTTTGGCATCTAATGCAGGAGCACGTTCGATTGCTTTTAAATTCAGATATACCGGAGCGCCTCCCAAATCATCGGCATCCACAACTCCTAATTGTTCGGAAAAACGGAATAGAACATCTCTTTCCAAATCATCTATAGGATCTATTGTTACGGAATAGCTGGATGTATCTTTGGTACGTACGCCTGTAAACAGGTTAGTAAGTGCTTTTTCTTGTTCTTCCAGTTGTTGGATTACAAGTTTCATAGCTTCTCCATCAGGAGGCAAATTGTCTGCTTCACCGGTTAATATGTTTAGGCGGCTTTCGCGTATACGATAGATTTGTTTAGCTGCAACTTCTGCTTGTTTGGCAGTTGAGCCAGCCATAAGTAATTCTTCTGAAAAGACAGAGGTATCTGTCGGTTTTATAGGAGATGTATTTTTCTTTCCGGCAGCGTTTTGTGTTGTTTCATCCGGTGTATATTCGGCATTAATAGAACAAAGTAGCCCTTCCTCTGTCAGATAAGCATAAGGAGCGACAGTTCCGCTTTTGAATTCTACGATGTATGTATTTTCCGGATCGGGGATTCCTTTGTTTATCAGTTTGATTTTACCTAATTCATAATAAATTTTGTCTTCGGTAATCGCATCTTTTACTCCAAGGTATTTTTCTGCGTATTTATAGTAGGGACCGGCTTTGCAGGATACTTTAATTACTTCAGCGTCAACTATTAGTGCTGTTTTTGGAAGTGAATAAGTGATGCCAAAATTGTTAGCCTTGACGGCATTTTTTTTGACAACCTTTGTTTGGGCTGTAACGGATAAGCTAAGAAACAAGCTTATGACTAAAAGAATTGAATTCTTCATATTCTAATCTTAGGTTTAATCTTCTAAAACAAATGATTGCACAAAACTATGAAATATTTTGTTAGAAACCAACGGGGAAATGTCTCTTTTGCATGCTAAGAGCGGGGAATAGGAAAGAAAAAAGGTTAGATTGAAAGAAAAATCACAACAGTCCGCAGGTGGCGGAAAAGGAGATCGAGATATCAGGTTTGGTTAATATTAACCACCTGGGACTGTTCCTGCTATAAACGTGTACAAGGAGCACACACGCCATAGCTTCTACTTTATGACAAACGTACCAATTAAATATCCTAATTTATGTGTCATTGTCAATGTATAATTACCATTTTCTGCATCTAAGCTAACAGGGAGGATTTCTAATCCAGTAGATGAAATACAATCTTCATATACGACAACACCGGTTTCGTTATCCGTAACAGTAACTGTTAAATCTGATAATGGAGTTGTAAATTGAATCGTTAAAATTTTACCATCGATAGATGCTGTAGGGGGAACAGGAGCAACAGATCTAACATCTTCAGGTCCCCATTCACCTTTGGTCGGAATTGTGTCACAGAATACAAATTGTGTGCAAAAAATGCAGCAAACAGTAAGAATTAAAGTTGAAATTAAATGTCTCATAATACTAAATATAAAATTATGGTGAAAAATTGTATTAGCTTTGAGACAAAAGTAGTTTACACTCAATGTTCGCTTGAGTGAAAACTGATGACAAAAAAATGACAACTTGTATCTATTTAGAAATCAGCAATAAATTTGGTAAAATTCTCGGCGTTGGCAGGTTCGTTAGTGAATTTTTTGTATAATCTTCGACGGCATTGGGAAACGCCGGAACTGGTGATATGTACGATTGTTGCTATCTTTTTAACAGGTACATCCATTTTGGAGAGATAGCAGATGCGTATTTCTTCCTGGGATATTTTAGGATAGAGTTTAATAAGTCTGTTCGTGAAATCCGAATAGGTCGCATCTATGAGTTGACGCAGTTCAAACCACTCTGTAGAATTTAACTGAACTTCTTCTTCGCGGTGGATTTTTAGATATAGAGAGGCACTATGAAAATCTTGCTCTAAAACTTCAATAGCTCCTTGTTTTTCAATAATAGTCCTGTTTTCCATTTGGAGCATGACTTTTCTGGCTTCATATAACTGTCTTTGAACTTCAGTCATTTGAGCTTTTTCTGTAGATAAGATTTTTTCTAATTGAGCAATTTGCTTTTTGTTATCTTCCAAATATTGTTGACTGCGTTTATATTGCTGTTCTTTTTGTTCTAATAGCCGTTTCTTTTTATTTTGTTCCCGTTTATAAATGTATATACCTACAGCTAAGATGATAACAAAAAGGATTACAATCTGATAAACTAATATAAGTCTATCGGTTGCCTCTTTTTCAAATTTAATTTTTTCTTTATTTATTTGTTGGTAATTGAACATGCTCTGGGTGAGGCGAATATTCTCAAAATGAGAACGATTTGTTATGGAGTCTCTTAATTGTTCATATTCAAGAGTATATTTAGCAAAATCTTTTAAATTATTTTCTTTTAAAGCGACTTTTGCCAAACGCTGGAAACTTCCGGCTTTAGTATAAAGGTATGAACTCTGAGTACTTTTCATAAGGCAAATTTTTGCAGAGTCAAACATCTGTAATTCTGAATAAAGTTTTCCTTTTGAGAGATTTATGTGGTCTATTGTTATTTTGTTGACAACAGTCGCAACAGCTTTGTTCAGATATTTCTCAGCATCTTTATATTCACCTTTATTAAAATGTAGATTTCCTAAATCAACAAAAAGAGATGATACGTTGCTTGGTGTAGAGTAAGCTATTGCTTTTTGATAATAAGAGATAGCACTATCTGGTTGATGCGTTTGCGTATATGTCCGAGCAATATTTCTTAGTATATATGAAATGTTTAGAGAATCTTGTTTTTGCTCCAAAAATGTATAATGTAATGCTTGTTTATAAAGAGGTAATGCCATATCATAAATATCTTGATAGGCATAAAGTGTTCCTAAGTTACTACTGATTCTGATAAGCAATTTATATTCTTTTGAATTTTTACCGATCTCCAGTGCTTTTAAGTAATATTCTTGTGCTTGCAATGCATCTTGTAAATCACTATAAACGCGTCCCATGCAATAATAAGCAAGCATCGTATAATGGATGTCACTATGTTTTTCAAAATATTTGACAGCTATTTTGCAAATAGAGTCGGAGGTATGGATTATGAAATTCTTGTCTTGTGCCTGTGTAAGTAGTAAGCAGTAGAGTGCATGGTTATATTCCGAGAGCTTTTGTTTGTCAGGCAGGTTGTTCAATATATTTAAAGAACTGTCGGGTTTACTATCCATTAACTGTTCTGCTAATTGAAGTTCAGGAGAAGATGAGTAATTGTAACAACATGTCATGGAAAGTAAGAATGATAGCACAACCCCTGTCAAGATTGCTATATGTTTCAAATATGCGTTCATAATTGTCTCCTTTTTAATTGTGATGTACGTTTGTTTTCTTACATATAAAGTCATGTGTGGTTAATGTTAAGCGTAGGTGCAAGAACAACAAAATTACTCATTCAAATAAGGTTTTGCATACTTGAATGTTTAAATAACTAGTTTTTAATAAAGTAGATAGCGTGACTTTTTGTGCAAACGTCTATAAAGCAAGGTACTCTCTTTTTTTGACAAAGAGAATACCTTGTTCCCTTTAGCATAAATATTTATTTGATTTGTTTGAAAGCTTTGCCAAGCATTTCTATAATGTCTCCTGCTACCATACTTTCCTCTGAGCGGTAAATAGCTGCGAGATCTCCTGCTGTTCCATGTAGGAATACTCCTGAAACTGCTGCAGTCTCAGGTTCCATTCCTTGTGCGAGCAATCCTAAAATGATACCGGTTAAAACATCTCCGCTTCCGGCTGTTGCCATTCCCGGATTTCCGCTGTCATTAAAATAAACATTACCAAGAGGAGTACAGATTGCCGTATATGCTCCTTTCAATACAACAATCAATTTATGTTCGATAGCAAAAGTTTGTGCTTTGATAAGCCGCTCATATGAATTGTTACTTTCTCCGGCAATCCTGTCGAATTCTTTAGGGTGTGGAGTCAGAATGCTATGAGGTGGGATGCGTGTTAATAAATCTTTGTTGGATGCAATCAGATTAAGAGCATCCGCATCTAATACAACAGGTTTTCCTGTCGGTTGCAATATGCGCTCTAATGCGACGGCAGACTCCAAATGTTGTCCTAATCCCGGACCTATGCCAATAGCCGAATAAGCGGAAGTATCAGGTACAGCTGTAAAATAATCCGGGTGAGGGTCGAAACTTAACATTGCTTCCGGAAACGCTGTTTGCATGATTTGTTCGCCTCGTTGCGGTATATGGACGGTCAATAATCCGGCCCCACTTCTGAGGCAGGCACGGGCAGATAATAATGCAGCGCCCATTTTCCCCTGGCTGCCGGCTATTAATAAGGCATGTCCGAACGTCCCTTTGTGAGAGAAACGGCTGCGTGGTTGGAATACGGCTGCCATATCTTCTTCCTCTACTAAAGAATATGAAGTCGGGGTATTTTCTACAATATAAGGGTCTAAACTGATATCGAGTACCTTCCATTCTCCTACATACGGTTCATTTTCAGGTAAAAAGAATGCCAGTTTAGGGAAGCTGAATGTGAGGGTTAAATCCGCTTGTATAATGGATTCCGATTCATTGTTCCTGTTATCTTCGCCAAATAATCCGGAAGGAATGTCTATTGCTACAACTGTGGCTCCCGATTGGTTTATATAATTGACCAGTGCAGGAAATCCTCCGGAAAGAGGCCGGTTAAGACCTGAACCGAATAAGCCGTCGATTACAACATCCCGGTCACCCAGTGTAGGAGGAACAAAATTATCTTTTACTTCCGTAAATTCAATTTTATCCATGCCTAATAACCGTTGTTTATTTAATTCACAATCATAAGAAAGATGTTCTGTCGGATTAAACAAATAGGTTTCAACGCGATATCCTTCGTCTATTAGTAAGCGGGCAATGGCAAGAGCATCTGCTCCATTGTTGCCTTGTCCGGCAAAAATGACAATACGTATTTGTTTGGAATAACGCCGGCAAAATTCGTGCATGAATACAGTTGCTGCCCGTTCTACTAAATCGATAGAGCTGATCGGCTCATTCTGAATAGTATATTGATCCAGTTCTTTGATCTTGTCTGTTGCGAATATTTTAATCATAAACTATCTGTTATCAAATCATTTTTGTATGCAAACTTAGAGAAAATAATTTAATTAACCGATTATTTAGGTGGTGGATAAGTTTATAGATATGATTAAATGAAAAAGTTGTACATTTGTATCCGCAAAAAATATACGGAATGGATAAAATCCAATTAAAAGATAAAGAATTTAAACTCTTTATTCCAGAAGAAGAGATAAAGCGTGCTATTGGAAAGGTGGCGGAACGTATCCGGGTAGATATAGAGGGGGTAGATCCGCTGTTTGTCTGTGTTTTGAATGGCGCTTTTATGTTTACGGCAGAATTGATGCGTCAGCTCGATGTCCCATATGAAGTAGCGTTTGCCCGTTATTCATCCTATAAGGGGACGAATACTACTGGTACTGTCCGCGAGATTATGCCGTTGGAGTCAGATGTAAAAGGGCGTACCATAATTTTACTGGAAGATATTATTGATACCGGTCTTACAATGACCTTTGTAAAGGAAAAATTGCGAAAAGAAGGTGCTGCAGATGTGAAACTGGCAACTTTGTTGTTTAAACCCGAATCATTAAAATGTGATTTGAAGCCGGATTATGTGGGTATACAGATTCCCGCAGATTTTATTGTAGGATATGGGCTTGATTTCGATGGTTTGGGACGTTCTTTCAGGGATATATATAAGATCGTAGAAGCTTAAAAGTTAAATCGGAATAAGATAATAGTGAATAATTAATGTATAATACAGGCAGTTTTTTGATGTGGATTGCCTTTTAAAACGAAGCTTTTATGTTAAACGTAGTTATTTTTGGCGCTCCGGGTTCAGGAAAAGGGACACAGAGTGAATTGATTATCAAGGAGTATGGCTTGGATCATATTTCAACAGGTGATGTTTTGCGTGCAGAAATGAAAGGTGAAACTGAACTGGGAAAGATAGCAAAAGGTTATATCGACAAAGGACAATTGGTTCCGGATGAATTGATTGTAGACATGTTGGCAAAAGTGTTGGATAGCAAGAAAGCATCAAAGGGTGTTATTTTTGACGGATTTCCACGCACAATTCCTCAGGCAAAAGCACTGAAAGAAATGCTGAATAAACGGGGAACAGATGTTTCTGTCATGTTGAACCTGCATGTTGAAGAAGAAGAACTGATTAAACGTCTGCTGGAACGCGGTAAGATTTCCGGCCGTTCTGATGATAATCTGGAAACGATTAAGTCTCGTCTGGATGTTTATCATACACAGACTGCTCCTTTGGCCGATTATTATGTGGGTGAAGGCAAACATGTAGCCATCAAGGGTATGGGTACAGTCGAAGAAATCTTCGGTCGTATTAAAGATGCAATTAATAACTTATAAATGAAATAATGTGCCGGTATGCCGATAAAGGCTTATTGGCACATTCGTATATTTACTTTTTAAATAGTTTATTTTATGGCTGAATCAAACTTTGTAGATTATGTAAAGATCTATTGCCGTTCAGGAAAAGGAGGCAGAGGGTCTTCTCACTTTCGCCGTGAGAAATATATTCCGAAAGGAGGTCCCGACGGAGGCGATGGAGGGAGAGGAGGCCATGTCTATCTTCGTGGAAACCGGAATTACTGGACACTTTTGCACTTGAAATACGAACGCCATATCATGGCAACAAGTGGTGAAAGTGGCAGTGCCAAGCGCAGTTCCGGAAAAGATGGTGAAGATAGGGTAATTGAAGTTCCTTGTGGCACCGCTGTTTATGATGCGGAAACAGGAGAGTTTATCTGTGATGTAACGGAAGACGGCCAGGAGGTAATGTTGTTGAAAGGCGGAAGAGGTGGTTTAGGTAACTGGAATTTTAAGACAGCGACTAATCAGGCACCCCGTTATGCACAGCCGGGAGAACCTTCGCAGGAACGACTGGTTATATTGCAACTTAAATTGTTGGCAGATGTAGGTCTGGTTGGTTTTCCGAATGCCGGGAAGTCTACTTTATTATCCGTTGTATCGGCAGCTAAACCTAAAATTGCCAATTATCCGTTTACAACATTGGAACCGAATCTTGGAATTGTCAGTTATCGTGATAACCGTTCATTTGTAATGGCGGATATCCCCGGGATTATAGAAGGAGCCAGTGAAGGAAAGGGCCTTGGTTTACGTTTTTTACGCCATATCGAACGGAACTCGTTACTTTTATTCATGATTCCTGCAGATGCGGATGATATTAAAAAGGAATATGAAATACTTCATAATGAACTTGTTCAATATAATCCGGAATTGTTGGAAAAACGCCGTGTTCTCGCCATTACGAAGAGTGACATGTTGGATGAAGAGTTGATACAGGCATTATCGGAGGATTTGCCGGAAGGTATTCCGTTTGTTTTCATTTCATCTATAACCGGAATGGGCATTGTGGAGTTGAAAGACCTTTTGTGGAAGGAACTGAATACTGAAAATTTCCATGAAGTGGAACGCATTATTCATAAGAACATAGATGTTAGTTCGCTTCAATTGGATGATGATGATTTTGTAATTCCTCTGGAGGAAGATGATCCGGATGATGACGGTGATTATGAAGAATATGATTGGGATGATGACGATGAAGGAATTTCCAAATGATAAAGTAAAGATGTTGCAATTTCCCGGATTAAACGGTGATTGCAACATTTCTCATTTTATAACGACCCGCCATGGCGGAGTGAGTAAAGGCAACTATGCATCTTTTAACCCGGGGGAGTTTAGCGGGGACGATACAGAGGCTGTCAGGTTGAACCGTGAGTTGTTGTCGGCGGCAATAGGCATTCCGCCGGAGAGTATCTATGCTCCTTATCAGATACATGAGGCTGGGATTTTTGCAATAGAAGAGCCTTTTCTGGATTTTTCGTTGGAAGAGCAAAGGAGATGTCTCGATGGAATTGATGCCGTAGTGACTGATGTGGCTGGTATTTGCATTGCAGTTTCTACAGCTGATTGTGTGCCGGTCTTGCTCTATGCTCCGGATAAAAAGGTGGTTGCAGCTGTTCATGCCGGATGGCGTGGAACCGCAAAGCAGATAGTGTTGAAAACAATCCGGTTTATTGCAAATAAATATGATGTCGATCCCATACATATAAAGGCTGGTATTGGTCCGTCCATTAGCCAGGAAGCTTTTGAGGTTGGAGAGGAGGTGGTCAGAGCCTTTGTTGAAGCGGGAGTTTCTCTTAGTGGTAGTATGGTACGAAATGAACAGACAGGAAAAGCCCATATCGATTTGTGGGAAGTGAACCGGGTTCAATTATTGCAGGCGGGACTTTTGCCGGAAAATATAGAAATAGCAGGCATTTGTACGTATGCTGAACATAAAGATTTTTTTTCTGCTCGTCGTTTAGGAATTAAGAGCGGACGCATTATGTCTGGTATTATTAAAAAATAATATTTGTAGTTTATGGAAATTCATGTTTCTATTTCAGATGAAGTACAGGAAGTTTGTCCGGATTTACATGTCCTGGTGATTGCTTGTGATGTAAAAAATACAATATCGGACGAACAATTGTGGAAAGAAATAACAGATGAGGAAATAACGGTCCGTGCTTCTATGAAACTGGAGGAAATAAATAAGTGGCAGCCTGTTTTTGCAACTCGTCAGGCATATAAGCGTTTAGGAAAAGATCCGAACAGGTATAGACCTTCGGCCGAGGCTTTACGTAGGAGGATACTTCGTGAGTTGCCTTTGTATAAGGTGGATACATTGGTGGATTTGATTAATCTGTTATCGATACGGAGCGGTTACTCTATCGGAGGTTTTGATGCATCCAAGATTGTGGGTAATGAATTAGTATTGGGAGTTGGGCGTGAAGGTGAAAATTACCAGGGTATAGGACGAGGCGATTTGAATATTGCGGGACTTCCGGTATATCGCGATGCCCAGGGAGGAATAGGAACTCCGACCAGCGATGAAGAACGGACAAAAATCAACTTGGATACCTCTCGCTTGTTAATGATTATAAATGGTTACTCAGGAGAGGACGGTCTTGAAGCTGCCGGACGTTATGGTGTGGATTTGTTAAGAAGATATGTTTCAGCGATAAATATAAAAGCTGAACTTATTTCAAGGGGAAAACGAACGGTTTTATTGCTGTAATTGTGTTAAATGAGGTTTTTAAGTGTAAAAACAGTCGTGATTTATGCTAAAAAACATCTATTTCCTTTTGTTTTAATCGATTAATCTTTATTTTTGCCCCGGTTAACGAATAAACAAAAGAAAAAAGAAACATGATCGAAGTGATTGGAACAAACGCCGGCCTCGTATGGAACGCTTTAAGTGAAGGCGGTAAAATGAGTGTAAAGGCAGTTAAAAAGGCAACTAAAATCAAAGCAGAAAAAGACATGTATGCTGCATTTGGTTGGTTAGCCAAAGAAGGCAAATTAGTCTTTGAAGAAATTGACGGAGAACTTTATGTTGCGTTAGTATAAACAACGTAGCAAATCTTATTGGGGAGGCTGTTCGGATTGATTATTTGGACGGCCTTTTGTATGCCTGGACCTTTTCTGCAAAAAAACAAGGCTAATATTGCTTATTTCAATTCAAAAGTTTACTTTTGTCTAGAATTTGGTGTGAAATGACCGAAGATCATAAAAGATTGTTATCTGTTTTTGAAGTTAGAGTTCGCGATTTGATGGCGCTGTGTAATCGGCAGAAAGAACAAATTCGTGAGCTTCAGGATGCTTTAATACAAAAAGAGAATGAACTCCAACAGACAACAAAAGAGATTGAAGGGTTGAGCATCAAGTATGATAACATGTTGACTGCACGTGTTGTTTCTGTAAATGAAGGAGAAATGAAAAGTGCAAAGATGCGGTTGTCAAAGTTAGTGCGGGAAGTAGACAGGTGCATTGCACTATTAAATGAATAGAGGCGATGGACGATAAGTTTCTTATACATGTAGAAATAGCCGATAAAAGCTATGGATTGTGGATTAACCGGGAGGATGAACAGTTAGCGCGGGATGCCGCCAAACAGATCCGGACGAAGATTAACCAGTACAGGTTGAGTTTCTCACAGTCTGAAGTGGATGTAAAAGATTTGTTAGCCATGGTAGCTTTTCAATTGTCGATGAGCAATTTGCAATTGGAGAAAAAGAATGATACAAATCCCTTTACAGAAAAGATACAAGAACTTACAGAAGATATAGAAAATTATCTGAAAGATAAGTAAATATACAGTATTAGAATAAAAATTTTCCGCACTACCGGACAAGGAATATCTTGTAAGGTGAGTGCTTTTTTTGTATATTAAATTATGAATTTAAATTATATGTAAAATGGGAATGAATATAATCATATCAATCGTAACCTTCTTTCTCGGAGGTTTACTCGCTTGGTTGACAATGCGGTTCCTTCTGAAATCAAGGTACGATAGCGTGTTGAGGGAGGCTGAGAAGGAAGCGGAAGTGATGAAGCAGAAGAAATTACTTGAAGTAAAAGAAAAGTTTCTTCACCTGAAAGCCGACTTGGAAAAGCAGGTTGCTTCCCGCAATTCTAAAATCCAGTCTGTGGAGAATAAGTTGAAACAACGTGAATTGAGTTTGAATCAGCGTCAGGAAGATTTGCAGCGTAAGAACTGTGAAGTGGATGCCGTAAAAGAGAATCTGGCAGCTCAACTGGAATTGGTCGATAAGAAAAAACAGGATTTGGATAAACTTCACCAGAAGGAAGTTGAACATCTGGAGGCTCTTTCCGGATTATCTGCGGAAGAGGCGAAAGAACGTCTGATCGAATCGTTGAAAGATGAAGCAAAATCCGAGGCTACTTCTTATATCAATGAAATTATGGAAGAGGCGAAGATGGCTGCTAATAAAGAAGCGAAGAAAATCGTTATCCAGTCTATCCAGCGTGTTGCTACTGAAACGGCAATTGAAAACTCGATTACAGTATTCCATATCGAGTCTGATGAGATAAAAGGCCGCATTATCGGTCGTGAAGGCCGCAATATCCGTGCTCTTGAAGCTGCTACAGGAATTGAAATTGTAGTGGATGATACTCCCGAAGCAATCGTTCTTTCCGGCTTTGACCCGGTTCGCCGCGAAATTGCCCGTTTGGCTTTACACCAGTTGGTACAGGACGGACGTATCCACCCGGCACGTATCGAGGAAGTCGTTACGAAAGTCAAAAAGCAGGTTGAGGAAGAAGTGATTGAAACAGGCAAACGCACAGTGATCGATTTAGGTGTACATGGTTTGCATCCCGAGTTGATTCGTATGATCGGTAAAATGAAATACCGTTCTTCTTATGGTCAGAATTTGTTGCAGCATGCACGTGAAACTGCTAATTTATGTGCGGTAATGGCTTCTGAACTCGGCTTGAACCCGAAGAAGGCGAAACGTGCAGGTCTGTTACATGATATTGGTAAAGTGCCTGATGACGAACCGGAATTGCCACACGCAATACTGGGTATGAAACTTTGTGAGAAATACAAAGAGAAACCGGATATCTGCAATGCAGTAGGTGCACACCATGATGAAGTGGAAATGCAGACTTTATTAGCGCCGATTGTACAGGTTTGTGATGCTATTTCAGGAGCCCGTCCCGGTGCCCGTCGTGAAATTGTAGAAGCTTACATCAAACGTTTGAACGACCTCGAGCAATTGGCTCTGTCTTATCCGGGCGTGGTTAAGACGTATGCGATACAAGCTGGTCGTGAGTTGCGTGTTATCGTAGGTGCCGATAAGATTGACGATAAGGATACCGAAAACCTGTCAAATGAAATTGCTAAGAAGATTCAGGATGAAATGACTTATCCGGGACAGGTCAAGATTACGGTAATCCGTGAAACACGTGCAGTAAGCTATGCGAAGTAATTTTATTAAATAGAATACATACGGAAAGAGGAAAAAGCGGGTCAGGTATGGCCTGCTTTTTTTATGGTGTGCCGTGCATGATTCTAAACTTGGTGGTGTAAGTCCACTACGGGGGTAGATAGCGACCAACCGTTAGCCTGCGGTAAGGGTGTCCATCGCGAGTTGGAATCTGAAGGAAGCCTGCGGCAAAATCTCGGTCTGAGGAACACTAACATCATATAAGGCTCAAGCCATAGGACGAGTTTGCCATACAAAACAAAGTCCCAAAGCTATCCGGATATGGCAGAGTAGTAGTAAATGAATGTTACCCGATGAAAGGAAGAATGCAGAAAATATCAACTTTGAGTGATAACTGCCTTGAAAAGAATAGGACGGCATCCGAAGGCTATCGAGGAGTGCAGACTTTTATTGGGATAACTGAAAACAACCTCACGGAAGTACACTGTAAAGTTGTATCGTAAGTAAGGAACCGCCTTTGTACGGAACCGTATGCCGGGTGGTGTGAGAGGACGAAAACAAAAGTAGGAGAAAACTACTTTTGTTTTCTCCTACTCGATTGCATTTTGGGGGGGGTAGTGGCGTTTTTTTGCTAATATAGCATAGAAATACTGTCTATATTGTTGTTTCTGTTCGAAAAGTAAGGATATTTAGGTCGGTTTAACGGGCATTCTGCATGTATTGTAATCCGGGTGGCAGAGGTGGTCAGGCCCGGGTCTCGACAGGGCCGACATCCGGGTGTCAAGCAGTAAAACATACGATCTATTTCATTTAAAGTAGCTTATTTGATAAGAAAAACAAGGGTATATAGCGTTTTTGAATGAAGAGGTTATGATAGTATGATAGATACCATGATACTTGAATCCGGTAACTATCATATTGTATTTTGTTGTAGTATAGGCTGTTGCCGGATTTATGATAGTTATGATAGTTATATTCACATAAAGTTTTTTGAAAAACAAAAAAGATAACTTCATTGCAAAGTTATCTTTTTTATGAAACGGTCTTATCCTGAAATAACGTTACGGCAACGAGGTAATCTGCTTGTTATTTTCCGTCTCTTCCTCTTTATACCAGTTGATTTTCCGTGAGAAGAACATGATGGTCCCCAGTATAAAGAACAGGCCGATGCTTCCGATCAGCAATGCGACATCTTCGAGTTGCAGGATAACATACAGGAAAACATACAATAAACATAACATGCCGGTAAGTGCCCCGGTCTGTATTTTGTTCTTGAAAATGCTATAGGTATAAGCAGAAATTAGTCCGATGGTGGCAATACTCGCAATCAGGTAAGCGATACCAAAATTTATCTGTTCGGAAATGGACAGGAGTAGGCTGTAGAACAGGATTAATGCAAAGCCGACCAGCAAATACTGGATAGGATGGATTCGTCTTTTTGTCAGCGTTTCGACAAAGAAGAAGACAATGAAAGTCAGGGCGATAAACATGATGGCATATTTGGCGGAACGCATGTTCTGCTGATAATGGTTTACTGGGTCTATCAGGTTTACGCCGAACGAAGAGTCTTCGAATGAGTTTCCCGGATAGTCTATCCACATTTCAGGAATACTGCGGTTGAAGCTGAGGATACTCCAGTTTGCATCGAACCCTTTTTCGGAAATGTTGTGCTCCGGAGAGAAATTACCGATGAAACCGGGGGCGTTCCACTTGCCTGTAATATGGACTTTAGTCGTCTTGCCTATGGGAATGAAATTGATGTTACTACTTCCGTTCAGTTTTAATTTGCAGTTGAACGTTTGTGGTTGGCCAAACAGGGATTGGACGGTGCTGTTTAATGGCATGACCAGCATTTTCCCTATTTGCGTATCCTGATTGCCGGTGACTTCGACCGACAATTGTTTGTTGTCCAGCCTGAAGTCGATATTTTCTGTTATGCCCCTCAGGTCGGAAACGCCAATCGACAAGTAAGCCTGTTCCCAGTGGATAATACTGTTTTCCAATTTAGGGAAATTTATTTTATCAAAATTACCCGTTACGTCTATCTCGCTTTTATAAAGGATTGTTTTGTAAATGCCATAGTATCTTTCTTCCGGGAATAACTGTGCCTTGATATTCAAATTCTCCGGTGTGATGTTCAGTATATGTTCCTGGATGTGTGTCGTCTTGTCGGCATTTACCTGTGTGGTGCTATAAGGAATGGAAATGATAGGGCCACAAAAGGTCTGGGCATTGCTCCATTTATTGTTGATTTTTTCAATTGTTTCTAAACTGCGGTTTTGCCTTTCCTCGATGAGGTTCTGTATCATTAATCCCGGGATCAGGAGAATGATAGTTAGGAAACCGATAATCAGTGCTTTCAATGTGATGGACTGATTGATTCTTCCTGTTTTTTTTAATGTTGTTTCCATAATTTTAATCTGTTTGTGTGAATGAAAAGTACTTTGTTATTCAAAGTGAATGGATAAAAAAATTATTTGATAAGTTCTTCTAAAGCGTTCAAATGTTCTTTGAAACTTTTCCGTCCTTCTTCAGTGAGCGTATATTGTGTATTGGGCTTTCGACCGATAAATTGTTTGGAGGACTGGATATATCCGATAGTTTCCAGGGCTTTCAGGTGGCTTGCCAGGTTCCCGTCGGTCAGCTCCATCAGTTGCTTCATCGTATTGAAGTCAGCCGATTCATTCGCCGAAAGAATAGACATAATACCTAATCGTATGCGGCTTTCAAAAGCTTTATTTAATTTGAGTATTATGTTTTTCATTCTTTTTTCAAATCATATTTAATATACATCGCTGTTCCGTAGACAATATGGCAGGCTCCGAATCCGATCGTCCACAGCGGGAGGCTCCAGGCTGGGAGCAGGACTGCAAGTATCCCCAATATGATTTCAGTCAGGCCTAAATAATGGACTTCATCGAGTGTATATTTGGATACATTAATCAATGCCAGCCCATAAAAAGTAAGTGTCATTGCAATAGCTGTTGCCAGGTCGCCGCGCAACAGGAAAATAAAGGTAAAGATGCCGCCCGCCACCAAAGGGATACTAAGGTTGTACACAGTCTTTTGTATCAGGCTTTTGGACGGTTTTAGGTTTTTTTTGACCGATTTCCGCCATGAGAAATAAATCCCGGAACAAATAGAAAGAAGTAAGATGACGGAAGCATCCGCTACCAGTAGTGTCATTTTGTGGAACATGGCTTCATGGGTAGTGTCGAGATTAGCTGCCAAAGGTTCCTGTAGAATATGGAAATAAGCAAATGCCGCGCCTATACTCGCAATAACCCCGGCCGTAATTCCGGATAGTCCGCTCAGTGACAGAAATTTGGATGATCTTTCCATCATTTCGCGAATCACTTTTATGTCTTCTATTTGTTTGTTCATATACTTGTGGATAAAAGTACTTTGTGATGCAAAGTTAATAAGGTTTCAGAATATACCAAATAATAGACACTTTTTTATTGTGGAAAATAAACAATCTTATTCAGGAATTGCGTTACATTGAAAAGTTATGCCACAGTAGATGAGCCACCGGAAGGGGATAGGTCTGTATAAAAAAGGAATGTGCCAAAAGCTTCTATTAGGGAACACAGACTACGCAGACAGAGCGCAGATTTACGCAGACCATATTTTTTCAATAAATAATCTGCGTGTTCTGCGTAATCTGCGTTCAGTAATAGCTTTTTGACATATCCCTATGGATACCTTGGCTTGTGAAACCGTAAGTTTTTAATTGTAATTGTAACCTGTTTTTCCCTGTACACTACCTTCGCTGCTTACAGGTATCAAGGTGAAGCCCCATTTGTATTCGCGATTGGCAGGTAATGAATAAGCCGGTTCCGGACGTGAACCCCAGCTATCATACCCGGCAAGCCCTTCCTGTTTCAAGTCGACGCATACTTCTACAAAATTGCGGGGAGTAATATTGTTGACATGTGTCTGGCGGCGCAATACGTTCTTTGCCTTTTCTTCATCGTGGTTGGCAACTTCTTCAGGAGTGAAGTTATTCCATTGGCGAGGTAAACCGACCTGCTCTTCATCGTCGAAATCTTCGATGGAGTTACGCAAAGCGTTGAATCCAATCAGATTATCGGCTTCAATCAAGAGGCCTTTTCCTTTGCCTGCTGTCAGAGCTACCCAGCGGGTATCGCCATGATGACCGTTTTCCTGAGGACGCACATAGGGGTAATACATGGCTTCGGCAGTCGTTTTGTAAAGATCTACCAATGTACCGGCCTGGCGGTCCCAGTAATTTTCTTCCGGTCCGCGTCCGAAATATTGAACTGTATTCATCGTTGCCGGTAAACGGAAACGTACGCCGATACGTGGTACATTCAGTTTGGATGCAGCTTTGCGGGCTTCTTCTCTACCCGGGGAGAATGTAGCCATACGGGTAGCTTCGGATACTTCGGCTTCAGTGGCTGTCATCTCCGTAGATGTGAACTGCGCGGAAACGTTTACTACACCGCTCGGATAAATCTTATAATTGACGATGTACAGATTTCCAGCCGGTAACAGATAATTAACATTGACAATTGCATTGTTGCCATCCATCTTAACTGTTGCATCTGTTACATTGAAGTTCTTGCTACTCTGTTTCCAGATTTGTTCACGTTTAGGAGCACCGTTTCCATAATCATTGTCCGTCGGAGCGCGCCAGAAGTTCGGTTGAATACCGAAACCTTCGCTGAAATATTCTGTTCCGTCAACTTTATATGAAGTAACAACTCCTGATTTCTTATCGAAAACGAAATTGACTTTTGAAGAAGTTACTTTCAGATTATCGCCTTCTGCGGATACTGCCAATTTCGGTCCACCTGCTTTGTAGGCTTTCTTGTCAGCTGTAACAGGCAATAAGAACTGGTCATGGGCAATCGTGTGTCCGGCAGGGACAACACCTTCTTTTTTATTTGTAGTAACTGCAAAGTCTACAAAATATTCGACACCGGCCTGGGGTTTTAATCCGGCAACCGGTACTGTAATTTCCGTTGTGGCCTGTGGTGCCAGGTCAAAAGCTATTTTACTGCTTTTTACCACTTTGCCGTTTGCTTTAACCGTATAATTAACCGAGTAATCTTTCAGGTTCGTGAAATAGAAACGGTTCGTGATTTTGAATACTCCATTCGCCAGGTCTACAGCCTCAAAGCCTACATTTTGATGTGCATATTTTACTTCAGCCATTGCCGGATGAGGGTTGCGGTCCGGATTAACAATACCATTGCACAGGAAGTTACCGTCACTTGGTGCATTTACCCCAAAGTCACCGCCATAAGCCCAGAATTCGCGTCCGTTTTTATCTTTTTGCAGGATACCCTGGTCCACCCAGTCCCAGATAAATCCGCCTTGCAGGTTCGGATATTTGTAGATGGCTTTCCATTGGTCCCAAAGGTTACCGCTGGAATTACCCATAGCATGGGAATATTCAGACGGGGCAACCGGCCGGTCGCTTCCGTTTTTACCGATTTCTTCCAGCCACTCTGCACTCGGGTATTGCGGAACATACATATCTGTGTTCCATTCCCAAAGAGCACGTTCATAATTAACCGGACGGTTCATCATTGTTTTTTCCTTGTCTTTCAGATACAGGTACGTCTGATAGAAATTGTATCCGTTGCCGGCTTCGTTACCTAACGACCAGATTGTAACACTCGGGTGGTTTTTGTTTCGTTCATACATGTTGATGGTACGGTCCATATGCGGTTTCAGCCATTCCGGATTGTTCCCTAATGTTCCTCCCTTGCGCAAGCTGTAATACATACCATGTGATTCGATGTTTGCTTCATCATATACATACAAGCCATATTCATCACATAACTCGTAGAATTTACGGTCTTGCGGATAGTGGCAGAGGCGGACGGCATTCAGATTATTGAGTTTCATCAATTCAAAATCTTTACGCATCAGTTCTTCTGTTACATAATGGCCGGTTTCCGGATTGTGTTCATGGATATTTACCCCTTTGAACTTAATGGGTTGACCGTTGAACAACATCACCGTATAAGGTTTTCCGTTTCCGGCAATCTGGTCGATTTGTTTAATTTCCATGCGGCGGAAACCTACGTTCTGAGGAATAACTTCCGTTACTTTTCCATCTTCTTTTACAGTCATCAGGACTTTGTACAGGTTCGGATGTTCTGCGTTCCAGGTTGACACGTTTTCCAGATTTTTATCGAAAGAAGTAGTAGCCACACTATTTGCACTGACCCAGAGTTGGTTTTCAGCCGTAGCTATGGTTTTACCGTTGGCATCCAGTAATTCGTAAGCAACATCTATATTTTTAGCTTTATCCGTATGGTTCTTGATGTCTACGGCCAAACGGAAGATGCCGTTCTTGTATGTGTCGTCCAGTGTAGAAACAATTCGATAATCATCTACTGCGATTTTAGGTTGCGACCATACATACACATCACGTTCGATACCGCTGATACGCCAGAAGTCCTGGCATTCCAGATAAGAACCGGTGCTCCAGCGGTATATTTTCAGCGTAAGTACATTCTTTCCCGGTTGAAGATATTTGTTAATCAGGAATTCGGCCGGATTTTTAGAATCTTCACTATAGCCGACTTCTTTTCCGTTTACATATACATATAAACCTGATTTGGCTCCGCCGATATGCAGATACACATCCCGTCCGTCCCAGTTTGCCGGAACTTCAAAGTCGCGACGGTAAACACCGACCGGATTAGCTTCCGGTAATAACGGAGGTTGTGGGTTACGTGGTTTGAATTCGTAGCCATGATTGGTGTAAATGGCTACGCCATGTCCTTGTACCTCCCAGTTTCCCGGAACCGTAATATCATCCCAGGATGCCGTACTGACAGAAGGGTCGGTAATATTATCCGGAAGATTTTTATAAGAGTCCACAAAATAGAATTTCCAGGTTCCGTTCAGCAGGGAATAGAATGGACTCTTTTCATATCTTGAAGAGAGAGCCGTTGTACGGTCTCCGTAGCTCATAAAAGAAGAGCGGGGGTGTTCTTTGTTTACGGCGACAACCTGTATATCCTGCCAATAGGGCTTTTGAGGTTGTTCTGCCTGATTGTTGGCGAAAGCAATACCTATCATCGAGCAACTTAAAACTCCGGATAGCATTACTTTTTTTATCGTGTGTTTCATATGCAATGTTTAATTTAGATTAGCCAATAAAATTGACAGTTGACAAGTGGCAGTTGACAGTTTTTATTACTCTTTAGTCTTTTAACTGTCACTTGTCAACTGTCAACTGTCACCTGATTTCTTATCTTGCTGCGTAGAAAGAATACCCTTCAGCCACTTGTCTGAATGCAAGTACGCCAGCCTGGCTTAATTCTACGTTCATTTCTTTACCGTCCGGCAGGAACATAACAACTTTATCATCATCTTCGAATTTTAAAAGTTTGGTTGTTTCACCGTCAGCTTCTACGCTCCAGCTCTTATCCGCTTTATCGAATACCAGGTCCAGTGATTTTTCTTCACCTTCTTTTTGGATGTGATAACCGTCAGTTTTAGTTTCTACGGTAAATGTTCCGTTTTCCGTATCGATAGTTTTGGTTGTACCTGCATCGGCTACAGGACTGTTTCCACTCCAGAATTCAATAGAGTTTAGAACCAGTACGTCTGCAAGTGCGGAGATTTCATACACAGGAACAATCCAAAATGCAATAAAAACAAGTTCATTGACAAATTTGCTGTCAATATTTTTGTTCCAATTTAGAAGTTTGTTAGTTAAACCGAAAGAACCGATACAAGAGGAGAATAGTACACTGCTAGCTAATGTAGTTGCTACCAATAATGTTAAACTTTTTTTCTTCATGAATTATAAATATTTGTAGTTATAGAGGACGAAGATAGATAAATTCTGTGAAATAAAGTGATTTATCTATAGATAATAGATGTTTTTAATTAAAAAATAACCGGGAAAAGTATGGAGTCTTTTCCCGGCACAAATCAAACTTTACTGTCTCTATCCGGAGACAAATAGCTTTTCTAGTTGTAACCTGCATTTTGGTCCCCTTTTAATAGCGGATTCAGGTCTATTGCAGCCTGCGGTATAGGTTTTAAACGCATACGGCTGCTCCATTTCATTGTTAATTTAACTGTTCCGTCAGGCATGGTCATGGCGACTCCGTTCATATGTTCTTTCCAATACTCGTCCGTATAACGAGTCATATCATCAGAGCGGAAACCTTCGCCAGCCATTTCAATACGGCGTTCTTTCCGGATAAACTTTAAGCCTTCGTCTTTGTTCAGGCCGGTTGGAACTTTTGGCATGCCGCAGCGATCGCGCAGTTCGTTCAGGGCAGCTTGGGTTTCTCCGTCAAAACCGGTTGTCTGTGTGTGAGCTTCTGCGAAAATCAACAGAATTTCAGCATAGCGGATGCATGGGTAGTCTCCCACGGCCTGTCCGTTCCCTTCAGGATCATTCTCGGTACACAACATTTTCCGGAAATTGAAGCCGGACGAGGATTCATTGTTTCCTCCTTTTTTCCATTCATAAATAAAGTTAGTACCATAGTCGGTTTCATACCAACTTTTGAAAGGTATCATGATAGATGTGTATAGCCGGCTGTCGCGGTTACGGAACTCTTGAATGTATTTATAATTTTTCAGTTCTCCGTTTTTGATTTTTTCGGCAACGAACTTCGTATATGTACCTTCAGTATCCTTAATATAATCATCAGCTGCTTTTCTGATTTCTTTATAGGCAGCCGTCCGTTCTTCTATTGTAGGTGTATTGGGGACTGTTTTGCCGTCTGTCACCCAATAAGCATCTACCAGATTTTGAGTAGGCGTAACAGAAGACCAACCGCCTAACTGGTCCGGACGCATACTTGTATAGCGAACCATATCCTGATAATCCCAACCTGCGGATGTATATTGGCGGGTCATAATATATTCAGGGTTATCCGGATTTGCATTTTCCGTATGCCATAATGCTTCATAGCTAAACATTCCTTTTGTAAAGTCGTCTTTATTAATTCCGTATTTGGCAAAATCGACAAAAACATCCATTTCATCTGCTTCTTTCTGCTGGGCTTCATTTAATGAAGTGATGCGGAATAGCGAAAAGCCGCCATGGTCCATGATATCTTTGGCTGTAGTTTCAGCCAATTTGTAATCTCCGAAATAAAGTGCAGCTCTTGCTTTCAGTGCCAGGGCGGCCCATTTGGTGATACGGCCTTTCTCGTTTAGATATCCCCCGGTATATTTTTCTGGGAGGATTTTAGCTGCCTCTGTCAGTTCTGCAAGGATGAACTCGTGTACTTTGCTGACTTCATCACGTGCTACATTTTCTGCATTATATTCGGGTACAGTAGTAATAATGGGGACTTTACCGAATGTCAAGGTCATCCCGAGATACGACCAGGCGCGCATTGTACGGACTTCTGCTTTAAATCTGTCCCTCAAGTCCTCGCTCATATTACAGTTTTCAACTTCTTGTAAAAAAATGTTCTGTTTACGGATCGTTTCAAAGTTCCACCCTTCGTCTTTTTCAGAATTCAGGCCGTCTTGCTGGAACATCATTCCGTTTGATTCCCATGCATATTGGCAGAGCACATCGTCTGTATATGAGTCTGCATAAATAGCGATACCCGGAATCGAGTTTGAATAAATCGCATTCAGATTGTACCAGGCGTCTTTTTCTGTTTTCCAGTAGGTCTCAGCCGAGATACTGGCAGGTGGTACAACATCCAAGTCACAACTGCATACGGCCGTACCTAATACGGTGCAGAGAAGAATGTTTTTCAGTATTTTATTCGTTGTTTTCATTTATATAGTCTTTTGTTTAATTAAAATGTCACGTTAACTCCAAATGCAACGGAAGAAGTTCCTCGTGTATTTCCTGCACGTCCTGATGCCGATTCCGGATCAAAATCCTTCATACGGTGGTCACCACGGATAGTGAATGGATTTTCTGCAGATACATATAATTTGAGTGCCTCTAATCCTAACGGCAGAATTTGTTTCTTATTGAACGTGTATCCGAATGTCATGTTTTTGATGCGAAAATAGTTTGCACTGAATAACCAGAAATCAGAGAATTGATTGTTGTATGAAGTGTGCGAACTGGTTCTCGGATAAATACGGGGATAAGCTGCATTCGGATCCGGATTGTCAATATTCCATCTGCTTAAATGGTATTCGCGGGGATTGGCATCATCGAAAAAGGCCCATGCCTGTTCCTCGCTGAATTTAACACTTGTTCCTGTAATACCTTGTCCGAACATACTTAGTTCAAAACCTTTGTATCTCAGATTTAAATTGACGCCATATGTGAAATCAGGAACATCACAGCCAATGTAATCTTTGTCTTTATCTGTCAGTTCTCCATCATGGTCCAAGTCTACATACTTGATGTCTCCGGCTTGAGGTTTAACCCCGTTTGTGATATAATTTCCATTATCAATGTCTTCTTGTGTCAGTAAACCATCTGTGCGGAAACCATAGAAAGTTCCGATAGCATAGCCTACTTTCTTTATCCAGGGTGATTCGATAATCGGGTCATTATCTGCCAGGTCTGTAATTTTATTCCAGTTTTTAGTCATGTTGAAACCGACGGAATAAGAAAAATCACCGAAACTTTTGTTGTGGCTGATACTTAATTCCACTCCTTTATTGCTTAGGCTACCAATGTTCTGCGAAACACGGAAATCTTTATCATCTTTAATGCCGACTTCACGTGGGGAAGGGAAACCAAGCAAAATATCGTTGGTTATTTTATTATAATAGTCGGCGGTTAAGCTGACCAGGCCGTTGAAGATGTCAAAATCAAGACCGATATCAGTGATGGATACGGTTTCCCAGCCTAATGTCGGGTTTGCCGGTTTTGCTTCAATAATACCACTTACTACGGCATCTTCAAAATTATAATTGCCTCCTTGCTGGTACGTAGAGAAATAGTCGTAATTACCTACGTTATTGATGTTACCCAATTGTCCCCATGAAGCACGGATTTTTAAATTGTCTATCCAGTTTATATCTTTCATGAAGCCTTCCTGGTTGATACGCCATCCGGCAGAGAAAGAAGGGAATACGCCCCAACGGTTATCTTTATGGAAACGGGAAGAACCGTCGGCACGAAGATTGGCTTCCAATAAATATCGGTCCAGAAATGTGTAGTTTATACGTCCGAAATAGGACATCAACTTATCTTCATTGCTTCCGCCTTCGGTTCCCATATCATTTACGGCACTGGAACCTCCGTTGAGGTCGGTCATATTATTGGTCGGGAAGTTTTTACGATAAGATTTCTGTTTTTGGAATTTATAATGTTCATAAGAAGTACCGGCCAGTATATTGAAGCTATGTTTATCATTATTCCAGTTGTAGTTGACCAAAGCATTGTAAGTCAGGCGGCTGTTTTCTTGCCAGTCGTATGTCATTTTACTGACTGCAACCGTATTGATTTTGTCGGAACCGCTGATGTCTTCTCCGGTCTTGAAATCTTTTACTTTTTCGCCGTTTGTTTCATATGCTTTGTTTTTGTAGTCGTATGCTTTGTAAATCATTTCGCCGGTGATGACCAGCCCTTTTACCGGTTTTAGGTCTAATGCCAAATTAATCAACGTATTCTGGGTCTTATTGTTAGACCATCCACCTTCTTCCAATGAGCGTAATGGATTACGTTGTATATCGACCAGCGTCGCTCTTTTCCCTCCTTTATAAGTGCCCCAGTCACCGTTACTTTGACGTGCTACGTATGTGCTTGGCGCTTGCATCAGATAGGTCCAGGCTATACCGTTTTTATCATTGTCGGAAGTGTTTTGGATATAATTGATATTTGTACGCATGGTCAACCATGGTTTGATATCGGAAGATAAATTGGTTGTCAGGTTGTACCTGTTTGATTTTGCTCCGGGAGTGAATTTGTCATCATACATATAACCTAATGAAGTATAGTATTTTACTTTGTTTCCTCCGCTGAAACTTATCGAATGTTTGGTCATTACGGCTGTATTATCCTGTACCAAACTGTACCAGTCGGTGTTGGGATACATATCCGGGTTTGAACCGTTACGGAACAACTCAATCTCTTCGTCCGTATAAGGCATGGTCGCATTCGGATTTTCGTTGAAAGCAGCTTCGTTACTTAAACGGGCATACCATTCGGAACCTAAAATCTTCGGGGTGTAAGTAGCTTTCTTTATAGCGACGTATCCATCATAAGAAACTTTAATATTACCCTCCTTACCTCCTTTAGTTTTTACCAAAACAACGCCATATGCAGCACGCGAACCGTAAATGGCAGATGAGGCGGCATCTTTCAGAAAAGAAATACTTTCAATTGAGTTGGGGTCCAAATTGGAAAAAAATGTAGCATCGGCAATGGCTCCGTCAATGACGAAAAGGGGGGAGGAAGTACCCAGGTTACCACGACCACGCATATTGATGGAGGTTTCTCCCGGACGGTTGATGATAGTTACGCCGGGAACTTGCCCTTGTACGGAAGCCAATACATCTGTGTTCACACGTTCTTTCAATTCTTCGGAACCTACAGATGCCACAGAGCCGGTAAGGTTTACTTTTTTCTGTGTACCGTAACCAACAACAACAACTTCATCCAGTTTTTGTGTGTCTTCCTTTAGTTTGATGTTAATGATTGGTTGCCCGGTGTACTTGATTTCCTGGGTCAAGTAGCCGATAAAAGAGATTTGAATAATATCTCCTTTTTTTGCATCCAACACGAACTTGCCATCCATGTCTGTTACCGTACCGTTCGTGGTACCTTTTACAACTACAGATGCTCCGGCTACAGGACCAAATTCATCTTCTACTGTTCCCTTCAAGCTTTTTTGTTGCTGGGAGATGTCAACTCTTGGAGAGATTACATGACCCGCTGCATAGACAGTTCCTCCTGAATATAAAGCAGCTGACAGTAATACAAGACTGACTGGTTTTACGATTTTCAACATAATGTTTTTTGTTTAAAAAAAATACACATTGTAAATGCAAAGTCTAAGGATAACATTACATTTTTTCATACCATTAGACGGTTAGATTTACAGATTAGTTATTCGTTGAGAAATAAGGAGTGTAAGTTTATCTGAACATATGTACGGTTTCCCTTTGACAGAGTTCTGATAGAACTGGCATATAAATTAACCAAATGTATTTAGGATATTTTAGGAAGAAAAAAAGGCTTTATGTTAAGGCTATTAACTAAGTTCTGATAGAAC
>MJGMD1__coassemble_1829_pt1 | contig 81075 bp, 71 predicted proteins | sample MJGMD1__metabat2_low_PE_010 | metagenome-assembled genome bin MJGMD1 | reverse complement strand
ATATTATCATTATTTGTGTTTTTTGTTTAGATTTAGTTTTGGCGTTTAAGTTAAGGGAGGGGTGGCGACGTGATGTCGGTTCCCCTTTTGTTTTTTATAACCCTTTTGATTTTGCTTCGTTCCAAAGTATATCCATCTCTTCCAAACTCATTTCTTTTAAAGATTTGCCTTCTTTTATTGTATGTTCCTCCAGATAGTTGAAACGTCGTATGAACTTTTGGTTTGTGCGTTCCAAGGCATTGTCCGGATTGATTTTGTAAAGCCGGGCTGCATTAATCAGGCTGAAGAACAGATCACCGAATTCGGCTTCCATTTTATCGGCATCCATCTTGTCGATTTCTGTTTTTAGTTCGGTAAATTCTTCATGGACTTTGTCCCATACCTGGTCGCGCTGTTCCCAGTCGAAGCCTACATTGCGTGCCTTGTCCTGAATACGATGTGCTTTTACGATAGAAGGGAGAGAGGCGGGGACTCCTTCAAGTACGGTTTTATTTCCTCCTTTTTCCTTAAGTTTAAGCTGTTCCCAACTTTGTTCTACTTTGCCGGCCGTGTCAGCCTGGGCGTCTCCGAATACATGCGGATGACGATAAATAAGTTTCTGGCACAGGCTGTCGCATACATCCTTCATGTCAAAAGCTTCTTTCTCTTCTCCTATCTTTGCGTAGAATACAACATGCAGGAGCAGGTCTCCCAATTCTTTTTTGATGTTGTTGTTGTCATCTTTCATGATGGCATCGCATAACTCGTATGTCTCTTCGATGGTATTCGTGCGAAGGCTTTCGTTTGTTTGTTTACGGTCCCAGGGGCATTTTACACGCAGTTCGTCCAGAATATCGAGCAGTTGCCCGAAGGCTTCCATTTTTTCTTGTTTTGTTGCCATATATATTGTATTAATTTATCAAAGTCCTATTGTATCGATGTGGATATATAAAATGTGCCAATATTCCAATGAAAAGAAATATGGTTTGAAAACTCTTTTCGATTGGTGTATTGGCACATTTCCATTTTATCGACAGATTATTTCTGTTGTTCTCTGAATACTTTTAATCCGTTTTGCAGGAACTGGATGTATTGCGATACATCTTCATTGAATGCATAGGACGGTCCGAGAGGCTCGCCTTTATCGTTCAATAAGATATAGAACGGTTGCGCATTTGCTCCGAATTTGCTTCGCTGCAGATAGCTCCATTTGTCTCCGATTGTTTTCAAAGTGCGTGTTTTGCCATGTTCTTCGATAGTGATTGGATGCGATAATTTGGTTTTGTCGTCTACCATCAATGTGATTAGAACATAGTCGTTTTCCAGCAATTGTTTAACTTTCGGGTCTGTCCATACTGCAGCTTCCATCTTGCGGCAGTTGACACAGCCAAAGCCGGAGAAGTCTATCATGACCGGTTTGTTTACCTTCTTTGCATAGGCCATACCTGTTTCGTAATCGTCGAAGGCTGCATGTACTTCACTTTCATACAAATTGAAATCCTGTGTGTACAAAGGAGGAGCAAAGGCGCTGATAGCTTTTAGCGGTGCACCCCAAAGTCCCGGTACCATGTAAACGGCAAAAGCAAATGAAATAATAGCCATGAACAGGCGGGGAACTGATACGAATTTTATGTCGCTGTCGTGGCTGAACTTGATTTTGCCTAATAGATAAAGGCCTAACAGGATGAAGATAACGATCCAAAGTACGATAAATACCTCACGGTCCAGAATACGCCAGCCGTAAGCGAGGTCTGCGACGGACAGGAACTTCAGTGCCAGGGCTAATTCCAGGAAGCCTAATACGACTTTTACCGAGTTCAGCCAGCCTCCGGATTTCGGCATACTTTGCAACATGTTCGGGAAAATGGCAAACAGGCTGAATGGGATGGATAATGCCAAAGCAAACCCGAACATTCCGATGGCCGGGCCTACTGCCGTACCCATGGATGCAGCCTGTACAAGTAATGTCCCGATAATAGGGCCTGTACACGAGAAGGATACCAGTACCAGTGTGAATGCCATGAAGAATATACTGATAATACCGGTTGTAGAGTCTGCCTTGGTATCCAGTTTATTTGTCCAGGAAGACGGCAAAACCAATTCGAAAGCTCCGAAGAAAGAGATGGCAAATACTACCAGCAACAAGAAGAATATGATATTGAATATGGCATTAGTTGAGAGGTCATTCAGAGCGCTTGCCCCAAAAATACCCGTAATTAATAATCCCATCACTAAATAAATAATGATGATGGAGAGTCCGTAAGTGATCGCATCGCGTATCGCCTTTTTACGATCTTTGGTCCGTTTCAGGAAGAAGCTTACTGTCATCGGAATCATAGGCCATACACAAGGTGTAAGCAAGGCAATCAGACCACCTAAGAAACCTGCAAAGAAAATAAACAGCCAGGAAGTGTCGGTCGCGGAAACGGTCGTATCACCGAATGCTTTTAGCTGGTCGATTACCGGAGTCCACAAGGATACGTCGTCCGTTAATTTATTTTTCGCAGTGTTATTAGAACTTGCCTGTGTATTTTTGTTTGTTTCCGGAGTTGTAGTTTCGGCTGTATTTTCAGTTGTCTGGTTTACTTCCGGTTGTTCGACAGTCGAATCGCTGGTGTCTGCTTCCGGCGTCTTGTTTTCGGCTGTAGTCATTTGGATATTCTTCTTGTCGAAGGTGAAGCTGACGCGGTCGGGAGGAAGGCATGTTTCATCGTTGCATACCATAAATTCGACTTCTCCTTCTACCTTGAACTTGGTAGGTTCTGTCACTTTAATTTTCTGTGTGAAAGAAACAGTTCCCGGGAACCAACGGAGATTCATAGCAAACTGCTCATCGTATACAACAGTAGGCTTTACTGATGGTACCGGTTTGCCAACCAATTCGGCACCTTTCAGCGTTTCGAATGTGAATGAAGTGGATACCGGTCCGCCTTCAGGCAGGTCCTGGTCATACAAATGCCATCCTTTTTCAAGGGTTGCCGTGAAGACGATTTCTTTTTCTGCCGAGCCGGAATCATTCAGGTTGATCTTCCATTTTGCAGGCTGCAGGATTTGCGCCTGTACAGTCAGTGCCATGATTGCCAGCACTAAGGTGCTAAAGAGCTTTTTCATACGATTGTTCTGTTTTATTATTTGGCTAATGAAATAAATGCCGTTGGAATTTGAGTTTCAAAACGCATCTCCTCTCCTGTCGTAGGATGGATAAAAAAGAGCCGTCTGGCATGAAGCATCAGCCGTCCGGTGGGATCTGTTTCTGCACCATACTTATAATCACCGGCAATGGAATGTCCGATAGATTGCATTTGGGCACGTATCTGGTTTTTACGTCCCGTTTCCAGGTCCAATTCCAATAAAGAATAACCTCCGTTACTGTTTAATACACGATAACGGGTAATTGCTTCTTTACCATCTCCATCTACTGTTACATAGACTTGCATCTTCGCATTTTCCGTCAGGTTGGAAACGATAAGGTCCATGTCTTTTTCCGGGCGCCCTTCCACTACCGCCACATAAGTGCGGGCTGTAATAACGTTGTTCCAGTCAGACTGCAAAGCCTTTTGTACCCTTTGATTTTTTGCAAACATCATCAGTCCCGAAGTGTCACGGTCCAGGCGGTGCAGGATGAATATTTTATTCCTCGGGTCTGATTTTTTTACATAATCACTAAGCAGGTGGTAAGCTGTGCGCTCTTTTACCCGTGCGCTGGCCACTGATAACAGACCTTCCTTTTTGTTGACAACAATCAAATCATCATCTTCCCAAACAATATTCAACAACGGATTATTAAATTCAACTTTTCCCCGTTCATAACTTATTATCACTTCGTCCCCTTGCTGTAAAGGAGTATTAAATAGAGAAGTCACTTTCCCGTTTACCAATATTTGTCCGTGAGATAGAAGAGCCTTGACTGAACTTTTGCTTTGTTCGTTTAAGAACTTGAACAGAAAAGGAAGTAATGTATTTTCTTCTTCAACTGTTATCCGGCGTCCTCTCGGAGCTCTGGCTTTATCTGTGCTTCTGTAATTCGAGCGTCTTGCCATATTCATTATTATATATAGTGTACAAAGATACTGGCATTTACGGAATACTGCAAGTGATGGGCTCATAACTAAGGTTTATTAATATACCTGTTTCCGGAGTTCTCCTGATGATAGGGAGATGAAGTTGTTCGGAGGTGCATATCCTGATTTAGATTAGTCGGATGATTTAGATACATTATACATATTATTTTTGTAATTTTGCAACCTGTTGCGGCATAATGCCATAAGCAAAATGATAATAAAAGATTAAGAACGAAATATATGGAAATTGCAAGTAAGTACAATCCCGCGGAAGTAGAGGGGAAGTGGTATCAGTATTGGTTGGACAACGGCTTATTCAAGTCGAAACTAGACGGCAGGGAGCCGTATACGATTGTTATTCCTCCTCCAAACGTCACCGGCGTACTTCATATGGGGCATATGCTCAACAATACCATTCAGGACATATTGGTTCGCCGTGCCCGTATGCAGGGAAAGAATGCTTGCTGGGTTCCGGGGACCGACCATGCTTCTATTGCAACGGAAGCAAAAGTAGTAAACCGCTTGGCGAAAGAGGGAATAAAGAAATCCGATCTTACCCGTGACGAGTTTTTAAAACATGCGTGGGAATGGAAGGAAGAACATGGTGGTATTATCCTGAAACAGTTACGCAAGCTTGGCGCTTCCTGTGATTGGGACCGTACTGCTTTTACTATGGATGAAATCCGTTCGGAAAGCGTGATCAAGGTTTTTATCGATTTATATAACAAAGGTTTGATTTATCGCGGGGTCCGCATGGTCAACTGGGACCCGCAGGCATTGACCGCCCTTTCCGATGAAGAAGTAATCTATAAGGAAGAACATAGCAAACTGTATTATCTTCGTTATAAAGTAGAAGGGGATGCGGAAGGTCGTTATGCCGTGGTTGCTACTACCCGTCCGGAAACGATCATGGGGGATACAGCGATGTGTATCAATCCGAATGACCCGAAGAATACCTGGTTGAAAGGAAAGAAAGTGATCGTTCCGTTAGTAAACCGTGTTATTCCTGTTATCGAGGATGATTATGTAGATATAGAATTTGGTACCGGTTGCTTGAAGGTAACTCCCGCACATGACGTAAATGACTATATGTTGGGTGAGAAGTATAACTTGCCTTCTATCGATATTTTCAATGATAACGGAACCTTGAGCGAGGCGGCTGGTTTATATGTGGGTATGGACCGGTTTGATGTGCGTAACCGGATTGAAAAAGACCTGGCTGAAGCCGGGCTGTTGGAAAAGGTAGAAGCTTATGAAAATAAAGTAGGTTATTCAGAACGTACGAATGTACCGATCGAGCCTAAATTGTCTATGCAGTGGTTCCTTAAAATGGAACATCTGGCACAGATAGCGCTTGAGCCTGTGATGAATGACGATATTAAATTCTATCCTCCCAAGTTTAAGAATACATACCGCCACTGGATGGAGAATATCAAAGACTGGTGTATCAGCCGTCAGTTATGGTGGGGACATCGTATCCCGGCGTATTTTCTGCCTGAAGGAGGTTATGTTGTCGCGGAAACTGCTGAAGATGCATTGAGGCAGGCAAAAGAAAAAACTGGTAATGCAGCGTTGACGATAGCGGATTTACGTCAGGATGAGGATGTTTTGGATACCTGGTTCTCTTCCTGGTTGTGGCCGATATCTTTGTTTGATGGTATCAATAACCCGGATAACGAAGAAATTAATTATTATTATCCGACCAGTGATTTGGTGACAGGGCCAGATATTATTTTCTTCTGGGTAGCACGTATGATTATGGCAGGTTACGAATACCGTGGGGATAAACCTTTTGGTAGCGTGTACTTTACAGGTATCGTGCGCGATAAACTGGGACGTAAGATGTCTAAATCCTTAGGAAACTCTCCTGACCCGTTGGAGCTGATAGAAAAGTTTGGAGCGGACGGCGTACGTATGGGATTGATGATGGCTGCACCTGCCGGAAACGATATTCCTTTCGATGATGCCTTGTGCGAACAGGGACGTAATTTTAATAATAAGATATGGAACGCCTTCCGTCTGGTAAAAGGTTGGACGGTAGACGACCGGATTGTACAGCCGGAGGCTTCGGCTATTGCCGTGAAGTGGTTCAAGATGCAGTTGGATAAAACGATTGCGGAAGTGGATGATTCTTTCAGCAAATATCGTTTGAGCGAAGCGATGATGGCTATATACAAGCTTTTCTGGGATGAGTTCTCTTCCTGGTATCTTGAAATGATTAAACCGGGTTACCAACAGCCTATCGATAAAGCGACTTATGATGCGACATTGGGATTCTTCGATGCATTGCTTCGCCTGCTTCATCCGTTCATGCCGTTTATTACGGAAGAGTTGTGGCAGGCACTGGAACCGCGTAAAGAAGGCGAAAGCCTGATGGTTGCGCAGATGCCGGAGGTTGCTCCTGTAGATGACGTGTTGTTGACTAATTTTGAAATAGTAAAAGAGATTGTCGGCGGCATACGGACAATACGCTTGCAGAAGAATATACCGAATAAAGATACATTGGCGTTACAGGTTTTGGGAGAACATGCAGAAGACTTTAACTGTGTTATCTCCAAAATGTGCAACCTGTCTGCGATTGAGAAGGTGGAAGATAAGGCTGCAGGTGCTGTTTCTTTCCTTGTCCGGACAACAGAGTATGCAGTACCTCTGGGTAATTTGATTAATGTAGAGGAAGAGCTGGCAAAACTGAACGAAGAACTGGAATACCAACGTGGTTTCCTTGCATCGGTCATGAAAAAACTAAGTAATGAAAGTTTTGTAAGCAAAGCTCCTGCAAAGGTTATTGAAATGGAACGTAAAAAACAAGCGGATGCTGAAAGCAAAATCAAATCAATTGAAGAAAGTATCGCAGCTTTAAAAAAATAAAGAAAGGTGCCGTTTCGGCGTGTATTTTTCTTAGGTTCTTTATTTTTTAATGATACAAAAGTCCATATCGGCATTTAAGGTGCAGATATGGACTGTTTTTTTTAATAATGAGACAATTGGCTATCGATTTTTTATTAAAACCTCGGTTGCCGGATTTAAATATTTGTTACCTTGCTGCACGATTGGAGATGGAGTTTATAGAAAGAAATGAGCTTTATCTGAGATGAAAAAACAAACTTACTTATGAAACGTATCCTTGCTCTAATATGTTACATGTTATTGAGTATTTCCTCTTCTTATTCTTCTAATAAGGGAAGTGTTGCCGATAGTGTTGCTTTGCAGCAATTATATCAGGTGGCAATTGACCATATCCGAAAACCGGACCGTTTTCAACACATACAAGCCTTACTTGCTGAAGCACGTAAATCCGGTAATGAGAAATATGAAGCCAATGCGATGTTTTTGTTGATGAAACACTATTACTCTGTCGATCTGGACAGTTTGTTTTATTGGCTGGAAAAATCAACACCTTTGTTTATGAAGCAAAAGCGGTATGAAGATATGTTTCGTACAAAAGCGTGGGGAATTTATGTGCTGACCAAGGCTAAGAGAAATAAGGCGGCATTGGATAGCATCCATTCATTAAAAGGTCTGGCTGTAGAGTTAAATTACCCGGATGGAAAGGACATGGCCAACCAGGCTTTGGCTGACTATTATTTATCCAATAACTTAGAGGAAGAAGGCGTAAAACTGTATGAAGAAGTTTTAGCTGAAATGGAACAGCGGAATGCCCCTTTGGTTAAACAGGTCTATATCATCCGGCAATTAGTGAATCTCATACCGGGTCAGGAGCGGAAGTTTCCCTATTTGGAACGTTTGCAACAGATCATCGATTTATGTGATAAAGATGGCATCCGGCAATTGGATAGTGAAAATCCTGTTTCTTTTCTTCGTTATATATTGTATCGTAGTTATGTGATGCTCTATCTCCATATGGATAATTACCCACGCGCACTGGCTTATCTGAAAAAAACGGAAGATGTGGTAAGAAAAAATAAGATGGGCTATAAAGATTCTGAGATAAAAACGATGTATGCTACGTATTATATCCGTTCCGGACAATATGATAAGGCCGTACCGATCTACGATGCATTATTAGCGTATTATAAGGCATCAGATATAAATAAAACTTATTTGGATGTCTTAAGGCTGAAAGCGGAGGCTTTGATGAATGCCGGCCGTTATCCGGAGTCTTCCGATGTCCTCCTGCATTATGCCCAGTTGAAAGATTCCTTGGCTTCCGCTAATTATTATAAGGAACTGGCGGAAATGCAAGCGCAACATAATGTGGATAAACTGGAGCTTGCAAATAAACAAATGGAACTTCAGGTAATGGCAGACCATAATAAGGTGGTATTTCTTTGGAGTGGCGTAATTGTGTTGGGGGTAATATGTTGTTTGCTTGGCTATTTGGCATATACGGTATATCGTTTTGGAAACCAGTTGAAAGTGGCAAAAGAAAAGGCGGAAGAAGCAGACCGGATGAAATCGGCCTTTCTTGCAAATATGAATCATGAAATTCGAACCCCGCTGAATGCAATAGTGGGATTCTCTCAAATACTGGTGGATGAGGAAGATCCGGAGACCCGTTTGGAATATTTCAATATTATCCAAAGTAATAATGAATTATTGCAACGGTTAATATGTGACGTTTTAGATATATCCAAGATTGAATCGAATTCAATGAAGCTTAGTTATGCACAGTTGTCACTTCTCGAACTTATGGGCGAAATTTATAACGTAATTCGGTTGAGGATGCCCGAAGGTGTAAAATTGGAATTGACGGATTGTGCTCCTTTCGTTTTTGATATGGACAGGAACCGTTTGACTCAGGTTTTGACGAATTTATTGACAAATGCAATTAAACATACCCAAACAGGCGTAATCCGTTTTGGTTACGAACTGGAAGAAGCAACCATCCGTTTCTTCGTACAGGACACCGGAGAGGGAATACCTCAGGAACAGATGGATAATATTTTTAGCCGTTTTGTACAACTGGACAGCGGAAGCAAAGGGGTAGGACTTGGTCTGGCTATTTGTAAGGGGTTAGTATTAAAAATGGGAGGCTCTATCGAGGTTACATCCCGGTTGGGTGAAGGTTCTACTTTTTTTGTTATACTACCATTTGATTTTATCCCCGATTGATGGTGAAATAACATATTTAGATGCAAATGTGGACGGACACATGAAAAAAGATTATATTTGCTATCAGGTATAATAAACTTATCAATTTACTACCATGGAGAAATCAAGAAGGTCTTTTTTTAAACAGGGATTGGCAGGTGCAATCCTTTTCGGTACTGCCGGAATAGCCAAAGCAGGATTACCGGACCCGGTAAAACCCAAAGCTACCAAAGCGATAAATCCTTTCCATTTGGGAATGGCCGGATATACATTTGTTAATTTTGATCTGGATACTACGTTAAAGACGTTGCAGCGTCTGGATATTCATTATCTTTGCATTAAAGACTTCCATTTGCCGCTGGATAGTACGTCTGAGCAGATTAAAGCTTTTCATGATAAATGTGCATCGTATGATGTTACCGGTTATGCCGTAGGACCTATTTATATGAAGAGTGAAGCTGAAATAGACCGTGCGTTCGACTATGCCAGGCGGGTAGGTGTGAAGACGATAGTCGGAGTTCCTAATTATGAGCTGCTTCCTTATGTAGATAAAAAGGTGAAGGAATATGATTTTAATTATGCGATTCATTTACATGGGCCGGATATTAAAACTTATCCTGATGCAACGGATGTTTGGGAACATACAAAAGAACTTGATTCCCGTATTGGAATGTGTCTGGATGTAGGACACGATTTGCGGAATGGTTGCGATCCAGTTGCTGATTTAAAGAAATATCACACCCGGGTGTTTGATATGCACATTAAAGATGTGACAGATGCTTCCAAAGCCGGAGTAGGTATAGAAATCGGGAGAGGAAAGATTGATTTTCCGGCATTGGTAAGAATGATGCGTGAAGTAAACTACACGGGAATGTGCAGTCTTGAATTTGAAAAGGACATGAAAGATCCTTTCTTGGGTATTGCCGAGTCGATCGGTTACTTCAAGGCAGTATCGGATATGGCTTAACTATTGGGGTAATATAAAGATTATCTGGTGAATGATTTCATGGCAGGCTTTTAACATTACCTCATTTATATAATATAATGTATGATGAGAATATCGTTTTATTTGTTGATAGCCTGCTTGTTTGCCGCATGCAGTCCTGTTAATTATATTGGCATCCAGACGTATAATCCTGCGAATATTACTTTTCCGAAGAATGTTCGTAAATTGCTGATAGTGGATAATGCACTTCCGCAGCCTTCGGATGTGGGTTACCAATACAGTCTGTTTGGAAAGATGCAGGACACTTGTCGTGCGAATGCAGATAGTGCTTCCTTTTTTGCCTGTCGTTCATTGGGTAAATCGATTGTTTCGGTTCCTTATTTCAGGGATGTTCTTCTTTACGACCGGGGAACTCGTCAGGATAATCAATATCTGATAGATAAAAAAATGTCTTCCGATGATGTTAAGGCTTTGTGTGAGGAAACCGGGGCGGACGCAGTTATTTCTTTTGACAGGCTTTTGTTTAAAATGGAAAAGACTGTGGTTGCTTTCGCCGACGGATACATAGCCGGAATGGTGGATGTGAAAATGAATGGAGTTGTTCGCAGTTATATACCGGAGAGGGAACAACCTCTGGCAACAGTTTATATGAATGACAGTATTTATTGGATGGAGAATGCCGGTGACCTGAATGAGCTGGCGCGTTATCTGCCTTCGCCATCGGATGCTTTGCGTGCTGCTGCGGAATATTTGGGAACAAAGGCCTCCCCGAATTTTATACCTCACTGGATTGACGAAACCCGCTGGTATTATAAAGGAATAGGGACTCGTTGGAAAGAGGCTTCCGCATATGCAGCAGCCGAAAAATGGGATGAAGCTTATCAGCGTTGGATGACTATCTATGAAAAATCTTCCAGTTGGAAAGAAAAAGCGAAAGTTGCGTCCAATCTTGCATTGTATTATGAAATGGATACGAAGTTGAAAGAAGCGTTCGACTGGGCTTCGAAATCTTATGCCCTTTATGAAAAGAATGCAGGAGCAGAGAATCAATACACTAAAATGCAAAAGCTGTATATGGACGCATTAAGTGAACGTTTGGCTTCGGATACGAAACTAAATATGCAAATTGACCGGTAATAATCCTATTTTATCTGAATTATTATTACTTTTGACAGATAATTCGATTAAGACGAATAAAGATTAAAAACATATGAGTGCGAATAGTGCAAAGACCCAGTCTGTAATAGAGTCAACTTTCTCGGTAGCAATCAGTAAACTTACTTCTAATGAGTCCGGTAATTTTTATAGCGACTTGTATGTACAAGCCGATCCGGAAAGCGGGGAATTGCAGATTTACGACGAGAATGAAAACTTGTTGGAAAAGAAAATTATTTTTGATTGGGTAGGATGTCCCTGTGAGAATGATATTTTTTATAATCAGGTAGCAACTACCCTGAAAAATGTTCTCACTCTTTTGTCAGCAAAAAAAGTTTTCGAGCATCCGAATTTTATGAAACCATTCTCTGTAAGCCTGACGGATGATGACTTTATGGTAATGGAAGAATTATTATTCCTGGATGACGATACTTTGCGTGCGGATGATCCCCTATTGAAAGATTTAGATGCAGATTTGGATGAATTTTTAACAAAACTTCTTTCAGATGTCGAATAGACTTACTACATTTGTGCCCGCATTCGATAATCAAATGTTGCCGAAATAGCTCAGTTGGTAGAGCAATTCATTCGTAATGAATAGGTCACGAGTTCGAGTCTCGTTTTCGGCTCCATAAAAAACGGCTACTTGTAAAAGTAGCCGTTTTTTATGTCTATTACTCAATTACAGAGTGCCTTCTCTTGTTTTCTGTATCAATAAATAGTCCAGTAAAGTCATGGCTGTCATGGCCTCGACAATGGGAACAGCCCGGGGGAGTACGCACGGGTCATGACGTCCGCGGGCTTTCAGTATTGTCTCTTCTCCTTCCATATTGATGGTTTCCTGTTCCATTAAAATCGTTGCAACCGATTTGAATGCAACCCGGAAGTAAATATCCTGTCCGTTGGAAATGCCCCCTTGGATACCTCCCGAATGGTTGGTGCGGGTATTGATATGTCCGTTGTCGTTGAAAAAGCGGTCATTGCGTTCTGAACCCCGGTAGAGAGCCGCCTCGAATCCGTCTCCATATTCAAAACCTTTTACAGCATTGATTGTGAGCATGGCGTGTCCCAATGCCGCATGGAGTTTGCCGAATACGGGTTCTCCGAGTCCTACCGGAACTCCTTTGGCAACACAAGTTATGACTCCGCCAATAGTATCCCCTTTTGCCCGTACCTCTGCTATCAATTCTTCCATTTCGGAGGCTTTGGCTGTATCCGGGCAGCGAACTATGTTTTCTTCCGCATTTTCCAGATTATAATCTGTATACTCTCCTTCCAGTTTTAACGGTCCGACCTGAGAAGTATAAGCCTGTATCCGGATTCCTTTCTGAATAAGCGCTAATTTTGCTATAGCACCGGCTACACATCTGGCAATTGTTTCGCGGGCAGATGAACGTCCTCCTCCACGCGGGTCGCGTATGCCATATTTCATCTGGTACGTATAATCGGCATGTGACGGACGATAAACACTTTTCATATTGTCATAATCCGATGAATGCTGGTTTTTGTTCCAGATAATGAAACCGATAGGTGTTCCTGTCGTTTTTCCTTCATAAACACCGGAAAGAAATTGGACTTCGTCGTCTTCTTTCCGTGGAGTTGTAATTCTGGACTGTCCGGGTTTACGGCGGTCTAATTCATGTTGAATGAAAGCCATATCCAGTTCGATACCTGCAGGACAACCATCTATCACACCTCCTATTCCGGGACCATGTGATTCCCCGAAGGAGGTCAGTCTGTATATATTACCGAATGTGTTCATATTTGTAATTAAAAAAGGAGGATTGAAAATTTGAAACTAAAAGAGCATAAAACAGATAATACAAAAAATGGAAAAATATCCTATCACAGATAATTTTCCATTTTCAATTATCAATTTCTTAATGAATTAATGACATCCGCCACATCCGCAATTGCTGTCGTGATTGTGGTCGCCACAACCGCTTCCGCAGTCATCGCATCCACATCCGCAACCACCTGCAGGAGCAGAAAGGGCTGCGATTTCTTCAGCAGTAGGTTCATGGACATCAATAACTTCACCACTGAAATGCAGTGTTTCGCCTGCCAACGGATGATTGAAGTCCATTACGATAACGTCTTCGTTAACTTCCAGTACGGAACCATTCATGCGGTTTCCGTTAGAATCCATCATAGGAACGGTGTTGCCCACCTTAATCATTTCATTGTCGAATTTTCCATCCACTTCAAAAATATTTTTCGGAAGATCCAGGACATGTTCCTCCACATACTCACCGTATGCTTCAGCCGGAGCTATAGAGAAATTAAATTTATCGCCAACTTCAAGGCCTTTTAATGCATCTTCGAAAGCAGGAAGCATGGCACCTGTTCCGTAAATGAATTTCAAAGGTAGTTCAGCAGTCGCTTTTTCCATTAATTCGCGTTCTTCGCCTTCGCCTACGTTCAGGTCGTAAGTAACTGCAACGAACTTATTTGCTGTAATTTTCATTATGTAATTGTTTTTGTGATAAATAAAACGAGGACAAATTTAAGAATTATTTCCCAGTTCCCGGCTTAATAGATGAAAAATAAAACAAAGAGTTACAATGCTTTTGCCGCTTTCTTCAGCGATTCCAGCGCGGAAGTCAGGATTGCACGCGGGCATCCGATATTCATTCGCATATATCCTTCGCCACCGGGACCAAACATACTTCCGTCGTTTAGCAATAAACCTGCTTTGTCCTGGAAAAGGCTGACCAGTTCGGGTTGGCTAAGGCCTAATTCACGACAGTCCAACCAGATAAGGAAGGATGCCTGAGGAGGGTATACTTTGATTTTCGGCAGATGCATTTGTAAATATTCGTCTACGAAACGTACATTCTCCATCACATACATTCTCATCTGCTGCAACCATTCTGCCCCATAAGTATATGCCGCTTCTGTAGCCGTATAAGCGAAAATTGTACCATCCCCTAATTCTCCCGCTTCGAGAAATGAATAGAATTTTTCCCGTATATCGTTGTCCGGGACAATAGAATAGGAACTTACAATGCCTGCAATGTTAAAAGTCTTGCTTGGCGCCATAAAGGTGATGCTGCAAGATGCTGCTTCGGGGGAAACACTTGCAAAAGGATGGTGTGTATATTGGGGAAAACACATTTCCGCATGAATCTCGTCAGAAATAACCAGAATATTATGTTTGGAACAGATTTCAGCCAGTTTTACCAAAGAGTCTTTTTTCCAGACAATCCCACCGGGATTATGCGGGTTGGAAAGAATTAAAACTTTGCATTTATCATCGATTACGGACTCTAAATTATCGAAATCCATTTCATAAGAACCGTTTATCAACCGGAGAGGATTGTTTACGATTTCGCGGTGCATACTTTCGGGAACAATACGGAAAGGATGGTATACCGGCGGCTGAATGATTATCTTATCGCCCGGTTGTGTAAAACATTGCAATACGAAACCAATGCCTTTAACAATTCCCGGAATATAACTCAGCCATTCTTTCCGGATTTTCCAGTTATGTTTGTAATGGACCCATTCAATAATGCTGGTATAATAATTTTCCGAGCCATAGGTGTATCCGAATATCTCATGTTCACATCGTTTCCTTATTGCATTCACAATAAAATCCGGAGTCCGGAAATCCATATCGGCGACCCATAATGGAACAAGGTTTTCGTTTCCGAAACGTTCTTTCATTGCATCATATTTGATACAATTGGTGCCGCGCCGTTCTACGATTTCGTCAAAATTGTATTGTTTCATTTGTATTCAATTTTCAGTCTGTTGATTGCCGCCAAAGATACAAATTTGTTGACAGTTGACAATTGACAGTTGACAGTTATTTCGGCTTTCGGCTGATTTATAAGCAGGGAGATGTGATTTAGCGATTCAATTGGCGGGCTGGTCGGGATGATATAAAAAAAGCTTGTAGGAAATCTACAAGCTTTTGTAGTGCGTCCGGGGATCGAACCCGAGTTTCCGCCGTGAGAGGGCGGCGTCCTAGGCCACTAGACGAATGCACCGGCTTAGTTGTCAATCGCTCTGTTTGACGATGCAAAATTAGTAAAAAAATATTTCGTGGTATCATTCTCATGGAAAAAATGTAATCTTTTTCAGGATAGCTGTCATTTTGGTATCATTTTACCTCAGGCACCACTAAAAGGCGTTAAAAATGGTATCAAATTCGTTTGTTTTTCATTGTCGTTACTGTTTATTTATTCTACCTTTGCCTCCTGTTATTGAACAATATACTATTGAACAATTACTAATACCAGTATTAAAATAACTAATATTATGGCAGAATTAAAAGAAAAACTTTTCTCAGAATTCGCACCTGTATCTACTGAAGAGTGGATGGCGAAGATCACGGCAGACCTGAAAGGTGTTCCGTTTGAGAAAAAGCTTGTTTGGAAGACAGGCGAAGGATTTAATGTAAATCCTTTCTATCGTGCAGAAGACATCGAAGGATTGAAGACTACAGAGTCTCTTCCCGGTGAATTCCCTTACGTTCGCGGTACTAAAAAAGACAACGACTGGAAGGTTCGCCAAAACATTGAAGTGACATGCTTTAAAGGTGCTAACGAAAAAGCGCTCGACATCCTGAACAAGGGTGTATCTTCGTTAGGTTTCATTATTAAAGGTGACGAAGTAAATGCCGAAAACATCGCTACCTTATTGGAAGGTATTTGCCCTGAATGCGTGGAATTGAACTTTAATACCTGCAATTGTAAGGCTGAAAAGTTAATCGGCATTTTGGCTGAATATATCAAAGGTAAGGGTGCTGACCTGAGTAAATGTTTCGGTTCTGTAAATTACGATCCGTTCAAGAAGCCATTAGTTAAAGGTAAAGAGAATGAAAACTGGGTGGAAGCTGCCGCTGCTGTGCTCAAAGCCGGTAAAGCCCTGCCCCGTTATAAAGTATTGGCTGTAAATGCCTTCTACCTGAATAATGCTGGTGCATATATCTCTCAGGAATTAGGTTATGCATTGTCTTGGGGTAACGAACTGATGGCAAAACTGGTAGAAGCCGGTTTTGAAGCAGATGAAGTTGCCAAAAAGATCAAGTTTAATATGGGTATCAGCTCCAACTACTTTATGGAAATTGCAAAGTTCCGTGCCGCACGTTGGTTATGGGCTGAAATCGTAGCTGCTTATAATCCTGTTTGCCACTGCCCGACAGAATGTCCTAACAAAGCTGATAACGGAATGTGCCGTTGCGCTTGCAAAATGAATGTACATGCTCAGACTTCAGAATGGAACATGACTATTTACGATGCTCACGTAAATTTGCTTCGTACTCAGACTGAAGCGATGTCTGCTGCTCTTGCCGGCGTAGATTCCATCACTGTTCGTCCGTTCGATAAGACTTACCAGACCCCGGATGATTTCTCAGAACGTATTGCCCGTAACCAGCAATTATTGCTGAAAGAAGAATGCCATCTGGATAAAGTGGTCGATCCTTCTGCCGGTTCTTACTATGTGGAAGTTCTGACAAATTCTTTGGCAGACGTAGCTTGGAAGTTATTCCTGGAAACAGAAGAAAAAGGTGGTTTTGGCGCCGCAGCTTTGGCCGGCGATGTTCAGAAAGCGGTAAATGCTTCTAATGATGCCCGCAAGAAAGCGGTTGCTACCCGTCGTGAAATTTTATTAGGTTCCAACCAGTTCCCGAACTTTACAGAAGTGGCAGCCGAAAAGATTAAAGAAACCCCATCTTGCTGCTGTGGCGGCGGACATTGCGGTGAAGCTACTATTACAGCTCTTGATTTCTCCCGTGGTGCATCTCAGTTTGAAGCTCTTCGCTTAGCTACGGAAAAGAGCGGCAAGACTCCGAAAGTATTTATGTTGACTATCGGTAATCTGGCTATGCGTCTGGCCCGTTCACAGTTCTCTGCAAACTTCTTTGCTTGTGCCGGATACAAAGTTATCGACAACTTAGGCTTCGAAACTGTAGAAGCCGGTGTGGATGCTGCTGTTAAAGCTGGTGCCGAAATCGTAGTTCTCTGTTCAAGCGACGACGAATATGCAGATTACGCTCCTGCTGCTTATAAAGCACTTGCCGGACGTGCAGAATTTGTTGTGGCTGGTGCTCCTGCTTGCATGGAAGACCTGAAAGCTCAGGGTATCGACCAGTTTATTAATGTGAAGAGCAATGTGCTTGAAACATTGCAGGCTTTCAACGCTAAATTAGGAATCGCTTAAGTAGAAACAATTATGAGACCGAATTTTAAAAATATAGATATAAAGAATGCCGGTTTTGCAGCAACAAACGCTGCCGAATGGGCAAAAGCCAATGGCATTGAAGCCAATTGGAAAACACCTGAGCATATCGAGGTAAAACCCGTATATACAAAAGAAGACCTGGAAGGTATGGAGCATCTGAACTATGCTTCAGGTCTGCCTCCTTATCTGCGTGGTCCGTATAGCGGTATGTACGCTATGCGTCCCTGGACAATCCGCCAGTATGCAGGTTTCTCTACAGCTGAAGAATCTAATGCATTCTATCGTCGTAACCTGGCATCCGGACAAAAGGGTTTATCCGTAGCATTCGACCTTGCTACACACCGTGGATACGATGCCGACAACGAACGTGTGGTTGGTGATGTTGGTAAAGCCGGGGTGTCTATTTGCTCTTTGGAAAATATGAAAGTTCTGTTCGATGGTATTCCTTTGAATAAGATGTCTGTTTCCATGACAATGAACGGTGCCGTTCTTCCTGTTCTTGCTTTCTATATCAATGCAGGTTTGGAACAAGGTGCTAAATTGGAAGAAATGGCCGGTACTATCCAGAATGATATCCTGAAAGAATTCATGGTGCGTAATACCTATATCTACCCGCCTGAATTCTCAATGAAGATTATTGCTGATATCTTCGAATATACTTCACAGAAGATGCCGAAGTTCAACTCTATTTCCATTTCCGGTTATCATATGCAGGAAGCCGGTGCTACTGCCGACATCGAAATGGCTTATACGTTGTGCGACGGTCTGGAATATCTTCGTGCAGGTGTGAATGCAGGTATCGATGTGGATGCTTTCGCTCCGCGTTTGTCATTCTTCTGGGCTATCGGTGTAAACCACTTCATGGAAATAGCCAAGATGCGTGCTGCACGTATGTTGTGGGCGAAGATTGTGAAGAGCTTCAATGCTAAAAATCCGAAATCATTGGCTCTGCGTACTCACTGCCAGACTTCAGGTTGGTCATTGACAGAACAGGATCCGTTCAACAACGTAGGCCGTACTTGTATCGAAGCTATGGCTGCCGCTTTGGGACATACACAGTCTCTGCATACAAACGCATTGGACGAAGCAATTGCATTACCTACAGACTTCTCTGCACGTATTGCCCGTAATACCCAGATTTATATTCAGGAAGAAACAAAGATTTGTAAGGAAATCGACCCATGGGCTGGCTCTTACTATGTAGAAACTTTGACAAACGAACTGGTTCATAAAGGTTGGGCTTTGATTCAGGAAATCGAAAGCATGGGTGGTATGGCAAAAGCTATCGAAACAGGTCTGCCAAAGATGCGTATCGAGGAAGCTGCTGCACGTACTCAGGCTCGTATCGACTCTAAGCAACAGACAATTGTTGGTGTCAACAAATATCGTCTGCCGAAAGAAGATCCTATCGATATCCTTGAAATCGATAACACGGCCGTTCGTAACGAACAGATCGAAATGTTGAAAGAGTTGCGTGCCAACCGTGACGAAGAAGCGGTTAAGAAAGCATTGGCTGAAATTACAGAATGCGTTCGCACGAAGAAAGGCAACTTGCTGGAACTTGCTGTTAAAGCAGCCGGTTTGCGTGCTTCTCTGGGTGAAATCTCTGACGCTTGCGAAGAGGTAGTAGGTCGTTATAAAGCAATTATCAGAACTATATCAGGCGTGTATTCATCAGAAACGAAAAAAGATGCAGACTTCGAAAAAGCTTGCGAGCTGACAGCTGAGTTTGCTAAGAAAGAAGGTCGCCAGCCGCGTATCATGATCGCTAAAATGGGTCAGGACGGACACGACCGTGGTGCTAAGGTTGTTGCAACAGGTTATGCCGACTGTGGTTTCGACGTAGATATGGGACCGTTGTTCCAGACTCCGGCTGAAGCAGCCCGTCAAGCTGTTGAAAATGACGTTCATGTAATGGGTGTTTCTTCTTTGGCTGCCGGCCACAAGACATTGGTTCCGCAGGTTATTGAGGAATTGAAGAAGTTAGGCCGTCCCGATATTATCGTAATTGCCGGTGGTGTAATTCCTGCACAGGATTATGACTTCCTGTACAAAGCAGGTGTTGCCGCTATTTTCGGTCCGGGTACTTCCGTTGCAAAAGCTGCTTGTCAGATATTGGAAATCCTGTTAGGTGAATAATGACAAAGTAAGACTTTAAAAATAATAGAAGTCTTTTATCATAAAACCGTGCAGTTTCCATCCGGAGACTGTACGGTTATTTTTTATAATCCAAATGAATAGAAATATGAAGCTGAGGCGTGATTGTATAGGGAAGGTATCAGTTGTTTTTACGGCTGTATTAACGTGTGTCCTGCTGGTAACTTCTTGCCAGAAAAATGATGAAGGAAATAATGGTCCGAAAGATGATGTAAATACATGGATATATAAAACCATGCAGGAACATTATCTTTGGTATGGCGAGATGCCGTCTCAGAAAAGGCTTGATTATAATCTTTCTCCGGAAGATTTTTTTAATTCTTTGTTGGTTGATGAGGATGGGGCGATTCTCAATAATACCAAAATCAGGTTTTCTACAATAGAGAAGAAAGAAGAAGCGACAAAGGCGATATCGGAAGCTTCAGATTCATATGGATTTGAATATGCTTCCCTTCCTTTAACAAATGGTTTGTATTATGCCTGGGTTTTGTACGTCCTTCCTGATTCTCCGGCAGCAGAAGCCGGATTGAAACGTGGAGACTGGATTGTGGGAGTAAATAATGTATCTCCTATAATGGATCTTTCCTCTTTGAACAGTGGTGCCGCCACCCGTTTCCAAATGGCCCAATTCAAAGATAATAAGTTCGTAGATAGCGGGACAATAGCCATATCCGCTTCGCGTGCTGTAGAAGATACCCCGTTTCTGAAAGATTCGGTTTATCATATAGATGGTAAAACAATAGGATATCTATTATATAACCATTTTGCTTCCGGTCCGGATAATAAGGATTATAGCTATGATGAAAGGATGAAACAAATCTTTGCCTCCTTTAAATCCGGAAATGTAAATGAGTTTGTTCTTGATTTGCGTTATAACGGAGGAGGATTGGTTACCAGTTCCTTGCTCCTGACTTCCTTTTTGGCACCGGCCAATGCTTTAGGTAAAACATTCTGCATTATGGAATATAACGATAAGCATACAGATGATACACAAACATTACCTTTGAAAAATAACAATGAACTGTCGAATGCAAATTTGAATTTAAAACGAATTTATGTTTTGGTTGGAGATTTAACGGCTTCGGCTTCGGAAGCCGTAATCAATTGCCTGATACCTTATATGGGGAGGGAAAATATCACTTTAATCGGACAGAAGACCATAGGCAAAAGAGTCGGATCCGTACCTTATGGCGATAATGAAGATTACGGCTGGATACTTCATCCGATAACCTTCAATATTTTTAATGCTGACCATAATGCGGATTATGGGAACGGCTTTAACCCGGATGTAGACCTTAATGAGATGGATTATCAACATAATGTGTTATATCCTCTTGGAGACAGAAATGAGCTGCTATTAGGTGCTGCTATCGATTTGATTACCGGACATACCTCAAAGAGCCCGTCCGTTCAAACCGGTGGAACTACTGAGTTTTCTTATCCTTCCCAGGAAAGAAAAGCAAAAGGATTAATCTATACTTCTGAAAAATAAGATAAAACGATTATAATTGTAACTCATCTGCCAGCTTGTCTAACCAGGCTGGCATTTTCTTTAAAAAGTCGCTACGTTCTCCAGCGTAGTTGGGTGCAAACAAATGAATTTGCAAATCCTTGCACTTATCCCGTAAGCTCTTTTCTATTGGGTAATAGCTGACAAGCACAGCTTGTGAAATATCTCCGCCATAAGTCTCCCTGACTGCATCGATTTTGTAAATGTCATTTTGGGTAACGTTTCCGGATTTACATTCCAGAAAGATAAGTTTCTGCTGGTTGTTCAGTAAAACATCGATTTCGTTCTTCGTTTGCGGGTTCCTTTCGTTGGTCTGGAAGATAACACTCTGCCATACTTCCGGAGACTGGGGCCTTTGTTCGCTCCAATTGCGTACTTCATTGGCAACCAGTGTCTCCCACCATCTTCCTTCAAAATACAGCATGGTGGCATCACTTTGGTTCAAGCGCAATAAAACATATTCTCCCAATGAAATCAACAGGGAACCGTTTCGCTGTTTGAAACGCAGGTTATTAGCAAATAGTTTGGAATTAGGTAAACGTGTCAATTGCCGTTTGCAAAAAATGTTGAAAAATTTCTGGATACGGGCATGTTCCTGTGGATATTGCTCAATAAACTTCTTGATTTGCAGGGAGGCTTTTACTTCACCGATACTCAGTTTCTTGGCATCATGGTAATGAGTCAGTTTGTTTCCGCTTAACCCGAGAATTTCCTCATTATTAAGAATACTGTGCAGCGGATGGAATTCGAACGTATTCAGGTGAACGATTTCACCATGTTGTGTCAGGTAAAAAGCCTCCGAATTTGTTTCTTTGGCAACAATAAAAGCAGCAAAAGCCATCACTTTAGTCCCTTCGGATAGGTTATAGGCAAATTCTCCCTGGTGTTCGCTATGAATCCGGCGGCAAACATCAATCACATTATTCCCGTCGTAAGGCTCTGCTTTATACCGGCTGCAACGAATGGATTCCGGCAGCAAAGGATACATAGGTGTTTCGATATCTTTCGTCTCTTCTGTGTATAAAAGATGGATATGGTCGGGACCGAACTCTTTAATACCATGATAAACCGAAGTGATATCTTTGCCGAGAAGAATGATTTGATGTTTCATGATTTCGTGTTTAATGATTAGTAAAGGTAAGCCTTCTCCCGGAAATACGGAAACTTAAAGCCGGAATTATTATAGGGGTACTTAACATCTAACGCTTTATAAACAACCATTTGTGGAAAAAGTTTTTCTTCCAAAATTACTTTAAAGGTTTATTCGTTAGTGATTAGTAATTTACAGGTGAAGGAAGTAAATATATACTGGTATTTCTGTTGCAGCATATATTGTAATTATGAATGTCTGTTCGTAAGCGTTTTCTAATAATATCTGATGCTGCTCACAAATAGTGAAATAAATTTATCTCTTATCTTCTTTGTCGTTACCTTTGTAACATTACAGTAATACATTATGAAGAAGATAAATTGTTTTATTCCTTATATCTCCCAGGTACAGGCGGATGCCACTATCAGGCAGTTGAAAAGCGTGCCTTGTATAAATAAGATATATTTGTTATCCCGGATTCCCGGTTCGGAAGTGCCGGATGAATGTGAGCTGCTGAACATTGAAAATATAAATGCCTCCACTTCTTTCAGGACGATTACAGCTCATGCGGATACAGCCTATACCTTATTATATACAAAGTATACAACACTGGAACTCGGACAATTTGCGTTGGAGCGAATGCTTGCCATAGCAGGCGATACAAAAGCCGGAATGTTGTATGCCGACCATTATCAGGTAAGTGAAGGCCAATATAAACCTTCGCCGGTGATTGACTATCAAAAAGGCAGTTTGCGTGATGATTTTAATTTTGGTCCCGTACTGTTATTCGATACTGTAGTTTTGAAGCAAGCGGTAGCAGCAATGGATACGGATTATCGTTTTGCCGGGTTGTATGACCTGCGTTTACGTGTCTCCGAACTGTCCGAACTGGTACACATAAATGAGTACCTTTATTCGGAAGTGGCGGATGATACGCGTAAGAGCGGAGAGAAGCTGTTCGATTACGTTGACCCGAAAAACCGGGCGGTACAGATAGAAATGGAAACGGTATGTACCGCATACCTCAAACGTGTAGGAGGCTATCTGCCTCCGGTCTTCGAGCCCATCACTTTCGATGCCGGCAAATTTGAATACGAGGCATCCGTTATTATCCCGGTACGTAACCGTATACGGACCATAGAGGATGCAATCCGTTCGGTTCTTACCCAACAGGCAGATTTTAAATTTAATCTGATAATCATAGATAATCATTCAACGGACGGGACATCCGAAGCCATAGAGAAATATACTTCGGATGAACGGGTGATTCATATCATACCGGACCGGAAAGATTTGGGGATAGGTGGTTGCTGGAATACCGGCGTGCATCATCCGGCTTGTGGAAAATTTGCCGTGCAGTTGGATAGCGACGATGTATATAGCGGTCCCGATACTTTACAAAAGATAGTGGATGCTTTTTATGAACAGAATTGTGCAATGGTAGTCGGAACTTACCGGATGACGGATTTCCGGATGAATGAAATCCCGCCAGGTGTTATTGACCATAAAGAATGGACACCGGATAACGGGCGTAATAATGCATTGCGTATCAACGGGCTGGGGGCACCGCGTGCTTTTTATACTCCGGTATTGCGTTGTATCAACCTGCCGAATACCAGTTATGGGGAAGATTATGCACTGGGTTTGCGTATTTCCCGGAACTGGCAGATTGGACGTGTGTATGATGTGCTTTATCTTTGTCGTCGCTGGGAAGATAATTCTGATGCTGCACTCGATATTGTGAAAATGAATAACTATAATACTTATAAGGATCGTATTCGTACCTGGGAACTTCAGGCACGGATGCTCTTAAATCAATAAAACGTATGAATGAATTACAGCAGCAGGTTGAAGATTTGCGGATGTACCAGCTATCCGACTGGAAATTAGCGAGTGATAATTATGCAGCATTGGGACAAACGCAAACCCGCATGTTTGAAACGAATGATTTCCGAATCGTCTTACAATATAATCCGGAGCGGATACGTTCTTCTGCCGCTAAAATCGATGCAGCTTCTTTGCAAAAGCGTCCTTGTTTCTTTTGTAATCGTCCGGAAGAGCAACAGAGTATCCTTTACCGTGATTCTTTCCGGATACTGGTTAATCCGTATCCTATATTTGAGAAGCATTTCACCATTCCTGCTCTTTGGCATGATAAACAGCAGATTTTGCCTTATTATGAAGATATGCTTTCCTTAGCAGCCGATTTATCTGATTATGTGATTTTTTATAATGGTCCTAAATGTGGTGCTTCCGCTCCGGATCATATGCATTTCCAGGCAGTGGGGGCAGGTTCTTTGCCGATTGAATGGAATTGGAGGAAAGCTCTCAAGGAAATTGTCTGGAAAGGGGAGGCTACTACGCTTTATGCATTGGATAATTTTTTGTCTCCTGTGTTTATGCTGGCTTCCAGCCGCTGGGATGAGGCGGTTAAGGTATTTGAAATGTTGTATGCCCGACTGGAAATAAAAGAAGGGGATTATGAACCGATGATGAATATTGTAACCTGGATGGAAGAAGGGGTATGGTACTCGTTTATTTTCCCTCGAAAGGAGTTGCGTCCGTCTTGCTTCTATGCCGCAGAACCGGATAATATCCTGATTAGTCCGGCAACCGTGGAGATGGCAGGTTTCTTTGTTGCTCCACTGGAAAAGGATTTTCAGAAGATAACAGCTAAAGACCTTGAATGTATATTGAAAGAAGTTGCGATTACAAAAGAACAAAAAGATGAAATCGTCCGTAAAATAAGAGCGTTATGAAATATAAACCCGCATTGAATAAATCCTTATCCCCCTGGTACTGGGTGCCGTCCTTGTATTTTGCCCAGGGAATACCTTATGTGGCAGTAATGATAATTGCCGTGCTGATGTATAAACAGATGGGATTGTCCAATACCGACGTCGCCCTGTATACCAGTTGGCTAAATCTGCCCTGGGTGATTAAGCCTTTATGGAGCCCGTTTATCGATTTGCTGAAAACGAAGCGTTGGTGGATCGTTACCATGCAGTTGGTGATAGGTGCAGGTTTGGCGGCAGTGGCATTTTCTATCCCGACTTCGTTTTTTGTCCAGGCTACTTTGGCTGCATTCTGGTTGTTGGCATTCAGTTCAGCAACACATGATATAGCGGCGGATGGTTTTTACATGCTGGCGTTGGATTCGCACGAACAGGCATTTTTTGTGGGAATACGCAGTACCTTCTACCGGATAGCAACGATTGCCGGGCAGGGATTACTTGTGATGTTTGTCGGCGTTTTATTGAACATGACAAAAGATTTGACTTTTGCCTGGTCTGTGGCCTTTTTTATTTTAACCGGAATATTTCTGGCTTTATTCGTCTATCATTTTTTTGTTTTGCCTGTGCCGGATACGGATAAATCGAACCGTTCGGTCAATACCTCTTCCATTTTCAAAGATTTTATTGGAACATTTATCTCTTTTTTCAAAAAGAAACAGGCATTGGCAGGTATTCTTTTTATGTTGCTGTACCGTTTTCCGGAAGCACAGTTGACGAAGCTGGTCATTCCTTTTTTGGTAGACCCACGTGAATCCGGTGGTCTGGGATTGACAACCGTGGAGATTGGATTTGCTTATGGTACTGTGGGAACTATTGGTCTGGTGTTGGGTGGTATTTTAGGGGGTATTGCTGCTGTTACGGGTGGATTGAAAAAATGGCTCTGGCCCATGGCTTTGGCAATTACCTTGCCGGATGTCGTATTTATTTATTTGAGTATGGCTCTGCCTGAAAGTTTACTGATAGTCAATGTATGTGTGTTCATCGAACAATTCGGATATGGTTTTGGGTTTGCTGCTTATATGCTTTTCCTGATTTATTACTCCGATGGGGAATATAAAACGGCACATTATGCCATTTGTACGGCTTTTATGGCTATGGGATTGATGCTTCCCGGCATGATTTCCGGTTGGTTGCAGGAACACTTGGGCTATGTAAATTTCTTCTGGTGGGTAATGGGTTGCTGTATTGTGACTCTGTTGGTTACCTCTTTCCTGAAAATTGACCCTGATTTTGGAAAAAAGAGTAAAAAAGAACAGGCAGATTAAATATACCGGAAATAAATTTCTATATTTGTGCATGCATTGTTCCTGATTCGCTTTCTGCGGAAAAGGATTAAAAGGGAATCGGGTGGAAATCCCGGACAGTCCCGCTGCTGTGAACTTCATTAACGGATTGGGCAACACTTAAGCCACTGACGTAGGAGTTGACAACGGACAAGTGAGAAAAGACAGATATGACTGTCAATAATCAACTGTCAACTGTCAACTGAAGAGTTGGGAAGGCGTTCATTCCGGAAGTAAGTCAGAAGACCTGCAAGGCATATTTTTCGACGGCTTCGAGGAAAGGCCGGAAGAGAACAAATGATGTCTTCACAACAGCTTCAATTATTCTTTTTATTCCAGTTTCCCCGTAAGCCAAATGATTCGTTTTTAATTATTTTGCCATAATAATTAGGAAAAGAAGCATGAATCGACTTACGGGATGAGCTCCGTAAATAGGTTCATGCTTTCCTTTTGTATCGATTGAACACTTGTATACCAATATTTGTTTTTTATCTGAAAAGTGCGTTTATTTGTATCACATTAATTAAGAAAATGAAAATGAAGAAAATTTATTGTCTTATACTACTTGCCGCAATGGCATTAGTAGCCATACCGGCAAAATCCCAGATAAGGTTTGGTATCAAGGGTGGCGTGAATATTTCATCGGTTCACTTTAATGCAAGTGTTGTAGACCGTGGAAATGTAACAGGCTTTAATATCGGCCCGATGGCTGAAATTATGGTTCCGATAGCCGGGCTGGGTTTTGATGGCGCTATCCTGTATTCTCAGAAAGGTGTCGGATTGAAAAATTCGGATAATGAGAATGTAAAGAATGATTATATTGATGTGCCTGTAAATGTGAAATGGAAATTCGGTTTACCTATTATCAAGGGATATTTCTCTGCCGGTCCGTATGTAAGTTTCCGCGTAGGCGGTGAAAAATTCTGGAATTTGGGCTCTGCTGTCGGCGACCAGTTGAAGGCGCATACTTTCGGTGCAGGCTTGAACTTCGGTGCAGGTGTGGAAGTTGTTAAGCATGTACAGGTCGGATTTAACTATGCTTTGGGCTTGACTGACGATTACAGTGCTTCTAAGCTAAACCTGAATGGTAAGAACCGTGGTTGGTCAATCACAGCGGCTATCCTGTTTTGAAACGAAGAATTTATTTAAAATCTATATGCGAAGGACCGAGATATTGAAGTGCACTCCAAAAGTTTTTTGTCTAACTTTTGGGGGCAGTTCAACTCTCAATGCTTGGTTATATTCAGATAAAGATTTCTCCTCGTAGAACTCCATATCATTCTGTTTCTACCATAATATTCAATCAACCTCATAGACAAAATGATAATTAAATGTCATCTCTTTTCACCTTTTAAAATATACCAATTGTCCTCCTTCCTCTTGACAGAGTAAAAAATACTCTGCCGTTTAAGTGTGAGTGATTCGGAAAAAATAGAATATCCAGGCAAGTTTTTTTCGATTATTTCCCGGTCTTCATTCCGACAAATAATAAACGTATTGTCTCTCGTATAGGACTTGCCCTCTGTCAAAAGCTCTACCAAACGGAAGTAGAACCCCATTGTCGAATCTGAAGGAAGTATGACCACATACCGATAGGTGGGTTTCCAGATAGAATCCAATGCAGGGAACTTCATATAAATGGTGTCGATCACGGTCTGTGCAGGACCTATTATTATTTTACAATTTCTCAAGCTATTGTAATGACAATGAGACGTTCCATATAGTAAAAGTATAAGAGTGAAAACGAAACATGAAATGAATATCTTTTTCATAAGTTATAAATAAATGTTTAAATTAATAAGTTACTCGTATCCATAAGAGACATAAAATTACAATCTACCAAAGAGGTCTGCCTAATGCTCCGATTTTATTCAAAAACTTTTCGGACGAATCATACATGTGACGCTTTTGAAGATTTCTCTGTCAACAACCACTATCCGATCGTTAGCAAACAGGAGGTTCGATATTTTGTCTACTAAATTTCCATCCGTTGTTTCTTATATTGCAACGGAAGACAACTCCATCAAACTATCGAATGGTAATACTCGGCAGTTCATATTCATGTCAGCAATGACAGGATTAGTTTTGAATATCTTTGCATTCATTCTAATCAGATCTTTTTTTTGCTACAAGAAAAACTGAAAAGAAATAAGGACGTATATATGATTGATAGATATTTTACCATATTTACTCTTTATCGCATTACATTTTTACTTAATCTCTTTTATTTTATGGAATATCTGCTTCATCTTCACCAAATACAAATCTGTTATCTCGGGTGTCGCTTTATCTGCATAGAGAAAATCCGATACTAATCCATCAGGATGCAATATAAAATAGTAAGGATTTTCGAACTCTTCGGATTTCCATGCGTTTAGTCCGTTTATAGATATGTTTTGATAATTCAATGAACAATCTTTCATTCTTAATATTCTTTTTAAACGACTTATGCTACCATACGAAGTCAGCAGACAACATTCAATATTATTCTCTTTTACCCAATTCCTTAAACGATTTAACTCTATATTTACACAAAGATGGCAATTGGTCTCTTTAAAACGAAATACTAATATCGGATTTTTTTAAGAATCAACATATTGATGTAAGCTACTATCTCTGCTATTGGAAGAAATGTTTGATAGGATATTATTCCATTGGTCGGACAGATTCATTTCCAATGTATTTATCAATACATGATTTTGGCCATCTTCCGTATCCGTACTTATTCCGGTATAACTGTTTCGATAAATAAGTAATAGGGAAAATAGAATAACAGCCAATACAGAAAGCGTGTAAGTTAGTATATATCCTGTTTTGTTCATAAGTCTACTACTTTAAAGAATACAAGTACCGGGTTATCTTCCTCATCGATTTGTTCGAACAGTCGCATATTTTCCTCTTTAGCCGGATAATACGTCGTTTCTTGGATATGTTGCTTCAAGGCTTTTAGTGAGGCCGGATGAACTAAAGCAACAAAATAATCTTGATAGCTGAACATGGGATTGAATTCAACTGTAAAATCCATATCGTTATAAATGGAAGTGAAACTAATTATTTTTCTCTGTTTCTTGTCATAAAATGAAAAAAAATGATTTCCTCCATTATCATTTGTTTTAAAAAAAAGATGTGTATCATTTTCTACGAAATCTGATAAATAAGTATGACGAACCTCGTATTCATAGAATTGTTCATTTGATTCAAATTTTCCTAATTTTTCTTTTTCAAAAGGAGTAAAATAGCTATAGTCAAATTCATATTTAAGTGTTAGGATTGAATCTGTCACGATACAAATTTGATTCAGGTATAAAGGGAAATATTGTATCTCTTTTTCTTTTCGAATCAATGACTTATAAGCCGTGTGAGAGTATTCTGTATCCGGATAAGAGTATGCTGCTTTTACGATATTGCCCAATGTGTCAGAAAATAAAAGCTTATAATTTTGATATTTACCCAAATGCAGATTTCTATCTCCTTTATTGATAGCAGAAACGTAGTCGCCGGAAGGTAGGATCTGAAAACTACATGTCATCCTAAAATTCAGATTTTCGGATGACAAGAAGTCGCCATCTAACGTATGCAACATCCATTTCCTTTTCATATTATCATACATAACTAAAAGATCTTTATTGTAATCGATAGCTATAGCTTTCGGCAAATAAAATTCAAATGGAGCTCCTCCTTTTTTACCTATTTGCTTTTGAAATTTGCCATGTTCATCGAAAATGTATAGTTTTTCAGTGCCAAGACGATCAAATAGATAAATTTTCTCTTTATATACTTCGAGATCTGTGCAATAGACAAATAGTGATTCGTCAACGGATTCTAATGGAATATAAAAAAACTCTTTTATTAGTTCCGAAGAAAGTAATTGATTTTTCTTGATATTATCCATTTTTATTATTTCTTTATAATCCTCATTTAATTGAGGAATATCAGATATAGTTCCTAAATCAACTTCTTTAAAAGTACGAGATTTCATCCGGCTCTTATTTATCTGTTCACATCCGATAATTCCGATTGTTAGAATAAAAAAAAACAATCTATTGCTATATTTCATAGGCTTATATATTTAAATGTTTATGATTAATACCCAAGATATCTTTTTTGTTTATAAAGACATCTTGGGATGTGTTGATTATTGTCAAATGGGAGCTCTACAGTCTTTTGAATAGAATGCAATTTGTTTTAATAACTTTCATCAGTTTTTTACTTTTTCTCTATTACCATTCTCATATTCGGAATATTTTTAAATTTACTTGAAAAGTCAAAATGTACAATGTTAGACCTCTCTTCTTCAAATAATGCCTCGTTGAATCCTGCAAGATAATGCTGACATTTTCTATTGGAAATATTGAGCCCTAAAACAGAACTTGCTATTTCTATAACAATTATATAATGGTCATTTTTATCTTCTGATAAATTTATATATTGGAGTAATTTGGAAATGAGAACTTTCCTTACAGGAAAGATTTTTGAATCATCAGTTGATGAATTCGCTAAACCAAATAATGGCTTTTGTGAATGAAAGCCTAAATTACTTTTGTACAATTTATAAAAAAGGATAGGTCTGTACTTTGAAAAGATATTTTCTGAGTAATGTTTCAGATGTTTTCTCTTTTTTGTTTTATTGTTTTTCATGATATTAGAACTAATATTCAAAATATTTGCGGTAAAAGTAGTATTAAATTTTGAAAAAAGTATATCTAAATAGTGCTTTTTTATTCAACTACTATTTTAAAGTATAATATGATTGTATTCAACCTAATAGGCTTATGACTTAATAATTAATGCGAATCCGTAGTTTGAAATTAGTGAATTATTTAAAAGATTATGGAAAAATGAATGTGTGACAATTTAGAATTTGCTGGAAAAATGTGGAAAATTAAATGGGAATGTACTTGCTGATAAAGATATTGTATCTTTCTTTAATGTCGAATAAAAACCTTTAAAATCTTACGATGACAACGAATTTGTCTAACTTTTGGAGTGCACTTCATTTTCTTCTTTTCTGTATTTCCGCGGAAAAGAACAGTTTCCTGTATCCTAAAGGTGTAAAAACCCGTATGCTTCTTGAAGAGATCTGTAAAATAGGTTGTATCTTCATATCCTTATATTTCATGTGATGGTACCATACATTTGTAGATATTTCTACAAATATAGGCAAATCAACAGATAAAGTGATATTGTCAGAAAATCATGTATAAAAAATAAATTTTAATGCTTTATTGAAAAGCAAAATGTGGAATTTTGTTATTTAGATTATAGAATTACTTATATAATATTGTTTTGTTATGGGTTTATTAAAGAAGATGACGGTTTCTGTTCTTTTCACTGCGTTGTTTGCGGTTGTGTGTTCCTAAAAACGGCCTGCAAAGTCAGATATAAAGCACACCAAGGGGAATCGCTATAAAATCTTTGCTGAACCTGAAAGCAAGTACCGTCCCGATGTTAGATGGTGGTGGAATGGCACGTGGGTAGATGAGAAAGAAATACTGCGTGAACTGGATTTGATGAAGCAAATAGTCATAAGTGGTGTAGAAAAAAAATCGATCCGTTATCTGGGGATGTGGATACTTTGGGATATGCCGAACGCCCTTCTCTGAGTGATGAATGGGCGAACAGCATTCGTTTTGCTGCAAATGCCTGTAAGGAACGGGGACTGGTCTTTTTTATGCCGGTTTTTAAGTCCCATGGATTTTGTAAAGTGAAATAGCTCTCTTGATGGATTGCAGGCCAAAATCGGCTGGCTCCAATTGCTCGGAAGGAAGAATGATGATTTCTGCTGCATCATCTTCGGCTTGGGCATTATCAAATGTTTCAGCCAGGCACTCGAAAAACATATCAACAGTATGTACTTCAAATCCACAGTAAGGGTAAATATTGGGGAGTGAAAAAAGATATCGGCAATTTGTAATATTGAGCCCGGTTTCTTCTTTTACTTCACGGACTACTGCATCTTCAGCCGATTCGTGCATATCGATAAAACCTCCGGGCAAATCGAGAGTCCCTTTTGCCGGTTCTTTGGCACGGCGTACCAGAAGCAGTTCGCCTTTGGGATTTCTGATGAAACAGGCTACGGAAGAAGACGGATTGAAATAATATACAAATCCGCAAGTGGTACATTGTTTGGCTTTTTCGTTACGTTCCACAAATGTTTTTGCACCACATTTCGGACAATAGATAAACTGATATAAAGGATGAAGCATAAAGTTGAAAATAAAACAGACACGAATTATAGGATATGAATCCTGCATAATCCGTGCCTGAAATGAAATTAAAATGTAATCTTTTATTTTACTTCCCAACCCAGTGCGCTTGCTCCTAATACGGCAGCATCGCTTTCTTTTAATTGAGAGAAAAGTAATTTTGTTTTGCCTTCGAATACTTTCAGCATATTCTTGTCCATTGCCTCTTTGATTGGTTTCATAATCAAATCGCCGGCTTTGGTAAGACCACCGAAGAGGATGATAGCTTCAGGACTTGAGAATGCAACGAAATCAGCGAACGCTTCACCCAGCATAGTACCGGTAGCTTCAAAGATTTCAAGAGCGATTTTATCGTTCTTCATTGCTGCATCATATACATCTTTAGAAGTGATTTCATCCGGATCAAGTTCACGAAGGATACTGTCTTCCTTACGGATTTCCAGATATTCACGGGCTGTACGTGCTACACCTGTAGCTGAAGTATATGCTTCCAAACAACCATGACGGCCGCAACCACACAAGCGTCCGTTGTTACGACGAACAATAACGTGGCCTAATTCACCGGCAAATCCGTCATGACCATACACCAGGTTACCTCCGATTACTATACCGCTACCAACACCTGTACCCAAGGTAATAACGATAAAATCTTTCATTCCACGTGCAGCACCATAAGTCATTTCACCGATAGCGGCAGCATTCGCATCATTTGTCAAAGCAACGGGTATTCCGTCTAATGCTTCGCTAATCATTTGAGCCAAAGGAATTTTACCTTCCCAAGGAAGATTCGGCGCGAACTCGATACATCCGTTAAAGAAATTACCGTTAGGAGCTCCTACACCAATACCTTTTATCTTATCAGGACCACCTGCCTGTTCGATAACCTGCTTCAGCCCTTTAGATAATTCTGCTACATACTCATTTATATCAGTATATTTACCGGTTTTAATAGAACCGCTATACAAAATTGAACCTCTTGCGTCTACTACGCCGAAAACCGAATTGGTACCGCCTATATCGATACCTACTACATAAGGCTTCTCCATGATTTTATCTTTAGATTAATAATGATTCTTTTTTCTGGAAAGCAAATATAAGAGGAATATGGTTAGTTGCAATGATTTTCATCAAAAAAAACGAAAATAAAAGACATCTGTTACCTGTTCCCGTCATTTGACTGGCAATATCTCAATCCAGTAATCGTCTGGGTCATTGATGAAATACAAGCCCATTTCCTTGTTTTCAAAACAGATAAAATCTTGTTCACGATGGTACTCACGGATTTCATCGTAATTGCCGGCTACCCGGAAACATAAATGACTTTCATTGTCTCCCAGTTCATAGGCTTCGGTACGGTCTCTGAGCCAGGTCAGTTCCAATAAGAAACCGGTGGCATTGTCGGTCAGGTATACCAGGATGAATGAACCGTCTGCGGCTTCTTTCCGGTGATGTTCCTTCAGTCCCAACGCTTTATCGTAGAATGCAATGCTTCTCTCAAGGTCGAGTACGTTGATATTGAAATGATCAAATCTGCTTTTTATTTCCATAAGTCTTGTGTTTAATTATGATTGGTTTAAAAATCAGTACCTTCTCCCGGGATGGATAGTAAAACATAACGGGTTCCTTTTGATTCGGCATATGGACCGAATACAACTACGTCACTGGGACGTTCCCAGAAATGCATAGGTACAAATATACTTGTTTTTATCCGGTCTATAAACTGTTGGGCTCCTCGCATAAAGTCTGTTCCGATACGCGGGTCGACCGGAAACATGGCCAAATCCAGCTCGGTGGTCCGTTTTGTCAGGTCGTCCAGTTCTTTCAGATAGGCTTTTTCTGCATCCGTCACTTCCTTTTGGGTCGATTCGTCTTTCCAATGCCAGTTGTTCAGGTCGCCGGCATGGAAGATAAGCTTGTCCTCAGCTTTAATCAGGAAGGATATCCCGACATCGGTGGAACCGAAAGCCTCGATATGCAGGTTATGGTCTTCATAGACATCCCCTTTTTTCAGGTAAATGGCATCCTCTTTTGTCGCCCGGTGCCGTTTCAGAATATCTTTGGAGAAGATATAGACTATATCTTTCTTATATTTTTTCCATTGGAGGACTTCGGCGTTGAAATGATCCGGATGAAAATGGGAGGATAGCACATATAAAGTACCTGCCCGGTTTAAGATATCTTCGTGTACGAAACCTTTGTCCGGAGATTTGCCTGTATCCTTGAAATAATCGATAAGAACGGCATAACCGTCTGCTTCGATAGCAAAACCACTGTGATAAATATACGTAAGTCTCATATCCGTTTCTTTTTATGAACAAAACACCGGCAGGGCCTTTCTTGTTGTGCAAAGATATGATTCTTTGGCTGTGTGATTGTATTAACAAATACTATAAAAATCTATTCTTCTGCTAAAATCCATTTGAAATAGCGGAGACTTTCCTCGATACTTTCCAGTTTGGCAATGACATCGACAGGCATTACACTGTTTTGTGCCAAAATTGCTTTCAGACTGCTTACTGCATCCGGTAACAGCCCCATAAGTTTTTGAGTCCGATACCGTCTCGTGAATAGATTTATACGGGAGGAAAATAAAAATAGCCCGTGTTTTTTTAAGAGTATGTTCCGGTAAAAAATAAATAATCAGAAGGCTGTTTATAGAAACAAAAAAGAGGGAACGAAAAGCTCCCTCTTTTTTATGGCAATAGAACCGAAGAATATTAGCTTCTTCTTTCTTTGATTCTTGCTTTCTTACCGGTAAGTGCACGCAGGTAATACAATTTAGCGCGACGTACTTTACCAAGTTTGTTAACAGTGATGCTTTCGATGAACGGTGATTCGATCGGGAAAATTCTTTCCACACCAACGTTTTCAGACATTTTGCGAACAGTGAAACGTTTTTTGTCACCGTGTCCTGAAATACGGATAACAACGCCTCTGTACTGCTGAATACGTTCTTTGTTACCTTCTTTGATACGGTAAGCTACTGTAATCGTGTCACCACTCTTGAAAGAAGGATGTTCCTTCTTTGTAGCAAACGCTTCTTCTACAACTTTAATTAAATCCATTGTTTATAGCTTTTTAATTGTAATATTTAATGAAACGCAATATAACGGGCTACTTTGTCCCGACAGAGATTACGTAAAGCGGCTGCAAAGTAACGAAATAAATATTTGATACGCAAGTAGGGAGGATTTGTTTTTTCGTTATATTTGGACTGTTTTTATACTCGAAAATAAAATGAAAAAGATATATATCCTGTTTTTATGCTGCATTTGTTCACTTTACGGGAAAAGTGAAATCGTTCCCAATATGTATCGTTCAGTAGACAAAGAGAAGATGAATCATTGGGTAGATTCCGTGTTCGACTCGATGAGCAATGACGAACGTATCGGGCAGTTGTTCATGATCATTCTTAATCCGAAGGATGATAACCGGAATATGCAGCGGTTAAAACGCTATATTGATGAAATTAAAATAGGAGGTATCCTTTTCCATAAAGGAGATCCCGAAACCCAGGCGCTCGTAACGAACAGGGCACAACAATCATCTAAGGTTCCTTTGCTGATTTCATTGGATGGAGAATGGGGATTGTCCATGCGCCTGAGCGGAACAACACGGTTTCCGAAAAATATGATGCTGGGAGCTATCGAAGATAATAACCTGATTACCGAATATGGCCGCGAAGTAGCACGACAGTGTAAAGAGATGGGTATCCATATCAATTTTGCACCGGATATAGATGTGAACAGTAATACGGATAATCCGGTAATCGGTATCCGTTCTTTTGGTGAAAGCCCGGCGGCTGTTGCAGATAAGGGAATCGCGTATGCAAAAGGACTGGAAGAGAATGGCGTCCTATCTGTAGCCAAGCATTTTCCCGGACATGGCGATACTTCGGAAGACTCACATAATACGCTTCCGGCTGTTTACCATGACAGGGCCCGTTTGGACAGTGTGGAACTCTATCCTTTCAAACGTTATATTCAGGAAGGCTTTGCGGGAGTGATGACCGGGCATCTTTATGTACCGGCTCTGGACAAAACGAATCGTCCTTCTTCTTTATCTGAACCGATTGTGACGGGTTTATTAAAAAAGGAACTTCAATTTTCCGGTCTTTGTTTTACTGATGCCCTGGCGATGAAGGGGGCGACTTCCAATAAATCGGATAACCCGTCAGTCAAAGCTCTGCTGGCAGGAAATGATATTTTGCTTGCTCCGGCAGCACCGTTTACTGATTTTGCTGCGGTAAAAGAAGCGATAGAAGATGGTATCCTGAATCTGGAAGATATTGAAGCGAAATGCCTGAAAATATTACAGTATAAGTATATTGCCGGATTGAATAATTATCAGCCGGTTGAACTCAAAGGGCTTTCCGGGCGTTTGAATTCTCCCCATGCCGCCTGGCTTGCAGCTAAATTGAATTCGGAAGCAATCACTCTGTTGAAAAATGAAAACGACCTGCTGCCGTTAAAGCAGTTGGGCAAAAAGAATACGGCTGTCCTTTCGATTGGCGATGCGGTGGGAAATAGCTTTCAAACGATGGTGAACCGCTATGATACGGTTGCCTGTTTCAGTATTTCCCGTACGGCAACGGCTGCACAGGTTCTGCAGGTTTATAAGAAACTGGAGGGATATGACCGGATTATCTGTAGTGTGCATACCGTCCGTATTCCGGAAAATCCGGCTTTGTGTAAACTGGCGGAAAAGAAAGAGCTGATTCTTGCTTTTTTCACGTTGCCTTATTTTGCCAAGGAATATAAGCAAACGGTAGAAAAAGCAAAAGCTGTTATAATGGGCTATGAGATGACCCCTTTGGCACAGGAATATGCTGCACAGATGATATTTGGCGGAGTTGCGGCAAAAGGTAAACTTCCGGTATCTATCCCCGGTCTGTATTTTGCCGGGACCGGAATTTTTACGGAAAAGACGCGTTTGGGATACCATGAACCGGAGGAGGTCGGCCTGAATGCCGTTCGCTTGAATGAAATCGATTCGATTGTGCAGGAAGGCTTGGATAAGCAGGCTTATCCCGGTTGTCAGGTGTTGGTCGCTAAAAACGGAATGGTTATTTATGATAAATCTTTCGGTTATTTTGATTATAGCGGTTCGCAACCGGTAGATAATGATGCCGTGTATGATTTGGCCTCTTCTTCAAAGGCTACCGGAACGTTGCTCGCTGTGATGAAAGCTTACGATCGGAAAAAATTCTCGTTAAACAGTAAAATTTCTGAATTTGTACCGGAACTGAAATCTTCGGATAAAAAAGATTTGAATATAAAGGAATTGTTATATCACCAGTCCGGATTGACCCCTTCAATTAATTTCTATCTGGATGCGATGGATAAGGATAGCTATACAGGCAGTTTATACAGCCGTGTGAAAGATACGGCCCATCCGGTTCAGTTTGACGGAAAGACTTATGTAAGGGAAGATGTCGCTTATCTTTCCGGTTTGGTTTCCAATAAGAAAAAGCCGGGGTTTACTACCGAGGTGGCACGTGATTTTTATTTGAACACTTCTTTTAAAGATTCGATTATCAAAGAAATAAAAGATTCTAAATTAAGAAATCGGGGAAAGTTCAAATATAGCTGTATCAATTTTATCCTTTTGAAGATGATGGTGGAAAAACAGATGAATCAGCCGATGGATAGTCTGCTGGACACGGATTTTTTCCGTCCACTGGGTGCCTGGCATACCGCTTACAATCCGTTGCACAGGATGGATACTTCACGGATTGTACCGACAGAAAACGATCGTTTTGTCCGTCATCAGCAGCTCCGGGGGTATGTGCACGATGAAGCGGCCGCTTTTCAAGGAGGGGTTTCTGGAAATGCCGGATTGTTCTCGAACGCAAACGACCTTGCTAAAATACTTCAGTTGTATCTGAATTTAGGGGTTTATGGAGACGAACGCTATCTGTCGGCTGAAACAAGCCGGCTGTTTACACAGAGTAAAAGTCCGACGTCGCACAGGGGATTGGGGTTCGATAAGCCTTTGGTCGGTAATCCGCGCACTTCTACTTGCGGCACATTGGCGCCTCCGTCGGTTTATGGGCATACAGGGTATACCGGGACTTGTTTTTGGGTAGACCCGGATAATCAAATGATTTATATTTTTCTGTCTAACCGGGTAAATCCTACGCGTGCCAATAACAAATTGAGTTCGCTGGACATCCGGACCCGTATACAGGATACGATTTACAAAGCGTTGATGTAGGCTTTTCTTATCGGAAAAGATATGTATCTTTGTCCATTTATTAATAAAATATTATTTACTAAAATACATTATTCATATGTTATTCGGACACGGCGATGATTTTTACAATTCGCAGAATGAGGTGAAAATAAACTTCAGTTCTAATGTTTGGCATGGTGCCAATCTGGAAAAACTTCAGGAACATCTGAACAGTCAGTTTGACAAGCTAACCCGTTATCCGGAACCGGATGCAGCTTCGGTGAAACGATTGTTGGCGCGCCGTTATGAAATAAAAGAAGAGAATATTGTTGTGACCAACGGTTCTATCACCGCTTTTTATCTGTTGGCTCAGGCGTGGAAAAAGGCCAAATCTTTTATTGCTGTTCCTTCTTTTTCAGAGTATGAAGATGCCTGCCGTTTACATGAGCACGAAATCTCTTTCTTCTCGACGGGAGAAGACCTTTCGGAAGTTTCTTTTGAAGGACAGGATTTCTGCTGGCTCTGCAATCCGAATAATCCGGATGGAAAACTGATACATCGTATCGAGTTGTTGAGAATGATAGCGGCCAACCGTCAGACGACTTTTATTATAGACCAGGCATACGTCTCTTTTACAACGGAAGAAATGCTTAAGCCTTCCGATATAAAGAATAATCCGAATCTGATATTGGTACAGTCCATATCGAAGGCTTATAATATTCCGGGGTTGCGTGTGGGGTATATTGTTGCCAGCCCTGAAAAGATAGAGGAAATCAGTAAATATATTATTCCCTGGTCTATCAATGCAATCGCAATAGAAGCGAGCAAATATATCCTGATACATCCGGCTCAGTTTACCCTGCCTATCCGTAAATGGCAACGCGAAACGGCAGATTTTATTTATCAGCTTACCAAATTGGATGGTTTGGAAGTTTTGCCTACCGCTACCACTTTCTTCCTGGTTCGTTTGAGAAAAGGAACGGCTGCTGATTTGAAGCAGTATTTATGGGACAATTATAACATACTGATTCGCGATGCCTCCAACTTCCGTGGATTGGATGAAACCTATATTCGCCTCTCTACTCAAACGAAGAATGAAAATGAACAGTTGATAGATGCAATACGCGAATGGCTTGCTAAGCAGTAAAAGCGTTTGAAAGTATAAACCGTTGTAAGAGAAAGTTGTCAGAACTCTCTACAGGAAAATAAACGGGCACTGAGATTGGCAGATGTGAAATAAGTCTGCAAATTCTGTGCCCGTTTTTGTTATCTGTCATAGTACCTTTTTATAAGTTAGCAAGATTGGAAAAGTGACCGGTGGAATGTCCTGTTATCTTTGTCCGGTGAAACAGTATAAGAATATGCAACAAAGAACATCTACAAGAGAAGAATACCTGAAGCGGGTAAACCTGGTGATTGAATATGTGAATAATCATTTGGGAGAGAATATCGATTTGAACCGGCTTGCCGAGATTTCCAATTTCTCACCCTATCATTTTCACCGGGTCATGAGCGCATTTCTGGCGGAACCTCTCGGGACATTTATCGTGCGGACAAGGATCGAGACTGCAGCCCGGTTGCTTCGTTACACGGATTTGTCTATCAGTGAGATTGCTTACAGGGTAGGGTATGGTGCACCTTCTTCTTTGTCGAAAACCTTCCGGCAGTTCTATTCTATTTCACCGAATGAATATAGAAACAATAAAGCGTACACAATTATGAGACCAGAAAAAATAGGGCCAGATTTGCAGTTGCAAACCGAAGTGAAAGAGATTCCGGCAAGAGACGTGATTTATATCCGCCTGACAGGTGATTATCGTTTGAATGATTATGGCGGGACATGGAAACGGCTGATAGGTTACGTTATCGAAAATAAGTTGCCGATGGGTGACCCCAGTCCGCTTTGTATTTATTATGACGACCCGAAAGTAACCGCTCCGGAAAAGTTACGTACGGACGTTTGCATGGTTTTGCCGCAGTCGGTGGAACCGAAAGGGGAAGTAGGAGCACGGCAGATTCCGGTAGGACGCTATGCCACATTCCTGTATAAGGGAGCCTATGAACATTTAGGTATGGTTTATGATACGATTTATGCGCAGAAAATACCGCAGTTGGGCTATACCTTCCGGGATGAACCCAGTTACGAACGTTATCTGAATGACCCCTGTAATACCCTTCCGGAGGATTTGCTGACGGAAATTTGTATTCCTATAGAATAGCATGTTGGGATAAGTAAGTTTTCATAAACAATTCTTTCTCTATCCGGTTTTATTATTGAGTAGACATTAAAATACAAGTGCTATGGAATACCGGATAGAGAAAGATACGATGGGCGAGGTACAAGTCCCGGCAGGGGCTTATTATGGTGCTCAAACTCAGCGTAGTGTAAATAATTTTAAGATAGCCAGAGATACGAACCGGATGCCCAAGGAGGTCATTTATGCTTTCGCTTATTTGAAAAAGGCAGCTGCGATGGCAAATAAGGAAGCAGGTGTTTTGTCTGCCGGTAAATGTGAGTTGATAGGCAGGGTTTGTGATGAAATACTGGAAGGAAAATTGGATAAAGAGTTTCCTTTAGTTGTTTGGCAAACCGGTAGCGGTACCCAAACCAACATGAATGTAAACGAAGTGATAGCCAACCGTGCCCACATATTAACCGGGGGTAAGTTGACCGACAAGGAAAAAGTATTGCTCCCGAACGACGATGTCAATAAATCCCAATCATCCAATGATACTTTTCCGACCGCAATGCACGTTGCAGCTTATAAGCTGTTGAAAGAAGTTACTCTGCCCGGTCTGGAAAAATTACATTGTACTTTATTGAAGAAAAGCCGCGATTTTATGCCGATAGTTAAAATAGGGCGTACCCATTTTATGGATGCCACCCCGCTTACTCTCGGGCAGGAATTTAGCGGGTATGCTTCCCAATTGGAGCATGGGATACGGGCGATTAAAAACTCGATGTCCCATTTAGCGGAACTTGCCATTGGCGGTACTGCTGTAGGTACGGGAATCAATACCCCTCCTGATTTTGATGAATGTGTGTCGAAGCGTTTGTCGGAACTGACCGGGCAACCTTTTGTCAAAGCATCCAATAAATTTGAGGCGCTTGCCACCCATGATGCGTTGGTGGAAGTACATGGAGCATTGAAAACAGTGGCTGTAAGCCTGATGAAGATAGCGAATGATATCCGGATGTTGGGGTCCGGGCCGCGTGCCGGCATCGGTGAACTTCGGTTACCGGAAAATGAACCGGGTTCTTCCATCATGCCGGGAAAAGTGAATCCGACCCAATGTGAAGCACTTACCATGATTGCAGCCCAGGTGATGGGGAATGATGTGGCAATTTCAGTGGGAGGTGCCAGTGGACAGTTTGAATTGAATGTATTCAAGCCGATGATTATTTATAATTTCCTGCATAGTGCCCGTCTGATTGGTGAAGGTTGCTTCAGCTTCAACGAACACTGTATAGCTGGTATCGAGCCGAGAAAAGAGAATATTAAAAAGCATCTGGACGATTCATTGATGCTTGTCACCGCCCTGAATCCTAAAATCGGTTATTATAAAGCTGCCTCCATTGCACAAAAAGCCTATCAGGAAAATAAAACCCTGAAACAGGCGGCAATTGAATTAGGGTTGCTTACTGCCGCGGAGTTCGACGAATGGGTGGACCCGTCCAAGATGGTAGGAAAGATAGAATAATACCCTGACTATAAAAACTTGCGTTAACTGGTCAGCCGTTCCTTATCACATCTGTAACATTTCTTCTGGATGAATAAGGGGCGGCTTTTGCATATCCGAGGCGTAACAATAGTATGGGGTATTCTTTGTTGATTGGAAATGTCTCCTGTATCTTATCCGCTAATTCTTTTACTTCACAAGGTTGGTTGAAAAAAGCACAAGCTATTCCTTCTTTGCTTGCTGTCAACAGGAAACGTTGCAATGTCCTTCCTGATGTAATCCAGTTTTCGATGGAATTATTTCGTGTCGTGAAAAGAACGAAATGGGAGGAACTGTTTATTTTCTTGTTATCTCCTTTGTTTTGAATACGACTGTTTAATACGGAGCTCATAATTGTTTTGGAAATAAATGCCGGTAGGTCGGGGGCACCGAATACGGCATAACTTAATCCGTCGTGAGTCGCTTCCGAATGCTTTTTATTGAAACGCATCCATGATTTCAGTTCTTCCTTGAATGCCTGGTCGTTCATTTGCCTCTTGTTTCCCTCCAATATATACGGTCTTAATGCTTCAAATTGCGGACTGTCGTTCTCAAAGAAGTAAAATTGCGTATCCGCTTCTGTTTGGACCGTTTCCAATTTATCGAGGAAAAGGTCCAGAATTTTGTTTCCGTTGTATGTCTGGCGGTTCATTTGCCGTTTTCCTATAAAAGGAAACAAAGGAGAGGGTTGCACATCAGTTGCTTTATGCAAAGTAATTTGAATCACCCGTTCCGTATCGTTTCGTGTTGCAATCCCGACTTTCGTTTGGTAGCCGGCGGCGGATGCAGCGATACATAAATTTTCAGCAGCACATCCAAGGCTGATATATAATTCCCTGTGATTCCCGTCAACCACTGGCAATGCTCTGGAAAAGTCCGGTTCTATTGTGATTTGATTCTCTTGAATAGTAAAAATCCAAGGCTGTGTGTTATGTCCGGATGGCGCCTGGGTCGCCAGTTCTATAAGCCGGATATATTTTGTTGCTTCTTCTTCCATTTGTTATTGCCAATCTAAATCTGATTTTCGCAAATGTACAAATATTGTTTCTCTAAATAACGTAGGTCTATGCTCAAAATGATTTCCCTTATATTTTAATTCATAACTATGGTTTTCATAAATCATAGTTATGAATTGGAAAAACCATAGTTATGATTTTATTCGGACGCTTTTTGCCGTTTCTCTGTTTGACCAGTCGGTTTATAAAGGGATATTTGATTGTATGCGTAAAAAGTACGCAAAATATTTGGTGAGGTAAAATAGGTTTCATTTCTTTGTGGTGTGTAAATATTACGCAATAGGTAGGGGTTAGTATTAACCATTTAAATTTTAAGAGGTATGCTAGGTATTAAGCACATTAAATTTGATTCGATGACTTATGTTTTCCATTTCAAGAATGGAAGAGTCAACAGAGAGGGACGCGGTTTGTCATTCTATTATTTTGTACCGAACAGTTCTATTGTAGCCATCCCGATGGGTAGTAATGATTTGCCTTTTATTTTCAGGGAATCGACAAACGATTACCAGTCGGTATCTATCCAGGGACAGATAAGCTACAAAATCTGTAATCCGCAAATGCTGTCGGATGTGCTGGATTTTACTGTTCCGGCATGGCGGTTGCCTAAAGAAATTGGCGATTTTAGTGCGTTGTACCGGTATATGGAAGAATTGAAAATCGGAAGATCGTCTGTTATCCGCTACTTCAGGCTGGGTGAAAAATATTTTCCGTCAGTAGGCATAACCCCGGAACAGGTTTATCCATATGTAATCTGGTTGAATGAACCGGATGATTCACTGGTATGGGTAGACTTGGATGAACTGTACACACATGCCGGACAACTGGAGGATGCACACCTGCTTATTTGCCTGTATCGGTTAAAACATGCACTGGCGGATTATAATTCAAAATAAAATCCTTTTTGGCTTAGCTCTTTATATTTTTGCTTATCGAAGCGGTATATTTTAGGTGCCCTGTTCGGGACATCCGGCTTAACCTCGTTCAAATCGACAAGCAACCCGAAACTCAGCATTTTTTTTCGGAAGTTTCTCCTGTCCAGTTGTGTTTGCAATACAATTTCGTAGAGACGGTGCAGGTCTGGGAGGGTGAAACGTTCCGGTAATAATTCAAAGCCAATCGGTTGGTATTTGATTTTACCTTTCAGGCGTTCCTGGGCAGTTGCCAGAATACGATTGTGGTCGAAAGCCAGTTCCGGGACTTCCGAAAGATTAAACCATTTGATATTGCTGGTATCCATTCCGCCCTTCGTCTGGAAATCGGACATTTTCACCAGGGCATAATAGGCGATGCTGACCACCCGGAAACGAGGGTCGCGTTTAATATCGGAAAAAGTATAGAGCTGTTCCAGATAAATATTGGTCAAATCTGTTTCCTTTTGAAGGATACGGCGCGCGCAATCGTCCGCACTTTCTTCCATTTCGAGGAAACCGCCCGGCAAAGCCCAGCATCCCTTATAAGGCTCGATCGCACGTTCTATCAAAAGCACTTTCAGCTCTCCGCCATCAAAACCAAAGATTACGCAATCCGTCGTGACTGCCGGTCTCGGATATTCATAACTGTATTTTTCCTGTTGCTCCATTTTCTATTTGTCTGTATTACGCAAAGATAGGCAAATGTTCCGGATTGTACCAGTCAATGTGCGGATTAGATAAACGGCATTTGGAAGGAAGTCCGTACTTTTGCGGCGTTTAATAAAGAAAATGATATGGATAAAAAAATGGAAATAATAGTGCTGGTGCTTTCATTGCTGGCAGCACTCGAGCCGCTTAGTATAGACCTTTATCTTCCTGCATTTAAGGATATAGCGGATAATTTGCAGGTGGAATTAAGTGAAGTGCAACTCTCTCTTTCTGTTTTCCTTGCAGGTTTTGCTTTGGGACAATTGTTTTGGGGACCTCTTTCCGACCAGTACGGGCGAAAGAAACCGATATTAATAGCTATGACTCTTTTTACCCTTAGTTCCCTTGCCTCTATTTATGCAAACCAGATCCATCAGCTTTGGGTAATACGCTTTCTTCAGGCGTTCGGCGGTTGTGCCGGAGTGGTTATCGGACGTGCCGTAGTGAATGATTTGTTTGATGACAGGTACCGGACAAAAGTGTTTTCTCTATTAACTATTATATCGGGAGTCGCTCCGATTATCGCTCCTACATTGGGAAACCTTTTGTTGAAATATTGGCATTGGCATGGCATTTTCAATACAACGAGCCTGTTGGGCGTTTTAAGTATTTTATTGGTGGCCTTGTTTCTGCCGGGAAAGAAGCAGGCGGTTGTTTCCCCCGTAGCCCCTAAACCGTCTTTTTCCGTAGGCTGCCTGCTGAAAAGTTATGTACGGGTTACGGCCAATATGCCTTTTATGATATATACCATTATCGGTTGTATGGCTTACGGCAGTTTGATGGTATATGTTTCCAATGCTCCCTATCTTATAATGGAAAAAGGGGGCTTCTCCGGTGATACATTCAGTATCATTTTTGCAGTCAATGCCATCGGTTTGTTATTAGGAACCTATATCATCGATTTCCTGTTGAAGTTCACTTCTTTAAAACGGTTGGTGCGTTATACGATCGGAGTCCAGCTTCTCCTGAATCTGTTGTTATTGGGTTGTGCGGTAGCCGGTAGCCCGGTTATTCCCATGCTGGTATTGATTTTCCTTAATTTGATTCCGGTAGGTTTGTTGCTTCCGGCTACGACCTCTTTGGGACTGTCTTATTTTACGAATGATAGCGGTACGGCTTCTGCTTTTATGGGGTTTTTGCAATTGTTTTTCACAGGTTTGTTGTCGGCAGCGGTCAGCTATATGCAGAATGATTCGGTAATACCGATGATGGGCGGTATATTTTTCTGTTCTTTTGCCTCTTTCTTGCTGCTTTCGACCGGAAAAGGACGCCGGGTTATAGCGACTGCCTGAATTGTTCGGGAGTCATTCCGCTCTGTCCGCGGAAGAAGCGGGTAAAATAAGAAGCGTCTTTGAAGCCGAGTTTGAATGCGATTTCCTTAAAGGACAATTCTTCATAGCAGATGAGCCTTTTAGCTTCTAACAGCAGGCGCTCGTGTATCACCTCGATAACGGTTTTACCGAGTGCCTGTTTGATAAGTTCATTCAATCTTTTACAGCTTAAAGATGCTTGGCGGGCATAAAATCCGGAAGAACGTTCTGTTGTAAAATACTTTTCGACTGAGGCAAGAAAACGTTTGACCCGTATATCCATTTCTTCAGCCTGTCCTCTCCCTGCATATGAAAACATTAGTAAAGTGAAGAATGCATGCATATAAGCATCCAGGATTTCTTTTCTTCTTTTTTCGTAAAACTCATCGAAAATGAGTGCAGCCAGCTGCCGTACCGGCTGAATATCTTCTTTGTTGAGGGATATCACAGAAGGAAAATCGTAACCGATGCTGCCTTCCATCTGTAAATCCATCCGGTCGAAATATGTCGGACTGATAGCAAAAAGGTATCCCTGTTGGTGGTGAAGCTGCATTTTGTGTATCTGTCCCTGTCTTAACAAGTAAAGTTGGTTGGGCTGCAAATGATGTTCGATAAAATCGATACTCTGTACGTCACCCTCCTCTGCTTCTGTAAAAAACAGGATTTCGTGGAAGTTATGGCGGTGTACGCCATTAAAATTCTGTGTTTCACAGTTTTCTATGGCTTCAATAACGAAAAAGTCACTTTCGTCCAGGTTATGTACGGGTATATTCTCAGGTAACATCTTTATTTTAAATAATCGTATGCAGTCAATTCTATTGTTTGCAAAGATAGTAAATCGGAAAAAACAGTGGGCTATTTCTTTGATTCCGAAGGTTTATAATCTAAAAGATGGAGTTTGGATGAATTAAAAGTGTATATTGATACACTTTATTGTGAAACAGATTAAATTTGCAGCCCGTAAACAGTTGGACAAAATGAAAAAGAGTCTTATAGCCTTAGCTTTCGGAACCTTAGGTTTGGGTATTGCCGAGTTTGTCATGATGGGTATATTGCCAGATATAGCTAAAGATTTGGGAGTAAGTATTCCTATGGCGGGACATTTGATTTCAGCTTATGCTTTGGGGGTATGTGTTGGTGCGCCTGCACTTATTCTTGCCCGTAAGCATCCGTTAAAACATATTCTGTTAGTGCTGGTCGCTATTATTATGGTGGGAAATATTTGTGCGGCGGCAGCTCCTAATTATGGGGTATTGCTGATAGCCCGTTTTGTTTCCGGATTACCTCATGGTGCCTATTTCGGAGTTGGTTCTATTGTAGCGGAAAGACTGGCGGATAAAGGAAAAGGTTCCGAGGCGGTATCGATAATGATTGCCGGAATGACAATCGCAAATTTATTCGGTGTACCTTTAGGTACGTCTTTGAGCAGTGCGCTTTCATGGCGTGTTACGTTTTTGCTTGTCGGATGTTGGGGTATTCTTATTCTTTATTATATCTGGCGATGGGTCCCTCATGTGAAAGGATTGGAAGATACCGGATTTAAAGGGCAATTCCGTTTTCTGAAAACACCGGCTCCGTGGCTTATTTTAGGGGCTACGGCATTGGGCAACGGAGGTGTTTTTTGTTGGTATAGTTATGTAACTCCATTATTAACGGACGTGTCTGGTTTCCGACCGGAAAGTATCACGGCGTTGATGGTGTTGTCCGGCTTCGGTATGGTTGCCGGAAATCTGGTAAGCGGGCGTCTTTCCGACCGTTATACACCTGGAAAGGTAGGCGCTACGGTTCAGGGGCTTATTTGCCTTGTCTTATTGGCTATCTTTTTCTTTTCCCCGAACCCCTGGGCTTCGGCACTCCTGATGGCGCTTTGTACAGCAGGGTTGTTTGCCGTATCCAGTCCGGAACAAATATCGATTATCCGTGTGGCGAAAGGGGGAGAATTGTTGGGCGCGGCAAGTGTGCAGGTCGCTTTTAATTTTGGAAATGCAATTGGGGCTTATACCGGCGGGTTGGTATTGCAGGCTGGTTACCGGTATCCGGCGCTGACCGGTGTTCCGTTTGCCCTTTTGGGTTTTATTCTGCTAACAATTTTCTATAGAAAATATGAAAGCCTTTATAGGTGAAAGAGGCGTTATAAACAGATTTGAAGTTTATAATGCCTCTTAGGAACTGATTTGTTAAATAACTACCTAACAGTAAAAGGTATAAATATGGATAAATAAATGTCGGAGGTCCTTCCTTTACTATATTTACTATCGTTGATTGTATTTGTAAAACCTTGACGATAGGTTAAGGAGATGTCGACTTTGTTATTGAAGTTATAACCGATTTTACCCAATATGGGTATATCAAAAGGCTTACCGTCTGTAACTATATTCCATGTAGGTTCTATTCCTAATCCAACATATAACTCTTTAAAAATCTTGTAATTTGCAGATGCAGATACAGCCAGTTGAAAGTTAAGATAATGAGCTTCTTTTGTAACGGAAGTATAATCATTCGTATTCCCCGGTTCAAAATCAGAACTTTTGAATGTCTGTAGTTTTAGCAGTGGGTCGATATCGAAAAATAGATTTTTATGACTCTGATTCTCAAACCTAAAACGATATCCCAAAAGGACATTGTATAAATAAGTATCTTTAAACTGGACACCTTTTAAAAACTCAGTGTTGTTTTTGTTGACAGATAGATTTTGTTCCAAACCAATTCCTCCACCTACAAGTATTCCTGTTCTTAACTGTGAGTATGAATGGATTGATACTACTAAAAAACAAATTATTAATAATTTTTTGAACATAAGATCGTATTCTATTAAATATCTACATTGAAATAAACTTTTTCTCCTCTAAATACTTGATAATCAACAAACATTCTACCTTTGATTTTGACAGGAGTTTGATTTTGATATACGCGTGCAAATTTGTAATCGTGGGAAGAAAAGCCGGATTTACTCCAAGAAGCTCCAGGTACCCAACCTAAAGTGGTGTCGGATTTATAATTATACCAGGCACCTAAAAAACCTTTTTTTCTAAAGCTGACATCAACAACAATAACCTCTGCTACGCCCGAAGAACCAGGTTCTGTGTATACTTTTATTGTCAAGCGTCTATTTCCTCCATTTTCAAGTTGTGGAGTGCCATTTAAATAATTTCCTGTGTAATCAAATGTCGAAATTCCATTGGTAGTCATGGTTTCACCTAACTCTACGAGTTGATCATAGGTTGTAATGTCTTTCATATTAACTATTTGTCCATTAATTTTCACATCCCCATTAGAATTTAATAATTTTGCTGTTGCTTTGTCACTTACAGGTAAATATACAGAATAGTCATCATCGTGTTCTGGAAAATATAGATTTGGATATTTGTTTTTAAATTCTTTATATTTATTTTCAGAATCGTAATAGTTATCAGCTTCACTTAATGCTGATACATAATCGTCATAGATTGAGTTGAATCCATCAATATTTAGCGATTTGTCTTCTTCGTGAATCGGAATGATGTTTTGTATGTTCGATAAAATTTGTTGATTGTTCTTTAGATTTTTTACTGCTTGTTTGAAATCATCATAATTCTTAAAAGATAGAATGTCTTTTTCTAATACAATTCTTATACCTCCGACATGTGTTATATTCATTGTCGATTTTGATTGTATGTTTGAATTTGTAAGTTCATTCAGATCTTCTGAAGAACAAGATAAGAAAACTGTGCTACAAGCTAGTAGCATAAATAAATTTTTTACTTTCATGATTGTAATGTGTTCTAATAATATATTGAATGTTATTTATTCTTTATGCCACTTTGATGGGATTGTATTTATTTTGGTATTTGTGATGTAAATGAATGAAATTTTGATAAAATTTAGATAATCCTGTTTTGTTTGCGTATATAGGAATTGTTTCTGAATAAAGATATTGAAGGCCTTTTCCTAGTGATATAGTATTAATTCCTAAAATGTTAATTGTTCGTAATAGTCTGCTATCGCATTCGGCTATCATATAACCGTCTTCTTCTTGATATATTTGATATATAGCATATATCATTAATTATTTAAAAAGTCTTCCATTTGAAATGTCGAGGCAGTTACTTATAGCAAATCTTCCGATATGCCAAAATGTTGTATTCTTTAACGTTGTTATATGTTCTAATGGATTAATACCAAATGTTTTATGCATTGGAAGTCTGTGCTTCATATTCCATTTCATTACTCTGATACATCCGATGATGCAACAATTGTTATTTTCTGCGATAAAAATATCGGAATTATCAGCGTAAATTAATTCCTCTTGATATACAGCCTCAATTTTCTCTTCAATATTTATTTTATTATTTGTTTTTGAGAAATTATGTTTATGGTTTTCTTCCACAACAAATTTTGCTATTTCATATAAATGTTGTTTGTCTAATTTATAGAGGCTATAATTGTCGGATTTGATTATTAATTGCTTCGTCATTTTTTGTTTTTTGTTTGATGCAAAATTATCTTCTTCTTTTGAACTATTTACTACACAAAAGTGTAATCTGATTAATGTTGTTCAATAAATTACACTTTTGTGTGATATAATCTTGTAAACGATAAAAAAAATACTAGTTTTGTGATTTGGATATAAAAAGTTTTTATGACACAAATAGACGATTTCTTCATCTCATCTAATTCTGTATGTAATATATCGGAGGAAGCTTATCAGAATATAGATATATTGATAAGTTCTTTTGATGCAATATCAAGAACAACATATCAGAGTTTATATATAATTGATTATTATAAGAAAAATTTTCTATACGTATCAAATAATCCCCTGTTTTTGTGTGGCTATACAGCAGAGGAAGTTAAAGAGTTTGGATATATGTTCTATATTAATCAGGTTCCAGCAGAAGAACAGCCAATGCTAGCTGAAATTAATAAAGCCGGATTTAATTTCTATAATCAGTTATCTATATGTGAAAGGATTCATTATACCATATCTTATGATTTTCATATCATGTGTAATGATAGGTTAGTCCTTGTAAATCACAAGTTGACTCCAATACTTTTAGCTGATGATGGAAAGGTATGGCTTGCTGCATGTGTGGTTGCTTTATCTTCTCACAATATTCCGGGACATATAGAGTTACGAAAAACAGGGCAAATGAATTTTTGGGAGTATTCATTGGATACTCATTGTTGGATTAAAAATGAAGGTATAACTCTGAGTGAAAAAGAAAGAAATATACTTTCTTTATCCGCTCGAGGTTATACAATGAACGAAATTTCTGATAAACTTTTTTTGGCTGTGGATACAATCAAATTTTATAAACGAAGATTATTTGACAAGCTAGAGGTGAGAAATATAACAGAAGCATTACTTTTTTCGGAAAATTACAAATTGTTGTGATAAGTACAGTGTATAGATGAGAGATAAAATTGAGGAAAAAAAACTATATTTTTATTAGTCGCTAAATTGTATAAAACATTGACACAAAGTCCTGCAGTTATCCATGCCCCAATAGAGAGTTGCGGTGGAGAAAGTCTGTTTGTTTCATTTTTGTACTCAGTTATTGCTTGTTTTAACCAATTTTTTTGTTTGTTTTTAGAACTTCCATATTTTAATACATGTTCAGCCATTTGTAGTTCAAAGCCTTCTGGATTGGTGGTTAATTGCTCTAATGAGGGACCTTGGGGATTTATAACGGTAAGAAATCCTGCCCAGCCAAAATTATAGGGATGTAAAACTGGAATATTATATTTTTTACAAAGATTATCAAATACGAAAGGGATATCAGAATTGAAATCAAGAGCATTAATTGCTATATTATGATTCTCAACTAGATTTTCTACATTATTTTCATTAATGAAAAAGTTGTGAAATGAAATCTTGGCTTGTGGATTTATTGATAATAATCTTTTTGATAAACATTCTGCTTTGTATTGTCCTAAATCTGCTTCAGTATAGTTTTGACGATTTAAATTGCTAATCTCGACTTTGTCTCCATCAACAATTCTGATATTTTCAAATCCAAATCTTAATGCGCATTCTGCAATAATACTACCAATGCCAGCTCCTCCTAAAAGAATTGTTGTATTTTTAATTAGTTGCTGTTCATTTTTTGATACATAAATCCGGTTTCTAGAATATCTTTCTTCCATAAGTACATTTTTTATGGTTCTACAAATTTAATGTTTTTTTCTATTAAATAGTAAGACTTGCTATATATTTAGATATCTGCTGATTGTTGTTGCTTGTCGGTGTAAGTACAGTTCTCTTTGCTTTTTTAAGAGAAAGAAATCTTTTGTTTACCCCGTTATATGTACTTTTGTAAAATACAATCTCGGATAAAACTATGGACGATAGCGTACTCGAAAAACTGAAAATACTGGCGGAATCAGCTAAGTATGACGTTTCCTGTGCTTCCAGCGGAACTTCTCGCCAGCATAAAAGCGGCAGTATCGGAAGTGCGGCCGGGTGGGGTATTTGCCATAGTTTTGCTGAAGACGGACGGTGTATCTCTCTACTTAAAATCATGCTCACGAATTATTGCATGTTCGATTGTGCCTATTGCATCAACAGAAGGAGCAATGATATTCGCCGTGCAACTCTTTCCGTAACAGAGTTGGTCAATCTGACCATTGAATTTTATCGCCGTAATTATATAGAAGGGCTGTTCCTTAGTTCGGGGGTGGTACGAAATGCCGATTATACTATGGAGCGGCTGGTTCGTGTAGTGAAGGATTTACGGCTTGTTTATCGCTTCAACGGATATATTCACTTAAAAAGTATTCCCGGTGCCAGTCAGGAGTTAGTAAATGAAGCGGGGCTTTATGCCGACCGTATGAGCGTAAATATAGAGATTCCGAACGAAAAGAGCCTGCAATTACTTGCTCCGGAAAAAGATTTTAAAAGTGTTTTTCAGCCGATGCGTTACATCCAACAGGGAGTTCTGCAAAGCGCCGAGGAGAGGAAGCGCTTTCGTCATGCCCCGCGTTTTGTCCCTGCCGGCCAAAGCACCCAGATGATTATCGGAGCAACGCCGGATACGGACAAGGATATTCTTCGTCTCTCGTCTGCTCTCTACCAACGTCCTACGATGAAGCGTGTTTATTATTCCGGTTTTATTCCCGTAAATGAGTATGATAATCGTCTGCCTGCATTGAAACAACCTCCTTTGGTGCGTGAAAACCGTTTGTATCAGGCAGACTGGTTGCTGCGTTTTTACCAGTTTAAGGTGGATGAAATAGTGAATGATGCCTATCCCGACCTCGATTTGGAAATCGACCCTAAGCTATCATGGGCATTGCGGCATCCTGAAGTATTTCCGCTGGATATAAATAAGGCGGACTATGAAATGTTGTTGCGTGTTCCTGGAATCGGTGTCAAATCGGCTAAACTCATAGTCGTTTCCCGCCGTTATTCGCGTTTGGGAACGGAACAGTTGAAAAAAATAGGGGTAGTCATGAAGAAAGCCCAATATTTTATTACCTGCCATGAGCTGCCAATGCAGACGATAAATGAGATAAGCCCTGAGAATGTGCGGCGACTGCTTATCCGGAAAACCGGTAAAAAGCAATTGGATGAACGCCAGTTAACCTTTCAATTCGGTGAATAAGCGATGATAGTTTTTGTTTATGATAAAACATTTGAGGGATTACTAACTGTTGTCTTCGATGCTTATTCCCGTCGTAGTTTTCCTGACCTTTTACTGGCGGAAGGAGAACCGTTGCCTCTGTTTTATGATGAAGTAGTGACTGTTTATACGGATGACCAAAAAGCAGATCGTGTCTGGAAAGGGCTACAGAAGAAAATTTCAGCGGCTGCTCTTTCTCTTATTACAGTCTCTTGGCTATCCGAATTACCGGAAATAGATAAACTTCTTTTTCGCTATATCCGTAAAGCTTTGGATGTTCCGGCTTCTATCGAGTTGAACTTTGGAGATTCCGATGTGCTGGAAGTCTCTAAAATCAGTAAAAAGGTAGTGAATGAACGCCTTCGTGTCATGCAGTTCCTGCGTTTCCAGAAAGCTTCGGATGGTACCTATTTTGCAGCCATCGAACCGGTATATAATGTAATTTCTCTGGTCATCCCTTATCTGAAAGACCGTTTTGCCGACCAGAAATGGTTGCTTTATGACTTGAAACGCGAATATGGCTATTATTATGATTTGCTGGAAGTGGTCGAAGTGCGTTTCGAAGATAAGCAGGCACATCTGCTTTCCGGTTTATTGAATGAGGAGCTAATGGATGAAAATGAAAAGTTATTTCAGCAATTGTGGAAAGAATATTTCAAGGCGATTGCTATTAAAGAACGCCTCAATCCCAAATTGCATCGACAGCATATGCCGGTCCGCTTTTGGAAATATATGCCCGAGAAGCAATCATAAATCTATATGTGTGGTTTTTTATATAATTCATAATATGATGCTATTTTTATTATTAAAATAATTTATATCTTTGCATATATGAATATTTTTAAATTATTAGCGATATATAATGAATAAAATATAAATACATAGGTTCGTGTCTGGTGGTTTTTTTATTTACTGTGAGGTGAAATGGAGAATTACTGGTTAAAATAATGAAAAAATGGATAGAGTCGTAAGTACTGTTTTTTTATCTGCGTGTCTATCTTTTGTAACAGGGAGAAAAGTATTTCTAATATTGTGAACTATTTATTAAAACAAAAAAATTATGAGAATTACAGGAACACAGAAAAAAGGATTACTCCTTACATGTTCGATGGCATTGGCTTTCTTGATGTCCTCTTGTGCGGAGAAACCTCAAAATGTATTGACAGATGCGGAAAAAGCAGAAGGTTGGGAACTCCTATTTGATGGAAAAACACTGAATGGCTGGAGGGATTATAATGGAACGTCACTGACCGGTCCTTGGGAAGTGGTGGACGGAACTATACAGGCTGATGGTAAAGGTGATGATGCCAACGGTTATATCGTAACTGACAAACAGTATGAAAACTTCGAACTTTCCTGGGATTGGAAAATTTCACAGGGGGGTAACAGTGGTATGTTGTATCATGTAGTGGAACGTCCACAGTTTGCAGTGCCCTATGTAACGGGGCCGGAATACCAGTTGATTGATGATGTGAATTTTGCAGAACCACTGGAAGACTGGCAGCGTTGTGGTGTGGACTATGCTATGTATCTGCCTGATTTTTCAACAATAAAAGTAAAACCTGCCGGAGAATGGAATAACTCTAAAATCATCTTCGATAACGGACATGTTACTTATTTCATGAACGGTGAAAAAACTGTGGAATTCGATGCATGGTCGGACGACTGGCACAAGCGTAAAAACAGTGGAAAATGGGCGAATGCTCCTGAATACGGTTTGGCACATAAGGGCGTGCTTTGTTTGCAGGACCACGGTTATCCTGCATGGTTCCGTAATATCAAAATTAAAGAGCTTCCGCGTAAAACAAAGGAAGTGAATTTGTTTAACGGTGTGGATTTGGCCGGTTGGGAAAAATATGGTACGGAATTGTGGTATGTAAAGGATGGTTTACTGGTTTGTGAAAGTGGTCCGGATAAACAATACGGTTATCTGGCAACTCGCGATTATTATGATGATTTTGACTTGACTGTTGAATTTAAACAAGTGGCAGACGGTAATTCCGGTGTGTTCTTCCGTTCATTTATTGAAGAGGGAGTAAAAGTGAATGGCTGGCAGGTAGAAGTTGCTCCTAAAGGCAATGATACCGGTGGTATTTATGAATCATATGGCCGTGGTTGGTTAGTCCAAATTCCGGATGAAAAAGAAAATATCCTGAAACCGGGCGATTGGAACACGATGCGTATCCGAGTACAGGGAGATAACGTACAGACTTGGCTGAATGGTCAGGAAATGGTAAATATACGTGATGAGAAGATAGGTGCCGGACAAGGACGTATCGCTTTACAAATACATGATGGCGGAGGTATTAAAGTGCTCTGGCGCAATCTGAATTTGAAAACGTTATAAGAAAAAGTTCTGAAATTTTGTTAGCCATGAAAAATATATCCAGAAGAACATTTTTAAAGACCGGCGCTGTTGCAGCTGCCGGTCTGACTATTGTGCCGGGTTCGATACTCGGTAAGTCGCACGGGTATACCGCCCCCAGTGATAAACTGAATATTGCCGGTATCGGTGTAGGAGGTATGGGACGCCGTAACCTGGCAAATATGAATACGGAAAACATCGTTGCACTCTGTGATGTGGACTGGGGATACGCTGATAAAACATTTAAGGATTATCCTCAGGCAAAACGTTTTAAAGACTGGCGTGTGATGTTTGACGAGATGGGTAAATCTATCGATGCTATTATGGTGGCGACTCCCGACCACACACATGCCGGTGTTACGGCACATGCCATTACATTGGGGAAACACTGCTATACACAAAAACCGCTTACCCATTCTGTTTACGAATCCCGTTTATTGACAAAGCTGGCTAAAAAATATAAGGTGGCTACCCAGATGGGTAATCAGGGAAACTCTTTTGATTGGTGCCGTCAGATAGCCGAATGGATACAGGCGGGTATTATTGGAGATGTATATGAAGTACATTGCTGGACAGATCGCCCTATCTGGCCTCAAGGCTTGATGCAGCCTAAAGATGGAATGAAGTGCCCGAAAACACTGGACTGGGATTTGTTTATCGGTCCGGCCCGGAAACGCCCGTATAACTCGGTTTATACACCTTGGAACTGGCGGGGCTGGTGGGATTTCGGAACAGGAGCTTTAGGGGATATGGCTTGCCATATCATGGACCCTCTTTACTGGGCATTGGATTTAAAATATCCGACCAGCGTGATAGGCAGTTCTACGCTCAGCAACCTCTATTCTCCTCCCCATGCACAGGTTGTGACTTATACGTTCCCGGCACGTTCTTCGAAAGGTAATGTAAAGATGCCGGAAGTGAAAGTATATTGGTATGATGGAGGTTTGATGCCTCCCCGTCCGGAGGAATTGAAAGACGGGCAGATGATGGGAGATGAAAATGGCGGTATCATTTTTATCGGAACGAAAGGTAAGATTATGACCGGCTGCTATGGCATGAATCCTACATTACTGCCTCTGTCGGATATGGAACATTTTAACCAGCCGAAACCGACAATTCCGAGAGTGAAGGGTGGAAACGGTGATATCTGGTCTACGAATGCACATGAACAGGATTGGATACGTGCCTGTAAAGAATCTCCTGAAAATAGAACGGAGGCATCTTCAAACTTCCAGTTCTCCGGTCCGTTTAATGAAATGGTAGTAATGGGGGTATTGGCTGTTCGCTTGTCCGGTTTGCAGGGATTGCATCGCGAATTGCAGTGGGATGGTGAAAATATGCGGTTCACCAATATATCTCCGAATGACAAAATAAAGATTGTGACGGTAGACGACTTCAAGGTCATAGATGGCGACCCGCGTTTCGACCGTCGCTTTGCTGAATTTAATGCTGCTGATATGGCAAATGAATGGATTAAGCATACCTATAACAATGGTTTCTCATTGCCGGAAATGCCTAAGTAATAACATCTAAAGGAGAAAAAACTACATGAAACAGATTTCAAAAATAATCATTGCTCTCATTTGTTGTTTATTGGCATTACCATCGCAAGCACAAACGAAAGCCGAGAAGAATGGTTGGCGTTTAGGTATTCAGTCTTATACATTCCATCTTTTCTCGTTGGCGGAAGCCCTTGATAAAACTGAAGAGTTAGGAGTGAAATACATCGAAGTTTATCCGGGCCATAAATTAGGTGGTAAATGGGGAGATAAGGTCTTCGACTTCAATCTGGATGTGCAGACACAAAAAGAACTGAGAGAATTTGCCGCCTCCAAAGGAATAAAGATTGTCGGAACCGGCGTTTTTGTAACCGATAATTCTGCCGATTGGGAAAAGATGTTCAGGTTTGCCGATGAAATGGGGCTGGAGTTTATTACTTGCGAACCTGCATTGAAAGACTGGGATTTGGTGGAGAAACTTGCTAATCAGTATAAAATAAAAGTATCTGTCCATAATCATCCGAAACCGTCGGATTACTGGAATCCGGATAATCTGCTGAGTGTGATTTCTAATCGTAGCAGATTATTGGGCTCCTGTTCAGATGTCGGGCATTGGCGCAGGGAAGGTTTGGACCAGATCGATTGCCTAAAGAAATTGCAGAAGCGCATTGTCTCTTTACATTTCAAGGATATTGCTCCTAAAGTGGAAGGAGAGAAAGAACAGCATGATGTTATCTGGGGAACAGGAATCCTGGATGTGAAAGGGATGTTGAAAGAACTGAAACGGCAGAAGTTCAAAGGTGTATTCTCTATCGAATATGAATCTAACTGGAATAATTCGGTGCCGGATATCAAAGAATGTATCAAATATTTCAATAAGACAGCAGATGAAATATTATAGTTGGATTAGCTGATTTGCTAATAATGGTGCGTACAGGCCTGGTTCGTGATGTAGCCGGGGCTGTACGCTTTTCCCGCAATTGTAACCAATGAAGAAACAATCCGACGAGCTAATCCTCGTAAGTATCAAAACAGGCGATATGGCTGCTTTCAATGCCCTGTTCAAAGCAGTCTATGTACCTTTATATGTCCATTGCAGGAAGTTTATAGCAGAACCGGAAGAAGCTAAAGATTTGTTGCAGAATGTATTTCTTCGCTTTTGGGAGAAAAGGGAAGAGATAGATATCCATACTTCACTGAATGCCTACCTGTACCGCTCCGTACAAAATGAATGCTTGAATTATATTCGTTCCGTTAAATCGCAGGAGGAACTCGACGAATATTCTCAGGAGGAATTATCTTCCGGGATGAACGGATACGGAATAACGCCCTTTTCCAATCTTGCCATGCTTGAAATAGAACAAATAGTGAATAACACCATCGAACGCTTACCGAAACAATGTAAATCCATATTCAAACTGAGCCGGATAGAGGGCTTGAAAAATCAGGAAATAGCCGACCGGCTGTGTATGTCGGTACGTACTGTAGATACTCAGATTTACAGAGCGCTTAAAATATTGAAAAGGGAGTTGAAAGATTATCTGGCAACATAAGTGGGGGAAGTTTTCTTGAAAAAAGCACTTCCTTGTAAGTAATAATCATTGTGGATGTGTCCTATATAAAAACAAAGAGGAATATCCGGTTGAAATGAAAAAGTCTCTGAGAAATATTGTCGCGGAAAGTTTGAAGGATGAGGTTCATGTGGATGGGGAGTGGAACCGTTTGGTGGCTACAATTGTAAAGCAGCCGGGCAATATTCCGGTGCGGGAAGCCGGGTTACGGATAAAACATGGCCTTATCCTATTCCACAGACGGAGATAGATTATGTGGGAGGCTCTTTGATGCAGAATGACAACTATTGAAAATCTGTTCCTGAGGGCTAATTTATAGAAAAACTGACGTTAAGAGGAGGTTACAGCACTGCGTAGTGCTTCCAATCGCGTTTGATGGTGGTTCGCAGCACTGTTTTATAGCTCCAATCGTCTCCGAAGGTAAGACATAGCACTATTTTGTAGCTTCGGAGGCCTCCGGTGATAGGTTTTAGTGCTATTTTGCCATTTCGGAGGCGACCGAAGCCGTTTCCAAGCACTATTTTGTCCCATCGGAGGCCTCCGAAAGCATTTTTTAGCACTATGTCTTGCCATCGGAGGCCTCCGGAGGTATCTCTAAGTGCTATGTCTTGCCATCGGAGGCGGTCGGAGGCCTCTCTAAGTACTATGTCTTACCTTCGGAGGCGGTCGGAGCTATTTCCTCAGGCATTTACCGCAACTTAAATAATATTATTTTGTTGAATTATATATAGATATATTTAACTTGCGACAGCAAAGAGCGTATGGGGCGTAAAAAGAAATTCAAATATTACATCCTGCCGGCCATTCTATTATTGGTTGGCAGTTTATTCCTGCTTAACCTTTATCTTACAAAGCATCTGGAACAGTTCTTGAAAAAAGAACTGATACAACGGACAGCCGATGCCACGGACGGTTTCTATACACTTTCTTTTGATAAGCTGGCAATTAATTTTTTCAATGGAGAATTGAAGATAGAAGGGATTGTCCTGGAGCCGGATTCGGAGGTTTTCCGGGACTGGCAGCAGAAAGACAGTTTGCCGGCAATGTATTTGTCGGCACGTGTCGGGGTTATCGACTTTAAAGGTTTGAACCTGACTTGGAGATGGAGTTATAAACAATTGCATTTCCATTCTTTTGAGGTGAAGCAGCCGGAGGTGAAAGTATTCCAGTCCAGTAACTCTTCCCGCACGGAAAAAAAAGAAGATACCCAGGCGCAAACCAAAACTTTGTATGAAGTCATCTCTCCATATATCAATGTGTTGAGCGTACAAACGCTGAACCTGGATAATGCAAGCGTTTCCTATACGGTGGAAAATCCGCTGTCACCGATTGTATATGCACTGACAAATGTAAGTTTCCATGCCTATGGTTTCAGGCTGGATGAAAATTCGTCCGATAGCGGAAAGCTGCTGTATTGCGATAATTTTGATTTTGAAACGAACCAGCCCCAACTTTTGTTGGCGAATAACGATTTTACCCTGAATACCGATAGTATCATGCTAAGTACCGAAGATTCGGTGATTTATATTTCCGATATCAATCTCCAGCCTCAGGATACCTTATGGAAAGCCAGAAAGCAGAAACCGGACCGTTTCTTGGATGCTTTCGTGAAAACCGTGGAAGTGCAGGGCGTTGCATTCCGCCGCGAGAAAGCGTTGAACTACCTGGCTGCCGATGCCTTTACCATCTCATCTCCGGATATAAATGTATATAGTTTTGTAAATGAGAACCATCGTAGAAAAGAAAAAACTAAAGCAACTCCGGTAACGAAAATAGATGCGGATTCGCTGGTGAGGGCATTGTCTCTTTATGAAATCATCTCACCTATTTTGCATAGCGTGGCAGTTCAAACAATAGGTATCCGGCAGGCTAAAATGCAATATTCCTATGCTTTAAAAGATTCCGTTGAGGTTTATAAACTGGCGAATCTGGATTTTAAGGCAAACGGCTTCCGGGTGGATTCCCTTTCCGAAGTGGAACACGGGTTCTGGTATTCCCGTAGTTTTGCCTTTGAAGCAATCGGGATAGAAGGGAGGATGAGCGCACGGAATCATCGCCTGAATATAAAACGTATGGCACTGGATACGGAAAAAGGCGATTTCAGGATTGAAGGAATCGCCTTGCATCCGCTCTCGACCAAAACCCGCAACGACTATATGTCCGGTACAATTGATACCGTTAGTTTCACCGGTCTGGTGTACGATAACGGGATTAGTGCGGAACAGTTTAAAATAGACCGCCCGAACCTGCATTATGTGGTAGCGGCTGCCTACTGGAAGGCGGACAAAGAAAATAAGCCGGCGAAACCGGCTGGCAACAGCCATATCGATGTGGAGAGCATTTTAAATCCGTTTTTCCGCTATCTGTCGGTAAAGAAAGTGTCTCTGAATAGTGCAGATTTTGAATGGGACGACCGGAAAGCGGCAGACCCGGTTAGTTATACATTAAAGAATTTCAACTTCTTTGCAACGGATATTTTGGTGGACGAACGGACGGGGAAAAAGCGGGGATGGCTTTTTGATTATGGGAATATGGGCTTTAACTTCAGCCATTTTGATAATTATTTGCCGGGGAAAACGTACAGGCTTTCCATTGGAAAAGGAAATTTCTCTACGGTAAAAGGAATCCTGTCTCTGCATGATATAAAACTTACGCCCCAGGATAGCTTGTGGGAAAAGGCACCGGATACTTATTTCAGAGCATCGGTTCCGGCGTTGCATGTAACGGGGCTGAAGCGTTTGCCTGAGAATCCGTTGCATCATTTGTCTTTAGGCACGTTACAGGTAGACTCTCCCGATATACAAATGTTTAAGGACGAACAGTTAAATCTGTCTGTTTTACTGGATAAGTTTGAAGTGGATAAAATAGCTTGGAAAGATTCATCCCTTCATTTGGGTGCGATAAGCCTGTTGAACCCTTCTGTTTCCTATCAGCCGGTACAACCTAAGAGAAAAGAAAAAGAAACGGTTTCAAAACCTGCATCTTTGGATATTTATCATCTCCTGTCGCCAGTGGCAGGACGTATTTCTTTAGAGAAGTTCGATTTGTCGAATGCGAAAGTCGATTATGCTTTTTGTGGAAAGGGACATACCTTGGAGTATCAGAGGTTGGATACCGTGAACCTTGTGTTGAAGGGACTGATGGTTGATAACAGGGAGCGTCTGTTTAAACTGGATGATATTCGTTTCTCCACCCGTAATTTGGTATTCCCTTTGGATAATGGCTTCTACACTCTTAAGGTCGGGCATGTGGCAATCGATAATACGGATTTGAAGGTGGAGAACCTCCGCTTCTTTTCTCCTTACCCTAAAATGGAATTTGCTTATCTCCAGCCTCAGCATAAGGATTGGTTTGATGTGAGTGTGGGAAATTTATCCCTTTCGAATATAGATATACCCGCTTTGGTTTCCGATAAGGCATTGCGGATAGAGGAAGTACAGGTGAAAGATGCCGTATTGGGTAATTTTAAAAACCAGAAGATTGCAGTTCCCCGTCGTATTGTCCCGATGGTTTATGAAGCGTTACAGAAAGCACCGTTGCAGATCGACATACGGAAATTAGGGGTAAATAATTTTTCCGTTGTTTATGAAGAACTGTCCAAAAAAGGAACGGTTCCCGGTAAACTGTTTTTTACGGATATGAACGGTACATTTACCGGATTGACCAATATCGTTTCCTATCCGGAGCAATATATCCGTTTGGATGCTGACGGCAAATTTATGGGAAATGGAGGCTTTACCGCCACTTGGATGCTACCGGTCGATTCGTTGAATGACTGTTTCCTTTTGACCGCCCGCATGAGTGATTTTGATTTGACGGCATTGAATGAACTGATAACCCCTTTGGCTCTGGCACAGGTAGAAAGCGGGCATTTGAAAGATTTTACTTTTAGCACGGAGGCAACCAGCAAAGATGCGACAGTCGATATGCTATTCCTATATTCCGATTTGCGGGCAGTGCTTCTCAAAGAAAAAGACGGCGAGGTGACAGACAAGAAATTCCTGACGGGGCTTGTGAACCGCATATTAAAACACAATAACCCCGATAAAACAAAGCGTGGCTTTAACAAACCGAGACATTCGAATGTTACAATAATAAGAGATCCTTATCATTCTACTTTCAATTATTTGTGGCAAATCCTCCGCCCGGCATTGGTTGAGTCGGTTGGCGTATCCAAGAAAAAGCAGGATATGGCGCAAAATGTGATGACTTTCTTCAAAAAGGTAAAGAACTTCTTCCATAAAAAGAAGAAAGAACCAAAAGAGGCATTGCCGGAAGCGAATGATCAGAATCAACTATTTCTTGAGTTTGAACCGATAAAGTAAAAAAGATTATGGATTGCATTATTACTCATCATCCGGAGAAAAAACGTTTCGAAACGACATTGGAAGGGGTTACGGCATTTGTACAATATCGTTTGTCCGGAGATAAACTGGATATTATTCATACAATAGTCCCTCCTGCAATAGAGGGACGTGGCGTGGCTGCGGCTTTGGTTAAATATGCGTATGATTATGCTTTGGAGAATGGCATGAAGCCGTTGGCAACTTGTCCTTATGCAGTCGTTTGGTTACATCGCCATCCGGATTATACGAAATAGGGTTGTTTTGCCCTAATAGACTGTTTAATCTTTGATATCTATCCCCAACATCCGTGCTAATTCCAAGGCTTGTAAGGAGGTAACGGTGGCGCCTTTTAATTCGCTGCTGTTCATCAGGCTTACGCGGATGCCGGATATGTCGGAGCCGGTAAAATCGATTCCTTTTAGCGGGGTATGATAAAATTCTGCTTCTTTCAGGTTGCAGTTTTCAAAGTTTATATGGGCGATTTTACAATTTTCCATTGCCATACCAGTCAAAGTACTGTGGTCAAAATTGACATAATTTAGCTTGCTCGTGGAGAGGTTCAGGTAATCTCCTTTGCATTCCTGAAAAAGAATGTGGTTAAATATCCCGTCCTGGAGATTTGTCCCCATAAGTTTGCATTCGATAAACTCCACCCGATGGAAGCCGCATCCAATCAGATTCATATTGGATAAATCGCAATTCCTGAATATCACATCACTGAACTGTGATTTCTTTATGCTGCACCCAGTAAACATACAACCGGAGAATGTACAGGATTGTATGGACATATTATTCCTTTTCCATCCGTTTATTCGCTGGCTCTTGAAAGCTTGTTCTGTCAAATCTTCTTCATTGTTTCTTACGATATCCTGAAAAGGAATGTTTTCATGAAGGTGTTTTGCCAATCGTGGAGGTGTAATTTTCATGTTATTGAATATTCAGGGAATTAAAAGTCCTTTTTCCATAAATTAGTTTCTTTTTTAGTTGTCCCGTTTTTTTGTCCCGGTGTTAAAAACGACTAAAGGGCAAGAACTTACTTCTAAGTTACTTACCCTTTTTGTAGTCGGGATGAGAAGACTCGAACTTCCGACCTCCACGTCCCGAACGTGGCGCGCTAGCCAACTGTGCTACATCCCGTTTTTGATTACGGCTGCAAAGGTACAAATAAATTTGAACCCGCAAATAATTTGCTCATTTTTTTTCTATGAAACTGCATTTTTCTGGTGACTTCTTAGCAAAATCTTATTCTTTCTAAGTCTTGAATATCGATTTATTGAATAAATGTTAAAGATGAGCATGGTTTTTCGTATCCTCTTGCAGGATTAAAAAATATATCTACCTTTGCAGCGTCTTTAAAAGAAAGACATACATGATGGTGCCATAGCTCAGTTGGTAGAGCAAAGGACTGAAAATCCTTGTGTCCCCGGTTCGATTCCTGGTGGCACCACTCTTAAAAGACTCCAAATTTGGTAAATCCCTGAAATTTAAATATTTCAGGGATTTTCTTTTCTCTCCTAATCCCCATATTTTTGGTAAAATTACGCACTTCCGCTGTGCTAAATCGTGGGCAATTTTAGTCTCGAAAAAAATGTCTAGAATTGTAATGTAAGATGTTGATTATCTTGTTGTTTTATTCTTGCTATTCTGTACGATTCAGTAACTTTAAAGATTAATTTTTAGAATATGTTCCACGAGTTGACACCTGAGTTCATCCGTGCATTTGACATATACCTGAAAACGAAGTGATCTATGGTTTGTGGAAAATCTATAGATCACTTCGTTTTTTGGGTGATTTGTTGAGTGTAATTAAAAGAGGCGGGTCCATTTATAAGACAATAATATACATTACGAAAGATAAATTAAATCATAGAATATCAAGAAAATGAACTTCTAATACAAACAGGTAAGGGCGTGCGGCTTTTATTATCGCAGAACAAGATTGTCTGTTATTTGTAAATATCTGTCTTTTTTGTAAAAAACAAACATGTTACTTGTTGCGTTTCAAAATAGAACTATTAAAGATATAACATGAAACTACTTTATTTGTCCGAGCATCGCTCCTGCTTTAATTATCAGCTTGATTTTGAAAGTGGATTTACCCGATACAAACTGGCAGCCCAAGACTGCGGTCAGGTTGATAATGACAGATGTTTTTGTATTTTATTCCTGTTGAAGGGAGAACTGTCGGTTGATATAGGGCACGAACATCATATTTCCCTTCTTAGAAACAGGATGCTTCTTATACCACAACGGGAGAAAAACCGGATCGAATGTATCGTGCCAGCAGAATGTCTTGTATTATTTTGGAACAAACAGATTACGGCTTGTGATAAGATGTATTTTGATTCCATTTCCCGTGAAAAGATGGGGGAGGGAAGTAACAGTGTTCTTCTAATTCGTAAATCGTTATTACATGTTTTAAGGCAACTGTTTTTTTATCTGGATGCGGGATTGTTGTGCAGGCATATGCATATTCTTAAACAACAGGAAATAATGCTTGTGCTGAGGGGGGGATATACCAAGTCGGAACTCGCCTCCTTCTTTTCCGGAACATCTGGAATAGGAAGAAAATTTGAGGATTTTGTTCTGGAAAATTATCGGAAAGTGAAATCCGTGAAAGAATTTGCCGGTCTGTGCTGTATGTCGGAACGTTCTTTCAACCGCAAGTTCCAGGACTGCTTTAATCAGAGTCCTTATCAGTGGATGCAGGAACGGAAGGCCGAAATCATTCGTGAGAAAGTCTGCGATCCGGATGTCGCTTTCCGGGAGATAGCCATGGAATTTGGATTCAGCTCTCCTGCCCATCTGACCTGTTATTGCAAAAGGCTGTTCGGTTTGACTCCGACAGAGTTGAGGGTGGAAAGCAAAAAAGATAAAACCTGACCGTACAAGGAGCACCTGACTTTTTTAATACAATGTTAAGTTATATGGATTCTTTTAGGCAAAAAGCAAGCATGAAGGAAAAGTCTTTAATCAGTCAGCCTCCGGTATAGAAACTGTAAGGCCGTCTTGTACAGGACGGCCTTTTTCTAAAACAGTCACTAATCTATTAATTTATGTCTTTTTTATATAACATGGCTACAAGAGTGGCAGAGTAACTTTGCAGCATCAAAAAAAGAGATGCAGAGTATTAATAAAAATGACAAAAATCTTTAGTATGAAGATATCTATTTTTCTTTTCTTTTTATTTTTTTGCTCCCATTCCTTCGCACAGAAGGTGGCGATAAAAAATAATCTGGCGTATGACGCCCTGAAGACTCCGAATCTTTCCCTTGAGTTCTCGATGGGGAGGAAATGGACTCTTGACACTCAGGTGGGTATGAATTTTTTCTTTTATACGAAAGACGCCACTTCCCCACGGTACAAGACAAAGAAGTTCAGCCACTGGCTGGTACAGCCTGAACTCCGTTACTGGACGTGTGATGTTTTCAACGGTTGGTTCTTTGGATTGCATGCTCATGGCGGCCAGATGAATATCGGGGGCATCGATGTTCCCTTCGTCCTTGAAAAAAGGGATGGAAAAATGAAGGATCACCGTTACGAGGGTTATTTCTGGGGAGGCGGGTTGAGCGTCGGTTACCAGTGGGTCCTATCCAACCGTTTCAATATCGAGGCCTCCCTGGGTATCGGTTACGTACACACCCGTTATGAGAAGTACAAGTGTACCACCTGCGGCCAAACGCTTGGCAAGGGAGACGCAGACTACATTGGTCCCACCAGGGCCGCCATTTCAATCATTTACATGTTGAAATAACCCCCTGCATCCCGCAGAGACATTTTTTTATTTTATCACGCTAAAAAAAGTAATATCAATGAAACCGTTACAATATTATAAAAAGCAAATCCTTATCATTGGCTGCTTGGGAATGTTTCCCTTGTTGTCTTCCGCCCAGGACATTTTATCAACGTTGGGTACCTCGCGCTGGGATTATTCAAACAGTCGTGTGGAACGTGACGCGGGTGGAGACGTGCTGGATATTATCTTCAGTGTATCTCTCCTGGCAGGACTTGAGAGCCAAGAAGTCGCTTACCTGTTTCCCGTTTATATTTCAGCGGACGGGCGCGATAGCGTCCGTCTGGAACCCGTATGCGTGTCGGGTAAGAGGAGGTACAAGGTGATCAAGCGCCGCAAGACGTTAGGCAACTTGAAACCCGGTGACCCGGGAGCCTGCGAGGTCCACTCCGTCAAGGAGCTAAAAAGTTCGGGCCTGACGGTGAAAAGGAGCGTCCTCTTTGAGCGGTGGATGGCGGACGGGCATCTTGTCGTTAGGGAGGCGTCGTATGGCTGTGCCGAGTGCGGCACGAACGAGAGCGAGGAGATCGCCTTTCAAGCTGGCATCTCCCTTTTTGGGGAGAAGGATTATGTCTACAATTTTATTGAACCGGAGAAGGTACTGGTCAAGTGCAACAAGGGTTCCTTTGACTGCAAGGTGGCTTTTCCCGTGGCACGCCACGACCTGCAAGAACAGTTTGCGGGCAACGCTCGGGAACTTTACAGACTGAAGGAGTTCCTTTCAGAAAACCTAAACATTCAGGGAGTGGAACTCAAAGAGGTGAATATAAAAGGCTATGCCTCTCCTGAAGGAGGTTTCGACTACAACAAGTCCCTCGCACAACGACGAACTCAAACCCTTTCAGAATATATTTCCAGCCAATATCCCGCCTTGAAGAAAGCACCGGTTTATCGTACCGAAGGTGTCGGGGAGGACTGGGAGGGCCTTAAGGCGGCGGTCAGTAGCTCCACTCTCGCTAACAAAGGGGAGATCCTTTTTGTCATCGAACATAACCAACGTGACACGGAATGTGAGGCGGCTATCCGCGCTCTGGATAACGGCAGGAGCTATCACGTCCTCCTGAAAGAGCTTTACCCGTCCCTGCGGCGTACGACTTTCAGTCTCAGCTTTGACGTGAGACCCCATACAGTAGAGGAACTCCAGGGAATGTTTGAGACGAGCCCCGAATGTCTCAGCCAGCACGAGATGTATCAGTTAGCCGAATTGTACGTTTCCCAGGGAGAGACTCCTCTTCCGGTGTACAAGAGGGCCTACGGGCAGTTCCCGGATGATGCCGTGGCAATCCTTAACTATGCCAACGCCCTGTTGAAGTACGGGAAGGATGCGGACGGTGCGTTGCGGGTGTTGGAACCGGTAAAAAATGACGGTCGTGCCCTTTTCCCCATGGCCGTCGCCTATAATATGAAGGGTGATTGGAGGAAGGCGGAAGAATTGCTGAAGAAAGCCGGTGTAGGCGGGGCCTCCAAACAAAAACTTCCCGAATAGCCGAAAGATGGGAAAACAATCAAGGGATACATATGTAACTCAGACATATATAGTATTAGTAATTTAAATTAAAAACAATTCAAATCATGAAAGTGATGAAGTATTTTGCAGTGGCTTCGCTTGCGTTGTTTGCTGCATGTAACAATGAAGAAAATCCGATCGTACCGGAGAGTGCTAACCAGCCGGTTGATGTGGTAATGTCAGTGGCATTACCCGGTCCAAGCACACGTGCCGCCATGGGTGACCTACAGAACATAGCCAACAACGGTGATCCGGCAACGGTTGAAAAATTGCATGTATACTTGTTAAATGGAGATAATATTGTCTTAGCGAAGGAATTTGCAAAGGGGTCCGATGATTTTACCAAGCTGACTTCAACAACTCCAGTAGGAGCTGCTGAAACGACAGGAGGCTATAAATTTTTAGACGTGGACAAGGGGGCGACAAAGGCACTTGTCATTGCAAACCCTCAGGGAGCGTTGGTTGAGAACAAGCCTGTGTCTGAAATTAGCAAACAAGAGTTGAAAGCAAAAATCAATGAAGTGATTTATGCCGCCTCTGAACCTCTTACTGCTGTCGGCTCTGAACCTTATGGCGTCAGCCCCCAGCAAGACAAGCGTACTGTAAAAAAAGCGGAGCTTACCTTAACCGCAGGCATGAACCGCTTCCAAGTGATTGGAACCAAATTTATCAAGGTTACTTGGAAAGATGGAAAAAAGGCCGAGGCGGAACAGTGGTGCAAGACTTGGCTGAGTAACAACCAGGGCAAGACGAGTGCCGACGCATGGAACGCCTTCAAGGCAGCCGCCGACGGCTTCAATAACGAAGTATGGGACGGCAAGTCCGACCTTTCTCAAATGGCCGCTTTGGGCCAATGGCTGCAAGCGGTTGACGTGACCTCAGCGAACCAGGGTATCCTGATGAACCGTTTCAGCAGAACACTTGCTATTCCCTCACTTACAGTGGAAGAAGAGGCAAACTGGTTCTGGGCCAAAACTTATGCAGGTGACAGATATGACTTTGCCAGCGGTACATTCAAACCAGACGGCCAGACTGACCTGTCGGACGTGGTATCCTATTTCAGTACAACATCCTTTGATTTCGAATCTGGCAAGAAGGCTGCAGCGTTCAATTTCTTCGCAAATGGAATTACTGGTTACGGAAAAGACAACAATGCGCCCAAACTTGCTTTCGTTTTCAAGACAGGTGACGACGGTGTATCCGCCGACAGACGTTTCGTGGTCATCTCCGGTTACGCGAAGACAGAAGGTGCGACAGACGGTACAACTGATATTCCGGCCGGTAAGGGTGGTTACCTGATCAATTTGAATCTTAGCACATTGAACAACGGACAGGGTATCCTTGTGGATACAGATCCGACCATTCCGGAAGGGGTGACTCCCGAACCGGGCGGTCAGGTAGATTTGGAAGATGAAAATGTGAATGTGATTGTCCGTGTTCAGGTACAGGCTTGGACTGCTGTAAATGTCTTCCCTATACTTGACTGATAAATAGAGAGTAATAGCTACTTTGCGGAGCGGTCTCCCCATGTTGGCTCTGGCTGACTGGTACCGGAATCCGCCCTGCACTCTCGGGGAGGGGAAAGGTTCTCTCCTCCCTTTTTATTACTCCCGTAAGAAACACATATCTTCTCTTCCGGGAAAATTATCTGTAGTGATTCATAATAATTAGTGTAAAGTATGAACATAAGATACATACCTACTTGGCTGGGTCTGCTGCTCACTTTATACCTCGTGACCGCCTGTGACCGGGTATATGACGATTTGAGCGGCTGTCTTGGTAACACGATTGTCTTTTCCTATCTGGCTGATGACAATCAGGAACATCTACTGGAATATGTGGATGGCATTGATGTCTTTATTTTTGATGCTAAAGATGAAGTTCTTGTGGACAGGCATCACCTAGAGAGGGAACAGCTGCTTTCGCCGCTGGAGGTCACGCTTCCGGAAGGGGATTATAAAGTGGTGGCTGTAGGCAACGTTTTGACAGAAACGATTATCGGTGAAGAGGGTGGCTACAAAGGTTCGTTGGTTTCCCGCCCCGAACTGATGAAGAAGGACGGACGGGCATCTGGTACGTTTGACAGGCTGTACCTGGGTGAGACGACCATCACATCTAAAGTTATGAACGAGTTCCGTGACGTGGTCCGCCTTTATTCCCAGCATGTGAAAATCCATGCAGTAGTTCTTTCCGAAGGTGGTAACGATGCACAGACCTGGTTTGGACAGAACAAGGAGGCAGGCTTCCACCTGACAATGGAATCACCATCCGCCCGTTTCTCCTTTTCCGGGCAGCGGGCCGGGGAAACTTCCTTCGATCTCGCGTTCACCACGGACGAGAAAAACGACCACTTCATGCTTGACTTCAATGCCCTGCGCTTCGAGGACGGAGACCCGCTAACGATCTGCCTTATGCAAGGGGAAAAGGTCCTTTGTTCCGTAGATGTGGCACAATATATCGCACAGTATCCCGAGCAGATACGTATAACGGGGCGGCAGGAAGCAGAGCTTCCACTGTTCTTCCGCCAGAATCCCCTCTCACTGAGTATAAGTGTAAAACCATGGGAAACTGTTGACGTGGTTCCCATAACAGATTGATGAAGAGTATGCTGAAAAATATTAAATATATTCAGAAGATAAAGGCTGTGTGGTGCTTTATGAGGACAATGCCACTGCTCCTTTGTCCTGTTCTGGTATCCTGCCAGAACGAGGAGACTATTCCGGAACAGTTTGCCGATGAGGATGCTGTGACTGTCAGACTAAATCTTACAACAAGGGCTACAGATCCTTCAGATGATGATATAACTGGATTTTTTGGGGATCACCTTGATACTTGGTATATAACCGGTAACCTGTTTAATCCACCGGCTCTTCCGAGAATAGCCCTGATGGTTTTTAACAAAGGGCAAAATCGGTATGTGTATAGTAAATTAGTGACTTTTCAAACCGGGATTGGAAAAGGAGAATATCAGACAAAGATACGAATTCCAAAAGGAGAGAGTGAACTTTATGCTTTTTATGCCCCGAATCGAACAGGTTGGGCCTACGGGGGGACTCCTAAAGATGTACCCTACTATACTCCAGAAGGTGTTCTTAAGAATAATATCCCATGGGATTTTTCAGAAAAAGAGGAAGAGGATGTTTCCATGGAGGATATTCAAGGTTCCGCATTGCCTGCCATTATCGATTTGAAAAATGGTGCACCATGGGATGAAAAATCGATACCGACACTTCCGGAAAACAACCCATACGACGGGGAACATCCTTCCCCGTCTGATGAAAAAATCATAAAATGGTTAACATATGATATTACTGAATCGGCACCATATGGAAACAATATGCATATTGGAATGCTCTCAGGCAAGACTACGGTCACGGTTGTGCCGTCTTCAGGAAGTACAGTGCAGGATATAACAATTCCTTTATTCCGGGATTTTTCTCGTATTCAGATTTATATTGCCAAGGCAGATCAATCTGTTAAGTTTTACCTTTATCCTAAAAAGATTGCTTTTTTAAATTTTCCGGTAATGATGTCCCCGTCTTTTAGGGAGAATGATTCGGATAAAGTGCAATTATCACTTTCTACTCCTAATGGAAAAAATATGGAATACACCGGTGTGTTTTCGTATGGACCTCGTATAAAGGAATGGTCTTACTCTATACATTCAATTCCTCTTACTGCTGGAGGAGAATTTGATTATGAAGCGTTGAGAAATTATAATGCATTTATTCCAATGTGTTATCCCCAATACGTGGCCCCCTATCTGCCGGATACTAATTCATGGCAGAAAAAACAAGAACATCCGAAAATCTTATTGGAAGTGGGATGGTGTAATGCTGTAGATCGCCCATATATAGATGAATTAGGAAGTAAAACTTGGGTATTGGATGTTGGTGAAGAGAGTTCTCCCGGGGTGTATTCCGGGCCTATTTACCCGAATCGGGATTATAAAGTATTCATAGTCCTGCCGGAATCTTCAGATAAAGAGATTATTTACCGGGTTGAGCCATGGAATGGTAAAAAAGTAGATCTTCCTCCGTTCCAATGATGTACACGAGAATTTATCATGATAAATTTTATTATTTATGAAACGATACAAGCTGAAAATAACTTATTTTATTCTGTTGTTACTGCCCCTTCTTGCTTCCTGTGCGGATGAGGATATCCTTCAAAGGAGCGGCGTTGCGGAGGGAATTCCCACAACGGTGGACATAAGTGTCGGTACGGCAGCCAATGCGGCCAAGACGCGTTCCGCCTTACTGGAAAGTGAAGAGAGAAAAATTTACGACCTTTACCTGTGGGTTTTCAACTCTTCCGGTAACATGGAATTCTCTCGTGAATATTCAAGGGGGGACCTTTATCAGGCTGCAACTGATCTTGAAGCATCCACGAGTGAAGCGGATGCAGGTGCGCCCACGAGCATGGGGCTGTTGAAAAATATCAGTCTTACCACGGGAGAAAAGACACTGTTTCTTCTGGCGAACTATAAATCGGACGGTGACGGGCTGTTTCATGTGGAGCCTGAAGTATTGAACGGAATTTCAAAATATTCAGACCTGGGGAAAATAAAGGCGGCTATGACTGTCCATACCCTGTTCCGTCCAAACGGTAACCTGTTGATGTCAGTTACCCAAGCGGTAACGGTTTCCACCGCTACAAAACAGATCGAAGTCTCCTTGAAACGCTCAGAGGCCAAAATCACGTTGAACCTGCAGACAATTGCCGGGCTCACATTTGACCCCGGATCATACAGGCTTGGTAATGTGCCGGGAGCAACCTTCATTGCGGAACATGCAAAAGGAACCGACCAGACCGCTTCATGGGATGCTGACGGGATAGACAAAAAATCATACTGGAACTCGGAATATTTCCAGTTCGAGGGAGATGCCTCCAATGTCACCGCCTCATTCTACATGCCCGAAAGCCGGAAGGTCGCGAAGAAGGCTATTTCCCCGGCTTCTCCCGGCTATAATGTGGAAAGGAAGGGGTATGACCTAAGGCAGAAGCAACTGAAATCTCCCGTTGCAGGTGCAACTGACAAACCTAATCTGCAGAACGGTGAGACGGAATATGCCCCGGATCTGGCTCCCTATATTGAATTTACAGGTGAGTTGCGTCAGAATCTTGCAGCTGGAGATACTCCTACCGAGCGTTTCGGGAGGGTGACCTACCGCATTTATCTGGGGTATACGGCAGAAAACGATCCGGCCAATGATTATGATATAGAACGTAACGTACATTATACCTATAATGTGACCATCAAAGGCATGAATGATTTGGTTGTGGAGGCAAAATCGGACAAGGCGAAAGAGGAGGAACCCGCTCCCGGGGTAGAGGGGTTGGTGTATGACGCACACCGGTCATTCAGTTTTGACTGTCATTACGAGCAAGGTCTGATGCGTTTTAAGAAAGACGAGCTCGCCATCTTCAATCCGGACGGTACTCTGAAAGATGACGCCATGATTTCTTTTGCTATATACACACCGTTCTGCGACAAAATTGTCTCTTATACGAAAGCGGAATTGGAACAGCTGAAGAATAACAACTATATTCCTTCCAATGAAAAAAAGGCTGATACAGATTGGCTCAAATTCTATATTCACCCAAGCACTTTGGCCGACAATGGAAATGAAGATATGCAATACTTCTCCGATACGGGTGCGAATCTGCTTTCGCTGGAACAGTTCCTTTACAGACTGATGAATGAACCCGACTATGTATTCAATGCGACTTCGGGGCTTTGTAAAGTAACTGTTTATGCCAATGAATATTTCTACGAGCAAAATCCCATGCAGGAAAACGCTCCCAAGGACAAGGATTTGTGGAAAACCTTTGCAAACACTCAGGACCGGACATTCGACCTGCTGGTGAACACGTCACATGAAATTTCTCCTGACGGACAGTCACGCTATCATCAAGCCATTGTTACCATTCGGCAGATGTCCATAAAAACGGTGTTTGTCAACAGTCCTGACGGCATGCGTGTTTGGGGTGTGGAGAATGTGAATGAAACCCCTGATTTGGATTGGTCGGTAAGAGCTCCCAGTGAACCGGATGCTTTTTATAATCAATCCTATTCCAATGGTTGGGCAAACACATGGTTTTTGATGAGCAGACGTACCGGAGGATTAGATGCAACTGATAATGTAATGCCTGACCCAATGTTGAGAGGAAAAGAGAAAACTTTATGGCAAGTTATGACAAAGGTCAATAATGCGGAGTTGACACTAAGTAAAGATCACACTAACCTGGCTATGAAGAATTATCATGCTACATATGCCTGCTTCACCCCGTTCTTAAGAAACAGAGACAACAACCGTGACGGACAGATGCAAGCAAATGAAATGCAATGGTATATTCCTTCTGTTTGTGAAACAAACATGTTGTATGTGGCAGAACGGGTATTGCCGTTAAAGAGCAGGCTTGTCGGGCACGCTCCGTCGGATAATGCTACAGCATTATTCACCTCAAGAGCTTTCATGGGAAGTACTAACTTGACATTGAATAGCCCTAATGCCATTATCTTTGTAGAAGAATCGCATAGTATGACTCCTTTATATAATTTTGATTACCAGAAAACAGCAAGTCCTGGAGAAAGAACTCCTTATTCGGATGTGAGACTGATCAGGGATCTGGGAATCCTGGAAACATCGGAGGATCATAGTTACCATCTTGATGAAATAAATAAGGAATTGAGTAAGACATTGGTTAACAAATGGACTGAGGATGAGTATCTGATTTTCAGGGCTGACAATTTACCATCCAGCACTACCAGGGCTGCAAGGGCTATTTATGAACTTCCGGCACATAACGAGACCTCACAGATTAATACGATTTATCAGAAAGGGTTCGAAGTTGCCAAATATATAGCCAATACAAAAGACAAGCCGAAAAATTTGAATAATCCGAACAGGAGTAGTGAATATTACTACGAAACCTGGACTACCTTGATGAGCGATATAGAGAAAGGAAACTCCCCGTGTGCTTATTATCATCAGAATCTGGATAAGAGCGATTTGGGGACATGGCGCCTGCCCAATGAAGCCGAACTGATGATAATGGCTGGAAGTCTGTTTGACTGGGATGACCGAGAGAAGCCTAAAGTCTATGATTTTGGAGGGAATTTATCTTCTTTAAGTATGAAAGATGGACAAGTTATCCACTCTCGGACAGGATTTTCCAAACGGGATATGAACGGAGCAAGGTCATTTAGTGCCGGCTATCAGATGTATTTTGATGGTTATCTCAGGTTTGTCACGACTGTGGACACACAGTGGGGAGGTGATAAAGATAGGCTTATTAATGACAAAAAAGGATACGTACGTTGCGTGAGGGACCTTAAGTAAAGATTCTTTTACTTATTGTATTTATGCCGAAGAAAAGATGAATATATTCTTTTCTTCGGCTTTTTCATCTATAACTTGTATAATGTGAACGGTTTATTATCCGTCATTTGTGAATAATACAATAGCTTTATAATTTGACGGGAAGAGATGAAAACTACTAAAAGTGTTGGTAATATGTTTGCTTATATACTATTGGAATCTAAAGACTGTATATTCAAGGCAGACCTTAAATGTGATCCCGAAACACTTTATCAAATCGGCTATCCATGCAAACACTAAGATCGGTGGTGACAAACTTTCCCTTGTGATACAAGCTGAATATGGTTGCCGGAGTTGGTGCTGCTTTTGCTTCTTCCATTGTTGTAAGTTTGATTATCTTTAATGAAAGATTCCTTTTTAGAACTGTTTCTTGCAATGAATTTTGAATATGATATTCGGTAAACGGGCAACGATTCGAATAATAGACAACGATATCTTCCTTATCGGGACATTCTCCACTTAAAGTTGCTTCATTGAATGACGGGTTTTCTGCATCCGGATTTAATTTCAGTGCAAGCAGGCTGAACCCATAAGGGAGTGTTTGAACTGTTTCAAAGCCTTGCCCGAGAAGCCATTTCCCATCACTCATGAAATGAAATTTCTTTGTCCCCACTACAGTTGCCAAACCGTCTTTTCTCTGCCGCTTTGCATCGTCAATTGCTGTTTGAAGCAATGCTTTTGCATAACCTTTTCCTTTGAATTGTCCCGATACCCAAAGACAATTTATCATCAGGTAATTGGGGGCATTGACAGGAACCCATGCTTTTTCGGCAGGTACATATTCGATAAAAACTTTGGCGCGTTCGTCCAATCGTCTGAATATATATCCGTTATCAAACTCATTTTTCAGCCATTCTTTTTTCAACATGTAGCTGTCTTTGCATTTTTTATCGGAAAAGGCACAGCAAATATGTTCCTTTTCAATATTTTCCTTGTTTAGGGTGATAAATTTTGTTTCCATATGATTGAATTGTTCTTTTTTACTGTGCCTGCCATGCAACATTTTAATTCATTTTCAGTTCCAAAGATACTTCTTTTAATTGTTCTATTATATCCCAGTCAAACCGTTTCCGTATTTCTTTGGCAGGCGTACCACCTACAATCGTATAAAGGGGAACATTTTTTGTGACAACGGCACGGGCGGCTATGATTGCCCCGTCCCCTATATGGACTTCTGCCATAATTACAGCTCAAAGAGCAACGGGTTCGAGACGAAATCATTATAAATCGTATAATCTCCAATTTCAATTTGAGGGTCTTTTACTACTGCATTCAGGTAAACCGTTTGTTTATCACCTGTACGTGGATATATTTTTGTCATCATAACTTTTGCATTTTTCAACTGTATAATAGAATGGTACAGCACACTGTCGGGAAACAGTGTGCTATCTCATGAATCCATAAATAAAAGGATATAAAACCTCCGTGGCAAATAATCATTATTTGTCAAATAGCTGAATAACTCTATCGGGAAAGGTTATTCATTGAGCGTAGCTATATACAGAGTTGACATTTCATTTGTTGAACAATACAGGTTTACTCATGTTTTACCGGTAATTGAATTTCTGTCAGCCATTCATCTACCGATTCTTTGTTCCAGATACCATCGATGTAGCAGAAACGGGGTCGCTCGCTTACTTCATAGCCGTTTGCTTCTGCATAGGCATATAGTTCGGCAAAAGTTTCCGGCATTTTATCGTAGGCCCCGTAATGATTGATACAAAGAGCTACGGGAACTTCCGGCAGTTCTTTGAATTTTATCAGTTCAGAGTCTTCCTTGCGCTCTGCTACCGCTTCAAAATATTCGATGTCGATATCGACACCATACTCATCATTATATTCTACCGTGAAACAATATTCAGGAGCAGGACACTCGCAACCTAAACGGTGCATTTCCGGACCGATGATATTGGGGCAGAGGTGGAATAGTTCCTGATATGACTCTATTTTACGACGGTGCGTAGCAAAAATTCTTGACGGAAGCGATTTTTCAAATACTTTTTCCATAATGTTTTCTTGTTTTTGGAGCAGGGTTTCCAGCTTTGCCAGTTCGGTCTGTCGCCACATCAAATGTGCCATATCATTCTTGCAACGTTCGACTTTTTCCTTTATTTGTTCGGTGTCGGGGCATTCTTTGCCTTCTTCGAACAATTCGGTAATTTCCTCAAGGCTAAATCCTAACTGTTTCAGATAGACAATCCGGTTCATCCGTCGAAGCTGGCTGATATCGTAATACCGATAGCCGGTCCACTCATCCACTTCGATAGGGATCAGTAGCCCTATCTCCTCATAATGACGGAGTGTTTTGACTGTCACCTGACAAAGTTTGGAAAATTCTCCGATTTTAAATTTCATTTTACTTTTCATAAACTCCTGCGCAGTTGGTTTATGATGCAAAGATAAATCCTGCCCTAAGGTACGAGTCAAGAGATTTCATAAAAAAAATAGAATTTGGGCGTCGTTCTATATTCATCTTTTCAGCTATCAGTCGGGCAGACAAGTCTTTGTCCCTTTTTTCCAGCAAGCGGAGTTCGCAAAGCTCGCGGGATAACCAAGCACAGCAATTAGGCTTATTGCCCCATTAACTGTCACCTGTCACTTGTCAACTGTCACCTGTTACTTGTCACCTGAATCACGGTATCCACTCCAAAACTCCCGTTACCGGATGTGCTTCCCTCCATGCCTTAAATTCCGCATAGTCGCGTACACCATCCTGAAGAACCGCCTGATAATATTCAACTCCCATAATCTTTTCCGTTTCAGGCGTTTCATATTTAAGTTGGAGGATTGTATTTCTTGTCTCTTCGGTTAGCACTGCGGAAATACGTTCCGCCACATGTTCAAAATACCCGTCATACCGGGAGCCTTTCCGGATATGTATCATATCCATTTGCCAGAGTTCGCCTTCTGCATCCTGATACCAGGCATGCCATTCCACACAAGCCTCGATGGTGTGGAGCAGATTGGTGCATTCTATCTTCTTGATGGATGTGTTTTCCGCCAGTTTGGCCATTGCCTGAAAGCTATCCGCCAGCGTAAGGGGAGAGGAATAAATATGAAAATCGATGTCCCGGTGTTTCATCAACAGTCCGGTCTTTAACGAACCCACCAGATTGATTTCAGCCCCGACGGATTGCCAGATATTTATTATATCTGTCCGGCGGATCACTTCCCATGCTTTTTCCCGGTTCCTTTTTGCTAATTCAATTATTTGCTGCATATGTCTTGTTTTAGGCTGCAAAAATAATATTCAGTTGACAGTTGACAAGTGACAGTTGACAGTTATTTCGGCTTTCAGCCGATTTGTATACCGGGCGCGAAGCCCAACTGTCACCTGTCACCTGTCAATTGTCACCTGATTCACAGTTCCGTCGGTTTGTCGCCGTCACTTTCCCCGTCGCCTCCTCCGGCATCGGGATTGGGTCGGTTGCTGTTGCCGCTGTCGGTTTTGCCGCCTTTGCCTTTACCATGACGGAGGGAGACGGAAACACGGAATTCGTCTATCATGGCGTTCCACCAGGTGAAAAGTTCCAGATATTTGCTGTCGCCGTTCACCAGCGCAAGTGCGTTCAAGGCTGCAACCAGTGCATCATAAGCGGCGTAAAATGCCGGGCGGGTTTCTTCGGATTTCTGCGGAGTGTTGCGCCAGCCGGATTCGGTACGGCGTGCATCGGATAGGGCGGCGCATCCGGCGTTTGCTTTTTTGAGTTCGCTAACCCATGTGGTCAGACCGAGGGTGGCGAAATCCGCTTTCATCACATCCGATTCGGCAGCCTGAATGAAGTTTTCCGTCATACCTGTCTGGTCGTTGAAGCTGAGGCGGGTGGTGTTTTTATACTTGTTTACCAGTGGAATCAAATGTCCGGCAGCCGTTTGCTTGTCCGCATCGAAATGGTTGGTGAATGTACGTATCTGGTCGAGGATGGCGGTTTGCAGGGAGTCTCGTTTTTTGTCGGCTGCTTCCATTTCGGCGGTCAGTGCGCTCTTGGTGAGTTTTACGAGACTGTCGTCGTAAGCCTGTAATGCCTTTTGAAAGTTTTCAAAAGGGGCGGTTACGCCTAAAGCGGATGCGCCTGCTGTTTGGATTTGCAGTTCGATGGCGCGTCCTGCCGCCAGCCATTCGTTGTTTCGTAACCTTGATTTGTTAATCGTTTGAATTTTTGCCATGTGAATCATGTTTTAAGTGGATATTTAATAAAAGAAATAGTTCCGCTTGCGAGCGAAAGCAGGATACAGCACTGTTTGATACCTTCGCTTGCGAGCGAAAGGGTTTTACAGTGCTATTTGTTGTCTCCGCTGACGAGCGAAGTGGTTTTGTAGCACTGTTTGAAGCGTCCGCTGATGAGCGAATCGATTTTACAGTACTGTTTTATGGCTTCGCTTGCGCGCGGAGGTATCAAACAGTGATGTATCCTGTTTTCGCTCGTTAGCGGAATGGGAATGTGGTGCTGTTTTCTGCTATCAATCGAATGCGGTCGGCAATCGCAGATCAGCCTTAGCTAATTCGCCGACCTTTTTTATTCTTGGAGACACCTAACCGAGAACCCGTGCGCCCTGTAGTAAGTGCTCTGGTAGAACGTAGCACTGCTGAAGTACACGTAACGGGCGTACGTACTACCGGACGGCACTGACGATGACCAGTAGTAGCCGTAGGAACCCTGATAGTAGGACGAACCGTCATTGTTGCTCCGATAGCCCGCAGCAGGCAAAAGGAGCTCAAGGCTGTTCGCTGCACTTATTTTC
>MJGMD1__coassemble_1826_pt1 | contig 82196 bp, 61 predicted proteins | sample MJGMD1__metabat2_low_PE_010 | metagenome-assembled genome bin MJGMD1 | reverse complement strand
ATGTGTTAAAATTAAAAACTAATTCTTAGCTAATTGACTGCGTTCTATCAGAACTATGTTATAAGAATTTTGTACCAATGAGATTTTTATAAAACGCTGTTAAGATAAGTGGATTTTGTTTGCCATAATTAAGAATTAGAGTGAGTGAGTCATAAACTATTTTTCGTTTCGGGCTTATTTTTATAACAATAAATAATTAAACAAAAAACAATTTAGTATGTTGAAAATCGCAAGACCTGTTAGCCTTATGCTGCTGTCGGCTACATTATGTTCCGGTGGGACAATGTATGCTATAGATAATACGGCAACACCCAGAGTAGGTATTTCTCAGCAACAAAAAAGTTTGAAAGGTACAATTGCAGATGATTTCGGTCCTGTTGCCGGAGCTGCTGTAGTTGTAAAAGGTACCACGAACGGTACGGTAACAGACATGGATGGAAACTTCGTTCTGGATGTAAAGAACGGGGACGTTATCCAAATCTCTTTTATCGGTTACTTGACCCAGGAAATCAAGTATACCGGACAATCTACTTTAAAAGTATCTTTGAAGGAAGATACGCAGAAGTTGGAAGAAGTTGTTGTTGTTGGTTACGGTACACAGAAAAAAGCCAATATGTCCGGTGCCGTAGCTTCTGTCGACAGTAAAGAATTGACCAATCGTCCTATATCGAACGTATCTTCCGGTATCCAGGGGTTGATGCCGGGGGTAACCGTAACAGCCGGTGAAGGACGTCCGGGGCAGGACGGAAGTAAAATCCGTATTCGTGGTGTCGGTACGTTGAACTCTGCTGATCCGTACATTTTGATAGATGGTATTGAAAGCGGTTCGATGGATAGCTTGGATCCGAACGATATTGAAAGTATTTCCGTGTTGAAAGATGCTTCTTCCGCTGCTATTTATGGTTCCAAAGCGTCAAATGGTGTAATTTTGATTACAACTAAACGCGGTAAAACTGGTGATCCCCGTATCTCTTATAATGGATATGTAGGCTTCTCAAATCCTACAGCAGTAATCGACCGTATCAGTTCTGCCGAATATGCTATGTTATACAACCGTATAGACAAAGATAATGGCAAGGCTCCCCGCTACAGTGATGATGACATCCGCAAATTCGAAGATGGTTCCGACCCTTACGGACATCCGAATACAGATTGGAATAAAGCGGCTTACCGTACGGGTCTTTTGCATAAACATAATGTAAACATCAGTGGTGGTTCGGAAAAAGTAAAATATATGGCTTCCGCCGGTTATTTGGGGCAGACTGGTATTTTACCGAATTCCGAACGTAAGCAGTTTAATGGCCGTACTAATTTGGATATGCAGTTGACCAAGAAATTGACTGTCCGTATGAATATGGCTTATATCAAAAATGACTACAAAGACCCGAATTCTAACTACGGTGGTGGTTGGTCGGATCAGATTATCCGCCAGTTAAATATTATCAGTCCTATGATTCCGGTAAAGAATGAAGACGGAACCTATGGGGCAACAAATGATGGTAACCCTATCGCATGGTTGGATGTAAATCAAACGGTTGATAAATACAATCAGAACTTTACAGGGTCGTTGGCTGCTGACTATCAGATTATCGATGGTTTGAAAGCAACTGTGAGCGGTGCTTATGTAAATGATGACCAGCATTATAAAGCTTTTGTAAAGAAAATATTGAATGATCCGTCTCAGGCTGCAAGACCGAATGAATTGACAGAGTCTTTCACGAACTGGCATCGTGCTAACTTCGATGTTCTGTTGAACTACGACAAAACGTTCGGATTACATGGGTTAAAAGCGATGTTAGGTTGGCATACTGAAAAATATAAAGTACGCTATAATTATGCAAACCGTCAGAATTTCCCGAACAATGATTTAAGTGATATGAACGCCGGAGCGGAATCCACACAAAAAAATTCCGGTTTTACCCGCGAACTGGCTATGTTGTCTTATTTCGGCCGTGTGAATTATGACTATGCTGGTAAATACTTATTGGAAGCAAATTTCCGTGCGGATGCTTCCTCCCGTTTTGCTCCGGGACACCGTTGGGGGTATTTCCCGTCTTTTTCCGGTGCATGGCGTATCAGCGAAGAGAGCTTTATGGAAAGTTCAAAAGAATGGTTGAACAGTTTGAAGATTCGTGGCTCATGGGGTATGCTGGGTAACCAGGATGCATTGAGTGACGGAACGCCTACGGGGGGCGACTATTATCCTTGGCTGAATACTTACAGCCTGGGTGCTAACTATCCGTTTGGTGGAAATCTGGTAAATGGTTATTATCAGGCAAACTATAAGATTGAAGACCTTTCCTGGGAAAAATCAACAACCTGGGGGATTGGTTTCGATGCCATCGTTGGAAATCATATCAATATTGTTTTCGATTATTACGACCGTAAAACTACAGACATTATTATGGAAGTACCGGTTCCTGCCGAATTTGGTCTGGGGGCTTATAAAGATAATGTAGGTGCAATGCGCAACAGAGGTGTTGAAATCCAGTTAGGATATAACAATCGTTGGAATGACTGGTCGTTGAATGTGGTAGGTAACTTTGCTTACAATAAAAATAAGATTGAAAACCTGGGTGGGGTAGAACGTATGACTGATGGTGATTACCTGCGTAAGATAGGTTCTCCTATACATTCTTATTATGTATATAAAACAGATGGTTTCTTCCAGTCCGATGCAGAAGCACAAGCCTGGATGGATAAATATAAAGGAAAAGACGGTTATCCGTTCGGCCTGGATTTCAAAGGAGGTGACTTACGTTACGTAGATACGAACGGCGACGGTAAAATTACAGCAGAAGACCGTGAATTATATAAAACAACCGATCCGGTGATAACATTTGGCTTGAATGTAAATGTAGGTTTCAAAGCATTTGACTTATCTATGAACTTTACAGGTGCTGCAAATGTAGGACGTGCATTTACCAAAGAAGCCTTTGGGGAATTCTCCGGTAGTGCCGGACATCCTTCAAAAGCATGGCTCGATTCATGGACACCGGAAAATCCGGATGCAAGTATGCCACGTGTTGCCGAGTCCAGAAAATCTCCGAGCGAATCGTCTGTTGTAATGTCCGATTTCTGGGTAATTAATACAAGTTATCTGCGCATGAAAACATTACAGTTGGGTTATACTCTTCCGAAGAGTATTTTAAGACCGGTAGGTATAGAGAATGTTCGTGTTTATTATTCTACGGAAAACTTACTCACATTTGATAATATGCCGCTAAATGTAGACCCGGAAACTGTTAGTTCGCGTTTGTCAAGTTATCCGTTGGTAACCACTCACTCTTTTGGTGTAAACGTGACATTCTGATAAGTAACGACCATTTAATTAAAAAGAATTTTTTATGAAAAGATTATCAATATATTTATTGGCAGGTGTAGCCGCTTTGACTACTTCTTGTTCTGATTTTCTGGATACATTGCCGAATGATGCAATGTCCCCTGCAACTACATGGAAGACTGAAACGGATGTCGAAAGCTTTGTTGTAGGTTGCTATAATGGATTGTTGGATGGCGGTTCCATTTTGTATCTGGACTGCGGTTCCGACATTGGTTACAATAACTTTCCCTGGGAAGGATACCGTGCTATGGGAGACGGTTCATTGGCGAGTGGCGACGAAAGCCAGGCTTCATTTTATAATTTTTCTATTATCCGTCGTTGTAATACGGTGTTGGATAATATAGACAAAGTCACCTTTGCGGATGAGAAAAAGAAAAAAGACTTGATAGCCCAAGTAAAAGCAATCCGTGCTTACCGTTATTTTATCATGAACTGGTGGTATGGCGGTGTTCCTATTATCGGAACTTACAATACGGCAGAAGAAGCACAAGTTCCGCGTAATTCGGAAACTGAAGTCCGCGAGCAGGTTGCCAAAGACTTGAAAGATGCAATTGCAGATATTAATGAAACACCGGAAGCACGCGGCCGGATTGCGAAAGGCGCAGTGCTGGCAATAAAAATGCGTGAGGCTTTGTATTATGGTGACTGGAAAGAAGCTAAAACAGCCGCACAGGATATTATCGACCTTAAACAGTATGAACTGGAAAAAGGGGAGCCGGATTCTTATGCCAAGCTGTTTAAATTATCCGGAACAGCCTCTAAAGAAATTATCCTTGCCGACCAGCGTATAGCCAATTTGTTCGGTTTGGGAACTATCGGGCAGATGTATAATAATGCAGATGCCGGTTGGTCTTCAATCGTTCCTACACAGAACCTGGTTGATATGTATGAGATGAAAACCGGCTTGACGAAAGAGGAAGCAGGCAATGCCTATGACCCGGTTCATCCGTTTGCAGATCGCGACCCTCGTATGGCTATGACTATCCTGTATCCGGGACGTGATTGGAGAGGAGCGGTTTTGAATACGCTGGATAAAACAGTCTATGATAAAGAAGCAAAAAAGGATGTCGATAATAAGAATTTCCCGACTTATACGGATAATGCCTCCAAGACGGCTTTGACATGGGCTAAGTATCTGGACCCGATAGACCAGTATAGCAATATCTGGGATACAGGTGCTTGTCCGATCGTTTTCCGTTATGCTGAAGTGCTCCTGACGTATGCCGAGGCGGCTAATGAATTGGATGGCCCTTCCGATGTTATCTATGGATACTTGAATGATATACGCAACAGGGCGGGAATGCCGGATGTGGATAAAGCCAAATATAATACAAAAGAAAAGTTGCGTGAACTAATCCGCCGTGAACGCGCGGTTGAATTGGCTGGTGAAGGTTTGCGCCGTGCCGATATTCTGCGCTGGAAAGATGCAAGCGGTAAGATGCTGGCAGAAACCGTATTAAACGGTCCTTTATATCGTATCTCCGGAAAGATCGACTACAATGAGCAAGATCCTTATAAACGGGCTGTAGTTGATGCGGATTATAAGAAGAAGGATAACGAAATTGAAATTCGTAAGTTTGCAACGAAGAATCGTTATTTGCCGATTCGCCAGACAGTGCTCGACAAAAACCCGAAACTGAAACAGAATGATGGTTATTAATTAAGCGTTTATACTAACAGAAAAGAGAGGTCGTCCGGCAAGTCAGGATGGCCTCTCTTGTTTTCCGCCCCTTATTCATTTTGCGACAGCTTCTATTTTATGGATAAATTGTATCTTTGCAGTTCTAAAAAGAAAAAGATATGATTTCTGTAGAAGGACTGACTGTAGAATTTGGCGGGTTTACCCTTTTTGATGATGTTTCATTTGTAGTAAATAAAAAAGACCGTATCGCTTTAGTTGGAAAAAACGGGGCGGGAAAGTCTACTATGCTTAAAATATTTGCCGGTCTGCAATCGCCGACTTCCGGTGTTGTCAGTGTTCCTAAAGAAGTTACAATCGGTTATCTTCCCCAGCAGATGCAACTGACGGATACCTGTACGGTCCGTGAAGAAGCGGAGCATGCCTTCGAACATATCCATGAAATGGAGAAAGAAATCGAGCGATTGAACCTCCAATTGGCGGAGCGTACCGATTATGAAACAGATTCTTATCAGAATTTGATTGACCGTGTAACCCATTTGTCCGAACATTTCCAGATGATGGGCGGAAACAATTATCACGCGGAATTGGAACGTACATTGATAGGTTTGGGATTTAAACGGGAAGATTTCGACCGTCCGACATCCGAATTTAGCGGTGGATGGCGTATGCGTATCGAGCTTGCCAAGCTATTGCTCCGCAAGCCGGATGTCCTGTTGCTGGACGAACCTACCAACCACCTGGATATCGAGTCAATCCAATGGCTTGAAAATTTTATCGCAACCCGTGCCAATGCGGTTATCCTTGTTTCGCACGACCGTGCTTTTATCGATAATACGACTTTCCGTACAATCGAAATCGAATTAGGAAAAATTTACGACTATAAGGTTAAATATTCCGATTATGTGGAATTGCGTAAGGAGCGCCGTGAACAGCAACTTCGTGCTTATGAAAACCAGCAGAAGAAGCTGGCGGATACGGAAGCTTTTATCGAACGTTTCCGCTATAAAGCTACAAAATCCGTACAGGTACAGTCCCGTATCAAGCAGCTTGAAAAAGTGGAACGTATCGAAGTGGATGATGTGGACTCTTCAATGCTGAACCTTAAATTTCCTCCGGCTCCCCGTTCCGGCTCTTATCCGGTGATTACGGAGAATGTGGCAAAAAGGTACGGCGAACATTTGATTTTTCAGAACGTTACTTTTACAATCAACCGTGGCGATAAAGTAGCTTTTGTAGGGAAGAATGGCGAAGGTAAATCTACTCTTGTAAAATGTATTATGGACGAGATTGATTACGAAGGTAAACTGCAACTCGGACATAATGTGAAAATCGGCTACTTCGCCCAAAATCAGGCACAACTGCTGGATGAAAACTTAACCGTATTCGATACGATAGACTATGTCGCGGAAGGAGATATCCGTACAAAAATACGCGATATCCTCGGCGCTTTCATGTTTGGCGGAGAGGCTTCCGACAAGAAGGTAAAAGTATTGTCCGGTGGAGAGCGCAGCCGCCTTGCCATGATTCGCCTTTTGCTTGAACCTGTAAATTTACTGATACTCGATGAGCCGACAAACCATTTGGACATGCGTTCGAAAGATGTGTTGAAAGATGCGTTGAAAGAATTTGACGGAACGGTAATTGTCGTATCCCACGACCGTGAGTTCCTGGATGGGTTGGTAGATAAGGTCTATGAATTCGGAAACCAGCGTGTGGTAGAGCATCTGGGAGGAATTTATGAATTCCTTGAACGTAAGAAATTGGACAGTTTGCGTGAGTTGGAACGTGCCGCTCAGGTCTCATCCGTAACAGACAGTGAAGCACAGCCGTCACAGAATAAACTCTCATACGAAGCTCGTAAAGAGCAGAACCGTTTACTGAAGAAAATAGAAAAGGCGATTGCCGAGGCCGAAAGTAAAATAGCCGGACTTGAAACTTCCATCGCGTCTGTCGAGGCCCGCCTGGCAACTCCGGAAGGGGCATCTGATACCTCCCTTTACAACGAATATTCCACATTGAAAAAAGAATTGTCCGATACGATGGACGTATGGACGGAACAAACCATGGAATATGAAGAGTTGGCGAAGGAGTGCTAAAAAATAAAATTTAAATAGTATTTGAGCAACATTGTTAAATGAAAGTAGCTACTTTTGCGTTGAAAAAACAAAAAACAACGCGAAAGCTTAATTCTTATAACATGTTAACTCAGATTATCAACGGTAAAATCCTTACCCCGCAGGGCTGGTTGAAAGACGGTTCTGTCCTGATAAGCGATAACAAAATTCTTGAAGTAACAAACTGTGACCTTGCAGTGATAGGGGCAACTTTAGTAGATGCCAAAGGTATGTATATTGTCCCCGGTGGTGTTGAAATCCATGTACACGGAGGAGGAGGACGCGACTTTATGGAAGGTACGGAGGATGCATTCCGTACAGCGGTTGCTGCACATATGCAACATGGTACTACCAGTATTTTCCCGACGCTTTCTTCTTCTACGATTCCTATGATTCGTGCAGCTGCGGAAACGACTGAAAAATTAATGGCAGAAAAGGATAGCCCGATATTGGGATTACATCTGGAAGGCCATTATTTTAATATGAAGATGGCAGGCGGTCAGATTCCGGAGAATATTAAAAATCCGAATCCGGAAGAATACATCCCGTTACTGGAAGAAACAAATTGCATCAAACGTTGGGATGCGGCACCCGAACTTCCGGGAGCCATGCAGTTCGGTAAATATATTACATCGAAAGGAGTATTGGCATCAGTTGGCCATACACAGGCTGAGTATGAAGATATTCTGACAGCGTATGAGGTCGGTTATACACATGCTACCCATTTCTACAATGCAATGCCCGGTTTCCACAAACGCCGTGAGTATAAATATGAAGGTACGGTAGAGAGCATCTATCTGATAGATAATATGACGGTGGAGGTGGTGGCGGACGGTATCCATGTTCCTCCTACGATTCTCCGTCTGGTTTACAAGATCAAAGGAGTGGAAAGAACTTGCCTGATAACTGATGCGCTGGCTTGTGCGGCAAGCGATAGCCAAGTGGCATTCGACCCGCGTGTGATTATAGAAGACGGTGTTTGCAAGTTGGCAGACCGTTCGGCTCTTGCCGGAAGCGTGGCTACAATGGACCGTTTGATCCGTACGGTTGTGCAGAAAGCGGAAATTCCATTGGAAGATGCCGTACGTATGGCTTCGGAAACTCCTGCACGCCTGATGGGGGTAGACGACCGCAAAGGAACACTGCAGCGTGGGAAGGATGCCGATATTATGATTCTCGATAAGGATTTGAATGTACGTGCGGTCTGGGCGATGGGTAAGTTAGTAGAAGGAACCAATAAATTGTTTTAAAAGGAAAGGCTATGTTGACACAAATAATAAACGGACAAATCCTGACTCCGCAGGGTTGGCTCAAAGATGGCTCCGTGCTGATAAGTGATGGTAAAATACTGGAAGTGACAAATAGCGACCTGGCCGTTATCGGTGCAACGATTATCGATGCCAAAGGGATGTATATCGTTCCTGGTTTTGTTGCGATGAATGTGCATGGTGGCGGTGGCTACGACTTTAAAGAATGTACGGAAGAGGCTTTCCGGGGGGCTGTCAATGCCCATAGGAAATATGGGGCGACTACGATATTCCCGACACTTTCCTCTTCTTCCAGAACGGCTATTTGTAAAGCCGCTTCTATCTGCGAGACTTTGATGGCAGAGGAAGATAGTCCGGTTCTGGGGCTTCATGTGGAAGGTCCTTACCTGAATGAGAAAATGGCGGGAAACCTGTATGATGTAAGGTTGCCGGATAGGGAAGAATATGTTTCAATCCTGGAAAATACAAATTGCATCAAACGTTGGGATGCAAGCCCGGAACTTCCGGGAGCGCATGAGTTTGCACAATATGTCCGTTCAAAAGGGGTTTTGGCTGCAATTACCCATACCGAGGCTGAATTTGAAGATATCAAAGAGGCTTATAAAGTCGGTTTTACACATGCCGCACAGTTCTACAATGCAATGCCGGGATTCCATAAACGTCGTGAATATAAATATGAGGGAACGGTAGAAAGCGTCTTTCTGATGGATGATATGACGGTTGAGGTGATAGCGGACGGCAAACATTTGCCTCCTACGATTCTCCGTCTGGTCTATAAACTGAAGGGTGTGGAACGTACCTGTCTGGTAACGGACGCGCTTTCTTTTGCTGCGAATGAAGGGCGTCCTGTTCCGGATTCTCGTATTATTATTGAAGACGGCGTAGCGAAACTGGCAGACCATTCGTCTTTGGCCGGAAGTATTGCTACGATGGATAAGTTGGTTCGCACGATGGCCCAAAAGACAGATATACCTTTGGCGGATGCTGTTCGTATGGCATCGGAAACTCCGGCTCGCCTTATGGGGGTGGACGACCGTAAAGGTACTTTACAACGTGGAAAAGATGCGGATATAGTTGTCCTTGACCGTAATCTGGCAGTACGTGCCGTTTATTCGATGGGCAAATTGGTTCCGGAAGCGAATACATTATTTTAACCGGTAAATTCTCCGGATAGAGATAGGAAAACAAGAAAAAACACGAATGAATGGAAATTCGTATATATTTCCTTTCATTCGTGCTTTTTCTTGTCTATATTTCTTTACCAATGGGTTTAGTCATATAATAGGCATCCGAACCATCGTGGTAGTAGTTCGGTTTGATATAAGACATTTCAAAACCGTTTTTTTTATACAGTCCGATAGCCGGATTGTTGGTGGTTTTTACTTCGAGTGTCATTTTCCGGGCATTGCATCCTTCTGCATATTCGATAGCCTTGTCCATAAGCAGCTGTCCTAACTGCATTCCCTGGCAGCCGGGATGGACGGCAATGGAATAGATACGCAGATTATGTGTTCTGGAATTGAATGATACAGATAAATAGGCAATAGTCCTTGTCCCTGCCTGCAGGATAAAGAAAGCGCCTTTACCCCGTGTCATCAGATAGATAAACTGGCTTTTGGTGAAACTGTCTTCCTTAAAGCAAAGTTTCTCTATTTCCAGAATGGACGGAAGATCGTCCGGTTGGGCATCCCGGATGGTTATTGCATTTTCCATATCAGAAGTATTTCATATCGACAGCACGTCCGAAGTGGTTGAGAATCCTGTAATAGAGTTCATCTCCCAGAACTGCATCCTCCAGGTCGTGGTCGATACTGGGGTTGTCGTTAATTTCGATAACGATGGCCCGGTCGTTGACCACTTTTAAATCTACGCCATATAATCCTTTTCCGATAAAGGAGGCTGCTTTCAATGCCGTATCCAATACTTTACGGGGTACCTGATAGATAGGTATCGTTTCAGCCAAGCCGCAACGGCTACGCCCGGATGCATAATGGCAATAAATCTGCCAGTGGTTCTTTGCCATATAATACTTGCAGGCATATAAGGGCTCCCCGTTCAGGATACCGATACGCCAGTCGAATTCGGTAGGTGTGAATTCCTGTGCCAGTAGAATGGCAGACTTCTCGAACAGTACGTCCAATGCTTCCTTGCATTCCTCTTCATTATTGACCTTTTTCATCCCGATGGAAAAAGAACCGTCCGGTATCTTCAGGACGAAGGGAGTTCCTACTTTTTCAATGATCTCTGTATATGAATTTTCATTGGAACGGAATATCAAAGTGGAGACCGGTGCGGGTACTTTCTCTTTTTCAAACAATTCTTTCAGGAATACTTTGTTGGTGCAGCGGATAATCGAAATCGGATCGTCTATCACAGCCATTTTGTTTTGTGCTGCCAACTGGGAAAGATGGAAGGTGTAATGATTTAAGGAAGTCGTTGTACGGATAAACAGTGCATCGAATTCCATCAACCGGGTGGCATCTTCTTCTGTGATCAGCTCCGCATGAATATCCATTTTTTTCGCAATTTCCAGGAATTTATTGATAGCCTGCTTATTGCTGGGAGGAAATTTCTCTTCGGGATCATACAGGATTGCAAGGCTGTAGCGGGAAGGGCGGGTTGATTTCGGTGTACGCCAGATACGTTTGTTAAAGCTGTCCAGAGTATTGGCAAAATAATCCTGTTCTTCGTCATTCAGTTGGTTGAGGGAGAGAAACTGCACACTTTCAATTTGGTTCCGGCTGCGGGTATTGAAACAGACTTGTAATAACGGAGCCGGATAATTTTCGAAAATAAACCGGGCAATCCGTTCCAGACCCTTTTCTTTGCAGGTACCGAAATAAATATTTAAATACCAGATATCATCGGTGATATTATTTTTCTGTATCCATTGGTAACATAATTTTTGCAGGTTTCTATCCATGCGGATACCTGTACCGGTTTCAACTTTGTTGATAATATCTACGCCGGGGATTACTTTATGCCCTCTTGTCTGTGCCAGTAGTGAGCAATAATATCCCTCGGAATTATAACTGTAATCGTTACTTACATTGATAACGAATTTGCGTTCTTTTTCTATGGATTTGGATTTTAAATAATCGGAAACAGTGAGTATGCTGCTTGTCTTGCAATAGGGTTCCCAATCGTCCAGGCTGTCTAATAAAATTAAGACATTGTTCATCGTCGTTGAATATTAATATAGCATTTTAAAGATGTTTAATGAGCGCCAAAGATAGAGATTAATTCGACAGTTTATTCGGAGTGATGAAAATAAATATTGTGGTTGTAAGTGTTTGTTAATTAATTGATTATGTTGTGCGTGGAGGGCGCAGGTTTTACATGTGCCTTTTTAACTCGTCTTTGAGTCGGGGAGAGAGCCGGCAGAATGATATTAAAGCGTGGAAATATCCTTTTATAAATAAAATTGATGTTGTGCTGTGGAAGAATATCTGTTATAATTGTTATATTTGTAACTTAAGTAAAAAAATAATACTAAATCAAAGATTAAACATGAAAACAGACCTGAGTTCTCAGATTACTCTGACGCGTATACCGCAAAGGTACTATCGTCCGGAAAATGCTTTCGAGCATTCAGTTTTAACACGTTTGGAGAAGATACCGACCACTATCTATGAATCGGCGGAGGAAGGCTCTCTTGCGATTGCAAAGGAAATCGCCACTCAAATCCGTAAGAAACAGGAAGTGGGTGAGAACTTCGTTATTGCTCTTCCCGGAGGTCGTTCTCCTCTGAGTATTTATAAGGAATGGATACGCATGCATAGGGAAGAAGGCCTGAGTTTCCGTAATGTAGTTATATTTGTAGAATATGAATTCTATCCGCTTTCTTCGGCGAGTGCAGGTAATGTGTCCCATTTGAGAGAGGCATTATTCAACCATATCGATATTGCTCCGGAAAATATTTATGCTCCGGACGGTGCCATGCCGAAAGATGCGATTCTTGATTTCTGCCGTACTTATGAAGAGCAAATACAGTTGGTAGGTGGTCTCGACTACATTTTGCTGGGAGTCGGTCCGTCAAGTAATATCATGTTCAATGCAGCCGGTTCGACTTCCGGTTCGCGTACCCGCCTGGTGCTGTTGGAAGGTGGAGCCAGAAAAGAAGCGGCTCGTACTTTTACTTCAGTGGATAATGTTCCGGCAGGTGTAATTACTATGGGAATTTCTACCATGATGAAAGCCCGGAATGCCGTCTTGATGGCTTGGGGTGAAGATAAAGCGCCTATTATTGCAAAGACAGTGGAAGGTCCGGAAACGGATGCTATTCCTTCTTCTTTCCTGCAAGTTCATTCGAATGCAAAGGTCGTTCTGGATTTGTCTGCCGCTTACGACCTGACACGTATCAGCCATCCTTGGCTGGTTACCAACTGCGATTGGGATAACAAACTGATTCGCCGTGCTATCGTATGGCTGTGCCAGTTAACGGGAAAACCGATCCTGAAACTTACCAACCGGGATTACAGTGAGAACGGTTTGGGCGAATTGCTTGCTTTGTATGGTTCTGCATACAATGTAAATATTAAGATATTCAACGATATCCAGCATACCATTACCGGATGGCCGGGCGGTAAACCGAATGCGGACGACTCTAATCGTCCGGAACGTGCTACTCCGTATCCGAAGAAAGTAATCGTATTCAGTCCGCATCCTGATGATGATGTGATTTCAATGGGTGGAACCCTGCGCCGTTTGTGTGACCAGCACCATGACGTACATGTTGCTTACCAGACATCCGGAAATATTGCCGTAGGCGATGAAGAAGTAATCCGTTATTGCGAATACCTGAGTGATGTTAGCGACAAGTATGCAGCCGGAGGTTCTCCGATTAAGGATAAAGCGGAAGAAATCATTAAATACCTGCGTTATGAAAAGGTAGAAGACGGTGGTCCGGAACGCAAGGATGTGCTTTTCATGAAAGGTACGATCCGTCGTGAAGAAGCCCGTCACGGATGCCGCTATTCGGGAGTGAAAGACGACCATGTGCATTTTCTGGATTTACCGTTCTATGAAACTGGTATGGTAAAGAAAAATGATTTGGGTGAAGCGGATAAGAACATTGTGAAGAACTTATTGCTGGAAATAAAACCGGATCAGATATTTGTAGCCGGTGACCTGGCAGACCCGCATGGAACCCATAAGGTTTGTTTGGATGCCGTACTTGCAGCAATCGACGAAGTAAAAGACGATGAATGGATGTTGAACTGCCGTGTATGGATGTACCGTGGTGCATGGGCAGAATGGGAAATGGACCATGTTGAAATGGCAGTTCCTATCTCTCCGGAAGAATTACGCCACAAACGGAATGCAATCCTGAAACACCAGTCGCAGGCAGAAAGCGCTCCGTTCCTAGGCGACGACGAACGTTTGTTCTGGCAGCGTGCAGAAGACCGCAACCGTGCTACGGCAGACCTGTATCATAAGTTAGGCTTGGCTTCATACGAAGCAATGGAAGCATTTGTACAATATATACCTCTCCGCTAACAGGCAAAGGTGTGAAATAGAAAAAGCCGGTTCCTCATTTGGGAGCCGGCTTTTTTAGATATAGAGGGGTAGATCCACTTCAATAAAAACTTTCATAAAAGATGAATAAAACGGCCGTATTATTAAAAATATACGGTATTTTTGCCCAACGCCTATACTATCTGAATTGCTTACACAGAAGGACGGAAATGTTTTTAAGGAATCATTTCTGTGTGCTTTTTACATTCAAATAGGGTTATCACTTAGTATTTTTACATATCACCTATTCAATATTGCATTACAAATGAGTATAAAATACGTACTATATCTTCATCTAATATCAGTAACCTGTTGTTTTTGCCATAACTTTTCATTTTCTGAATTGTTGTAGTTTGCGACATCGGACCGGGAGCCTTGCTCCGGGATTCAGTTGCATATTAAATTATTCATATATTAATTTAAATTTCTATGGCATCAATAAAATTAATGTTGAACTCGAGCCGAAAGTTGAATGATGGGACCTATCCGTTGGTTTTCCAGGTCATTCATAACAGGCATAAGAAAATCCTGTATACTGGGTTTCATGTGACGAAAGAAGAGTTCGATTCTGAAAAAGGGAAGGTTAATACCGACCGGAGAGTGAATGTGAAAATAAACCGTGATATTCGCAAAATGTACCGGTTGCTCAGTGAACGTATTCGAGAGCTTGAAAAGTCTGGTGAGGAATACAGTGTATATGATATTACATTGGGTACATACCGGAAACCTGTAAAATGTTTTTTTCTGCTCAAATATATCGATACACAGATAGAATGGAAAAAAGAGATGGGGAAAGAGGGCATTGCAGCTGCCTATCGCAGTACCAGGCAGTCGTTATCCGGATATATGGGGAATAAGGATATACGGATGTCTCAGGTTGATTCGCGATTCGTAGCCCGCTATATGGACTTTTTAAAGCACAAAGGGGTAGGAGAAAATACCGTGAATTTTTATATACGCAATTTCCGCACATGCTATAATCTTGCGGTAAAAGAGGGATTGGTTTCGCGTGGCGGGTATCCGTTCAATGACATACATACCAAACCGTGCCGTACCATCAAGCGTGCTTTGAGCCGCGAAGACATGTCCCGTTTGTTGCATCTTTATTTTCCGGAAGATTCTGTTTTGCGATTTGCACGGGATCTTTTTTTATTTAGCTTTTATACACAGGGGATGTCTTTTGTTGATATTGCTTTCCTGAAACAGAAACATATTTGTGGTGAGATAATCAGTTATTCGCGGCATAAGTCGAAGCAACTGATTCATATTGGAATTACCCCTCAGATACAGGAGCTATTCAACCGTTACGGAACTAACAGAAAAACGGATAATAAAGAGTCTTATATTTTCCCTATTATCAATCCTGAGGGGGCGGGTAAAGAACAAATTTCCGAATACAGGCAATACCGGTCCTATCTCTCCCGCATCAATCGTGCATTGAGGAAGATTGCCGGCGATTTGGGGCTTTGTGTCCCATTAACCACTTATGTGGCCCGCCACACCTGGGCAACTCTGGCCCGTGACAATGGCGTGCCGATTTCAACGATCAGTGCAGGGTTGGGGCATACGACAGAAAATATGACGCATATATATCTTAAAGAGCTCGATATAAACCACCTCAAACAAGTCAACAGGATGATGAACAATCTTATTTAAATGTTAAATTGATATTCAATGTTTCTTACATTGGATAATAATCATTACATTCGTGAACATTAGTATCTATTACGAATAGAGACACACTACCTGGTTAAGATTATACAAATCTAATTTCACTTTGCAAAGATAGAGTGTTTTTCTGTACGCCAATATATATAAAAGTCCAACAAGTTTTATAATTAGTCCATTTGATTAAAAAATATATATTTATTGATTTTCAATATCATAATGTTCTATCAATTGTTTAGGTGTACAGCCGAAATGTTGTTTGCAATAGTGTGTAAAATGCGCTTGCGAGTCGAACATAAATTTTGCCATTAATTCTTTCACCGTTGCGCCGGGATGCATTGCTTCATCCAATATTTGGCGATTCCTTTGTTTCACAATCCAGCGTTTGGCTGTCATTCCGAATACATTTTTGAATTTAGTAAAAAAACTGCTCCTTCCCATATTGGAAATGGAAATGAGTGTCTCAATACTGTCTGCCTTCTGGTAGTTTTCCATAATCATTTTCTTAAAACAGAAATCCTGTCCTATGATGGGGTAAAACAGTCCGGCAATTTCCTCCTTTGTATAAAATCCACGTATTAGAAAGAACAGTTCTTTTTCCATTAATTCATGCAAATGTCCGCAACTCATTCCATTCTTTAAGCAATACGTAAGTACTTCCAGATAAGGTGCAAGTGGATAGCGAATCTCTGTGGCTTGGAAATCATACTTTATCGTTTCGCAAATACCTGCTAACGACTGTAATACAAACATGTCGCAACTACCCGGAGGAGTATCAAATGACAATGCAACCAGTTTGGAATCGCAACTTCCCCAACCGCTGAATGTAGACATTTTAGGTAGCAACACCATTGTTCCGGCACTAAACATACGTTTTTTGAACTGATCCTGACTGATGATAAATTTCCCATCGAGAAATATCAGTAAATAATTCCAGCATGCACATTCCTTCTGGATAAATATCTCTTGCTCTAACTCAATATATTTAAAACCGGATTCCACTTGATTTAAGTAGTTCCTACACGAACGATGCTCTTCTATGTAAAATAGCTTGTTAAGTAAAATTTCATCTCTCATAAGCCTCGATATTCAACGTATTTGTATTTTCTGTTTCAGTATTATTTCAGCATTGTTTCAGTGTCTGATGTCATAATTTACTTATTTACAAAATGTTATAAGCATTGATTTTACAAATGTATTTAAATGTAATTCGTATAAAGTATACATTTTTCTTCTATATAATCAGTATATTATGATAATCAGACACTTATGCAAGCCATAAATTACTTCGCTCTCTATTCGTAATAGAGCTCTGAAAAAAACAGTATTTAAATTCACTGCGAGGAACTATTATCTTATTTATTAATTAAATATCTACGAATGAAAGTAAAAAGTTTATTATTGTCGATGTGCGCGATAGTGGCATTGGCAAGTTGTTCAAAAAATGACGATGGAATCCCCGGTGGGGGAAGTGACGCTCCGGAAGCGAAAGTTATCCTTAAATTAGTAGGAAACAGTGACCAGGCAACCAGTAAAGCGGCAGGGTTACCTTCTAATGATGAGCTTGCAGCAAGTAATGGTACCATAAATAACCTTATGGTGTTTATTTTTAACAATACAGGAACCGTTATTACGAAGCAGTTTTTTGCTTCTCCGGGCGCAGGTCCTAATGAAGTATCGACCACGACGGATGCCCGTGACGTGGCAGTTATAGCCAATGCCAAAGAGGACATGTTTACTACTGTTGCAAGTAAGGATGCACTCAAGGCTGTGTTGGCAAATATACTTACTGGCGATAATCCTACAGATGCCGTAACTCAGAAGGATGATAATCTTTATATGTCAGGAGTCGGTACGTTAAGTACATTCGTAGAACAAGCGGATAAAAGTATGAAGGCTACAGTAACTGTACCATTGAACTATTTATCAGCCAGAATACAACTAAAGCAGATTACATTTAATGGTAAAGATGTAACAGATAATAAATATGTCCAATTAGCCGCGTTTGCCGGGGATGCTACTGCTAATTTTACCATCACACGCGTATATCTGATGAATGTACAGAGAGCGACACATTTCCTGCCTGTTACTGATGGCGGCACTAATTATATCGTACAAGGAGATAAACAATATACAGGGGGTGTTGCATGGAATGATCCATGGACTGGAACGGTACCCAATCAGTTCAAAAATAATAATGAATATACAATAGAGGCCGCTCCTGCTGTGTTCAAACCTACAGCAAATGCAATTTCGAACATCGGACATTGGTACACATTTGCAAATACCGGTGTCGGAAATATAGCCAATCACCCGACTGCACTTGTTGTTGAAGTGCAATGGAGAAAAGTGAAAAAAGATGATTCTGTTACTCCTAATGTTGCTGAAGAAATTCAAACCTTGTATTTCACAACTTATTTTGGAGGGGGAGACAAGGATGAACTTCAACCAGGTAATGTCTATACCGTATCTTTGGCTTTGAATGGTAACTTTAAACCTACCAATGATGGTGGTAGCGGTGGTGGTGGTACTACTGATCCGACCAAGCCGACTGTGAACAGTTCTGTGGAAGTTACTGTTACTCCGGCAACCTGGACACTTGTACCGGATATCTCTAAAGAATGGAAATAACTCCTGAATTGGTATTATGATTGATATGTTCCTCCAGCAGGGCATGCATACTTATTAATAAGTATCTGCCACGGCAGTGTCCGTGGCAGATACTTATTAATAAGTATCTGCCACGGCAGTGTCCGTGGCAGATATTTTAAACTACAAAGAAATAAAATAAGAAAGAATATCCATTATGACAGGTGCCTATAAATTCCGGTTCGTGCCGGGGATATTATCCTTTATGTTCACACTGCTACTGTTGTCGGGGTGCATAGCCGAAAATACCGATGATTGTTTCAAGGGTATCCCTCTGAAGGTGAATCTGCCTGCAGACATACCACAGGAAACAATAAAAGATATGAGCCTCTATGTATTCGATGATAAAGATTTTTTGCTGGATATACTCCCAGTGGATAATTCGGAATCTGTCATCTTAAATTATCCAGGCATTCCTAACCTCCATTGCGTGGCCTGGTGCAATACGCAAGACGGTACAATGTTTGTCAGCCCTCTGAAAAAGGGCGATTCATGCTCCGATGGTTTCATCTCACTGAAACCCTCTGTACCTACACGGGCGGAGAAGAGCATATTCACCTCTCCGACTGATTTATTTTACGGAGAGCTTAAAATAGAAAATAATACAACGTCTAATCAAACGGAAGGGCAATCTATGGCTATTTCCCGCATGACGGCGTCAATGAATATAACATTACGAGGATTGCAAAAACTCACCGGTACAGAGGATGGGGATTATTCGCTTGTTATCTACGAAACATACAGCAGGATAGACTTTAACGGACATTACGGAGGCGAACTTGCCTCGTATTCCCCGGTAATGAACCGGGCGGACAACAAAGATTATGTGGTTCCTGCATTCTTGCTTTTTCCTGTGCCGGACGGAAACGGACTGACGATAGATATCTATCATAATAATTCCCTGCTTAAGAGTTTAAAGACCGATGGCGGGGGAAACCCGATTGTTCCTGTGGTTGGCAAAACCCTGAATCTCTTATTGGATTTTGAAGGTTCTGCCAATGTAGAGATTGCAATCACAGGGTGGGGAGAAACTTATGTCTGGAAAGAATACAATTGATTCCTCCGGAACCGGAGAAATTAAAAGAAATAATATGAAGATAGAGAAGAATTATATATCGAAGCTGAATGACTTGGTAAAAGTTGTTGGGCTAATTTTCTTACTGGGAGCTTGTCAGAACGATGACCAGTACAACGCGCTACGGGAGGGGCCTGTCCTGGTCAAGCTCTCTGTATCGACTTCCGACGCAGGCAACGCTTCAGGAAGCAGTGCGGATACAGATTCGCAAATTTCTTCTATTTATATTCTTCAGTTTAATGCTAATAATGACTCTTACGGTACCCTGCGTTATGTGGCGGAGGGACACAGGAACGCCAGTGGATCATATACCGCCAACTTGTTGCAAAGTATGGACGCAAATGATAACTACAAACTTGTTATTCTCGCAAACCTCCCTGACTATGGGTTTCTTTATGGTTTGTATGGCAATAGCTATGAAGATGTGCAGCGAACTTGCCTGAGTGAGGCAACGCCCGATCCCCTTGTTTTTGATGAAACCCATCTGTACCCTATGTTCGGGGTGGTTAATGGAGGAGCATCCGTTCAGGTGAAGGATGGCACTGCGTATAACAGCAGCACAGAGCTAATTCGTGCCGTAGCCCGTGTGGATATTGGCATTGGTACTAAGAATACAGACTCGGATGGTACTATTATATCATGGACGAAAGGCAAGGTTCCTTTTACCATGACTGAAGTACAAGTATGGCGGGCTGGACAGAGATACACATATATGCCGGCAGTGGAGAACTACCATTGGAATACTGTCACTTCCGGCGGTGTTTCTTCAAATAAAATCGTGATAGACCGTCCTTCTGAGTCCGGTGGAGCAACGAGTACGAAAACTTATAGCGGTACTTCCTATATAACGAACGGTACTTACTGTTTGGGACAAATCTACCTGCCCGAAGCCGATTTGCAGTGGGGGAGCGTATATGATGCCCGGCATGCTAACCGTTTAGCTATTATTGTAGGAGGTTATTACAATAACTCTTCTCAGCTATCTTACTATCGTGTGGACTTTACCAACGATAATTCCGGTGAAAAAATGGATATCCTACGTAACCATATCTATCAGTTCAGTGTGACCAAGGTAACGGACGAAGGTTATCCCACAGCAGAGTTGGCATATAAGAGTGTGCCGAAAGATATTAGTTTCTCTGCCAATCTTGTAGCATGGACATCATCCAATCCGGTTCCCATACCTTCAATAACCGGCTACCGCATATCATATGGAAGATTGAATGGTGAGATTTTGCTATGGGATGCTACTGCCAAGCTCAATGTTCCACAGAAAAAATATGCTTGGGGAAATAATCAGAATATGAGATTTGATTACAACGAATTTTATGGCGAAGCAAATAGCTTTTACGCTGTACAATATCCGGTTGGCATTCAAAACGGGCAACTATATGCCACAGTGGAGGCTGCTTTTAATCTGGAGGGAGCATATCCCAACCTGATGGTATCCGGCGATGATATAGTTGATGTGCAAGGTAATGAAAAAATTGCATGGAAAACGAATAACACTCTTACGGCTTTTGATATTTGTCGTAACTATCGGGGGGAAGGGTATAACGACTGGAGACTTCCGCGACTTTCGGAACTGGCATTAATCTATTTAAACAGGCAAAGTCTGGAATCGATGAGAGGGTTCTCGCCATTCAGTGGCACTTATTGGAGTGGGTCGGAATACCTGGTAAGTAATTCGGATTCAGATAGAAAACATTCCGAACAGGCTTGGGGTATAAATTTTGAAGCCGGCAATCCTCGCAATGCGGCAAACCATGCGAAGACGGAATTACTTAAAATCAGATGTGTACGGCAAGTACAGTAAATGAAACAATATTATATGATAAATATGGATATTCAAAAGAAACATCGCTTATCCGGAGCAATCATCATTGTATCGTGCTTTTTATTATTGGCAGGGGCATGCGAAAAAAGTGACGGGATTGAAACCGGAGCTCAAACAAGAAATGTATTCCTGAGTTTCAACGCGTCCACGACAAATTCAACCGTTACTGAAACGAGGAGCGTTGAATCCATCAATGGATTTACCGGGAATTCTTATACATTTGGCATGTCCATTACGAAAAATAATAGCTTGCATAGTGAAGTTTTTGAAGGATCTGGTGATTTGACAGCCACAATGAGTAATCCCCCGCAGATACCGGGCGGGGAGTGGAGCTGGAGTTTTAAAAAAAATACTGATAATCAGCTTGTAACTCCCCAAGGGCCTGAAGGAAAACCGTTAAAGGTAATCGCTTATTATCCGGCCATCAGCGGAACCGGAGCTTTTACTAATGGAATTCCGTTTGATTTTTCCGGAACTACTAATCCTAAACAAACAGAAATACTCTATAATACCAATACCTCATATATAATCTCCTCGTCATCCGGAGAAGATAAAGCAACGATCCCCTTACAGTTTCAGCATGCCTATTCCTGGATAGTTATTAACGTGACGAAATATATAGCGAAGGGCACATTTAATCTGACCAGTGTAGCTATAGATAATTTATCGGGAGAATGGATTAAAAATAAAGGAAATATCAGTCCCGAAACCGGATTGGCAATGGAGGGAAGTAGTACCGGTCCGATAGGAGAAGTAAGAAGTCCGCAAGCACTGTCTGTGGGTTCTCCTATAACATACGAATTTCTGGTTCCGACGTTTATGGATGCAGGAGTCAAAGATGAAGATATAGTCATTACAATGATGATTAACGGAAATAAAGAATTGTTTCCCATTAAGAAAGAACACCTGAACAAAGACGGAAACACATATGGTTTCAGACAAGGCTATAAAAATATTTATAACCTTGAGTACAATAATTCGTCTATGAACCTACGTCTTTTAGATTGGACATCAGCAGATATAAATGAAAATTTTGGCGGAAACCAATCTGTTCCTGCAAATTATGTAAAAATAGACTATCAAAGCTATGATGGTAGTGGTCGACCACCACTGTGGACGTCAGCGGATAATAATGTTAAGTTTCCTCAAATGTACACGGCATCAACTATCGGAAACCATCTGTTTGAAAGTTATCTTACTACTGTGAACTATGGTGCCAATGGTGCATATGTACCTGCCAATCCGGTAATATCTCCACCTCCTGCGGGAGGAATAATCATAGATGACGATCAGAATGTAGCTTCCATGGAAAAAGTCTATCCGATATTTCAGATGACTACGGAAGATATTTCCATTGAACCGGTACCGTGGGAGGATGATAATGGAGATTTGGTCGCAAAAGAAATCTGCAGAAAATATAATGGAGGAGGCTTTCATAATTGGAGACTTCCGAGGGCCTCTGAGCTCAGAGCCTTATTTGTATATTTAGTTTATAATGCGGGCTATAACACTTCGCTGTCGAAATTGAACTTTTCTGCTGATAAAAATCAATATAAATTATATTGGACGGGTACTGAAGTAAACGAGAATCAGGCGTGGGCCATGTACTATTATGACGAAAGTAGAACTAATTTTCAACGTAGGGGTCCGATGATATCTCCACAAGACAAAAAAATGAAATTAGTTGTGCGTTGTATTCGGGAAATACCATAAACAATGATATTTAATTAATATATAAACGAACCATATTCCTATGATTAGAATATTAATATCCTTAATATGTATGTTTTGTCTGATATCCGGAGGGTGTACAGATGACAATATGATGTCTTCATCTCCAACACTTCTTCCGGGAAAGACTGTTCCTGTAAAACTGAGTTTGAGTACGGAGGCTTATAGCACTCCATTTATGGGAGAAACACGTGCCGGAGGAGGAAATTCGGTTTTGTCCGTTTCGACTCCAGGTATGGATATAGAATTGGTGGAGACACCGGTTACGAGAGCCGGTACAGCTATTGATGAAGAAAATGCCATCTATAATTATACCCTATTGCAGTTTGCGGGGACGACTGCTACTTCCACTCTGTATGGTAAGAAAACATATCCTTGTCCGGATGGAGTAATTGATACAAAAGATGTGGAGCTTAAGTTAACAACCACAGGCTCCGGTGGAACAGCCGTCAAGCACAGATTCGTAGTTATAGCGAATGTTAGTCCGGGGGATTTTAATTCTTTGCAAGAAAACAGTTCTACTTATTCGGATTTGCAAAATCTGAATTTCGGATTGAATGGAAATCAGAGTTTTCCATTGCGTGAATTAAGTGTGAGTGGGGTTAATAAAAAAACAATGGTCATGTGCGGTTTGGTTGATGCAGTCATTGCGGCTTCGGGCAAACAGATAGCTATTGTTTTACAACGTACGGTGGCAAAGGTTACTTTTAACATACAAACAGATAATGCGGATTTTAGCAAATTTGAAAACTGGGATGTATCATTGATGAACATCCCCAATAAAAGTTACTTTAATACATTAGGAAGGACGGCGGTTTTTCCTGCTTTGGATGAAAAAAAACTGTCTTCCTCTTATTGGAGCAAAGTACTTACTACTCCGACCATGGGGGATGCTCTTCCTATTGGTGGAAAGTCTTTATATATACCTGTTAATCTTCAGAAGACAGTGACTACATCCACTCTGCTTACCCGTCGTAACTTTTCGCCATTGGGTGGTACTTACCTTCAAATTATGGGCAGGGAGATGGCGCCGGGGGGAACTACTGCACTGCCTGTTGTAAAAGATTTTGTTCTATATCAGATTTTTCTGGGGAAGAATCTCACTACTGATTTCAGTATTTACCCCAATTATAACCAGACTTACAATATAACTTTGAAGGGCAGGATAGAGGATGATAGCAATGTGATAAGGCTTATTCCCGGTAAATTTTCCGGAAAGCTTGTGGCATATAGTAGTTCAAGTAATACCCCTTTACAGTCAACAACTGATCCAACTGCCGTAAAATGGGAATACTCCCAAAGAATAGAAACCTATTTTGCAGATAGTCCTTTTCCATGGCAAGGATCGGGAATAGAGGATTTAGGGAGGTATGACTTGAGATGGTATGCAGGAAGTTCATTCAGTAATTTAGGAGCAACTTCTTTGACAGACGGTTATGCTAATACCCGAACACTACAAGGAACTACTATCACATATATACACTATCCGGCGGCTTTGGCATGCTATATGGGACTGAATGGTCTGGGCAATGCAGGCCAACACTTTACATGGTATCTTCCTTCCATCGGAGAGTTGATAGGCACGTGGGTTGCTTCCTCAAGTATGGTAAGCCAGCAAAGTCCTAGCTATTGGTCTTCTACGGCCCTTAAAGATGTTCCTCAAGCCTTTGTAATCACAAATGAAGGAGAAGTGAAAACCGCTCCTGTCAATGAGGATAGTAATCGTCATTACGTACGAGGTTGCAGGAATCCGGATAAAGTTACCGCCAACAAATAGAATATAATTCTTTAAAAAGTGAAGATTATGAGTTTCAAATACTATATCACCCTGTCGGTCGTTTGGATATTGATTGGTTTGCCATTGGATGCTTTTGGGCAATATATCCAAAAAGAGTCGGTTAATGGCGTAAATTTCGCCATTATTTACTCGGAAGGATTAGCAAAATCTGCTCAATGGGACCTGGGATTTAAAATGATGAGAAACGGGGCAACCATCCGTCATCAGGTTTCTGGGGGAAATGGCGGGAATCTGAATGTCAATGACAGAATTCCGATGCGTTTCATCGTAGCTCCCACAGACGTGGCTAATGTCAGTTGGATTCAGGCTGCGGGTGTAACCGGAGGTAATGGAAATCTGAGTGCCGATTTCACAGGAACAGCAGATACAGGATGCCGCAACTATGGTAAAACTGCGCATGGTACCGGACGTAAATGGCGTGTTCCCACCCAACGCGAACTGCAACTGATGTGGTTGTTTCGTGAACCGATCGGCATTATCTATCCGCAAGCGAAAATGGAAGATGCATCGACAAAAAGCTACTGGGCTTCCACAGAGAAAGGTGCCGATAATGCCTGGTTTTTCGATTTCAAGCAAGGTGTTCCCCGTTGTTTCTGGCAACCAAAAACGACCTTGAGTAATGTGAGATGCGTAAGTGATTATTAATCAGTAATAAAAAAGAAATATGGAGATTCCGGAATTAGTAATGGATAAAGAGCGTAAAAACCTGTATCACATTTACTTGTTTTATATGAATGATACGTTTTGGGCCTTTGGATATTCCGCTTATTACCTGAGTATCATATACCCGGTATTGGAAGCCACTAAAGAGGCCTTAGAAGATCATGGAGAGTATATGCCTTGTGTACATGTCCCTGAGTCATATCTGTTAAAACTCTCGGATTTCTATAATACATTGGTTTCGGACACATACATACAGATTAGCGCTCCGCCTATTGCCTACTGCTATCGGAAAGCCTATGGTGAATGGTGCGGAAAACTGACTAACAGCCAACTAATATAAACTCCTTATATTGAAACATCAATGAGACGATTCATACGATATTGTTTATTATCTTTTATCCTGTTGTTTGCAGGTAGTCTTACGACTCACCTGCATGCCCAGTTTTATTCGGTGCAAACCAATACGTTGAAATTGGCCACTACCACATTCAACGTGGAAGGAAGTATGCTCCTAAGCGAACACTGGACCATAAATATGGGGATTTCGTATAATCCCTGGAATTTTAGTGATACGAAGAAAATCAAACACTGGTTGATCGAACCGGGTGCCCGATACTGGCTTTGGCAACCTTATGCCGGTAATTTTATCAGTATGTATGCCATGGGGGCCCGGTACAACATGGCTTGGAGTGGTGAATATCGTTATCAGGGTTGGGGATATGGCGCCGGAATGACTTACGGACGTACCTGGTTGCTCAGTAAACGATGGAATCTGGAAGCAGAAGCAGGTCTGGGTTTGTTGATTTCTCCTTATACCAAGTATCGCTGCGAGCATTGTGGTGACAAAGTCGGATCAGGAACCTATTATCTTCCGGTACCTAAGCTTGCACTGAGTTTGGTTTATCTGTTCTGAGGTCTGTACTCAGGCTAACCTATGGATTTATGAAAAGTACAAAGAGCATCTGCATCTTATTCTTTATAGCAATAGTTACTGCTTGTTCTCCGTTCGGAAGGCTGTATAAAGAACAACCCAGAGTAACGCTGGCATTGCCTGCAGGACAGCGTGTAAACCCACTTGCTGTTGTGAAGCAAGATACTTTGGTGCACAGTACCGTTAACCCGGATTTTATATTTGTCACAGCCACGGGTGATTCCGTACCTGTAGGTGTATCGGCCGAGTGGGACAGTATCAATAAAGAGAATATCAGCACTGTCATGATGGATGAAATTGTGATTTCATCACGATCTGTACGTAATACAGCCGAACGGGACGGAAAAATCAATGTGGAGTTTGTTGTAACGGTTCCCAAGGAATTGCAGGCAGAAAACTGGATGGTTAATATCCGGCCTGTCCTGTTGAAAGGTGACCTGCCTGATTCATTGAAAGAACTGCGTTTTACCGGTTCTAAATTTCGTGAACAACAGGAAAGGGACTATCGGCGTTATGACCGTTTTCTGGAAAACATTATTCCTGATTCGGTTAATTTTTACCACACATTTGTCAACTATCATGCTTTCGAGCGCTATCTGGAACGACTGAAATGGTATCAGCGCGGACTGGAGCGTCGCTGGGCTATACTTGATGTCAAAAAGCGTCGTCCGGACCAGTTGTTGCAACGCTTCGATTTTTTTAATAAGAAAGCTATCCGGCTTGATACGTTGCTGAAACAGCGTATGCAATCCGATGCTTACCGGATGATAGACCGGCAGCAGTGGCAATATAACCAGGCCTGGGAGCGTATGAACGATACGGTACGCTATCTGAACAAATATTTGCCAGAACGTTTTCGTTTTTTCAATATGCGTGCGGATCGTCTTAACGATGAACTCCGTACCCGTTACCATAATAAAATAGAATATCAAAAGCTTTCCATGCCCGGCGATTCGACAAGGTTATGGAGTAATTATGCTGCAAAGGTTGCGCGTGGGAACCAAAAGGCGGAAGAGTTGATAGCCCGTAAAAGATATTTCTATGAGCTGGCACTGAATTCTTCTGTTAATTCTCCGTACCGGCAGGCGAGGTATCCCGGTGGGGTAAATCCGGAAATATACTATCCGCGTTTTATTTTTTTTAATGAAAAAATGGAAAGGCTGAGTGCAGGATTATATATGCATTACCGTATAAAAGGGGCACGTGCGGAAAGCGGGCAGGGAATTAAAATGCTGAAAGCCCTGATAGCCGGCAAAGATACCACTTCAGCTTATCTGAACCGTAGCCAGTTGGCAGAGAAGTACACGAAAAGATATCAGAAAATAAAAAACTTTTTCCCGATGTATCATTTTCGCCGTCCGGAAGCCGATACCCTTTCTCTTTCATGGATAGCCGGGAAAGCAGACACTGTGCCTACCCGCAGGATGCTTCTTTCACAGTTCTCGGAGAAGGATATTTATGATTATTATCAAAAACAGATTCGTCCGGATACGCTTTTACCGGATTCGGGAAGTATCCGGAAGCAATATGCTTCGCGTTTCAATTTCCTTTATAATTTCCTGCCTGTATACACGTTCCGGCGTGAAATCCCGGACTCTGTTCAACGACACATCCCCAGCGTGAAAGTAGTACGTGATTTTAAATACAGCCTTTTCGACTCCGTATCTACCATAAATTACTATACGAAACGTTATGAACATTTTCGGGCTGTTTATCCGCAATACCGCTTTATGCGCCGGCTGTATAATATAAATCCTCCTGCCATGAGGTATGCCGCCCGGCAGGAAAAGGTCGGAAAGTGGATAGACCGTATCAGTTCGCTGGATTCGGCCAGTTTGGTAAAGATGTTTTATAATACGCAGAAGATTGCACGTAATGAGGCACGTAAAGCGATGCGGGATGAGAAATTCCGGGACATCGTACGTTTTCCCTTTAATTCCGAAGCACGTCTCGATACGGTGATTTATGCTGCAGGACAAGTACATTTCCTGTACTCCGAAAATATTCAGGCCGATGAAAATTCATCCCGGATGAAAGTTTATCTGACAGGTGAGGTAGTAAGCAGTACCGGTACCCGATATCCTTTACCGCTTTCGGACACGCTGACTTATCTGGTCAGCTCGATGACGAAGTTTGTGGATGAATCTCCCCGGTATGTCCGAAAGATTGTAACACGGGATGCGGAAGCCAATGTGAGTGTCGATTTCACCTTTCCTAAAAATAAGTTTAAACTGGATAGTAAAATAGAAATCAACCGGGAAGGATTGAAGAAGATACATGACCTGACTCTTGATTTGATGACAGATCCGGTCTACAGGATAGACAGCCTGACCTTATTTGCCACTTCTTCTCCGGAAGGAAACTGGAAAATCAACGGTGAAATAGCCCGGAAACGTGCAGAGTCTATCCGTTCTGTGCTGGAACGTGATTTTGCGATACTGTATGATTCTTTGGCTATTAATACCAGCGTTGAGGTCGATGTCTCCGGTAACATGATCCAACGGGAAGCTGCAGATGATATACCAAATCTGCCGAAGCTTGTCAAGATACGGACTATTCCGGAAGATTGGGACAAACTGACCCGCCTGATAATAGCAGACCGGAATTTTATGGGAAACAAGGAAGCCGTCCTGAAACTTATCCGGAAAGAAAGCGAACCGGACCGCCGCGAGTATTTAATCAGAATACGTTATCCAAAAGAATATGCATATATGTATGATAAATTGTACCCGCTCGTGCGTTCGGTAGATTTTCATTTCAGCCTTTCGCGGAAAGGTATGCGACAAGATACGTTGTACACTACGGAGCCGGATACTGCTTATGCCCGAGGGGTGGAGTATCTGAAAAAGCGTAAATATGAACAGGCACTTGAAGTATTGCGTCCGTATGCAGACCGGAATACGGCGTTGGCATATATGTCATTGGGATATGATAAAGCTGCTCTCCGTATATTTGAGACGTTACCTCAACTTGCTGAAATTAAGTATCTGCAAGCCATTTTGCAGGTGCGTTTGGGAGATGAAAAGAAAGCCGTATTATTATTGCTCGGTGCAGCAGAAATGGATGAAAAAATGAAGTTCAGGGCTAATCTCGACCCGGAATTGTCTGTATTGGTAAAAAAATACGGATTGTTTCAGGAAGATGATTTTTGAGAGGGAATGAAGAACCATTTAATGTAGTTAACCAAACTGAAAGAGCCGGTTTCCCAAAAAAGGGAGCCGGCTCTTTTCTTAGTTTAATTGTTTACTTAATAGGTTGCATCCTTTAATAGGTTGTACCCTGGAATACGTTGGATTGTGAATAAGGAAGTAATGTTCCGGTCATAGTCAGGTCGTTGCCTGAGAAGTTCGGATCGACAGTTACCGTTGCATTGTTTGTTGCGCTAAACAATACCAGATTGACTGTTGCGGAAATAAAGATACCCTGTACGTTCATGGAAAGGTAAACATTGCCGTTATTCTCTTGTTTGATCTGGATATTTGAAGCACTGCCCTGTACGGTGATACCTCCTAATCCGTTAGGACCGGGATAAGGGGAGTTGGAAGCAATTTGAACCATCGCCTGTCCGTCGTTCAGTGAAACGAAGTTTGTGTTGGAATTGACATAATACACACGTCCGTTCAACGGTTGTACGGAGTTGGCCTCCAAAACGAATGATTTGTTTGTGATTGCCTGCATGGCATTGTTGAAAGCCTCTTCACCCATCACTGAGTCCTTTTCAAGCCGTGCTTCTCTTTTTTCTTTTCTTTCCAGTTTCTTTTCTGCTTTTTCTGCACTCTTGCTACTTTGAGCTTGAACCTGTGTCATACCACCTAATACGAAGGCACACACCACCATTAAAGATAAAATTCTTTTCATACGATTTAGTTGATTTAGTTTAAAACGTTTTTTTAAAATGTATAGAAAAAACAACCTAATAAGGAAATTGTTCCTGCCCATATGGGAAATACAGATATAATAACATTCTGTTTGAGTATTTACGTTAATCCGTCAAAGAGTTATTCAAAGTTGTCTGTTCAGGACTGTTTTAATGGAATAATCCTGTATTTTTGTAGTAGATATAAGATAAAAAGTATGAAAATAGACGTATGTTTTTCGCCGGCTTTGTATCCGGTATATCATAATCCGGAGGCTGTCGTCGTCGTGGTAGATGTGTTTCGGGCAACTACAACAATGGCCGCTGCTTTCGGTAGCGGTGTACGCAGTATCCGCCCGGTAGCGACCGTAGAGGAAGCGCAGGCTTATAAGGAAAAGGGTTGGCTGGTTGGTGCGGAACGCAATGTGAAACGTTGTGATTTTGCGGACTTCGGCAATTCTCCCCTGGATTATACGCCTGAAAAAGTGAACGGGAAAGATGTGGTGTTTACAACAACCAACGGAACCCGTGCCATTACGATTTCACGCGATGCCTACCGGGTAATAACAGGGGCTTTTATCAACTTGCAGGCAGTAGCCGGTTATTGCCTGGCGCATAAACGTGACGTGGTTGTATTATGTTCAGGCTGGCAGGATAAAGTGAATATCGAGGATACGCTTTTCGGCGGGGCGCTGGTCGAAACTTTATTGCAGACCGGTTTGTATGAAACAGGTAGCGATGCAGCTGTGATGGCCCGCGATATGTGGAACACAAACAAGCAGGATTTGATGGTTTATCTGGAACCGACCGACCATATGGCACGCCTGAAAGCAAACCATCTGGAAGATGCCGTTCCTTATTGCCTGACATTAAGCAGTACGGATAAAGTCCCCGAACTGTCTATCGAGAATGAAATATTGATACTAAAATAATATGCTACGAATGGAAAAACAACCGGACAAAGTACGCTTCGGCGTTATAGGAACAAATTTTATTACAGACTGGGTACTTGCCGGAGCACGGCAGGATAAACGTTTTGAGCTGGTAGCCGTATGTTCACGGAAACAGGAGACGGCGGATGCATTTGCAGCCAAACATCAGATACCCTATACCTTCACTTCCCTGGAAGAAATGGCAAAAAGCTCTTTGATTGATGCTGTTTATATCGCTACTCCTAATTTCCTGCATGCAGAACAAAGTATCCTTTGTATGAAGCACGGCAAGCATGTATTATGTGAGAAGCCTTTTGCTTCCAATGCAAAAGGAGTCCGGGAAATGATTGCCGCGTCTAAAAAATATAATGTCACCTTGATGGAGGCAATGAAGCCTACTTTAACCCCGAACTTCCTGTCTGTCCGTGAAAATATAGCACAGGTAGGTATGATCCGGCGGTATTTTTCATGTTATTGCCAATATTCTTCCCGTTATGATAAATTTAAGGAAGGTATTGTTTTAAATGCCTTTAAACCGGAGCTGTCTAACGGAGCGATGATGGATATAGGTATATATACGGTCTATCCGATGGTGGTATTGTTCGGCCGCCCGAAAAAGATACAGGCATCCGGTGTGGTGCTCTCTTCCGGTGCGGATGGGCAGGGTGCTGTTAATTTTGAGTATGACGGGATGAATGCTACAGTGCTTTATTCTAAAATAGCCAATTCCTCATTACCGACGGAAATACAGGGGGAGGATGGAAATATCTTACTGGACCGCATTAATATTATCGGCAAAGTGACTTTTACGCCTCGTCCGGTGGCCGCTTCAGGCAAAGGACCGTCAACGGAACCACAAGACATCAGTGCCGTTACGGATAAAGATGAATACTTTTACGAAGTGGCAGAGTTTATCGACCTGGTATTAGCCGATAAACGCGAGTCTGCTATCAATAGCCATGAAAATTCCCTGATAACATTGGAAATTATCGATGAGGTCCGCCGCCAGTTGGGCATTGTTTACCCGGCAGATAATAGATAAATAACAGGTGTTTTCCAGATATTATGACTCTCGGAAAAGTATTAAACATGGATGTTCATCATGTATATTTATATTTTTTTATATATGTTTGCATGTGATGTGTTAGAGCAAGGGAGTGAATAGATGGATAAAATAACAGATGACTTATTTATTCTGAATTTAATAAAAGCAGGGGATCATTTGGCTTTCAAGCATTTGTTTGAGTTATATTTCCCCTGTTTGTGCCGTTTTATTCGCTTATATGTCAGGGAACCTGGAGTTGCAGAAGATATTGTATTGGATATATTTGCGGGAATATGGGAAAAACGGGAAACCCTGCAAGTAGAAATCACTTTGAAAGCCTATCTATTTCAGTCGGTACGTAATAGGGCATTGAACTATTTAAGAGATAATGACCGTTTTGTTACGTTAAATGATTTTTCTTCATTGGAACGGTTTGAGAATGATGATACTTTTGAGATAAAAGAGCTACAGCGTTTGATACAGGAAGCAATTTTGTCTTTATCCCCTAAATGCCGGGAAGTATTTAATAAAAGCCGGACGGAAAACTTATCGAATAAAGAAATCGCCTATCAACTAAATATAACGGTAAAAGCCGTAGAGGCGCAGATAACCAAAGCTTTAAAGCAAATACGAGCTTACTTAGGAGATGCTTATTCTTATTTGTGGTAAATCTTTTTTTATAATCTTCAAAAAAACATAAAAAATGGAGTAGGGTTCTATTCCTTTGATGTGTCTTACTGTAAAAAGAAGATTTATTTTATGCACAAGAATATACCATGGCAATTAATTATCTCCCATTTGAAAGGGGAAACAAGTGAAGAGGAAAAGCAGTTTTTTCAAAAATGGCTTCTTTTAAATGAAAATGCTGCTTTGTTTTATGAACTGGAGACTTTATGGAATGATATTCGCGAAGAGGCTTTGTCTTATGAGCCGGATACTTCCTATTATTGGCAACTGTTGGAAAATAAAATGAATAGTAAGGGAACTTGCAGGAATGTGGTATCCTTACGGAAATACCGTATGGTGGTGGCGGTTGCTTCTGTTTTGTTGATAATCTCACTTACTTTTTCAGCCTTATATGGAACCGGACATTTTAATGGTTATCCGAATACCCGCTTGGTTTATTCGGCATTAACCGGAAAATCGAAATTATTGCTACCGGATAGCAGTACGGTTTGGTTGAATACAGGTTCAACATTAGAGTATACGTCAAATTTTTCGGATAATCGTGAGGTTTCGTTGAATGGGGAAGCCTTATTCGATATAAAGAAAGACGAACAGCATCCTTTTATTGTTAATGCCTCGGAAATGAAGGTGAAAGTACATGGTACGCGTTTTGATGTAAATTCTTATCCTGGAGAGGATAATATTTCAGTAACACTCTTCCGGGGGTCGGTATCTGTTGCTGCGGGAGGACAGGAAACTTATTTGCATCCGGGAGAAATCGTTCAGTTGAATAAGAAAGATAAAACCTTGAATGTGGGACCGGCTGATGTTTCTTTCGAATCTTTCTGGGCAAACGAAAGTATCCGTTTTGAGGCAAAGTCTCTCCGTTATATCGTCCGCTATCTGGAAAAATGGTATAATGTCAAAATAGATGTGGATGCAGCTGTTCCAGATACCTTGGCATATACATTTACCGTTAAAAACGAATCATTGGAAGTCATTCTCCGTATCATGTCGCGTATCAATCCGATTTCATACGCGTTTGATGAGAATGACCATGTGAAAATAACATATGTGAAACCCCTAAAAAAGTAATGCCTATGAAATAATACGGACTATATAATAATAACAGAAGGCCTAAGTAAACACTTAAGCCTTCCTAGGGAGCAAGCTCTCTAATTTAAATAGAATCATTCACAGTCTGCTGTTCAAATTTGGCCGTTTGTGCAGACTATGAAGTTAACTTTAAATTCATACAAATATATGAAGAATAGAAAACAATTTACTAAAAGAAGGGATTGTTTATTGGTTATATTTTTTCTTATATGCTTTTCTTTCCGTTTGTTAGCTTCTGAGGCAACAGATAAAAAAATAACAATCTCATTTTCAAACATACCATTGAAAGAGGCTATCCGGAAGATAGAGCAAGTAAGTGGTTACACATTCTTTTACGACAGTAATAAAACAGACCTGGCACAAAAGGTTAGTTTGAAAGTTTCCGACCAGCTTATTGATGTGGCTTTACAGTCCATGTTGAAACCGACCAACCTCGAATTTGAAATTACGAATAAGCAAATTGCTTTATTTATTAGACCTGGGATAGTAGCGCAGGCTAAGAAATCGTTACATAAGGTAACAGGTATGATTGTGGATGCCTTAGGAGAACCTGTTATCGGGGCAAATGTTTTGGTAAAGGGCTCATCTAATGGTACGATTACTGACTTGGAGGGTCGTTTTTCTATCGAAGCATCGGATAATGATATACTGCAAGTATCTTATATCGGTTATTTGGCACAGAATGTCCCGATTCAAGGTAAAAAAAATCTGACTGTAACGATACGTGAGGATACCCAAAAGTTGGAAGAGATAGTTGTGGTTGGATATGGAACACAGAAAAAGGTAAATCTTACCGGTGCGGTAGAACAGGTGACCAGTGAGGTGTTTGACAATCGTTCCATTTCGAATGTTACCCAGGCTTTACAAGGAACAATACCCAATCTGAATATTACGATGACGGATGGAAAGCCTACCCGTACAGCCGAATATAATATTCGTGGAACCACATCTATCGGACAGAAAGGTAGTGCGTTGGTTTTGATAGATGGTGTGGAAGGCGATCCCAGTATGTTAAATCCGAATGATATAGCAAGTGTATCTGTCTTAAAGGATGCTGCCTCTGCTGCAATTTATGGTGCGAGAGGTGCTTTCGGTGTTGTGCTAATTTCTACAAAGAATCCGTCAAAAGACAAGACTTCGGTGACTTATTCCGGTAATTTCACCGTGAAATCGCCTACAAAAGTTCCGGATGTAGTAACAGATGGCTATACATATGCCAAATATTTCAATGAGGCGTGGAGTGCTTATTATGATTATTCGCAAACTCCACAGAATATAAATAAGACACTGAAATTCTCACAGGAATATCTGGAAGAGCTGAGACGCCGCTCAGGAACGCCCGGATTGCCGGAAGTCGAAATCGGACCGAACGGAGATTATGTATATTATGGTAATACGGATTGGTATAAAGAATTGTATAAAAAATCCACATTTGCCACGGACCATAATATTTCCGTTTCCGGAAGTAGCGGAAAGAGCAGTTTCTATGTAACCGGTCGTTATTATGGGCAGGACGGGTTGTTCCGTTATAATACGGATGACTATAAGTTATTCAATCTGCGTGCAAAAGGCTCGATACAGGTATTTGACTGGTTGAAAGTAGATGATAATCTGGAATATTCCAGTATGAATTACCATAATCCGTTGAATGTAGGTGAAGGCGGAGGTATCTGGCGCAATATAGCGGATGAAGGACATATCTTGTCTCCGATGTTTAATCCGGACGGTACATTAACTCATTCGGCTGCTTACACAGTAGGTGACATGTGGTATGGAAAGAACGGTATAGATACGGACCAGCGAATTTTGAAGAACACTGTAAGTGCTACTGCAAGTTTCTTTAAAAACAAATTGCGGATAAAAGGAGATTTTACTTTCCAGAATACTGATAACGACCAGACCCGAATCCGGGTACCGGTTCCTTTTAGCCGTCGTCCGGGCGTAGTGGAATATGTAGGCTCTTCTAAAAATGATATCCAGAATACAAATAAGACAACTATCTATCTGGCAAGTAATATCTATGGGGAATTTGAAGATACCTTTAAAGATAAACATTATTTCAAAGCAATGCTGGGATATAATTATGAACAGTCCCAAATGAAGAATGTCAATGTGTTGAGGAACGGTTTGATTTTTGACGATGCTAAGGATATGAATATGGCTCTTGGACAGACTATCAATACAGGAGGAGGATATTCGAAATGGCGTTTGTCCGGAGGTTTTTTCCGTTTGAACTATGTGTTTGATAATCGTTATTTATTGGAAGTGAACGGACGTCTGGATGGTTCTTCCAAATTCCCGTCAGATTCCCAATATGCATTTTTCCCATCTGTCTCTGCAGGTTGGAGAGTTTCACAAGAGCCTTTCTGGAAAGTTCCGGAAGAAGTATTTTCCGATTTGAAGATACGTGCATCTTACGGTTCTTTGGGGAATGGTAATATTGACCCGTATTCATTCCAGGAACTGTTTAAGATTCAACAGTCTGAACGGATATTAAATGGAATACGCCCGCAATATACCAGTCAGCCGGCCGTAATCCCTTTAGGCCTGACCTGGGAGAAATCAACTACATTGAATTTGGGATTGGATTTATCGTTTTTGTCAAATCGTCTGCATTTCTCGGGTGATATATATCAGAGAAAGACTACTGATATGTTTACGGTAGGGATGTCTCTTCCTGCTGTTTTCGGAACGGATGTCCCAAAAGGAAACTATGCCGACCTTACCACAAAAGGGTTTGAATTAAGTGTGTCTTGGCGAGACCAGTTCCCATTGGCTGGCAAACCGTTTAATTATGAGCTACGTTTCACTCTTGCTGATTATCAGTCGACAATAGATAAATATAATAATCCGGAAAAGAAATTAGGTGACGGTTATTATTATGAAGGAATGAAAGTCGGAGAAATCTGGGGGTATGAGACGGAAGGATTTTTCACCTCTCAGGAAGATATAGATACTCATGCGAAGCAGCCTTATTTTTATGCGGGTGCTACGGCCGGACAATGGTTACCGGGTGATATCAAGTTTAAAGATTTGAATGGAGACCGTGTGATCGATTATGGGAATAATACGGTAGACAATCCCGGGGACCAGAAAATTATTGGTAATAGTGAACCCCGTTTCATCTATAGTTTTAATTTAAGTGCAGACTGGAGAAATTTCTTTGTTTCTGCTTTTTTCCAGGGCGTAGGTAAGCAGGACTGGTGGCCGGGCTCGGAGGCTTCTTATTTTTGGGGAATGTACAATCGGCCTTATAACGATATGCCTAAATCTCATTTAGGGAATATCTGGAGTGAAGAAAATCCGGATACTTATTTCCCGCGCTTACGAGGTTATGCCTCAGAAGAGCCTTATGCGGAATTGAACCTGAAACAAACACGCTATTTACAGAATATAGCTTATATCAGGATGAAGAATCTCCAGATTGGCTATACGTTGCCGCGTAGCATCGTCTCAAAAATCAGAATGCAGAATGCTAAGGTGTATATTTCCGGGGAAAATCTTTGGAGCTGGTCTCCTTTCTACAAACATTCGAAGGATTTGGATGTCGAGGCTGTGAGAGGATCTGATAAGGATTTGACGGAAGGTAATTCCGGAAATGGATACAATTATCCCATATTGAAAAGTATTAGCTTCGGTTTATCAGTTACATTCTAATTAAAGAGATACATTATGAAAAAGATAATATATACAATAGGTGTCGTAGCTCTGTTCTCTTGTAACTTGGATGAAATTCCTGTATCAGAGGTAGCTAAGGATCCTGTATTCAGTACTGAGAATGGTTTGGAATTATATTCCAATTCCTTTTATGATATATTGCCCAGCCCTTCCAGTGCACATCAGGCGGATAATATGTGTGATTATGCGGCACGGGCATTGGTTCCTTCTTTTATTATGAAAGATGCGTATGGTCCGCAACAAAGTGACGGATGGGAGTGGGAGAAACTCCGGAACGTGAATTATTTTATTCAGAATTGTACGGATAAGAAGGTATCGGAAAGTGTCCGGATGAATTATCTGGGGTTAGCACGTTTTTTCCGTGCCTGGTTTTATTTTGATAAAGTAAAACGGTTTGGGGATGTCCCTTGGATTAATAAAGCAATGGAAGTCGATGATCCCGATTTATATGCAGGGAGAGACGCACGGACTTTGGTTATGGATTCTGTATTGGCGGATTTGAATTTTGCCTGTGAATATATCACGACAACGAATGACCCGAATAGTTCCTTGATTACAAAATATGTGGCACAAGCCTTTAAATCGAGAGTATGTTTGTTTGAAGGTACTTTCCGTAAATATCATACGGAATACGGACTGACTGAGACAGCAAGCACTTGGTTGACGGAAGCAAAGGATGCAGCAGAGAATGTGATGAATCATTCCGGGTTTAAGTTGTATACTTCAACCGGGACGGAAAAGTCTTATCGGGATTTGTTTATCAGCAAAAAGCCCGTGGCATCGGAAGTGATGTTGGCTGCCGTATGCGATCAATCGCTTAGTGTCCTGAATGATGCGAACTGGTATTGGACAAGTGCGACTTATGGACCTCGCTTGAACCTGATCCGGACATTTGTGAATACATATCTGAATATAGATGGAACTCCTTTCACCGATAAACAGGGGTATGAGACAATGGTTTTTATGGATGAGGTGAAGAACCGTGATAAACGTTTGCAACAGACGATACGTATGGGAGGCTATAAACGTATTGATGGCGGAGTTGAAACTCCTGCTCCTCCTGTTTTTTCTTATACCTATACCGGATATCAGCCTATCAAATATTGCCTGGATGATGTCTTTTATGATAGTGGAGCGAATAATGACAATTGTATCCCTGTAATTCGTTATGCGGAAGTACTGTTGAACTATGCGGAAGCAAAAGCCGAATTGGGTTCTTTAACTGATGAGGATTGGAAAAATACAATTGGAGCTTTACGCGAGAGAGCCGGTATAACAGGAGGCTTGGATACAAAACCGGCAAAAGCGGATACCTATTTGCAAACGCACTATTTTCCGGAAATAACAGATCCGTCCTTGCTTGAAATCCGTCGTGAAAGAGGCATAGAGTTGGTGTTTGAGGGGTTGCGTTTCAGTGATTTGTTACGTTGGAAGAAAGGCGATTTGATGACCATGCCGTGGAATGGCTTTTATGTTCCGGAACTGGATAAGCCAATGGATTTGAATGAAGATGGCATTCCGGATGTTTGTTTTACGATGAACGAAAATGTGGAGAATCCTGTCTCCGGAGTAACGTATGTTGTTGTTTCGGAAACAAAAGCAGGTAAAGTGAACCCTCAGCGTTTATCTGGAAATACAAAAGGTGAATTGACTTGGCTGAACAATATTCCCCGTGTATGGGATGACAAACATTATTTATATCCGATTCCGGAAATGGATATAATCATGAATCCTAAATTGGAACAAAATCCGGGTTGGTAATGAATCTATACAACTGAAATAAACGAAGGTATGAAAAGAATATTTTTAGCGATTACACTGCTTTTTGCAGCATTCATATTCGCATATGCGGAAAACAATGAAGTTTTGAAAATCGGAACTTTTAATTTACGAATGGATACTCCCTCGGATGGAGATGATTCCTGGTCGCATCGAAAAGAAATGGTTAAAGACTTATTGCGTTTCGTGGATTACGACTTGTTTGGTACACAGGAAGGCTTTAGTCACCAATTGAATGATATCCTGCAATTGGGTATCTATAAATATATTGGTGCAGGAAGGGATGATGGAAAGGATGCCGGTGAACATTCCGCCATATTTTACCGGGCAGATCGTTTTAACGTATTGGAGCAAGGTAATTTCTGGTTGTCGGAAACACCGGATAAACCGGGTTTGGGCTGGGATGCAACTTGTTGCAACCGCATTTGTTCGTGGGGTAAATTTGAAGATGTGAAAAGTGGAAGGCAATTCTATTTTTTCAATGTCCATTTCGACCATGAAGGAGTTGTTGCCCGCCGGGAATCTTCCCATTTAATGATGAAGCGTATCAAAAGTATAGCTGGGGATATGCCTGTTTTCCTGACAGGGGATTTTAATGCATTCCCAACGGACGAGCCTATACAAATACTCGATAAAAGCGGTTTCCTGAAAGATGCTTATAAGATTACAAAAGAGCCTCCTTTCGGCCCGGTATGTACCTATCATGGATATGACAGTACGGTAAAAACAGACGAACGGATTGATTATGTCTGGGTAACCGGCAATATCGCAATAGATAAGTACGGGGTGTTGACCAATACATTGTATGGTCGTACTCCTTCCGACCATTTTCCGGTACTGGTAGTTGCCGAGTTCTAAAAGAGGATTACAATTCTTGATTTATAAGGACCCTATTTCAGACAGCAGAGGAGTGATATTTGATCTCCCTGTTGCCTGATTTCTTGGATGGGTTTAGGATAAAACACAGAGCCATTTATACCTGATAACGGGTCATAAATGGCTCTATGTTTATTTGAAGAAGTTGGTGGAACGATTACTGTTCCATCAAATAGGCTTTGAAACCGGCAAAGTCTTTCTTAAGCTCGATGCTTTGTTTCTCTCCTTTCATAAATGCCTGTAATTTGGCCGGTATCTCGATGTCTGTATCCAGAATCTTATCGACCGTGCCTTTAAACTTGGCGGGATGGGCTGTTTCCAGAAATACCCCGGTTTCGCTGGCACTGAGTTTATTGTCTGTTAAAGCCTGGTAACCGCATGCTCCGTGAGGGTCCAGGATATATCCCGTATTGCAGTAAACCTGTTTCATTGTGGCGGCAATCTCTTCATCCGTGTACCGGTATCCTTTTATCAGGGAAGTGATTGCAGTGTGAGGGTCTTCCTGTTTACCGAATAAATCCATGATACGTGCGAAGTTGCTCGGATCGCCTACGTCCATAGCATTGGCAATGGTCGGAACGGAAGGACGCGGGTTGTAAACGCCGGAACGGAGGTATTCGAGGAAGACATCGTTCCGGTTGTTGGCTGCGATAAACCGTTTGACAGGCAATCCCATCCGGTGGGCAAATAATCCGGCAGTAATGTTTCCGAAGTTCCCGCTGGGGACGGATACAACCAACTCGTCGGCTTTTCCAGCTTTGTCCAGTTGGGCATATGCATTGAAATAGTAGAAGGACTGCGGAAGGAAACGTGCCACATTGATGGAATTGGCGGATGTCAGTTTCATATGATTGTTCAACCCGGCATCCATAAATGCGGATTTAACCAGTGCCTGGCAGTCGTCGAACGTCCCGTCAATCTCGAGTGCCGTGATGTTTTGTCCCAATGTAGTGAACTGGCATTCCTGTATGGGGCTGACTTTGCCTTTGGGGTACAGCACATAGACATGGATGCCCGGGACACCCAGGAACCCGTTGGCTACCGCACTGCCTGTATCGCCGGAAGTGGCCACCAATACATTGACTTGTTTCAACCCTTCTTTTTTGATGAAATATCCTAACAGGCGTGCCATGAAGCGTGCCCCCACATCCTTGAAAGCAAGGGTAGGACCGTGGAAGAGTTCCAGACTGTAGATATTGTCGGCTACATGAACGACAGGCGTGTCGAACGACAAGGTGTCTTTGACAAGGGTATCCAATGTATCCGGCTCTATATCGCTGCCGAAAAATGCCCGGGCAACGGTACAGGCTATTTCGTGGAATGATTTATTTTTTAAGCCGGCTATGGCTTCTTTATCCAGTTTGTTAATGTGCTCGGGCATGTATAAGCCCTTGTCACCGGCAAGTCCCTTTACAACGGCTTCTTCCAGTGAAGCGGCAGGGGCTTGTTTGTTGGTACTGTAATACTTCATGATAGTAATTCTTTTATAAATTGGTCTTTTTCTAAAATGCCGTACTTCCCGTTTTCTACGGAGAACTCGTCGAAGCGGGTTACGCTGTCCGGTTCCTGTCCCGGTTTATAAATCAGGAAAGGCACAGGGATGTTGGTATGTGTACGGATGGAGCAGGGGGTAGGATGGTCCGGCAATACGGCAATGGCAACCGGTTCGTCCCATTTCTGCAAAGCCTCGTATATAATGCCGACGGCACGTTTGTCCAGGTTCTCGATTGTTTTTATTTTGAGTCCGACGTCACCTTCGTGTCCGGCTTCATCGCTTGCTTCGATATGGAGGTAAACGAAATCGTCTGTTTTCAAGGCTTCGAGGGCTGCTTGCGCTTTGCCTTCGTAGTTGGTGTCATAAAGTCCGGTAGCTCCTTCTACGGTGATGACTTTCAGGCCGGCATAGACGCCGATACCCCGGATTAAGTCGACAGCAGATATAACCGAGCCGCCATTGAATCCGTACATCTCCTGCATTGTCTGCATGGCCGGGCGGTATCCCGGCGACCAGGGCCATATGCTGTTGGCCGGGTCTTTTCCCAAAGCGATGCGTTTTTGGTTGACCGGATGGTTTGCCAGTATTTCCTGGGATTTCAGGATAAGCCCGTTTAATAAATCGGCTGTCTCCTGTGCTTCCGCTACTTCGGCTTTCACCATAAGCGGACGGAAGGGATGCAAGGGTACATCGTGGGGCGGCGTACAGTCCAAACGTTTATCGCCGCCTTTTATGACTAAAAGATGACGGTAGGAGACGCCTGTATAAAAGTGTACACGGTCGGAACCGAGTTTCTCGTTCAGGAATTGGATGAGTTGGTCTGCCTCCCGGGTAGTAATATGCCCGGAGGAGTGGTTTTTCAGGATGTCTCCTTCCACGCAAACCAGGTTACAGCGCATCGCCATTTCACCCGGTTTGAGTTCGTAACCGATACTGGCTGCTTCCAGAACGCCGCGCCCTTCATATACGGTAGGCAGGTCGTATCCTAAAACTGCCATATTGGCTACTTCACTTCCCGGATGAAAACCATCGGCTACCGTCTTTAATCGTCCGGTAACTCCCAGCTTCGCCAGTTTGTCCATGTAGGGAGTCTCTGCATATTGCAGCGGGGTCTTGCCTCCTAAAGCCTCTATAGGCTCGTCGGCCATTCCGTCTCCCAGAATGATAAGAGTCTTCATGTTAGTTGACTAATTAGTTGACAGTTGACAAGTGACAGTTGACAGTTAGGCTTCGCGCTTGGTGTATAAATTGACTGAAAGCCGAAAATAACTGTAAGCTGTCACTTGTTCTCTGTTTGTCAGCTGTGGATTGAATTGTTTTTACTTGTTTTTACAATGCTTATTGTTAATCTTATTAATTCCCTGCAATCGTCAACAATAGAGACGTATTCGGCATTAGTAAGAAACTGAGTGTCTTTTAGGAGCGTAATCCAGTATTCGCTTTCATTTGCCTCCTTTAAAGCTATGTTTACTTTACTGATGAAATCGGCACGGGATTGTGCTTGCTCGCTTTCCTGTAATAAAGCTCCGATAGCTGTACCACTGCGTAAGAGTTGCTTTGATAAAACAAATTCCTTACGCTTACATAAAACCTTATAAAGGTTCACAATGCGTATTGCAAACTTATACGCTTTCTCTCTCGTAACGTTTTTTTTCATAAAGCTTGGTTTTATATTAGTTGACAGTTGACAAATTAGTTGACAGTTGACAAGTGACAGTTGACAGTTAAGCTTCGCGCTCTGTGTACAAATCGGCTGAAAGCCGAAAAATAACTGTCAACTGTCACCTGTCAACTGTCACCTGATCAGATGTTTGCGATTGATATTATATCTGCGAATACGCCGGCTGCCGTAACATCAGCTCCTGCGCCGTATCCTTTTATAATCATGGGGTATTCGTGGTATCTTTCGGTGGAGATCATGATGATGTTGTTGCTGCCTTCCAACTCGTAAAAGGGGTGGTGGCTGTCCACTTCCTGGATATCGATGGTGCAGGTTCCGTTATCCATGGTGGCAACGAAACGGAGACGCTTGTTTTCGGCTTCCAGTTGTTTTCTTTTTGCTTCAAATTCTTCGTCCAGGTTCCGGATGTTTTTCCAGAAATCTTCGAGGGAACCTTCAAAATAGGCACTGGGGATGAATAAGTTGCATTTTACATCTTTCTGCTCTACCTTGTATCCGGCTTCGCGTGCCAGGATAACCAGTTTGCGGATAACATCCTTGCCGCTCAGGTCGATACGGGGGTCGGGTTCCGAGTAACCTTCTTCCTTTGCCATTTGTATGGCACGGCTTAAGGGGATATCGGCGCTAACTGTATTAAAGATAAAATTCAATGTTCCGGATAAAACAGCTTCAAGCTTGGAGATATGGTCGCCACTGTTCCGCAGGTCGTTCATTGTGTTAATAATAGGAAGACCGGCTCCGACGTTTGTTTCGAACAGGAACTTGATACCGCGGTGGCGGGCTGTCTCCTTCAGATTCATATAATTATCGTAGGGTGAAGAGGCAGCCAGTTTGTTGGCAGCTACTACGGAGACGTTGTTGCTTAATAACTCTTCGTACAGGTGTGCAACTTCTGCATTTGCCGTACAGTCCACGAATACGGAGTTGAATATATTCATTTTCAGAATTTCGTCCCGCAGGTGTTCCGGTGTACTTTCCTGACCGTTTTTCTTTAACTCGTCGATGCAGGTTTCCATGTTCAGCCCTTCGCGGCAAATGAGCGCATGTTTGCTGTTGGCGATACCTACTACATTCAGTTTCAATCCGTTCTGCATCAATTTCGGTTGTTGGATACGGATTTGTTCCAGTAAATTACCGCCTACCGTTCCAACTCCGGCGATAAAAAGGTTCAGAACCTTGTATTCGGACAGAAAAAAGGAATCGTGGATGGAGTTCAATGCTTTACGCAGATATTTCAGCTTGATAACAAATGAAATATTGGTTTCTGAAGCACCTTGTGCACAGGCTATCACACTGATACCGGCACGTCCCAGCGTACCGAACAATTTGCCGGCAATACCCGGAGTACGTTTCATGTTCTCGCCGACGATAGCTACGGTTGCCAAATCTTTCTCGGCTACCATATCGCTGATTTCCCCTTGTGCGCGTTCAAGGGCGAATTCCTCGTTAAGCACTTCGACGGCAAGTTCTGCATCCGCGTTACGGACAGCGAATGTCGTATTGTTCTCGGAGCTTGCCTGTGATACCATAAATACGCTGATACCGTTTTTGGCTAAAGTTTTAAAGATACGGTAGTTGACGCCGATAACGCCAACCATACCCAATCCCTGCACTGTAATCAGGCAAGTATCGTTGATGGAGGAGATACCTTTGATAATTGCTTTTCCTTCTTCTTTTACCTTTTCCTTGGAGATATAAGTCCCTGGGGCTTCCGGATTGAAGGTATTCAGGATGCGGATAGGAATATTTTTATGATATACCGGATAAATCGTAGGTGGGTAGATCACTTTTGCTCCGAAGTTACATAACTCCATTGCTTCCGTGAAAGTCAACCGGTCGATTACGTATGCCGAGCTGATTACACGTGGGTCTGCCGTCATAAAACCATCCACATCTGTCCATATTTCCAGAACAGAAGCGTCCAGAGCGGTAGCCAGGATAGATGCTGTGTAATCGGAACCACCTCTTCCCAAGTTCGTAACTTCACCGTTTTCGGCACTGGAAGAAATAAAGCCGGGAACCAGTGATACTTTAGGCAACGGGTTGAAAGTTTCCTGTATCAGTTCGTTGGTCAGCTCGAAATCGACAATATGTTTGTTAAACTGGCGGACAGTTTTGATAAATTTACGGGAGTCGAACAACTTTGCATCTTTGATTACATTGGAAACGATTAAAGAAGAAATGCGTTCGCCGTAGCTGACAATCGTATCGGATGTTTTTGCAGAAAGGTCATTAATCAGGTATACTCCTTTAAATATATTGCCCAGTTCATCCAGTAAGTTCATTACTTGTTTCTGGACTTCAATCCGTCGTTTTTCATCCGGTATAACCCCTTGTATAACGTCGAGGTGGCGGGTGATGATTTCGGAGTATTCCCTTTCGTAGCCGACATCTCCTTTGGCTGCCATGGAGGAGGTTGCAAGTAATTTATCTGTAATGCCGCCAAGTGCAGATACGATAACGATTACAGGCTCTTCAATAGCCTCTACTATTTTTTTAACACTAAGGATACTGTTAACGGAACCTACGGATGTTCCACCGAATTTCAATACTTTCATCAGTACGTATTTATTTAGGATGACAACAGGCCAAATAGCAATGGAGCATTGTAAAGGATAAAAATACAAGCCACGCCTGATTGACGGTTGTCCGTATTTTACTATTATATAAATCTGATTGTGAATAAGGAAATGAATGCAATACGATGATTGCCACAAAGCGGGACCTGGTCGCCACAATTGTTTATTTGCAAATATTAACCCCCCAAGGGGTCATCAATGCCCATGTGTAATATGTAACACAAATAATAGTCATTTGCAGAATTTTCTTCTGTTTGTTTTTACGGCAGCAATATTACACAATATTTTTCAGATGCAAGCATTTTTTTGATTGAAAGTTGAAAAATGATAGCAAAAAGTGTAATCTTGCAGCAAGAGGGCATATGTATAATGAAAAGATAAATAAAATCTTACCAGATTTGGATTCCTGTGCTTACTTGTAATTTGTAATAATTTACCAGGTAATTGATACGTGCCTGTAGCAGTTGCAGCTTACTGCTTGAATAGTTTGTCGAACTGGTTAGTAGTTCGAGGTTTGTGATGCTTCCTGCTTTGTAATTTACTTTAGCTTGTGCGTATGCTTTTTCAGCCAGGGTGACTTGTTCGGTAAGTTGTTTTATCTGGTCATAGTTGGATTGCAGCGTATAATAGTTCTCGCTAACCTGTTGGTGGACTTGTCTTTCAACCAGGTCTTTCTGGTATAAAGCGGAATTGTAGGCGGAATGGGCGAGGGATGTGTTCTGTTTGCGCCGTCCTCCTTCATATAAAGGAATGGAAAGGGTAACGCCTGCTTCATAATTCAGTTTCATCCGGTCTATATGTATCGGATAACCGTTTTTTGCTCCGGCGGAAGCGGCTAAATCGAGAGATGGGTTATAAGCTCGGCGGGCGGCACTTTCTTCCAGTTTGGTGATGGCTAATTGTTTGTCTGCAATTTGTAACTCCGGACGTGAGACATAAGCAATGGCCAGCAAATCATCCAACGAGGTTAAGTTGCTTTTTATTTCAAAGGATTCCTTTAAAGGTATTGTCTCTGTGACTAAGGTATCGGCCAGGACGGATAATTGTGTTTGTAGTGTATGGAGGTTACTGCCTAATTCCGTCAGTTGGGTATGAATCGATGCCTGACTAACCTGTGTATTTAGTAGGTCGAAAGAAGTTGCCGAACCGGATTTAACCCGGATTTCTGCTTGGCGCAGCATCTCTTCGTAATCTTTTAGTTCCTGATGTTTGATTAGAATTGCCTGCCGGGTAAAGCAGTTCATATAATACAATTGTATGGTATTTAATGCCAAAGACTGGAATAGTTCTGTTTGTTGCAGTCGGGAGAGTGTTTCTTTTTCTTTGGCTGCTTCTATTTTGGGACGGTTCTTGCCAAAGTCATAGATGAGTTGGCGGAGTGAGATACCTGCATCATAATTATTTTTAGGGCTGAATGATAAGTCCATCTCATCAAAATGTACCGTTGCTACCGGCTCGATACGTGTATAAGAGGCGGATGCGTTTAAAATGGGAAGTAGGGCTGCCCGTGCCATTTTTATATTGTAGCCAGCACTTTTTACTGCTTCTTCTGCTTGCTTAACTGTGGGATAAGTAGTCATAACCCGCTGGATAGTGGCATCCAGTGTCAGGGTGTCTTTTACTTGTGCCGGAGTCTGATACGACAGGCATAAGAATAATATTATAATGTATAAAGGCTTTGACATTTTATATGATGTTTTTTATTTGACTTTCTTTATTTGTTTTACCCGGTGAAGCCATATAATAGGTAACAGGCAAAGCAGGGTAACGATGAATGCGATAAAGAAATCATCATTAATCCCTCCGATATAGGCTTCCAGGTCAAGGCGTTTGACAATCATTTGCTCGGCAAGCGTTTGGGCTGTCTGTGCTGTTGCACCTGCTGTTTGCCGGGCAAAAAGGCTTAAGTTTTCGACGGTTTGCTGATATACTTCTCCGGTGTAGTTTAATGCTTCACTGTAACGCTGGGTATGGTAACCGGTACGTTGTGTCAGGATATGGCTGAAAATTGCCACTCCGAAGCTACCTCCCATCTGCCGGATAATGTTGGTAATGCTGGATGCCTGTGCCATCATATCGCTTTTGATGTTGGCAAGTGATAATGTTAATAAAGGGGTAAACAGGATTCCCATCCCTATGCCCCGTAGGTACAGGCTCATCATGATATACCATTTCTCTGTCAGGAAAGACAGGAAAAAGTTTAGATAGAAACTGACGGCCATCAGGATAAGACCGGCTGCAATTAATATTTTAGGATTGATTTTTTGTCCTAAGGCTCCCGCAGTGGGAGAACAGAACCCCTGGATAATACCGACCGGAATAAAGAACATTCCCGCCTGAAATGCGGAATATCCTAAGTTATTCTGTAGGTAAAGCGGTATAAGGAAAGTGCTTCCGAACATACCTATCCCAAAAATAAATATCATTAGGTTAGACAAGGCGAAGTTCCTGTCTTTAAACACTCTGAGATTTATCAATGGATATTTTACTGTCAGTTCAAAATAGATGAAGAGGATGAAAACAACGGCTGAAATCCACATGGAACCTAATACTACCGGACTATTCCAGCCTTGTGTATTGGTGGATGAATTAACTTCAGAGAGCCCATACATAAAGAGGGGCAGAAAGATACCGGAGGTAATAAATCCCGGAATATCAAAAGGCGGTGGTGTTTCCGCCTTATATTCTTTTTGTAAAATGGCCGTAATGAACAGAGCAATAGCTCCTACAGGTACGTTTACATAAAAGATATAATTCCAATTCAGATTATCTACCAGATACCCACCGATAGACGGTCCGAAAGAAACGGAAGCGGCAGAAGCGATTGCCCAAAATCCCAATGCCATACCTCGTTGTTGCGGGGGAAAAACATTACTGACAATAGCCATGCCTACCGGCATGATGGCACCGCACCCGAAACCTTCTATCACCCTCCAGAAAATCAGTTCTTCGATAGAGACAGAATTTCCACACATGAAAGAACCGAAAGTAAACAATAACAGCGACAGGAAATAAATCCGTTTGTAACCGAAGCGGTCGGCAAGCCATGCTGCTGCCGGAAGAATACTTGCAATAGCCAGCATATACCCGGTTAATACCCATTCTGCTGTATTTATACTGGCACCGAGCGTTCCCATAATAGCCGGTAAACCTGTGTTTACAACGGTCGAGTCGAGAACTGCCATAAAGGTACCAATCATGATATTTCCTAATACCAGCCATTTATAGCTTCCTTTCTGTATGTCGGCAGAGGAACTCATTCTTTTTCTTTTATGATTTTGACAGTGGCAGACATACCTGAAACTAATTTAGGCTTTACTTTCTCACCGGATTTTCCGGAGATATGGTCTATCGATACTTTTAAAGGGACACGTTGTGCTACTTTGGTGTAGTTTCCTGAGGCATTGTTGGGTGGAATGAGTGAAAATTCCGAAGCTGTATTCGAACCGATATAAAATATTTTTCCGGAGAAAGTCAAATCAGGATAAGCATCTAATGTAAAGGTTGTGGGTTGTCCCAGGTATATGCTATTGAATTTGGTTTCTTCCAAATATACGGCGACCCATATATCTTTGCCTTCGTTAATTGTGAAGAGGGTTTGTCCGGGTTGGACAATATCGCCGGGTAACGACCAACGTTTGGCTATGACCCCATCTGCCGGTGCTGTAATCTGATAGTAGTCTAAGGTAACACGGACTGACTCAATGGATGCACTTGCTGCATTGATCGCAGCTTCGGTTGAGGCAATTTGGGCTTTGACTACATTAATCTGATTTTTAGCGACATTTACTTTTATTTGATTGCTTTTATAAGCTTCTTCCATATTTTGGAATGTTTCCTGCGAAATAGCATCCCCTTTATATTGAGTCTTTGCGCGTTGATAGTTTAATCCTGCCTGTTCGAATGCTATTTCCGCCAGTTTCAGGTTGTCTGTGGCAGTTCGCAGGTTTTCTTTATTCAATTTGAGGGAGGCGGAGAGTTGTTCGCGTTGTGCAATAGTTTCCTGAAGTTGTGCAACGATATTTGTACTGTCCAGTTCTGCCAGTAGCATACCTGCTTTTACAGTATCACCTTCCCAGACATATAACTTTAACAGGGGAGCCATTACACGGGAGGCAACGCTTATCCGAAAGTTATCCAGGTTGGCATCGTCCGTTGAAATATATTTCCGGTAGTTCCACCACCAGAGGACTGCTGCAATAATAGCGCATGTTAATACGATAATTAGCCATATCAGGCTTTTGTTTGACGTTTTTTTGTTGGATAGGCCAGTTGTTGTATCCATAGATTTAGTTTTGTACAATTTTATAGTCCTAAAACAAACAAATTATACAAAAGTTCTTGATAGGATACAGCTTAACTTAATCTACGTCTGTTCTTTCTTTTTCCAGATCTTCCCGGCTCTTACTTTGTGTTACCAGGTATACTCCCACAAAAACAAGGACTGCGGATACTATTTTTTGTAAAGAAAATGTATCCTGCCCGATCATTACTGCAATCAGGGATGCTATAATGGGTTGTATATAATTATACATGCTGACGGTGGTAGGGCGTATCCGTTTTAATGACATGGGGATGAGTAAATAAGGAAGGAATGTTGCTCCGAAAAGAACATAGAACAAAGCTGAAAGCGCCGTCCAGTTCCATTCTATCTGATGGAAAACGGGAGCGTCGAGGATATGTTGATAAGTGAGCGGGAATAATGTCAGCGAAGTAAAAAGAAACATCCATTTCATCATAGTAATAGATGAATACTTCAAGGTCAGAGGTTTGGATAGCACCAGATAGATGGCGTACATTAATCCGCTGACAATTATCATAAGATCCCCATCCAGACTGCTGCTTGTCTGGACTGTATGTGTGGAAGACAAAACAAGGATGACTCCTCCGCTTGCACCCAGGAATACACCGAATGATTTTTTTCTGGTAATAGGTTCTTTTAATATCAATGCGGCTAATAACATGACAAAAATAGGAACGGAAGTGGCAATAATGGAAGCATCAACCGGTGAAGTCCGGTTCAATCCTACTATAAAAAGTCCTTGGTTGATACCGACTCCACATAAAGCACAGATAAAAAGCATGCCTAAATCTTTCAAGGATACTTTTTCTTTTGCTGTAAATAGAGAAACCATCCAAAACATGACACAAGCAAAAAGCATACGCATAATGGTAAGCCCTTCAGGTGGCACATGTGTGGGTAGTAAGTATTTGGAAATTGGCATATTAACAGCAAACAAGATGTTTGTGATCAAAATTAATATGTGTCCTTTTAATTTTTCCCGATTCATAGTAGCAATTGTATAGATTTAGAAGAAGCAAAGATACGATTTCTGATTTGTTTGCTTCTAAAAGTTATACTTTTTAATCCAAAGTGTCATTTAAGGATTTATTAAGAATCATGGAAAAAGTTCTATATATTGTATCTCTCATGGAAAAAGCTAATATGTGAAAATTATATTAGATTTTTGTTATTTTGGTATTATCTTGGGTGTAAGGTTGGTAAATGCCATTTTGTGAACTCTCGGAATAAGATATATTGAATTTAATGTGTGTTTTGAGTATTAAGCTGTCAATGGAATTGTTTTGATGAAGAATATACCTTGTTATATAATTGTTGTTTATATTTATTTGAAAGAAAATAATTACTAAAAAATAACGAAAGTTTGAGTTAGGCTTTGTATTACATTGATTACATAATTATAAGATTTATGTAGGATGAGTTTTTTTGAATGTTGTTGTGTGTGATTTGAATATCAATTGTTGTGTAAATATAACTGTTGTTTCTGTCTTCTACAGATAGTATTAATGAATGAAAATGTGTTGTTATTTTTATCTAAAATAATAAAATAGTGTATGTTTTATCGTTTGGATGTATGAATTTGTATCCATGAGTTAGTATTAACTATATAGGAGATATTATTGTTTTGGTAATTACTAATATTGTTCTATATTTGCATCGTGAATAAACCATATATAATGTGTTTTTTCTAACCCTTTATAGGAACAAAACCTTAAGTAATTCAAAGCTTTCAGAAGTTATTCCCTTTGGGAGTGACGAATATTTGTATAGGTGTAAAATAATTTAACTAGATGAAAACCAATGATTTGATAACCTGTGTGCTAAAAAGAAAATATTTTAGCCGTTGGTTAGTGTTTTTAATTGATTTGTTCTTTTCCCTTACTTCAACCTTGATTGCGTTAGCTCTTGTAAACTACCTTTCAATAGCAGTAATAACAAATCAAATTTCATGGATAATTTTAATCTCTTCTGTATGTTGTAGCATTATTAGTTTTTTCTCGCTTCAAACATACAAAGGGATTATTCGTCACTCGTCTTTTACAGAGGCAGGGCGTATTGCTATTGCTTCTTTGTTAAAAGTATTTCTCATTGTTCCTCTTGTTTCCGTTATAACGACAGGTTTATCTCTGGAAACTCTTATTTTAGGTGGGTTAACCGATCTCTTCCTTACATTTTTTACGCTTACTCTTCTACGCGTAATTTTAATTACAATCCATTCTTTTATTGTTTATAGTATCACTTCCTATCGGGGAAGATTTTTAATATTTGGAACAGATTCTCCAACATCATTATTGAATGAAATCTCTATGCCGGATCAAAAAATATACCGGATGAAAGGTTTTCTTAATATTGGTACACGCACATCTTTACGAATCGGTAAATACAAGGTTTATTCAATTATGGAACAAGTGGAATTCAACCGCTTGGTAAACCGGAAGAATATAAGAGCTATTTTATTTACCAACTATCAGGATGTAAAGGCAGAAAGTGAGCGGCTAGTCCGTTATTGTGAAAAGAAGAAAGTTCGAATGTTGGTACTTCCCTCTATTGATGAGTTGGAAAAAGGTAAAGCTGTTCTTCGGAATCTTCACGAAGTTCGTATTGAAGATTTGTTAGGACGTGATGAAATTCAAATCAATATGTCTGAAATAGCAATATCTTTGAGAGGCAAGACTGTGATGGTTACGGGTGCTGCCGGTTCAATAGGTAGTGAGTTATGCCGGCAGTTGTGTGCATTCGGCTTAGAACATCTTATTTTATTTGATAGTGCTGAAACCCCGATGCATAATATTCGTTTAGAATTGGAAGAAAAGTATCCGGATGTTCTATTTACCCCTGTTATGGGAGATGTACGTATGCCTTCACGTGTAGAAAGTGCTTTTGAACGTTACTATCCTCAAATAGTGTTCCATGCTGCAGCCTATAAACATGTTCCTTTGATGGAAGAAAATCCTTGTGAAGCAGTCCATACCAATGTTTATGGGACCTGTAACATTGCAGATATGTCTGTGAAATATAATGTGGAAAAATTTATTATGATTTCCACAGACAAGGCCGTTAATCCTACAAATGTGATGGGGGCTTCGAAGCGTCTGGCTGAAATTTATACGCAAAGTTTAAGTATAGCAATCAATAAAGGAATATATCCGGGTAAAACACGTTTTATTACAACTCGCTTTGGAAATGTGCTGGGAAGTAATGGGTCTGTTATTCCCCGTTTCCGGGAGCAAATGGAAAAAGGAGGACCTTTGACTGTAACCCATCCGGATATAATCCGCTATTTTATGACAATACCGGAAGCGTGTCGTTTGGTTTTGGAAGCGGCTTTTATGGGGAAAGGTGATGAAATATTTGTATTTGATATGGGAACACCTGTAAAGATTGCAGATCTTGCTCGTCGGATGATTGAACTTGCAGGCCTTGTTCCTGATAGGGATATTGAGATAAAATATACGGGACTTCGACCGGGAGAAAAATTGTATGAAGAATTATTGGCTGTGAAAGAAAACACGATTCTGACAGAAAATGAAAAAATCTTTCGTGCTAAGGTACGTGAATATGATTTTGAGGAAATTAAGAAAACTGTTACTGATTTGGTTTTATTGGCAGTAAAGGTAGATAAAATTGAGACAGTAAAAATGATGAAAAAACTTGTTCCTGAATTTAAGAGTAAGAATTCGGAATATGAGGAACTTGACAATAATAAAATAGTTGTAGCATAAAATGAAAGTGTTAGTAACAGGAGGGGGCGGTTTTATCGGTTCCAATTTATGTGAAGTCTTATTAAGACAAGGGCATACTGTAAGGTGTTTAGATAATTTTGTGACAGGTAAAATTGAAAATATATTGCCGTTGCTGGAACTGTATCCGACAACTTTTGAATTGATGGTCGGTGATATACGGAATCTGGAAGATTGCCAAAAGTCGGTGGAGGGAATGGAGTATGTATTACATGAAGCTGCATTAGGTTCGGTTCCGCGCTCTATTAAAGATCCGATAACAACTAATGATGTAAATGTAGGAGGTTTTTTGAATATGTTAGTCGTTTCCCGTGATGCAGGAGTGAAACGTTTTGTTTTTGCAGCTAGTTCTTCTACTTATGGAGACAGTCAATCTTTGCCGAAAGTAGAAGATGTAATAGGTAAACCTTTATCACCTTATGCGATTACTAAATATGTGAATGAATTGTATGCGGATGTTTTTTCCAGGACTTATGGATTGGAGTATATAGGATTACGATATTTCAATGTTTTCGGCCGTCGTCAAGATCCTTTTGGAGCTTATGCAGCTGTAATACCTCTGTTTGTAAAACAACTGATGAAACATGAAAGTCCGGTTATTAATGGTGATGGTTTGTATAGCCGGGATTTTACTTATATTGATAATGTCATTCAAATGAACCTGTTGGCTCTTACAACAAATAATCTGGAAGCTGTGAATCAAATATATAATACAGCTTATGGAGAGCGGACTACTTTAAATCAGTTGGTCGGCTATTTAAGGGATTATTTGAGTGAATATGATCCCTCTATTGCAGGAATCGATATTATTCATGGACCAAACAGAGTAGGAGATATTCCACACTCTTTGGCTTGTGTAGATAAAGCAAAAACACTTTTAAATTATACTCCTCAATTTAATATGAAACAAGGCTTGCAAGAAGCAGTGAAATGGTATTGGGAAAATATTTAACTAATGAATTAATCAATGAAGACAGAAGTAAAAATCGCTGTAATCGGCTTGGGATATGTAGGGCTACCTCTTGCTCGTTTATTTTCCACAAAGTATAAGACTGTAGGTTTTGATATGAATCAGGCTCGTGTTGATGCTTTAATGTCGGGACATGATGCCACACTTGAAGTATCGGACGAATTGCTACAGGAAGCATTGGCTAATGGTTTTATTTGTACAGCCAATATTGAAGATATCCGTGATTGTAATTTTTATGTGGTAGCAGTACCTACTCCGGTTGATGTTAATAATAACCCGGACTTAACTCCTTTATATGCAGCAAGTACAACTGTAGGCAAAGTGATTAGTAAAGATGATATTGTTGTTTATGAATCAACAGTTTATCCTGGTGTTACGGAAGATGAATGCATTCCCGTTGTAGAAAAAGTCTCGGGTTTAAAGTTCAATGAAGATTTTTTTGCAGGTTATTCACCGGAACGAATAAATCCGGGGGATAAAGAACATACAGTAGAGAAAATAAAGAAAGTTACATCTGGTTCAACACTAGAAATCGGAAAGATAGTAGATCAAGTTTATGCATCTGTAATTACAGCAGGAACCCATTTAGCACCAACAATCAAAGTGGCAGAAGCAGCCAAAGTAATTGAAAATTCACAGCGTGATATCAATATTGCTTTTGTGAATGAATTATCCAAAATCTTTAATCGATTAGGTATTGATACTCAGGATGTATTGGATGCAGCTTCTACAAAATGGAATTTTCTTCCGTTTAAACCTGGATTAGTCGGAGGCCATTGTATAGGCGTAGATCCCTATTATCTGGCGCAATGTGCGCAGAGATATGGCTATAATCCGGAAATTATATTAGCAGGACGTCGAATGAATGACGGAATGGGAGAGTATGTGGCGAATGAGGTCATTAAACTAATGTTGAAAAAAGGTGTGCAAGTATTGAACTCTGATATTTTGATCTTAGGATTTACCTTTAAAGAAAATTGTCCGGATGTGCGTAATACGAAAGTTATAGATATTTATAATGCTTTAAAAGAGTATGGGATAAATGTTTCTGTTTATGATCCTTGGGCAAATCCAAAGGTAACAAAACAAGAATATGGTGTTGACTTAGAAAAATATATATTTAAGAATACTTTTGATGCTGTTGTTCTAGCTGTTGCGCATGAAGAGTTTAAAGCCTTAAATATTATAAATTTACTAAAGAATAATAATGTTGTTTTTGATGTGAAATCCTATTTGGATAAGAATATTGTAGATGGTCGATTATAATTTTTTACAGTTTTAGATGTCAGTAAATCAGCTTAAAGCCGGAGCATTCCTCTCTTATCTTTCAATTGGCCTAAATAATATAATAGGACTGATTTATACTCCATTTATGTTACGTATGATGGGACAATCAGAATATGGATTATATTCTCTTGTTGCATCAATTGTTGCTTATTTGACAGTTTTAGATTTAGGTTTTGGTAATGCAATAGTACGATATACTGCAAAATTTAGAGCTGAAGGAAAGGAACAGGAGCAATATGAGATGTTTGGAATGTTTTTGATACTGTATAGTATTATTGGAATTATTGCTTTTTTAATAGGTTTAGGTTTATATTTTAATGTAGATCGTTTTTTTAATGCGACAATGGATACTACTGAGCTGTACAAGATACGAGTAATGATGCTTTTAATGATAGCTAATTTAGCTGTTACATTTCCAATGAGTATATGGGGTGCTATTATAACAGCATATGAGAATTTTGTATTCCAAAAGTTGATTAATATTATTCGTATTATTTTAAATCCTTTGGTGATGGTTTTCATGTTATATATGGGATATCGTGCTATAGGTATGGTTGTTGTAACTATTTTGTTCAATATAGTGACACTCGTTATATATTGGTGGTATTGTAATCATAAATTAAAAATTAAGGTTGTTGTTGGAAAGTTTCGATATGGATTTATGAAAGAAATTTCTATTTATTCTTTTTGGATATTTCTTAATTCTATAATGGATCGGATTTATTGGGGAACAGGGCAGTTTATTTTAGGAATTTATTCAGGCGCAGCAGCTGTTGCTGTTTTTGCCGTGGCTATTCAATTACAACAAATATATATGGCTTTTTCAAGTGCTATATCAGGTGTATTTCTACCCAAAATAACAGCAATGTTTACTAAGAACAATGATATGAGGGAAATCTCATCTCTTTTTATTCGTACAGGGCGGATTCAATATATAGTTATGGCATTTATATTAACAGGATTTATCTTATTTGGTAAATCGTTTGTTTCTTTATGGGCAGGCGTTGATTATGTGGACGCTTATTGGATTGCAATATGTTTTTTTGTTCCTTTAACTGTTCCTTTAATTCAAAATTTAGGGATTACAATATTGCAAGCTAGAAATCAAATGAAATTTCGTTCTTTATTATATGTATTGATTGCAATTTTAAGCTTGATTATATCAATACCATTATCTAAGATATATGGGGGTATTGGTTGTGCTATAGGGATCGCTTTTGCTCTTGTTGTAGGGCAAATTATTGTTATGAATATTTATTATTATATGAGAGTTAATATTGATATTATACTTTTCTGGAAAGAGATAGCTAAAATGTCTATAACCCCACTGTTTGTAGGAGGGGGATGTTTTATTTTTCTAAAAAATATAGAAATAATAACGGCGTTCGAGTTGGTTTTTTATATTATGATATTTTCTATTATTTACCTTCCTGTTTTTTGGTTTGTTTCAATGAATAGCTATGAGAAAAAAATATTTTCATCTTCAATAAAAAAAATAATATATTATATAGGTAGATGATACATTTAGATGCAAAGAGAAACTGCTGTGGGTGTAATGCCTGTTCTCAAATATGTCCAAAAGAATGTATAATAATGCAGGAAGATAAGGAGGGCTTTTTATATCCTAGTATAATAATCGAAAATTGTATAGATTGTGGACTTTGTGAACAAGTTTGTCCTGTGATTTGTCAGAAAAATGAAAGTAATCCTTTACTTGTATATGCCGCTAAACATAAAGATTTGGATATTCGGATGAAAAGTTCTTCAGGAGGAGTTTTTACATCATTGGCAGAATATATATTATCAAAAAATGGTGTTGTTTTTGGTGCTAAATTTAATAATAATTGGGAAGTAGTTCATGATTATACGGAAAATATAGATGATTTGTATTCTTTTCGTGGTTCTAAATATGTTCAGAGTAAAATAGGAGAATGCTATAAGCAAGCAGAGGCATTTTTAAAAGCTGGACGTAAGGTTTTATTTACTGGAACCCCTTGTCAGATTGCAGGATTAAAATTCTTTTTAAGAAGAGAGTTTGATAATTTATTAACAGTAGATTTTATATGTCATGGAACTCCAAGTCCTATGGTTTGGAGGAGGTATTTAGACGAATTACTTATTCGTAAAAGAGGTATAAAGGATAAAAATAAATCTCTGTATAGTCTGAAATATACTAAGTCTGATATTTGTGATATAGAATTTAGAAATAAAATTATTGGTTGGAGAAAATATAGTTTTGTACTTACTCTATCTTCTATATATAAATCGGAATTAAAGAATACTATTCTACTCTCTGAAGCAGTAGATAAAAATGCATTTTTACAAGGCTTTTTAGCTGATTTATATTTACGTCCATCTTGTCATTTTTGTCCTGTTAAATCTCATAGAAGTGGAAGTGATATCACAATTGCTGATTTTTGGTCTGTAAAAAAAAATAAACCTGAATTAGATGATGATAAAGGAGTTAGTTTGATAACTATTCAATCTATGAATGGAAAAAATATTTATGAGATGTTAGAGTTGTTTTCTTTTGAACTTTATGATGTTGAATTACAGAAGATGTCCTATGAGTCTTGTAGAAGTCATCCACGGCGTAATGAATTTTTTAAAAAACTTGAAACTTCTTCTTCTGTGATTGAACTTATTACGGATATTCTCTATGTTCCTTCATTAAAAAAATGGAGAAATAGGATATTGTTTCTAGGAAAAGTATGTATAAAAAAAATATTGAGATGAAAGTAGGTATTTTAACTCATCCATTGCGAACCAATTATGGAGGTATATTACAAAATTATGCATTACATGTTGTCTTAAAAAGGATGGGACATCATGTCTTGACAATAGATCGGCATAATGATAAATCAATTTGTTATATACTGATTTCTTATATAAAGAGAAATATTCAATATTATTTATTGGGGAAAAAAAATATTTCAACATCCTTTTATCTGAATTTAACACGCAAACAATTTGTGTATATATCAAAGAATATTCAAAGTTTTATAAATAAATATATTGAGACAACACATTATATATCATCTAATTTAAAATTGCAGGAAACATTGAAATATGATTTTGATGCTTATATTGTGGGGAGTGATCAAATATGGAATAAGTCATATGCTCCTTCTTGCTTTCTTGATTTTTTGGGTGATATGAAAGTTTTGCGAATAGCTTATGCCGTATCTTTTGGTGGTGAATATTGGAATTATTCAAGAAAAATGACAGAAAAATGTTCCAAGTTGGCTTCTAAATTTGATGCTGTATCTGTTCGTGAAAAGTCAGCAGTAGATTTGTGTCGAGATAATTTAAGAATAGACTCTACTCATGTTTTAGATCCTACATTACTTTTAGATCGAGAGGATTATTTGGATTTAGTGGAACAAACAGATGGAGAAAATAAAGAGAATATTCTAATGTGTTATATTTTAGATGATTCTTTAGAAAAAAGAGAAATGATATCTTATTTATGTCAATATTTTAATTTAAATCCATTAGAGATAAAAGCAAAAGAAAGTGAGTTTAAGAAAGATGTTTCTTTAGATAATATGGTAGTACCTTCAATATCGAAATGGCTTGCAGGATTTAGAGATGCTAAATTTGTCATAACAGATTCTTTTCATGGAATGATTATGGCAATAATATTTAAAAAGCAATTTGCTGTGATAGGAAATAAAAGAAGAGGTATAGCTAGATTTAAATCTTTATTGTCTCAGTTGAATATGATAAATAGAATGATTGATACAATGCCAGATTTAATCCATCTTGTAGATTTAAATGTAGATATAGACTATCTGTTAGTGGATTCTATAATAAGAGAAAATAGAAAAAAGTCTATGCAATTTATAGAAAAATCATTATGTAATAATTTGAAATGATTAAATGTCTACTAAAAAAAGAGTATATACAAATATATATACTAATGGCTTTTATGAGCTTGTTTCTTTTTGGAAAAGGAATAGGATTGCATTATATTATTGCTCCTTATTTATTGATTTTTTCATTGTTAATGCTGGCTTTTAATAAAATCTATTTCTTGACTAAATTGTTGAAGTGGTTAATATTTTTGATTCCAATAACATTAATATCATCATTGAACTTTTTTTATTTCAATGCTCATACATATACATATATTCAATATGTATCATATTCTCTTACTGGTTGTATGATTGCATTGTCGTTTTATTCATTTTTGCAGCGTTATCCGCATGCTATTGCTCTTGTTTATTACTTGTTTATATTGTTTTTTATATTAAGTATATATCGGTATTTTCGTTCGGAAGATATTCGTTTAATTGTAGGGTCAGAACAGCACCAAAATAATGCTTTTTATTATGTGTTGATGCCATTGCCTTTGTTGCTTTTGATGAAGAATAAAATTATTAAATGTGTTTCTGTATCTCTTGTTATATTAATATGCTTTTTATCACTAAAACGAAGTGCTGTGATTGTAATTTCAGTTATAACGTTAATGTTTTTATGGTTTGATATATTAAAAGGTGAAAAAAGGATATTAACATTTCTATTGTTTGTATTTGTATTTTTTATTATGTATGTATATGCTGATAAATTAATGTTCTTTGAGAGGTATGAAATGTTAATGACAAGATTGGATAGCTTAAGTGAAGATGGCGGTTCTGGTAGAACATATATATTAGAGAGATTTTGGAATTATGATATTAATGATTTGAAACAATATCCATATTCTATTTTTGGAAAGGGTTTTGCATCTGTTAATAATAAGTATCCGGATTTGATAGCTTTACATAATGATTGGTTGGAGATGTTTTATTCTTTTGGAATATCTGGATTGATTATAATGTTGGCATTCTTTGTTCAATTAATAAAACGATTGTTCTTTTTATACAAAAGTTATAATGCAGTTTTTGTTGCTTATTTATCAGCAGTTATAATATTCTTTTTTTACTCTTTTGTTGGTGGTGTTTTTAGTTTTTTATATCTCTCTCTTCCTTTGTTTTGTTTTTTTGGTGTCGTAGAAGCAATTATTGTAAAGAAAATAGATTCGAATATTATATAGAAATGAATTTGATAGATTTAATAGAGCGTATTTATTCTGATTTTAGATATCGCTATAATAATCCATTACTTAAGAAACTTAAATATTATTCAGCTATGAGATTTTTTATTAGAAAGGTCTCAAATATAATATTACCATTATATTTCTATTTCACTAGAGGAAATGAAATGTATTCAATTGGTAAATCATTTGATAAATCGCCTAGAATTATAGTTTCATTTACATCTTTTCCTCGAAGAATAGATAAAATATGGCTTGTCGTTGAAACTATTCTTAGGCAGTCAATAAAACCTGATATTTTAATCTTATGGCTTTCAAAGGAACAATTTCCTACTATTGATAGTCTGCCAAAATCCTTATTGAAAATGAGATCTAGAGGTTTGTTTATTAGATTTGTAGATGGTGATATTCGTTCTCATAAAAAGTATTATTATGTTTTTAAAGAGTATCCTAAAGATGTAATAATAACATTAGATGATGATATCTATTATCCATCTAATGTTATAAAAACATTAATGGATGCTCATGAAAGAGAACCAAATGTTATATTTGGAAGATATGGTTATACTATTCGATGGAAAGATTTAAATACTTTATATCCTTATGCTTGTTGGGAAAAGGCTTCTAAGATTTTATCTCCTTCTTTTTTAGTATTCTTTGGAAGTGGTGGAGGTACTCTTTTTCCTCCAGGTTCTTTGTATAAAGATGTAGGGAATATGGAACTCTCTCAACGATTATGCCCACATGCTGATGATGTGTTTTTAAATGTAATGGCTCGTTTGAAAAAAACTAAAATAGGAATTGTTTTAAATAATTTTGTGTTACTTACTATACATATTCCAGGAAATACAGTTTTAGCCGAATTAAATTTGAATAATCATGCTAATGATACTCAGATAGAAGATATTAGAGCTTATTATAAAATGATGTTGAATGTAGATGTTTTTAAAGAAGATTATGGAAAAGAAGTTAGTTAGTGTAATTATTCCAACCTATAAACGTTCGAATACACTTGTAAGGTCAATAAATAGTGTATTGAATCAGAGCTATAATTTGCTAGAGGTACTAGTTGTTGATGATAATAATCCAGATACTGAGGCTAGACGTGAAACCGAAAATGTAATGCTTAATTTTAAAGATAATAGTAAAGTTTATTATATAAAACATGAATTTAATAAGAATGGTTCGGCTGCCCGAAATACAGGTTTTAGATATTCAAAAGGTGATTATATTATGTTTTTAGATGATGATGATGAGTTTTTTCCTCATAAAGTGAAATCTCAAGTAGATTGTTTGGAGTCCAAGGATGAGAGCTGGGGTGCATGTTATACAAAAATAGAGTATAAAAAGAATGGAAAAACGATTATGAAAAGTGCTGAATGTAGGGAAGGGGATTTACTAGTTGATGCACTTGGACGTAATTTATTCATTGCTGCAGGTTCAAATTTGATGATTCGCCGTAATGTTATTGATGCAATAAATGGCTTTAATGAATCTTTTCAAAGAAATCAAGATCTGGAATTTCTTGTTCGCATATTGAAAAAATGGAAATTGGCATTTGTTGATGAATATGGACTTATTGTATTTATGCATCCACCTGTAAAAATGAAACATTCGTTCGATGAATTAACTGTGCAGTTTCTGAAATTATTTGAAAAAGAGATAGGAGAGTTGAATACTCATGATAGAAATACAGTTTTTAGACTAATTAATCTACAACGTATTCGTGCTAGATTGTTTAAGGAAAAAGATTGTAAAAAAGTGACTGATATGATCTTGAAAAAAGAAGTTAATGTTTTTGATTTTATTCGTTTTATCTATTATTTATCTTATCGTATAATTACTCGTAAAAGTATGGGGTTTAAAATTTGATTTTATTGTGAATAATTTTGATTGTTATGTATAAACTTATCCGTGTAGCAACTGTTCCTCAATCTTTAAAAAGTTTATTGAAAGGACAATTGGATATGCTTTCAAAGAAATTTATTGTATTAGCTGTTTCATCTCCTGGAAAAGATATGGATATCGTAAAAGAGAGAGAAGGTGTGAGAATTGCAACTATACCGATGGAACGTCGAATTTCAGTAATAAAAGATTTTGTATCGTTATATAAGATGATAAGGCTGTTTCGGAAGGAAAAACCAGATATTGTACATTCTATAACTCCTAAAGCAGGTCTACTTTCTATGCTTGCCGCTTATTTATTAAGGGTTCCCGTTCGAATACATACTTTTACAGGATTAGTATTTCCGTCATCAACGGGGTATATGCAAAAAATTTTAATCTTAATGGATCGTATAATCTGTTTTTGTGCCACTCATATTTATCCCGAAGGTGAAGGGGTGAAACAGGATCTAATCCGTTATAAGATAACATCAAAACCTTTAAATGTTGTGGCAAATGGGAATATTAATGGTATTGATTTGAATTATTTTGATCGTACATCTTTTATTATGGAGTCTGCAATTGAAATTCGAAAAGATTCTTTTTTTACTTTTTGTTTTGTTGGTCGTATAGTTCGTGATAAAGGTATAAATGAGTTAATTAGTGCATTTGTAAAGCTTTATGAGGAAAATGATAAAATTAACCTAATATTAATTGGGTCATTAGAACGAGATTTAGATCCTATATTATCAGAAACTGAGAAGTTAATTCATCATCATCCTGCGATTAACTTTGAAGGTTACCAATCAGATATTCGCCCTTTTCTGGCAGCATCCGATGTTTTTGTTTTTCCGAGTTATCGGGAAGGTTTCCCGAATGTGGTAATGCAGGCTGGAGCTATGGGGGTTCCTGCTATTGTAACCGATATTAATGGGTGTAATGAAATTATTGTACAAGATAAAAATGGGGTGATAATACCTCCAAAAGATGAAGAAGCTTTACTCTTTGCAATGAAAGATTTAGTATCGAGTCCTGAAAAAGTGAGTCGGTTGGCTGCTAATGCGAGAGAGATGATAACCTCGCGTTATGAACAACGTTTAGTGTGGGAAGGAATATTAAAAGAATACCAAAAAGCCATATGTACAAACATATCTTCAAACGTGCCATAGATTTTTCCATTGTTTTTTGTGTGTTATTAGTTATTTCTCCTTTTTTGTTGCTGATAACTATGTGGTTATATTTTGCCAATAAAGGGGCAGGTGCTTTTTTTACGCAAGAACGTCCGGGAAAGGAAGGAAGAAGTTTTAAAGTAATTAAGTTTAAATCGATGACGGATGAGTTGGATGAAAATGGGGATTTGTTACCAAACGAGCAACGTCTGACTCCTGTAGGTTTGTTTATTCGCAAGACATCGATTGATGAATTACCTCAACTTTTTAATGTCTTGAAAGGAGATATGTCGTTGATTGGTCCTCGCCCTTTGAGAACCGATTATTTGCCTCTTTACAGTAAAGAGCAGGCAAGGAGGCATGAAGTACGTCCGGGTATAACCGGATGGGCACAGGTAAATGGGCGAAATGCGATATCCTGGACTAAAAAGTTTGAATTGGATGTTTGGTATGTTGACCATATTTCTTTTGTGCTGGATATGAAAATTATTTATTTGACAATTCTGAAGGTCTTGAAACGGGATAATATAGATGCGGATGACAGAGTCGGTGCAGAGCGATTTAACGGATATAATTAATTATGAAAAGTGTTATTATTGGAGCAGGAACCTACGGTCAGGTTTACTATGCTTATCTCCAAGATATGGGTGTGAATGTTATCGGCTTTTTAGATGATAATGAAAAATTGTGGAATACGCTTGTTTTGGGTATACCGGTACTTGGGGGCACAGATTTATTGGAGAAACAGAGAAATACAGGGATGTTTGAGGCTGTATATTGCCCTATAGGTAATAATCGTTTGCGTGTTCATTTTTTGAAATGTGCTGAACAGTTAGGTTATGAAATTCCTAATTATATTCATTCGACAGTGACCTTGTCTCCTCGTGTTAAAATAGGAAAAGGTGTCTACATTCTGTTAGGTACGACTATTATGCCTTATACTCAGATAGATGATTATGTAATGATTAGTATGGGAGTACATCTTGCTCATCATTCATACTTGGCAAAAGGAACATTTTTATCTACGGGAGTTAATTTCGGAGCTTCTATATCGACTGGTGAATGTGCATATGTAGGTATTAGTGCTACGGTTATGACAGGTTTACATACATTAGGTAAAGATTGTCTTGTTGGAGCAGGAGCTGTTGTTGTAAAAGACGTTCCGGATAGAGCGGTTGTAGCAGGAGTACCTGCCCGGATTATAAGATATCAAGAATAAATATATCATGCGTGTGTTTCCTTTGTTTCTAAGCTAAAAATAATTGAAAATGAATAAAAGAATTTACCTTTCTTTAGCCCATATGTCTGGTCGTGAACAAGAGTTCATAAAAGAAGCCTTTGATACGAACTGGGTAGTTCCTTTGGGACCCAATGTCGATGCCTTTGAAAAATTGTTGGAACAATATTTATGTAAGGGTAATGAAGCTGAAATAGAGAATCCCGGTTGCCATGTTGTGGCACTCTCGGCAGGAACAGCTGCTCTTCATTTGGGGCTTGTCCAGTTGGGTGTTAAGCTTGGTGATGATGTGATTTGCCAGTCTTTCACATTTGCTGCTTCTGCAAATCCGATTTTATATTTGGGAGCAAATCCGGTTTTTGTAGACAGTGAACCGGATACTTGGAATATAAATCCTATCCTGTTGAGAGAAGCTATAAAAGACCGGTTGGAAAAAACCGGTAAGTTGCCGAAAGCAATTATCCCCGTTCATTTATATGGCATGCCTGCAAAAATGGATGAGATAATGGCGATAGCCGGATATTATAATATTCCTGTATTGGAAGATGCTGCTGAAGCTTTAGGCTCTGAATATAAAGGGCGTAAGTGTGGTGTTTTTGGTGAATTCGGAGTATTGTCATTCAATGGAAACAAGATAATAACGACGTCCGGAGGAGGTGCTTTGGTTTGCCAGACAAAAGAAGCTGCAGAACGGACTATGTTTTATGCAACTCAAGCGCGTGAAAATGCCCCGCATTACCAGCATGAACATGTTGGTTACAACTATCGGATGAGCAATATATGTGCCGGTATCGGACGTGGACAGATGACCGTATTGGAACAATTCATCAAGCGCCGCCAGGAAATCCATGCGTTATATGCAGCTCTATTGAGAAAAGCTCCAGGCATAACGGTGCATCGGGCACCTTCCGGTGATTATCGTTCCAACTATTGGCTGACCTGTATCCTTGTCGATCCGGATAAGGCTGGTTGTACCCGCGAAGATATCCGTCTGCGTTTGGCAGAACAGGATATCGAGACCCGTCCTCTCTGGAAACCGATGCATTTACAGCCGGTATTTTCCCAAGCTCCATTTTATGGTGACGGTACTTCCGAGCATTTGTTTGATATTGGTCTTTGTCTTCCTTCAGGGCCTACTTTGACTGATGATGATATTTGCAGAGTGGTGAATGCGGTTTTGAATAATTGATTACAGTGCAAATATAATCGCTTGTTTACAGATTTGGGGCGCGAAGTGAATCGAATGTATTTTGAAGTTAATATGCGTTTTTTGTGTGTTTGGATAATTCTTTTTTTGTTGTTTTCTACCGGGTTTTTAAAAGCCCAGTATTCAATGGGAACAACAGGGCTTTTAAACATTCCTTCGGCGGATATGCAGCCGGACGGAACATTTATGGGCGGAGGAAATTATTTGCCCAAACAGATGTTGCCATCCTCGTGGGGATACAACACTGGAAATTATTTTGTGAATATGACTTTCCTCCCTTTTTTAGAAGTGGCATATCGTTGTACATTGCTTCGTGGCGAGTTTAAAGCAGGAAATAAATGGCAACAAGATCGCTCTGTTTCTATCCGTTTGCGCCCTTTAAAAGAGGCGAAGTGGTGGCCGTCGATTGTTTTAGGAAGTAATGATGCTTTTACAACGAATCAGTTGAATATGTTTGGTGAAGTAGGAAAAAACCGTTTTTTCTCTTCTGTGTATGGGGTGGCTACAAAACATATTTTTTTATCCGGACACGATCTCGGATTTACGTTTGGTGTTAATGTCCCTTTTAGTAAAAGTAGTTATAAGCAAGGTGTGTTTGGGGGGATTAGTTATAGCCCTGCTTTTTTCAGGCCATTAACAATGATGATGGAGTATGATACTACAGACGCGGTGAATATCGGAGTTGCAGCCCGGTTGTTCAACCATTTATCCTTACATGCTTTTTGCTATGATTTTAAAACGGTCTCGGCGGGGATACGTTACGAAATCCAATTGATAAAGAGATGATGCGTCAAATATTTTTATTTACATCTTTTCTGATATTTATATGGGGGTTCCCTTTGGGATTGAAAGCGAATAATCAATCGGGAATCTCGGCAGTGGCGGATAGCTTGGTAAAGATGGGATTGGAGGATGTCCGTGTAAATGAGAAAGGGAATGTTCTCCGTATTGCTTATGAAGATAAGGTGTATCGTGGAACTTATCGTGGACTGGCTGCCGTAATCGATAAATTACTTCGTGATGAGTCTATTATTACTCCGGTGCATCTTATTGTTCTGGAAAACCGTATTCCTCAAATAGATGTCCGTATGTCAGTAAGTGCTATTTTTGATTATAGAAAGGGTTTGATTGACTGGAAGGAGTTTGTTAATTCTTTAAAAATCAGTTATGATACGGATGAAGATATGCGTATGTTAGCTGAAGCTCCAACTATGAACCGTTCCATTGGAAAAGTAGAAGTTGTTCTTTATCCTCAAGTAAGTTTGAATAACTCCTGGTTGGATAAATTGTATGGAGTAGTGTTGAACATTGCCCCTGCTGTGGAGGTTAGTCTTTGGAGAGGAGCTTCTTTTACCGGTCAGGTAATCTTCCCTGTTTGGAATAATATGGGAGGTGAATACGATTATATTCGTCCTGGCATGTTGGTATTACGGCAAGAATTACGTTTTCCTCATAATTTGTTTGCATCATTTAGTATAGGGAATTTTAATGCAGACAGAATGGGAGCGGATGTTTCATTACTTTATCGCTTGAGTAATGATCGTTGGGCTTTCGGATTAAACGGAGGACTGACAGGTTCATCCACCTTTTATGGAGGAAAATGGGAAGTAGCCCAATGGAAAAAGATAAACGGCTCCATATTGGTACAGTATAATGAACCTCATTACCAGTTGGAATTTGATTTGCGGGCATTGCGTTTTATTTATGGAGATTACGGGGTACGTCTGGATTGCGTACGTCACTTCGGGGAAGTTGCTGTCGGGCTCTTTGCAATGTGTGCCGGTGGACAGGTGAACGGGGGTTTTAATTTTGCAATCCCTTTGCCCCGTAAGAAAAGAGGTAACAGGCGTGCCGTACGTGTTCGTTTGCCGGAATATTTTGATTGGGAATATCAGGCACGGACCGGAACTTATTATGCAAAGCGTTTAGGAAGGACATTTGAAACCCGCCCTGATGAAAACCATAGCCGGAGTTATTATAATCCGGATTTTATACGAACCAATCTGAAGCGGTTGGAAAAGTGAGTGTGTTAGTTGTGTTATTAATTATCAAATAATTACTTAAATTGAAACAAAATGAAAGCGAAAAGTAAATTGGTAGCCGGATTGTGTTTTTGCATGTTGGCTGCAATGAGTATAGGAAGTATTTCCTGTAGAAAAAGTGAACCTACACCTGAAATCGTAACTAATCCATTAGATGCTGTGGCTTATTATATTGTAGGGCATGTACATGACGGAACTAATGGCTTAAGCGGTGTAAAAGTAAGCACTTCCGGTATCGAGACAACGACTGATGCCAACGGAGAATTTAAATTGGAGGTAAAAACGAAAGGGAACCATCTTATTGAATTTTCAAAAAACGGTTATATTCCGGTTTCTGCAGATGCAACAATTGCGTCAAGTGCAACTAAACGTAGTAGTGTTATGATGACTCAGATTATGACGAAAGCGAATGATCCTGTGGTTGTTAATCCGGATAGGGAAGTTGTAATCTCAGGAGGAGTGACAAGTCCTACCTCTTTCACTTTTCCAAAAGGTGCAGTAAAAGAGGCTGCAAATATTACTATTACAGAATTTGTTGGAGGTATGAAAAAGTCGCCAACTCATATTAGTTTATCTATGTTGAATTGTCAACCGGATGGAATGTCTTTTGATGTACCAGTACAAGTTTCTATAAAAAATCAAACAAGTGATGCTATTCATTTTGTTGATGTACTTCATTTTGTCGAAAAAAATGGGGTGTGGAAACAAGCAGGAACAGCATCTTATGATGTAAATGATAATACTTATAAGACGACACTGAGTAATTTTTCAAATCATTCATTTGGCCCTGCACATCAAGTTGTCTCTTCTATAAATTCACAAGAAAATTTGGATGAGGTTGTTGTTGATAACTTGAATAATATGGCAGTTAAAGAGTCTGAAGTTGAAGGTATTCAAAAAATGGGCTGGGAAATAGATGGTGATTTGAATGCATTGTTGAAAGCAAAATATCCGAATTTGATTGATAATGATATTACAGCATTGTCAGCAACTATTCAACATGCAATAGCTTCAACAAAGGGTAGTACTCCAGGGGTGCATCAGTCGACCATTTCTTTTGGAAAGGCCAAAGTGAGCGGAGATACGAAAATGACACTTACTTTACTTTCTGATGTCCATACTGAAAATATTGCATTCGAACTTACCGCCCAGAATTCATCTTCAAGTTTTGAGGTGCCTGTTAAGACATACAGTGGAGTTTCTACTAAAATTACATACCAATATGGACCTACCCGTACAGACCATTCCGGTGGTGGCGGTGATTAATTATTTTTTTATTGACAATGAAAAACTTAAAATTTATAATTATGTACATGGCTGTCTTATTGACAGCCTGTACTTCTCCTAAAAAAGTACTATACCTGCAAGATGTGGACCCTTTTAAAAAGCAGGAAATTGATCAAAAATATGAAGTGATTATTCATAATGATGATTTGCTTTCTATTGTAATAAATAGTCGGGAGCCGGAATTAGCACTACCTTTTAATATGCCAATGGTAACGTATCAGTTGGGTGCGCCAGGAAGTCAATCAGGACAACATCGTGTATTAGGATATTTAGTAGATGCAAATGGGTATATTGATTTCCCTCTTCTTGGTCCGATAAAAGCTGCGGGATTAACCCGTTTGCAATTAACAGATTTAATTAAGGATAAATTAGTAAAAGGCGATTTATTGAAAGATCCGATTGTAACAGTCCAATTCCTTAATTTTAAAATATCAGTAATCGGTGAGGTTACGCGTCCGGGGAGTTTTAGTATTACGGGAGATCGCGTTACCCTGTTGGAAGCCTTAAGTATGGCTGGTGATTTGACTATTTATGGGAAACGTGATAGAGTAGCTGTAATTCGTGAAAAGGATGGTATACGTACTATCCAATATCATGATTTACGTTCGTCGGATATTTTTGAGTCTCCCTACTATTATCTGCAACAGAATGACATCGTATATGTTGAACCTAATAAAGCAAAATCCGGACAAAGTGGAATCAATCAAAATAATTCGGTAGGGGTATGGCTATCAGCTGTGTCTGTTTTAGCTTCTGTTATATCGTTACTTGTAACACTTTCTAAATAGAAAAAATAACCCTTAAAACTCATGTGAATTAGATAATTGTATAATAGAGATTTGGAAATAGGGCTGAATACTCTGTAGACAATTGTTCATAAAATAAAATTAAATGGAACCAAATCAAGAATTAGATAACCATTTGTTGCAACAGGAAGATGATAACTTGAATATAGGGGATATGATCCGTATAGTACGAGTTCACTGGCTTTGGTTTGCATTATCGATAATTGTGTGTTTGGCTATTGCTATTGTTTACCTGAAATGGGCTCCGAAACAATATACACGGACAGCTACCGTATTAATCAAAGATGAGAAAAAGGGAGCAGGAGCGATTAGCGAATCTTCTGCTTTTTCTGATATCGGGATGTTTGGGATGAGAAGTAGTGTGGACAATGAGGTCCTTCTATTTCAATCTAAATTGTTAATGCAGAATGTAGTGAAAAGACTTAACTTGGACATTCGGTATACGGTGAAACGGGGATTGAGAACAACCGATTTATATACTCAAAGTCCAGTTGTTCTGGTTTTTCCGGAATCAGAATCTAATCAGAAATTTTCTTTAGCTGTTACACCAATAGATGAAACACATGTTAAGCTTAGTGACTTTGAAGCTGTAGGAATAGATACTTCAGAAACGAAGACTGTTGTAATGGGTGATACGGTACAAACTCCTGTTGGAAAGCTTATGGTTTCTCCTTCTTTTTATTATACGGAAGAGTATATAGGGAAAACTATTCGAGTACAAAAAGAGGACCGTGACGAAGTTGCATTACGTTTTAATCGTAGTTTACAGGTTTCTCTTGCCAGTAAAACAGCATCTATTATTAATTTGACATTGCAGGATGTTTCTATTCCTCGTGCGGAGGATGTTGTCAATACCGTAATTTCTGTTTATAATGAAGATGCTGTGAATGACAAAAATCGTATTATGGTAAACACCTCGGAATTTATTAATGAACGTTTGATTATCATAGAAAAAGAACTGGGAAATGTCGATACGAATATAGAATCATTTAAGCGTGAGAATAAATTGACGGATATTGTTTCGGAAACAGGAATTTATTTAAGGGAGAGTAGTGAGTATAGTCAGACTGGACTTAGTTTGGAGAATCAGTTGATGTTGGCACGTTATATTCATAATTATCTGCTGGATCCGTCAAAGGAGTCAGAATTGATACCGGTAAATACAGGGATTGCAGATGCAAATGTGGAATCTCAGATAGCTGAATATAATACAATGTTGCTAAAGCGGGACCGTTTAGTTTCCAGTAGTAGTAACCGGAATCCTGTTGTAATGGATTTAAATAATTCTCTTCAAGCGATGCGACAGACGATTATCCGTTCTGTGGATAATTTAATTGTTAGTTTAAATATCCAAAATAAGAATGTCCGTGCCAGGGAAGAACAAACTTCTAAAAGAATATCCGCTGTTCCTGGACAACAAAAGCAAGTACTCTCTATAGAGCGTCAACAGAAAATTAAAGAAGAGTTATATCTTTACTTATTGAACAAACGTGAAGAAAATGCATTGTCACAAGCTATAACAGAGAGTAATGCACGTATTATTGATCCGGCTATGGGCAGTAAGTCTCCTGTTTCTCCTAAATCGATGATTGTTTTGTTCACTGCATTTGTTTTGGGAGGGCTGGTTCCCGCTGGTTTGTTATGGTTATTTAAAACTATCGATACGAAAGTACGTTCGCGTAAAGATGTAGAAGATAAAACTACTATTCCTTTCCTTGGAGAAATACCTCTTCGTGATAAAAATAAAAAGAAGAATGAGGATACGAAAGAAGGTAAATATGATGAGGTTGTTATACGTGAGGGAGGACGTGATGCTGTATCGGAAGCTTTTCGTATTGTGCGTACAAATATGGATTTTATGCGTGTGAGGGCTACTGAAATGAAGGTTGTGATGTTTACTTCCTTCAACTCAAATGCGGGAAAGACATTTGTTTCGATGAATCTGGCAATGAGCTTCGCATTAGCCAAAAAGAAGGTCGTACTTGTCGATCTCGATATTCGTAAGGGTACCCTTAGCTCTCACATTCGCAATGCGAATGTGGGGATGACAAACTATTTGTCTGGCAAAGTTGACAAAGTCGAAGATATTGTTCGTAAAAACGAGTTGCATGAGAACCTCGATATTATTTATGCCGGTCCTGTTCCTCCGAATCCTGCCGAATTGCTGTTAAGCGATCGTTTAGAAAAATTGGTGTCAGAATTGAAAAAATGTTATGATTATGTGATTTTAGATAATGTTCCAAGTGGTGTCGTTGCTGATGCAGCTATTGTTAACCGTGTTGCCGATCTGACGATTTATGTAATACGTGCCGGCTTATTTGACCGCCGTCAATTACCTGAATTGGAACGATTGTATCGTCAAAATCAGTATCGAAATCTGTGTTTGATATTGAATGGTGTCCGCTATAAGAAAACAGGTTACGGATACGGTTATGGCTACGGATACGGTTATGGCTACGGATATGGTTACGGTTATGGCAATGAGAAATCAAAAGCATGATGACTAATTTTTACCGACGGATTTTATGATATCATTCTTTACAGGGAAAAAGAATATTTTCCATACAGGATTATTGGAAAACATGAGGGATATTCATTGTCATTTATTGCCTGGCGTTGATGATGGAGTAAAAACAGAGGAGGAAGCTATCGGTTCTTTTATTGCTTTGCGGGAAATGGGAGTCGGTTCTTTTATCCTAACTCCACATGTCATGGAAGATATGTCAAATAATACGCGGACAGTTCTGGAAGGGCATTTTAACCGTTTATTATCAAAGGTGCCCGAAGATGTAGAAGTCCGGTTGGCTGCGGAATATATGCTTGATGCTAATTTCTTAACTCATATGAAAGATGGTTTATTAAGTATGGGTGATAATTTTGTATTGGTTGAAACATCTTATCTTTCACCTCCTCCGGAAATGCAGGATATGATTTACGAGATACTTTTAAACGGGTATCAGCCTATACTGGCCCATCCGGAACGATATGTTTACATGGCCGATAAAGATTATGTCCGCTGGAAGCAAGTAGGATGTAAATTTCAATTGAACTTGTTATCACTTAGCGGGTATTATGGCAAATTCGCGTTATTGTCTGCCCGTAAATTGATAAAAAAAGGGTTTTACGACTTTGTCGGTTCTGATTTTCATAATCTGAAAAAATATAAGGAAGGATTAAAACACCTTTACCTTTCTTCTTCCGAAAGGAAAGAAATAGAAAAACTGCTGGTGAATAATCAAAATTTGATGGGTGATAGTTAATAGCTGATTAAACAAGCAGGTGAATCCTTTTTTATTGGCGGCACAGGTTACAAGTCTGTAATTTGTGCCGCTTCTGTTTTTGTATTTGGTATTATATATGAAAATCGAAGATATTTGTGTAAATTTGTTCTTTATACAAGTATATAAAGATAAAAAGGACACAAATAGATGAAACCGGATCGAATTATTGAAATATGTGCCAATTCTGCACAAAGTTGTGTGGAAGCGGAAGCAGGAGGAGCCAGACGGGTAGAGTTATGTGCCGGAATACCGGAAGGCGGAACAACTCCCAGTTATGGAGAAATACGTACAGCGCAGACTTTGACTTCATCCATCGATATAAATGTGATTATCCGTCCGCGCGGGGGGGATTTCCTGTATACGCCAGCGGAGATACAATCCATGCTTTATGATATAGAGATGTGTAAGCAACTGAAGGTACATGGTGTCGTATTCGGCTGCCTTACGAAAGATGGGGACATAGATATCGATTTGATGAAGCGTTTGATAGATGCGGCGCATCCTCTATCTGTAACTTGCCATCGTGCTTTTGATGTTTGCCGTGACCCGTTTACAGCTTTGGAACAATTGATAGAACTGGGTTGCGATCGTATACTCACCTCCGGACAGCAGTCGGATGCTGTAAAAGGAATCCCTTTGCTGGCCGAATTGGTAAAACGTGCCGGAGACCGTATAATCATTATGCCGGGATGTGGAGTACGTGAAAATAATATCGCGGAAATAGAAGAAAAAACCGGAGCAAAAGAGTTTCATACTTCAGCACGTAGCATTGTATATAGTAAGATGGAGTACAGGAATGAAAATGTACCGATGGGCAGCAGTATCGTATCTTCCGAGTTTGAAACGGTGGAAACAGACCGTAAAAAAGTGGCAGCTTATTTATAAACCAATAAAATAGAGAAAGATGGAAAACGAAAAAAGACTTTACCGTTCGGACAAAGGTATGATTGCCGGGATATGTGCCGGAATAGCTGATTATTTTGGATGGGACCCGACAATGGTTCGTATCGGATATATATTATTGAGTATTTTTACGGTATTTTCCGGAGTATTGGCTTATTTGGTCCTTTGGATTGTAATACCGAAACAACCTCGTGAATAAAGAATGAATTTTGAATTATCGTCCCCTTTCAGTCCCACAGGCGACCAGCCGGAAGCTATTGCCGCCCTGTCCGAAGGAATAAGGAGCGGCATGCCTTTCCAGACATTGCTTGGGGTGACAGGTTCCGGCAAGACATTTACAATCGCAAATGTCATTAAGGAAGTACGGAAACCCACCTTGATATTAAGTCATAATAAAACGCTTGCAGCACAGTTGTATAGCGAGTTCAAGGCTTTTTTCCCAAATAATGCAGTGGAGTATTTTGTTTCTTACTATGATTATTATCAGCCGGAAGCTTATTTGCCGAGTACGGATACATACATAGAAAAGGATTTAGCCATTAATGATGAAATAGACAAACTTCGTTTACGTGCTACGGCTTCGCTACTTTCCGGAAGAAAAGACGTTATAGTCGTTTCGTCCGTATCTTGCCTGTATGGTATGGCAGACCCGACTGCGTTTGCAGAAAAGGTAACGCATTTGGAAAAAGGCATGAAGATCGACCGGGATAAACTGTTGCGTCGTTTTGTCGATGCTTTGTATGTGAATAACAAACTGGAATTTAACCGTGGCTGTTTCCGGGTAAATGGCGATACCGTAGATATATTTCCTGCTATCGAGACATTTGATGGTGCAGCTTATCGTATTGAGTTCTGGGATGATGAAATCGACCGGATTTCTTCTTTTGATCCACAGACCGGGCAAGAAATAGATGAACAGGATGAATTGAATATCTATCCGACTAATTTGTTTGTAACAACACAGGAACGTATTAATATGGCAATCGGCCAGATCGATGTGGACTTGGGTACCCAGGTGAATTTCCTCAGGGAAATAGGAAAGCCGTATGAAGCGAAACGATTATATGAGAGAGTGACCTTTGACCTGGAGATGATACGTGAACTGGGGCATTGTTCCGGTATTGAAAACTATTCCCGTTATTTTGACGGAAGGGCAGCCGGAGAACGTCCTTTTTGTTTACTGGATTATTTTCCGAAAGATTTCTTATTGGTCGTAGATGAAAGCCATGTGACTATTCCGCAGATACGTGCCATGTACGGTGGCGATTATTCCCGTAAAAAGAATCTGGTTGATTATGGCTTCCGCCTTCCTGCCGCAATGGATAACCGCCCGTTGACCTTTGATGAATTTGAGTCACTGACTCCATTGGCAATTTATGTGAGTGCAACTCCTGCTGATTATGAGTTGGAGAAAAGCGAGGGGGTTGTCGTGGACCAGGTAATTCGTCCGACCGGATTGCTTGACCCTGTCATTGAAGTTCGTCCGACCCTGAACCAGATAGACGATTTGATGGAAGAGATAAATATACGTTCGGCAAAAGAAGAACGGGTATTGGTTACAACGCTTACCAAGCGTATGGCAGAGGAACTGACTACTTATTTACTTCGTATGGGAGTCCGTTGTAATTATATTCATAGCGATGTGGATACATTGGAACGTATCCAGATAATGGATGATTTGAGGAAAGGTTTGTTTGATGTCCTGATAGGGGTCAACCTGTTGCGTGAGGGGCTCGATTTGCCGGAAGTATCACTGGTGGCTATTTTGGATGCCGATAAAGAAGGCTTCCTCCGTTCTCACCGGTCACTTACCCAGACTGCCGGACGAGCTGCCCGTAATGTGAATGGTAAGGTCATATTTTATGCGGATAAAATTACGGCAAGCATGAAGCTCACCATGGACGAAACAAACCGGCGGCGTGAAAAACAGCTTGCTTATAATGAACAGCATGGCATTACTCCTAAGCAGGTAGTCAAAAATAGTGTATCTCTGGTTGCAGAAAAGCAACAGCCGCTTGTTGCCGAACCTTATGCTTATGTAGAGCCTGAACCCAGTTTGGTTGCAGATCCGGTAGTTCAATATATGAATCGTTCACAGTTGGAAAAAACAATTGAACGTACAAAGAAACAGATGGCGGAAGCTGCCAAGAAACTGGATTTTATAGAAGCTGCCCAGTTCAGGGACGAACTGGTTAAATTGCAGGAATTGCTGGAAACGAAAGTTAATTGAGAGAAATAATAAAGAAATATGAAGAAGGACAGGTTGCTATTACTCTTATTTTTATTCTTACCCTTGTGTTGTGCGAAAGCGCAATCTCCGGTTTATTATACCGGTGAGGATATGAAAATCTATGAGCACTTTATGAAATCCCGGGAGAAAAATAGACATGCTCCTGTCGGGGATTTGATGACAGGCACAGCCTGTTTTTTTCTTTCCCGCCCTTATGTGTCATCTACTCTGGAAAAAGAACCGGAGGGGTTGGTCGTTAATTTCCGGGAAATGGATTGTATGACTTTCGTGGAAACAGTAACAGCCTTGGTTCGGACTTTGCAAAGCGGGGATGTCTCTTTTGATAACTATTGCCATACTTTGCAAAATATCCGTTACAGGGAGGGTGCTATCAATGATTATACAGACCGTCTTCATTATACTACAGACTGGATTTTTGAAAATGAGCGGAAGGGGATAGTGAAGGATGTTACCAAGGAGATAGGAGGGAAACAGCTTGCTGTTAACCTGTCTTTTATGTCAACTCACCCCGATAGTTATAAACAATTGAAAGAACATCCGGAATATGTCTGTAAAATAGCAGAGAAGGAACAGGAGATAAATTTTCGTGAGTATTATTATATTCCGGAGGACGAAATAAATGCTCGTGCTTCTGGTATAAAGAATGGCGATATAGTTTGTTTCGTGACTTCAATAAAAGGGTTGGATATTTCCCATGTAGGGATTATTTCCAAGACAAAAGAGAAGCTGAGTTTTTATCATGCTTCTTCTTCGCAGAAAAAAGTCGTACTGAATGAGGAACCGTTACAGGATTATGTACAAAGTATAAAAAGGAATAGCGGGATAATGATACTTCGTGTGCAACCGCTTCATTGAAATAATTCGAATGTGAATTTCAATCCGATGCTTTGGTATTCTAATTTTTTGAATCCTGCAAAAATAGCGATATTGAAAATACTGCTGCCGACACCGTAGCCTATCTCCGTATAACTGGGCATGACAGGCAGCCAGAGTTGGCTCAGGTAGAAACGTTCGGATAGTATGTATCTGGATGCCCTGGGTTTAGGTTTCAGCAGTTGCATAAGAATAAAAGGACTTTCATACATAAAATGGGCTTGTACATATTTGTCGGAGGCATTGTACCATTCGCTTCTCAACTGATTGAATACGCCTCCGAAACGGTCCGCCCATGATTCCGGGAAATTTCTCCGGGCAAAGAAATGGAAGTCTGCAAAATAAATGGACTTGGCATTAATGAACATACCTCCGCTTATGTGGTAATTAAAACGTCTGGCTAACCCCAGTTTAATACGTTGATGTATATCTGCTTCTATGCGCCAGTAATCCCCCGTACTTTTTCCAACTCCGGGTATGCCTGTCGCAACCTCCAGCGACATGGTGGGATAGAAAGAGTGTATATATTCTTTGCGGTATCCATCCATCCAATAGTATTGCCTGGGAGTGTAGGAAATACCTATTACAGGTGTAAAATCATTATAGTTCCCATTTAAAATGTCCGAAATATCTCCGTTTATTTGTTTATTACTGTCTTTCTTAACCTGTATGCGCCTGTGATATGATAACCCGGCCGACAGTTGAAAGCCATTGAATAGCTCTATGTTGTTCCGCAGTTCTACATAATAATGCTTGAAATAATCGAAGTTCAGGTCATCGATATTGAACGTGGAATCTTTAAGGAGCTCATTGATTTCTTTCATCATTTCGGATGAGTATCCTTCATTACTGTTTCCTATACTCAGGCTTAAAGTCCCCAGTTTGTCGGGACGGTATTCCCAATCAGCCGCTACAGTGAAAAACAATTGCTTCCGTTTGAATACATAGCCGATTTCCGGCCGGAAACGTAATTGCCTGTCTTTAGCAAATGTTTTACTGAGACGCAACATTTGCCAGTATGTAATGCCGTTACTTCCCGAATAACCGAACTGGACCGGATTTAATAAGCCTGAATATTTAAGACGTGTTGTCTTGTAGTCCAAATCGATTGTATTGGTTAGCTTTTCTGTGAGTTTCAGATATTTCCTGATATTTCCCGTGTCGACTTTTTCGACCGTGGGTTCTATTTCTTTATGATACATCTGGCCTTCTTCTGGTGTAATTGGTATATCCCGTTTACTTTTCCAGTATGTGGAATCATTAATAATGGGAATGGTGTCAGAAGATAAATCGAAGTATGCACTTAAATCAAGAGACCTTTTATCTTTTTCGTCATTTTCTTCTATCCATTCGACCGCTTCATATTTGAAAGAAGAATGGTAGGTGCTTACCACTTCGTTGCCTAATACGGAGTAGCGTAATTTTAAATCGGCTGTAGCCGGTAGAATAAAATCCTGATGGCTTTTACCGAAGGTCATTACAAGGTTGAATTCAGCCAGGGAGAAATAACCATCCATATCTATTTTGTCGATACTGAATGTTTTGTCTATTATATACAGATATCCGCTGATTAATTTCTGGCTCCATTGTTTGGGAGTAAAATGTATTTTGAAAATCTTGAGATCATTTTCGTAGAATGTACTGTCCAGATTAAACTTATAAAACTTGGAGGCATCTTCTGCAATCGGAGTGATAATTCCCTCATTATAAATAGTGGGGGAATATACATTTAGATTTAGGAAGGTCAAAACCTCTTTTTGTTTGGAATTATTGGGTATCGTATTTCCGTTTATTGCTTTAAAATCATGCAGGAAACTGTTTGGCGCATTGAATTGTGAATGGCTGAGCATTTCGAAAAACATATCTTTGGTTTTTCTGTCAACCGGGAAAATATGATGGGCAAATAGCATCAGAAAATTCTGTTTTACAATTTTACTTCTGCCTTTTATATAAATATCCGCTTCATAATGGGATAGTTTGTTTTGACATCTGTCTGCATTTTTAATTACTAATTGCATAATAGAATCTCCTTGCCTGATTGATTCTTTTTTGGAAGAATTGTTCAGCAACGTAGGATCCCCATAGTTACCATCCGGTTTTGCTATAGTGCTCATAGTTAGTAAGAGCAAGATGATTATGTAAAAAAGTTTTTGCACCAAATGTCTACCCTTTCTTTGCAAAGTAAGAAATAAAATTGAATAAAATGATGAGGTGGATATTATTTTTGTAAAAAAAGGATTGCGTCGATATGTGCTTTATGCCGTTAAAAAGTGAACTGACTTTGAATAATAGAAACGACAACTACCTTTATGGATAGTTGCCGTTTAACACTGATTGTGAGAATGTGGAACCGCCCGGACTTCACAGCTGGGGCGCTTTCCTTTTATTTGGTAATGTGATATCGTTAAAGTTTCGGTTAACTTTATTAATCAACAAACTATATATCTAAATTGAAATACCGGGATTTTATATAGATTCTTCCCGATTTCAATTGTTTTTCGTTTCTTTCCGATATAATAGATATTCTTTATTCAGAACTTTTGTCCTGATTCAATTTCTCAAGAAGAGTTTTCCCCGGTCGGAACTTGATACTTGTTTTAGACGGTATCACACATTTCTCTCCGGTCTTCGGATTATGCCCTTTACGCTCTGTCCGTTTATATAGATAATAGAAGCCGAAGCCCTGCATGACTAAGCGGTCGTCTTCCTTGAATACATTGACAAGTTCCTCGTTAAATGCATTGAGGAAACAGGAAATCGTATGGGGAGGAAGAGACATACGCTTTGACATCCGTTTTATGAATTCTGTTTTGTTCATATAGATTTTTTGCTATTAAATCTCCACCTTCCTATCATAGTAAGAAAGGTGGAGTATAATTAAATCAACTGGTCGGCAATCGAAGAACAACCTTAGTTAATTCGACGACCTTTTTTATTCTTGAACGCAACGCACCGAGCGCCCGTTGCCACGGTGGCCCATGCTAGCGTTCAGCATGGCACTATTGAAACTCACGTCGCTAACGCCGACACTGCCAGAGTAACCCGATGATGACCAGTAGTTGCCGGTTTTACCCTGATTGCCGGAAGTGCCGGCAACGTTGCCACGGTTGCCCACAGCAGGCAAAACGAGCTTCTGTTCACCTTCCGCATCTGCACCAGCGATAGACATTAATTTCTTGGTATCATCCCATACCTTAGTTACAGCAGTATTTCCAGCACCGATTGCCTGCCATTCAGAGATTGTCGGGACACGCCAACCATCAGGACAAGGATCGGTCTCCGTTTTAACAGGATTTTCCTCAGTGCCACTATTCCATAACTTCTGATACCAGGCATCATCTTTCATATCCGCTCCTTCTGGATTGTCTTTTCCTGATTCAAATAACAGCCAATTGTTTTGGAGATTATAATCTAAAGAACTACATACAATAAACTTATCGTTCAATATACTCATACCCTCTAAATAACCTTCACCTGTGGGGAAAGCATTTCCTTTATAATTCTCTTTATCTAATGTCTCTTGCTTGTTGGTCGCCCTCACACCTGATTTACGTCCCCACTGGAATAAGTTACCGCAAGACTCTGTGACATCAGTATCTGCTGCATTTGTTACTGATTCCGGCATTTTAGTCGCACCCACATTTATTGGAGCCCAAAAGACTGTTTTACCATCAGTTGTCTTCATCATTACAGGTTTGTACTCTGTATTATAATAGTTCGGACGGCTCTTGATGGTTATTACTTCTGCATCTTCAGGATTACTGATATCGCTAATGCTCACATAAATATCCAAGGGAACATTCAGAGTCTGAACCGGCGTTTTGATATCCACGCCTATTTTGTTCCCTAGAACAGCACCCGCAACCAGGATTTCATTCAGTTTATCTTCACCTCCAATGGATTTGGCATGTTTGTCGTATGCTGCCACCACACTGTTGGGGGTTATGGTATTTGCTCCTAATACGTCAAATGAAAGAGT
>MJGMD1__coassemble_1825_pt1 | contig 84113 bp, 69 predicted proteins | sample MJGMD1__metabat2_low_PE_010 | metagenome-assembled genome bin MJGMD1 | reverse complement strand
TGCCGCCGAACAGGTTCTCCAGACGTTTCAATTTTTTTTTCCATTTTTATTGTGGCGCAGGGAATTTGATACCTGCGCCACAAAAGGCCGGCTCCGATAAGATACAAAACCGACCCTCCTTCCCTATCCACAGAAAAAAGGGGAGGCATTTTCTTTAATATATAATGACGTTTACAACCGGATGTATTCCAAAACATTCCTTCCATAAATATGACAGGAATAGCAATCCATACTACGGTTCTGCTTCCTATTTTTATTGCAGGTTCATGATGCCGGTTTCATGTAAACCAATATCAATTAAATGTGGTCGGCTGTTCGCCGACCTTTTTTATTCTTGGATGCAACGCACGGAGTACCCGTCGGCACGGACCATCGCGTACGCTAGCAGCACGACATTACTGAAGGTCACGTAGCTAGCGTAGACACTACCTGACGAAACCGACGACGACCAGTAGTTGCCAGCTCTACCCTGATCGTTGAAAGAGCCGTAACTGGCACGGTAGCCCACAGTAGGCAAAATAAGTTTCTGGTCGCTTTCTGCACCGGCAATAGTTAGTAAACCATTGTTAAAATCCCTGTCGTTAGTTACAGAATTATTCCCGACACCGATAGCCTGCCATTCTGTAAGGGTCGGAACACGCCAACCTTCAGGACAAGGATCGTAGTCTGTTTTAACAGGAGAATCCTCTGTTCCTTCATTCCACAACTGCTGATACCAAGCACCGTCTTCCCAAGCTCCACCATCAGGATTGTCGCTACCTTCTTTAAAAAGTAACCAGTTTTGCTGAGTACGAGGGGAAGAAGAAGAATGCATGATAAACTTTCCATCCCATTTATACATTTCTTTGAGAGCACCTTGACCGGTCGGGAATCCTAATGGATCCGTTTTACCATTGAAGTTCTCTTGATCAACCGTTGACTGAACGGTTGTTGCAAACACACCCGATTTACGCCCCCACTGAAATAACTTTCCGCAATACTGGGTAACATCGCCTGTATATGGAACAGATGTAGGCATTTGGGTAGCACCGGCATTCACCGGAGCCCAGAAGACAAGCTTATTGTCTGTTGTTTTCATCATGACCGGCTGAATGCCTGTACCATTATAATCAGGGCGGCTCTTGATGGTTATTACATCTTTTACATTCGGGTCGCCGGCATCAGCTATAACCACTTCGATATCCAAAGGAACTTTCCGGTTATTCTGAACCGGAGTCTTTACTTTCATTCCTATTTTACCACCACCAACTGTACCGACGTTTACAACAATACCATCCAGTGTGCTTTCGCCTCCGATTGATTTGGCACCACTGTCATATTTATATGTCACGTTTTTGTCCACACCTGATGCTCCTTCTACATTAAAGGAAAAAGTCGCATCTCCTGTAGCATTGGTAATATCCAATGTTTTTGTACCGGCATCCCATATCACCCCTTGGGCTACAAGTCCCGTATCGTCGAAGTCCACTAAAGCGAATTCTATTTTTTCCCACTTGGCATAAAGGGTGATATTTTTTGTTACCGGAGTGCTAAAATCATATTTGTTCCGCTTTGCCGCATCCGAATACCAACCGCCGAACTTACAGTCCGGCTTTACAGGAGTGGCAGGTTCGGAAACCGTCCCATTGGCTTTGACAGGAACAGGGGCTATTTTATTGCCTCCGTCCGTATTGAAGGTTACGATGTATACAGCCTCGGACCAATGGGCATAAAGAGTTATATTTTCTGTTACCGGAGTATTAAAATCATATTTGTTCTGCTTTGCCGCATCCGAATACCAACCGCCGAACTTATAGCCGGACTTTACAGGAGTGGCAGGTTCGGAAACCTTCTCATCGGCTTTGACAGAGACAGGGGCTATTTCATTGCCTCCGTCCGTATCGAAAGTTACGGTGTATACAGTCTCGCCAACTTCGGACCAACGGGCATACAGGGTGATATCTCCGTTTACCACATCCTTGTTGAAGTTCCATTCGATTGTACAAGCGGCATCTTTATACCAGCCTAAGAAGCTGCGCTTTTACATTGTCGGGTCGGTTGGCCTTACCAGCTTTTCGCCTTTGTTTACAGCCTTGGAAGCGACTTCGCTTCCTCCCTGCGAATTGAATGTGACAGTACAAATGCGGGCAATCTCAATCCATTTCACATACAGCGTCAGGTTGTACATTACACGGTCCTTTTCGAAATCCCATAGGGCTGTATGTTCGGCATCCTTGTACCAACCGGAGAAGATGTAATCCTCTCTTGTAGGGTCTTCCGGCTTTGTTATTTTCAGTCCTTCCGATACCTTTATGGCTTCAATGTTGCTGCCTCCTTTCGTATAGAAGGTTACAATGTACTCCGGAATAATGGGTTCATCCTGTTTACAGCCTACGACGATTACCATCATAAGCAACACCAATGAAATTAATTTTTTCATGATTTTAATATAGCTTATAGGTTGATGAATTATAATATGCATAATACAATTGCGTTTTTAATCATTCGTTGTATAGGGATATAAATAACATCTCTTTAATCAGGATATGACATGGCTTTTCCATTTGTCACAAAAACTGTATGTGTAGTATGGAGTTTGCTATTAAATACCCTTTAATTCCTTAGTTTGTTATGGCAATATTTATGAAATCCCTTTGGTAAATATGGATTATCAAAACGACTTAGTTCTATATGAACTTTTATTAAACAAGTCTATTCCACTGAATATGAACACATATAGGCATTAAAATTAAATTGTAATATTTCACACTTCGGTATAAACAAATAGCTTACATATATCATAACACTGGTTAATGCAGGGTGTAAAACATAAAATATAGAGTAAATAAAACCGTCAAATTGTTTATATTTTAAAAATATAATATACCTTTGTTGTATGAATTCACAAGCAGGAGATTAGTTCATATAGAACTATGGAAAATATTCATCTATTAAAAACCCCTTTCATAGAATTAAGCTTCTTGATTTTCAAGAATAAGAAATAAGGCTTCACAATTCCTACAGGAAGAATAATTATTTTTTATTACGTACAGGGAGTGTTTTTTGTAATGGCAAGCTACTCTTTTTACCCCAATAAATGGTAGCAAAAGGAATTTCCTGCAGTAGAGGCTATAATGTAACACAACCGGGGCAAAACGAAATTAAACATATACAAGCCTGGAACCTCAAAAAACTGAATTGATAAATAAAGCCTGAATAAAAATACAAAATGAAAAAAAAGATTCATAGTTATGGTTTTCCGAAATCATAACTATGAATTGGAAAAACCATAACTATGATTTGCAAAATGCGTTCTTTTCGGAAAAGGTACAAGGTCATGTTTTTCACACAACAATGCCCCACTAACCTGAATAATGATTATCTTTGACAACATCAAACATAAATTCTAACAAACAATGCAAAACACAAATTCGCTCTTACTCTTCGGGTTAGGATTAAGCATGATGCTTTCATGTAAAGAAGCGCCAGCTCCTGCACCTGTATTGCCGGTTCCCACACCCGAACAAGTGGAATGGCATAAAATGGAAACTTACGCCTTCGTTCATTTCGGCCTGAATACATTCAATGATTTGGAATGGGGATATGGCAATACGCCTGCCTCAACATTCAACCCCACAGATTTAGACTGCGACCAGTGGGTACGTACCATCAAGGCAGCAGGATTAAAAGGAGTTATCCTGACAGCAAAACATCATGACGGTTTTTGCCTATGGCCCACAGCAACTACCGAATACAGTGTAAAAAATTCCCCGTGGGAAGAAGGTAAAGGAGATATGGTCCGCGAATTATCGGATGCATGCCGGAAACACGGGTTGAAATTCGGTCTTTACTTATCTCCCTGGGACCGTAACAGCGCGAATTACGGTACACCGGAATATGTAACAAAATTCCATGCCCAGATGCATGAACTGGTCACTCAATACGGTCCGTTGTTCGAATACTGGTTTGACGGAGCCAACGGAGGGAACGGATGGTACGGGGGAGCCAATGAAACCCGCTCTATCGATGCAAAAACATATTACAAATATGAGGTAGCCTGCGATACGATAAAAAAACACCATCCGAACGCCATGATATTCGGAGGTACCGTGCCCGATATTCGCTGGATAGGCAATGAAGAAGGATGGGCAGGAGACACCCAATGGAGCCTTTATTCGCCGGACAAGGAAACCAATTACCGCCAAAGCCAGTGGGGAATGGAAGACGGAGACGAATGGCTGGGAAGCGAATGCGATGTGTCTATCCGTCCGGGATGGTTCTATCACGCACGTGAAGACCATCAGATAAAATCGCTGGCACGCCTGGTAGACCTTTATTACCGGAGTGTGGGCCATAACTCGAACTTCCTGCTGAACTTCCCGGTTGCCCTAAACGGGAAAATAGCTCCAGGCGATTCTATCCGTGCCGTCGAATGGTTCCAAACGATTCAAAACAATATGAAAACCGATTTGCTAAAGGGAGCATATGCCGAAGCCAGCTCGATAAGAGGGAGGAAATACAGTGCCAGCAAAGCAAACGATGGAAACTGGGACACGTATTGGGCTACGGAAGACAGTGTAACAACCGGCACATTGACATTTACACTGCCCACCCAGTCGGATGTAAACCGTCTACTTATCCAGGAATACATTCCATTGGGGCAACGCGTAAAATCATTTAATATCGAATATGAAAAAGAAAGCAAATGGTATCCGGTAAAAGCAACAGATTCCACGACTACCGTAGGTTATAAACGTATTGTCCGCTTCCATACCGTATCAGCAGAGAAAATACGAATCAATTTTACTGATTCGCGCGGTCCTTTATGTATCAACAATGTAGAAGCATTCCTGGCACCTGCCCTGATAACAGAACCGGTTATTTCCCGTAACCTTTCCAACAAAGTAACAATCAGTACCGGAGACAGCAATGCCGAAATCCATTATACGACAGACGGCAGTGAACCTACCAAGGATTCGCCCGTATATACGGATCCCTTCGATTTTGCACAAAAAGGAATCATCAAAGCGATTGCTTATGATAAAACATTCGACAAGACAAGCCCTGTATCCATGCGGGAACTGGATATTCCTTCAACCGATTATACAGTGGTCAGCCCGAAAGACGATAAAACATCCGTTATATTCGATGGAAACGGCTACACCACCTATTACCTGCCAAAAGGGAACAGGGATATTACCATCCGGCTGAATAAAGAGCAATTGATTTCCGGTTTCCGGTATACTCCCAACCAGGGACGCGATGCAGGCGGCCATATCTCCCACTATCAGTTATATGTAAATAATAAGAAAGTGGCGGAAGGTGAATTCTCGAATATCAAACACAATCCGGTGGAACAGGAAATACGTTTCCCTGCCACCCGCGGAAATACAATCCGGTTTGTTGCAACCAGTATCCTGGATAATGCGCCACAAGCCGGTATCGCAGAATTTTCTGTTATTACGGAATAAGAACTATCAGGAAGAATAGGTCATAAACCAATGCGTGACCTTTTCACTATATGTTTTGGAAATGGGAATATCGGGAACACCGTCTATTCCCATTTCCATATATACCCCATCCTTTTCACGGCGTATCACCTTCACCTGGTCGAAATTTACCATATAAGAACGATGGCAACGCAACACATTCGTATTGGCAAGGCTCTCTTCTATCGTTTTCAATGAATTACGAAGCATAAACTTCGTCAATGCCCCTTTATTCATATACCAGATACAAACATAATTATCCGCCGATTCGATATACAGTAAATTACTCCGTTTCACCGACAGGCGCAATTCGTTTTTCTCATCATAAAAAGAAAACACATTCTGCATTTTTGCCGCATCTTCCTTTTCTTCCGCCAATATCAATAACTGCCTTTCCTTTTCCTTATAGGAGAAATACAAATGCAACGCCGAATAAGGGAGCAGCAACACCAGGCTGGTATTTATCGCCGACTCTTTAAACACACCCAGATATTCCCGTTCCGGATTGAGGACGAGTGTATATATCGTATAGAACAAAGACATGAACAGTATTTCCAGCAAAATCCAGACCGCATAGCCCGAACGTGTCACTCCATGTTTCCTGCCCCAATAATACATTACAATACGGCTAATGACAACAACCAATACCCCGGTAAGGATAATCAGGCTCGAGAAAACAAAGAACTTAAATTCGGAAACCGGATACCAATTGGATGAACTGAACGGTTTATAGATATTGATGAATACCAATGCAAAAAATGCCGTCAGTAACACAAGGCGGACCAGGTTCGACCTTTCATAGAAATATTCCGGTATTTTATGATTTCGCATACCTACACATTTTTCAAGAATTTCAGAAACAAATGTACGTATATTTCCCTTTACATCCATCCGGCATTCGCCCCGCATAGCAGAAATTCACCCCTATATAGCACTTTATACCCCCAGAAAAGGGCGGCTAAACCATTTATTTTGAGAGATTGTTTTTCTATTGTTAGTTTACGCCAAAATTAAAACGCATCTATGGATATTTCTATTCGAACACAACAGCTAAACAGTCTTTTTTCCTATGACAAAAAGACCAGCCTGGAGGAGAGCCATCTGGAAATCCAGCCTTATCGCTTTACCCAGACGACCGGGGCAAGTGAAATTAACGAGTTCCAGCGGGCACTTTCTTCTACCGAATTTTGCCCAGTCACAGATAATTACATACAGGAAAACAAAGACTTCTCCTATACGATTTTCACTCCGGTTGGAAAAGTAAAAAGAGAGAAGGCGATTATTTTATTACACGGCCTGAACGAACGCTCCTGGGAAAAATACCTGACATGGGCGGAATACCTTGCCAAGCATACCGGAAAGCCGGTTATACTTTTCCCCATCGCTTTCCATATGAACCGTACGCCCATCCAATGGTGCAACCCGAGAGAAACGCTATCCTGGGTAAACGTCCGCAAAAAAGAAATAGAAGACCTGGGCAATGCTTCCTTCGCCAACGTTGCACTAAGCAGCCGGTTGTCCCAGAATCCGCTACGTTTCTATGCATCCGGCCGCGAATCGGTGTATAACCTCTGGCAACTGGTGCATGAAATAAAAGACGGACGGCATCCCCTGTTTAAGGAAGAGACCTCCATCAACCTGTTTGCCTATTCCATCGGTGCATTATTATCACAGGTACTGTTGCTTGCCAATCCGGAAAAAATGTTCAGCGACACACGCCTTTTCATGTTTTGCGGAGGTTCTATCTTCAGCGAGATGAACGGGAATGCACGCGATATTATGGACCAGGCTGCATTCGACAGCTTGCAGCAGTATTACCGGAATGACTTTTTAGAACAACGCACTTTGCCGACATCCTTTAAGAATGACTTTATGGAACAGGCATTCAAAGCCATGATTCGTACCGATGTGATGCAGGAATACCGCGAATCGTTCTTTTTGCGTGCCTGCCACCGGATACATGCCATCTCCCTGAAAAAAGATATCGTCATGCCGACCAGCGGTATTATAAAAGCATTAGGCAAAGCATCGGAAAAAATACTGGAAGAGCTGGACTTCCCGTTCCATTACAGCCACCAGATACCCTTCCCGTTTCGCAGCAAAACAGAACCCACCTTGCTAAGCCAGGCTTTCCAGCGCATATTCAGCAGTGCAGCCGCATTTTTATAATCAACCAGTCAAGCATTTACAGCACTCTAACGGAATTCTAATGCCCTTGTAACTCTTTTCTAATACCTGCCAGCCTTGTAAACCGGTAGTTTTGCCCCCGGAAAACAAGATTGACAGGAATGCGTAAAAGAGTTCTTTTTTTATTAATGGCAATTGCCTGTTCTTCAGCCAAAGGACAGTCGCAACAACTCCGGCTCACAGTCGGAGATGCCGAAAAATTGTTTCAGGACAATAATCTGGAACTGGTAGCCAACCGGTTCAACGTAGATGCCGCCGAAGCCAAAGTCGTCCAGTCGAGGTTATTTGAAAATCCCTCCATAACGATAGAGCATAATATCTATAACCGTACCAACGGGAAATATTTCGATTTCAGCAAAGAAGGAGAAAGCACGGTCGAAATCGAGCAGCTTATCTATATCGCCCACCAGCGCGACAGCCGTATCCGGTTGGAGCGGATGAACAAGGAAGTAGCCGTACGCCAGTTGGAATTGACAATGCATGTCCTTAAAAACGAAGTGGACCGGCAATTCTTCAACCTGTACTATTCGCTAAACGAAGTCAAGATCTACCATACCGCTATCGAACAACTGCAAAAGATTGTAGAGATACTGAAGGTACAGGTGGAAAAAGGCAATGTGTCTTTAGCCGAAAAATCCAGAATCTCCGCTTTGCTCCTCTCCCTGCAACAGGAATCGAACCAACGGCAGGATGAAGCTTTGGAGTACCAGGCAGCCCTGAAAGTATTACTGGGTATCCGGCAAGACATAGAACTGCTACCGGAAGTGGATGAAACTTCGCTTGCCGCCTCTCCGCTCGATAAAATCGATTTACAGGATTTGATTGTCCGGATAGAGGAACGCCCGGACCTGAAACTTGCCTCATCGGCATGCGGGGCTGCCTATGCCGATATCAAAGTACAGAAATCGGATGCCTTCCCCAAAGTCAGCGTACACGGATTTTATGATAAGCACGGTCCGATTTGCGACGATTATTTCGGATTAAGGCTCTCTTTCACCCTGCCTGTATTTAACCGTAACCAGGGAAATATACGAGCGGCAAAAGCGGCTTACGAAGGGGCACAGACCAACTATCGGAACCAGGAGCTGAATGCCGTCTCTTCGCTCACATCCACTTATTACAAGATGCTGAATGCCTGGAAACTCTATAAAACATCCGATATGGAAATATCCGGAGACTGGCAAAAAATCATGGAAGGTGTAAACGACAATTTTATCAAGCGTAATATCTCGTTACTGGAATACGTAGATTATTACCAGACCTATAAAGAGACGATTATGAATATAAACGAACTGGCACGCAAAAGCTGGCTGGGCATGATAGACCTGAACCGGGAAGCCGGTTTCGATGCTATCAAACTATAATCTTATTATTTACCATACAACAACGCAATAGCATGAGAAAAAAATTAATCGGATGGTTACTGGTAAGCCTCTTCTTCTACGGCTGCAAGCAGCAAGCCACCGAAGAAAAACAAGAGGGTATGATGCTGGACGACCACCTCGCCAAAATGATAAGTATCGGGCCTGCCGTTTCCTGCATCCCGCCGGAAGAAACAATACTGAACGGGCAAGTGGATTTCGACCCGGATAAATCGGCACAGGTATACCCGATTTTCGGAGGAACCATCACAAACGTAAGTTGCGGGATAAGCGACCCTGTAAAAAAAGGACAGGTACTGGCTGTTATCAAAAGTGCCAATGTAGCCGAACTGGAAAAACAAAAAAATGAAGCAGACCAGAAAGCGGCTTATGCCAAACGAAACCTGGATGCAGTAAACGACCTTGCCGATAGCGGAATGAGTTCCGAGCGGGAATTGCAGATGGCACGCCAAGAACTTGCCATCGCTAAAGCCGAACAAAAACGACTCAGCGAGTTCTTCTCCCTTTACCACATCACAGGAAACTCTACATATGAAATACTGGCACCGGTTTCCGGGTTTGTTCTCGAAAAAAACATAAGCGAGAATATGCAGCTCAGGGATGACCTGACAAACCCGTTATTCGTTATTTCCGGACTGGATGACATCTGGGTGATTGCCGATGTTTACGAAAGCGACATCACCAAAATACATCCGGGCGACAAAGTAAAAATTACCACCATTGCCTATGGTCCACGCATTTTTGAAGGGAGCATCGACAAAATATCAAACACCCTCAACGACAACAGCAAGACAATGAGTGCGCGTGTCCGGCTGAAGAACGAAGGTTACCTGCTGAAACCCGGGATGTATGCCAATGTGTACGTTGAATCTGCCGGAAGCGGAAAACCGGTACTGCGCATACCTGCGCACTCCGTGATTTTTGAAAATGGCAAGAATTACGTAGTAGTAGTCAATCCTGATAATTCGATTGAAAAACGGCAGGTTACGCTGTACAAACAAACCGATACGTACGACTACGTAGCCGACGGACTGAAAGAAGGAGAAAACGTAGTCGACAAAAATGCAATATTAGTGTACAACGCACTATAAAACAAAAGATTATTATGCATAAGTTTATTGATAATATCATTACTTTCTCGCTGAGGAACAAATTCATTATCTTTTTCCTGACGTTATTGGTGACGGTGATCGGTATCTTTTCCTTTATCCATACTCCGGTAGATGCATTCCCGGAGGTGACCAATACCAAAGTAACCATCATTACCCAATGGCCGGGACGCAGCGCGGAAGAAGTAGAAAAGTTTATTACCATCCCTATCGAACTCTCATTAAACGCTTGCCAGAAAAAGACGGATATACGCAGTACGACGCTTTTCGGGCTTTCCGTCATCAATGTAATGTTTGACGATGATGCGGACGACTTTTATGCCCGCCAGCAAGTATATAACCTGCTGACAGATGCAGACCTTCCGGAAGGCATTACCCCAAATGTCCAGCCGCTATACGGAGCGACTGCCGAAATTTACCGCTACACCCTCCGGAGCGACAAACGGAGTGTACGCGAATTGAAGACATTGCAAGACTTCGTGATAGAGCGGAAACTCCGTTCCGTACCCGGCGTTGCCGACCTGGTCAGTTTCGGCGGAGAGGTCAAAACGTTTGAAGTCAGTGTCAATCCCCAACACCTGACCGATTACGGCATCACTACACTCGAACTGTATGAAGCCATATCCAAAAGCAATATCAATGTAGGAGGAGATGTCATTAATAAAAGTTCGCAGGCATATGTAGTCCGTGGCATGGGGCTTGTCAACGACATTAAGGACATAGAAAATATCGTAGTAAAAAACATTGAAGGCAAGCCCATTCTGGTAAAACACCTGGCCGATGTGCACGAATCCGCGCTTCCCCGTCTGGGGCAGGTCGGACGCATGGAAGAAGATGATGTTGTGGAATGTATCGTTGAAATGCGTAAAGGAGAAGACCCGGCAGTGGTAATTGCCGCATTGAAAGACAAGCTGAATGAAATACAAGCAGACGACTTGCCTTCGGATGTACAGATTGTCCCTTTTTACGACCGGCAAAACCTGGTGAATCTGGCGGTACACACCGTAACACATAACCTGATAGAAGGGATTATTCTGGTGACCTGTATCGTAATGCTTTTCATGGCGGACTGGCGCACTACGGCAACGGTAGCCGTTATCATTCCGCTGGCACTTCTTTTTGCTTTCATCTGCCTGCGAATAAAAGGGATGAGTGCCAACCTGCTCTCACTGGGAGCTATCGACTTCGGTATTATTATCGATGGGGCAGTCGTCATGGTTGAAGGATTATACGTGGCACTCGACAAAAAAGCCAGTGAAGTCGGCATGCCTGCATTCAACCGGATGAGTAAAATGGGATTGATACGTCAAGTGGCAAAAGACCGTGCCAAAGCTGTATTTTTCTCCAAACTGATCATTATTACGGCACTGGTTCCTATCTTCTCTTTTCAGAAAGTAGAAGGAAAGATGTTCAGCCCCCTTGCCTATACATTAGGGTTTGCCCTGCTGGGGGCTTTGATATTTACACTGACACTGGTTCCGGTACTTTCGTCTATCCTGCTAAAAAAGAATGTAAAGGAGCGTAAGAATATATTCGTTGCCTGGATAAACCGGACTTCCGGTTCCCTTTTTGCCTGCTGCCAACGGCATAAAGCGGCAACTATTATTATCAGCACCTTAGTCGCTATCGGAGGATTGGGTTGTTTCCATTTCCTGGGTTCCGAGTTCCTGCCGCAACTAAACGAAGGTTCTATTTATATCCGTGCCACATTGCCTCAAAGCATCTCTTTGCAAGAAGCCGTTCCGCTTTCCAACCAAATGCGCCGCCTACTGGCTCAATATCCGGAAGTCAAACAAGTCGTATCGCAAACAGGCCGCCCGAACGACGGTACCGACCCCACCGGATTCTATAATATTGAAATGCTGGTGGATATCTATCCCGAAAAAACATGGAAACGGAATATTACCAAAACCATGCTGGTTGAAGAGATGGAGAAAAGCCTGTCGGTATTCCCCGGTGTGGATTTCAATTTTTCCCAACCGATTTCCGATAATGTGGAAGAAGCGGCAAGCGGGGTAAAAGGTTCCATCGCAGTCAAAATATATGGGAAAGACCTTTACTTGTCCGAAAAGAAAGCCGAGGAAATTTATAAAATACTGAAAACGGTAAAAGGTATTGAAGACCTGGGAGTTGTCCGGAATATCGGGCAACCGGAACTGCGTATCGAAATAAACGAAGCCGCCCTTGCCCGCTACGGGGTAGCGAAAGAGGATGTACAATCTATTATCGAAATGGCTATCGGAGGTAAAAGTGCTTCCAAATTATATGAAGATGAAAAGAAATTCGATATTATGGTACGGTATAACCCTACTTTCCGGAATAATGAAGAGAGCATTGGAAAAATACTGGTGCCTGCCAGCAACGGAGCCATGATTCCAATTAAAGAACTGGCACATATCTACACACTGACCGGTCCACTTATCATCTACCGGGACAATAATGTACGGTATTGTGCTGTAAAATTCTCCGTCCGGGGACGCGACATGGGGAGTGCCGTAGCCGAAGCACAGGCAAAAGTGAACAAACAGGTTAAGCTTCCGGAAGGCTACCGGCTGAAATGGGCAGGAGATTTTGAAAACCAGCAACGGGCGACGAAACGTCTGGCACAAGTCGTTCCAGTCAGCCTGATTATCATTTTCCTTATTTTATTCATGCTCTTCAATAACCCGAGAGATGCAGGAATCGTACTGCTGAATGTACCCTATGCAGCAGCCGGAGGTATTTTGGCTTTGCTTATCACCCGGTTTAATTTCAGCATATCGGCAGGCATCGGATTTATTGCTTTGTTCGGCATCTGTATCCAGAACGGAGTCATTATGATTACAGACATAAAAAAGAATATCCGGGAACAACTGGGACTCGATGAGGCAGTACGCGAAAGTGTAAAAAGCCGTGTCCGTTCGGTACTGATGACTGCACTTATGGCAACGCTCGGACTTATGCCTGCTGCCCTGAGCCATGGCATTGGCTCGGAAAGTCAACGCCCGCTTGCGATAGTCATTATCGGCGGGTTAATAGGAGCTACATTCTTCACCTTATTTGTTTTTCCTCTTATCATAGAAGCCATTTACAGAAAAACTGTTTTCACTCGTTCGGGAGAATTGTTGCAAAGAAGACTTTGATTTGATATTTTTACCGGGAATAATCCGGCGTTCGTCGGGTTTTACCGGTAAACAGGCGTTTTATTATTGTACGGAAAGTGCTGTTGCCATAGCTTTACATCAAAATTAAAAACGAAACGACAATGAAAGCAAATCAACAAGGCATCCATTCCTGGCATCACAAACTGAGTACGTTTGTAACAGCCCTCGTGTTTATTGTAGTAGGTCTGATGTTTATCGGGCGTAACCTCGGCATTATCGACCCCTATTGGTTCGGTATCATTATTTCCTGGCAGATGCTGCTGATAGTAATCGGGCTGGTCCAACTTATCAAACGCCATTTCTGGGGCGGGTGTATACTCGTTGCAATCGGAGCCTATTTTCTACTACCGGAAATTACGGCTATCGACACAGATTGGATGGAAACATACTGGCCGGTCATTTTCGTACTAATCGGTATCAGTATACTTTTCAAAAGAAACTCTCATCCTTCACACAGGAGATGGGGAGAAAGAACAGATCATACACAAACCTCCTATACATCCGAAGACGGATTTATCGTATCCGACAATACATTCGGTTCTATCCAGCAAATCGTACTCGACCCAGTATTTAAAGGGGCAAGTATGAAATGTACTTTCGGAGGGACTATTCTCGATTTACGACGTACCAAGCTGGATAAACCGGAAACATTTATCGAAGTAGATTGTACATTCGGCGGTATCGAAATATATGCCCCCTCCGACTGGAATGTCCAAACCCAGATTCAGGCCATCATAGGGGGATGCGATGACAAACGGTACAATTCCGTGGCTCCGGTCGATCAGGAGCACGTATTGATTATACAGGGGAAAGTTAGCTTCGGAGGCATCGAATTAAAAAATTAACCCATGCAGAAACATCCGTTCATAGAATTTATTCCTTACCGGATCGTTGGGATTATACTGGTTCTTGCGACGTGGGGTATTTTATCCTGTCTGGAAGTGCTGTATTGCGGGATGGATTGGGAGATAGCCCTCATCGACAGCCTGATTACCACCGGAATCCTCTCCGCGGCAGGTTTCCTGTTATGGTATGTAACTGATGTCCTCCGGGCACCCCAGGCCCAGTTCGTACTGGCGCTGGCAGTCCAGGTTATTTGTATTGCCGACAGTTTTATCATATGGACATTCTATATGGAAAACCCGGGCATGCATTTCTTGCCGAGTATTCCTCTCCGTTTACTGTTCGGATTATCCTGCTGGTTTATTTTATTGCAATGGTACCGGATATACCAAATGCATAGCCGGATAGCAGAAGAGCCGGATATAACGGAAGAAATAGACACAGAAGAACAAACTCCTGCCGTAGCCCAGACAGAGGAACTGCCGGACCGCATTTCGGTAAAAGACGGGACACGTATTCACATCATCCATTTGGATGAGCTGTTTTACATACAGGCATGTGGTGATTATGTAACTCTGTTTACTCCGACAGGACAATATACGAAAGAACAAACGATGAAATATTTTGAAACGCATCTTCCTCTAAATACATTCATACGCATTCACCGTTCCTGTATTGTGAATTCGGAACAGATTGTCCGGGTGGAATTATTCGGGAAAGAGACCTATCAGGTGCGTCTTAAAAACGGCATTTGCCTAAAGGCAAGCAACTCCGGATACAAGCTATTAAAAGAACGGCTGTTACTCTAATAAAAGTGTTAATTTTAGCAGTTTTTGTTTGTATTGAATATAGTTTTAATTCATCTAACACTTTTTATTCAAACAGGCCAATCCGTTTAACATCTATTATCCGCCAAACACTTGACATATATCGGATACAGTAGTACATTTGCAATGTGGTTTTTTCATAATAGTATTAGATTTAAGGTTAACAAAGTTGGTTAGGGGTTGTCGGGAGACAACCTTTAATTGTTTATAGACGGTTTATACACTTTGCTGCTTACTATTCTTCCTGTCATACACACAGTTTCCACGGAAAAATGTTTTCAGAACTTTTACATCTTTAATATGCCTTGGAGGGATAGATAGAATATCACGGTCGATGATAATAAAGTCTGCACTTTTCCCCACGGTTATACTTCCGAATTCATCTTCGGCACCAACTTGTTTTGCCCCGTTTATCGTATAAGCATCGATAGCCGTCTTGACATCTATACCTTCTGATTGAGGCGGAATGATCAGGTCATCACTTTCTATAGTCCTACAAACTGCATAATAAATGTTATTAAACGGATTCATGCCTACCAAGCCACGACTCACCGGAGCGTCACTGCCGAATGTAAGCGTTGTACCTCCTTCTGCTACCGATTTCAGAGGCATCATGCGTGAATAACGATCATCCCCAAGAACCTGCGGAGTAAAAGGATCATAGGCAAGCCACAACGGAGTGGTCTGATAGAATACATCGTTTTGCTCTGAAAAACGCTTAAGGCCATCCGGCGGGAGTATCTGGACATGCGCCATTGTTTTGGTTCCGGGAATATCGCCTAATTCTTTATAGATATCCAATACATCCGAAATCGCACGATCCCCTATCGCATGTACATGCACATTAAAATCCTCATCAGTAGCAGCCCGTGCCATATCCAGCATATTCGAATTACGCAATACTTCTTCACCATGTCCATGTCCCGGTGGCAGATAATCATCAAACATATAGGCACTATAGACTTCTACAGTACCATCTTTGAACATTTTCAATGTGGTTGGCCGTACATTATCAGAAGTCTGCTCATCCCTTACATCCTTCATCATCTCTATGAAGTCTTCAGGTTTCGCCGTCCCGTCATAATAGAAAGAAGTAAAATAGCGCAAAGGCAACTTCGTTTTATTAAGAACAGGAAGTATTTCTTTTTCATCCATAACCAGGAAGCCGGCATCATATACTGCTGTATACCCATTGGAATTTATAACTTTATGAAATTCAGGTAAATTTTTCTTCATGGCTTTTACCGAACCGAGTTTCAACTTTTTATATACACTGACAATCGCATTTACTTCCACAACCTGGCCCGTTGGATTTCCATGTTCATCGCGAGCAAAAAAGCTGGATCCGGGTATCGGATCAGGGGTGTTTGCATCGATACCTGCGGCTTTCATCGCTGCCGTATTCAGCCACATGCTATGTCCCCCGCTATCTGTTAATGCAACAGGACGATCACTTACTTTATCAAGTTCGGAAGCTAAAGGCTTAGCACCGACACCATATCCCAAACCTATAATAATAGGAACTTTCGACTTCTCGTTTTCACGGGAAAATTCATGGACTGCTTCCAAGATTTCTTCATGACTCCAATCTTCCGCTATTTCAAGACTGGGCGTATCCGTCATAACAACACTTACAAAAATGTAATGGCAATGTGTATCCATGAAACCGGGAAGCATACGCCGGCTATGCATGTCATAGAATACAGCTTTGTTGTCTCCGACAAAATCTTTAGCGCCATTATCATCACCGACATAAACGATTTCACCGCCACTCACAACAATTGCCGTAGCTTCGGACTTCGCTTTATCAGCAGTGTAAATTTTAGCATTGTAATACACATGGAGCGGTTCGTCCAGACTTGCACATCCGACTGTTGCCATAGACACTCCGGCAACCAACAGGCTGGATAAAAAATGTCTTCTCTTCATTCTTCTTTTTGCTAAGGGTTAAAACTAAAAAAATATATATCACTTTGGTAAATATAGGGAAAAAGAATTATCCACATTCTTTCAGGAAAAGATATTAACAGGTTTTATTATACTAATAGACAGACAATTATTATTTTTCATACTTCTTTACGCGTTTTGTATGTCGTTCACGAAACGTTTCAGCATCGTTTAATAATAAAACATACGGTATTTTACTTTGTTTTTAAAAAGGACTTGTATCTTTACCCTCAATTATAATATGGAAATAATGGAATTACGGACAGCAAATGTGATACGCTATATCATGCCTTTACGGGAAGGCGGTTCACTGCCGGCATTGGCTGAAGCGGATGACGGTTTCAAATATGTTGTGAAATTCCGTGGCGCCGGACACGGGACAAAAGCCCTGATAGCCGAACTGATAGGCGGAGAAATTGCACGTGCATTGGGATTCCGTATTCCGGAACTTATCTTCCTGGAACTGGATGAGGCATTCGGGCGTACGGAAGGAGACGAAGAAATCCAGGACCTTTTGCAAAGTAGCCGGGGGTTAAATTTAGGATTACATTTTTTGTCCGGAGCCCTCACATTCGACCCGGTAGTTACGAAAATAGACCCTGAAACGGCTTCCGGTATCGTTTGGCTGGACGCATTCCTAACCAATGTAGACCGTACATTCCATAATACCAATATGCTGATGTGGCATAAAGAATTATGGTTGATAGACCTTGGAGCTTCCCTCTTTTTCCATTATTCGTGGGTAAACTGGGAAAAACATGCTACCGGCCCTTTTCCACAGATAAAAGAACATGTACTATTGCCGGAAGCATCCATGCTGGAAGAAGTGGATGCCACATTCCATACCATACTGACGGAAGAAAAAATACGTGCGATTGTCGGTTTGATTCCCAATGACTGGCTCCACTGGCCTAACAGCCCCGGAACACCCGATGAGATAAGAGAGATTTACGTCCGTTTCCTGCTGAAGCGGTTGGCCCATTCCGAAACATTTATCAAAGAAGCCCGGTATGCAAGGAAAGCACTTATATGAATATGCCATTATACGTATCGTTCCGAAGGTGGAACGGGAAGAATTTTTTAATGCAGGGATTATTTTGTTTTCAAAAAAGGCAAAATACCTGAAAGCCTTATATAAAGTAGACGAGAACAAGTTAAACCTGTTCTCGTCCGAATTGGATCGTGAATCCTTGTATGCCAACCTGGAAGTCTTCCATAAGATTTGCTCCGGGATAAAAGAAGGAGGACCGATTGCCGGCATGGATATACCGGAACGTTTCCGATGGTTGACTGCCGTCAGGAGCGCTTCTATCCAGACCTCCCGCCCCCATCCCGGTTTTTCCGGCGATTTGGACAAGACACTGGAGGAGTTGTTCAGGGAGTTGGTTCTCTAATCTTCTACCAGATAAACCACTTCGTGAGCTTCTGTTAATTGAGGGACTTCCAGTTTCTGAAGCATTTTATCCAGTACGTGCTCCGGTAGTACATATTCCCTGTCCTGATTTTGTTTGCGCCAGACCATATAAGGCTTTTCAATATAGACTATTCTCACTTTAGCCTTATAGCTTGCAAACAAGTCTATCAACTGACGGCGCATCATGGCTGTGATGTTGGTTGCATTCCAAATAAAGTCCTGCTTTTTACGCAGATAGCAACGGGCTTCTTTCTTGGCCGTTTGTACCACCCAGCCATTTGCCGCTTTATCTGTCGGACTTAACTTATTTTTCCTGCGGATAGCATCCAGACTAACAACCGGCAAATCCTTTCCGACTGTCCGGATATAATAATCCTTTCCCATTCCCGGCAACCCGGACAACAAAGTCACTTCACAATCAAAACCATCATGCGGGACATAGTCTATATAACTGTCTGCCTGATTAAAATAATGATAACGGGCATTCGGAGTTGCAAAAGCCCTTGCCTGCCTCCAACAGTTTTTCTCCTGGCAAAATAGCTCAAACAACTCCACTGTTTCCAATAATTGTTCACTATCCCGGCAAATACGTCCACGAATATCTGCCGTAGCTAATAGCTTTAATAAACAGGTATCCAGCCGCAACGAGACTTCAGCCACCTTTTTCTCCGGATTTTCCTTTTCCATAAACCAAAGAGGCAATCCGTGAAAACGGACTAACGAAGCAATTTGTTCACGTAGTGCAAACGGAGCAGGAATATCCCGGTACAGAATCGTACGAGCCGTGTATTCTCCTTTTCTGGCATGTCCATATGCAGAGATACGCCCTTCGCCTTCATCGACAGAACAGGAACGCTTTTCCACATCATGCAATAATGCTGCAGTCCAAAGCACCTCCTGCTCCAGCTCTGTAAGCATACCAAATCCCGGCGAAGCAATCAACTCATTTAAAACCATCTGTGTATGGATTGCAACATTTCCTTCACCATGATGAACAGTGTGCTGGGACGTATTTTCCATATCCCGTATCCATTGGAAACGCTCCGATAGGGATTGCCAGTCTCTATAATTTGTAAATTTCCAGTTCATTTTTTCTATTCTTTATTCGTATACTCCCAAACCAGGCGGGCACGTTTCCAATGACGGGTCCAATGCTCCCCGGTCTTTACATGTCCTTTACGGACGTACTTAAAAACATTCCGGGCAAATTCCGATACAGGATATTCATTTATATTACGGCTCACTACCCCTTCCCGGCTGCAATCCTGTGCCAACTGGGTATCGGTTGAACCGAAAATACTGGGCTCCTGTGCCCATAGGACAATTTGCCGTTGCAACGTTTCCCGTGTCAGCGCTTTTACCGGCTGAACAGCCAGTTCAGGCACAACCGGAAAATCAAATAATCCGGCATAAAACTTTACTTCTTCCCAGGATAACCAAGTATCCTGTTGCCTCACGGCAAAGATAAAGAAATAAGATTCCAGTCGTTTATACTCGATAGAATGTACGGCATACAGGTTCTCTCCGAATAATTCGATATCCCCCAAATCCCGCTTCAACAGTTCCCACCGTTCCCGTAACTGGCAGGTCCAGGGAGATGTAGTTGGGGCTGCATGAGAGCGGGCAAATACACCGTACCGGTTCAAACAATTATTTTCGCCATCCAACTTTTCGGTGTGGACCAAAGTCTCTATTCTCTGAATGTCCTCCCAATACATATGATTGATGCGGTCGTCGCTTGTTGTCCCCGGCGAAAAGGGGAAATGATAGGTACGACCATACTTTTCCGATAACATAATTCTATTCTTTATTCATTCTTACTATACGTGGCATAAACCTGCCGTGAATTTCCACTAATGTATCCTGAGCCGGCATCACTTTCTCTATATCCTTATAAGCCAGAGGCATTTCCTCTATGCTCCCTCCTATCAGAGATACACCTGCACGAGTCAGTATTTTTTTCATTTCAGACCGGGTGAATTGTTCCTTGGCACTTTGCCTCGACATTGCCCTGCCCGCCCCATGAGATGCAGAATTAAGAGCCTCAGCCTCGCCCGTTCCACACACCAGATATCCGGCTGTCGCCATGCTTCCCGGTATAAAACCAGCTTGTCCTTTCGCTGCCGGGGTAGCCCCTTTACGATGTACAATGGCATTCCTACCTGAAGAAATCTCTTCTTTCCAAGCAAAATTATGATGGTTGCTCACATTCGCTATCACTTTCAGTCCCAATGCTTTTGACAAATTAGCATGAATCTGTTCATGGCAGGCACGGGCATAATCGCCAGCCAGATTCATACTCATCCAATATTCCTGCCCCACTTCCGCATCCAAATCCAACCAGGCAAAATGTTGGGCTTCGCGAGGTAATTTACATTGTTCGCGAGCGACGGTGCTGTATTCTCTTGCTATTTCAGCACCCAATCCACGGGAACCGGAGTGTGACAATAAAGCAATATAAGTTCCCGCCGGCAAATGCAGTACATTGTTCTCATTCAACTGAATTTCTCCAAACTCGACAAAATGATTGCCTCCCCCGGAAGTTCCTAATTGCCGGATTGCCTTTTCACGTAATTTCCGCAATAGAGGCGTAAGAGCAAACTCATCCCGGTCCAACACTTCATGCTCTTGAAGGAAAGGCAATCCTCCTTCCATTCCGAAATGCGTGTAATCGCCCAATGCCGTCTTGATTTGATGCGAATAACGCTTCAGGAAATCAGCTTTTGCATCAAATACAGAAAGGCTCATCCTGCAACCAATATCCACTCCTACGGCATAAGGAATTACCGCATTATCTACAGCCAGTACCCCTCCGATAGGAAGCCCGTACCCGGCATGGGCATCCGGCATCAACGCTCCGGCCATCGCAACCGGAAGACGCATTGCCAAATCCATTTGTTGTTTAGCCAGGCTATCGATACATTTATTCCCGTATGTTTTATAGGGAAGCGCCTCATTCCTGAGATTATATACGGTAAAAGGAAGTGTGTCTGATAAAGTCGGAGCAAAATGTTCCACTAATGGAAACCAAATCTCACTATCCCTGAACTTCTCCGGTGATTCCTGTACCTCTACCAATGTGGCAAGTATCTGCTCTTTCGTTTCATGTTTGCAAAACTTGCCGGTGATATTGATAGCAAGGCTACGTGCCACATTGTTTGTATATCCTATCTTACTTAAATCTTTTGTTCGTATTCCCATAATTCTTTTTCTTCTTTATACTCCTCCATAATTTCCCAGAGGTTTTTATTCTTAACCGGATTATATTTATACTTTTCTTTGGGGATGTATTGTTTCTGGCATGTATTCCAGGAATTTGTATTTCCTCCCCATATTTTCACCAACCTACCCCAATTCCTGTCTCGCTGAGACTTGAGCTCATCCTGATATTGCTCAAGAACCAAATCTTTCCGTTTGACCTTGGTAATCATATTAGGCCTTACACGTAAGACAAAGCGCCAGGGTTCACAGAATACATATTTCACCATCCACCGTTTAGCCGGATAAGAATAATAGTCAATACGATGAAACAGTTGCGCCTCTTCTTCTGTGAATTTCCCGGATTTACCAAAAGCCCATTCGTCCGGTTCCTGTAACAGTTGTTCCGCCCGCCGGCGATACCTCCATTTCGCTATTTTTCTTTTTCTATCTTTATTAAATGTTTTAACCGGACTATACCATACGGTATTTATCTTATCCAATATACCTTGATAAAAATCGGCTTTACTGCTGCGTTTGGTTTCCTCTGTCAATACAAACAGACGTTTGTATCCCCGTTGGATGGGCGGGTTCAATTCCTCATATCCCAGATTTCGTATCAGTTCGGAGACATGACGGCATTCCTTATCCAAACGGCGCAACTCTTTATCGCGTGCCGTACGGATACGCCTGATTTTCCAACGTTCAGAGGGCAGGTTATTTATTTCAATGAGCGCTTGCTCATTTCCGTAATTGCCCATAAACAATTGTTTTTTAGGCCGACACAGTCAGACAGAAAGACATGGATATACCCATCCCTGTATGCCTGATTCATCAGCCATGATAAATAAATGTATGAATTGATTGCGGGGACTAATTAACTGCTACAAGTGTAGTATGTATTAGATTCATAAAGACTGTCGTTACAAAGATTCTTCCTCCCGAAGAACCAACTTAGCCCCAATTTCCGATTTTTATTTACGTTCCAGCATATGTGTACCCTTTCTTAATTTTTAGGGTGATACTTAAAATTCGGTGGCAAAGATAAGGCTGTTTTTTGAATTAACAAATATTTGTATCATTTTTATACAAATAAAGGACAAACAGAAGCAATAAGCGATCAGGGAGCGGGGCTGCGCATTGCCGGAATCGAACCGGATAGTCTTGCCTCTTTTTCACGACTTCACTATTCCTCCCCTCATAGAGCTGCGATGTATCCCTTTTCTACGGCATTCTGCTTGTCCTTACGGTACCCACTTATTTTTGTAAACAAGGCAACAAGCGATAAGGGACTTTTTTCTTGCTCTACCCAACTGAGCTACGTTCTGCACAAGGCAGAGCGGGGGGAGTCGAACCCCCGACACAGAAGTTACCAACGAAGTAACCCTTATCTACGGCACTTGTTTATTCTTTATCCAAAGAGCACGAGGCTAAAATGGAATGTTGTTTATCTCAGATAAAGCATCTCCTCCCTGGTCTATCGCTTCCAGGATATCGAATATCTTATCAGACCAACCGGCTATCAGATAGACATCCTCACGAAGTATACTTAAAGGAGTCATTCCGTATCCGGCAAGGTCAAACAGGTACAACTTACTATCCGGAGAAATCTTTTTATATTCATTCCACATAAAAGCCATTGTGTTATGACCACCTTTCGTATCCCATAACTGGGAGTCCGTAAACAACATCACTTTATCTATCTGCTCACAGCGGTTCAACAAATCTTTTATCACCAAATGTCCGTTGGTTGCATAGCCAACTTCCCCTTCCCTTTGATAGAACGCATCGACATTTGCCAGCACTCCCCGGGAAGGCACATTTATCACTTTCCATGTATCTCCGAACATGCCGGTTATTACATGTTCGCAACGTGACTTCAGCAACATAGCAAGCATTAAACCTATATCGTATAGATATATACGGCTCTTCGGTGATACCGAATGTTGCATCGAACCCGATACGTCGCAAGCTAATACTACACTGGTTTCCGAACTGAATCCTTTGATATGTTCAGCCGAAACTGCTACAGCCTCTTCCAACGCATCCAATACACAGGTTGCATATACGGATGTAGACTTGGATATTTCCCGGTAAGCGGCCAGGAAACGGAAAGGCAACTGTTTGGAACGACGCACATTTTCCGGCGAAGCCAATGTACTGCATACCTTTTTGATATAGGCCTCGGAAATTTCCGCTTCCAACAGATTGCGAAGGTTACGCAATAAAGCCATATAACCGACCTTCCCACTATCTATCAGTTCTTCCCATTTTAAAGAGAAGGCACGCTTACGTTCTTCCATAGAAGGGAACTTCACCTGTCCTAAGGCAGACAGTTCAGTCTCCCAGGTATAAGGTACGGACAAAGTATCATCTACTATTTTATTAAACAGTAACTGCTGTGCTTCATCTTTGGCTTTCGGGTGAACAAGGAACAAGGCATCCTTCAACTTTACTTCGGCATCCCGGTTGTATTTGGCAAACTGGTATTCGTCGAAACGGTTAAACGCTTCTTTCAATCCGGCCTGTATCTGCCGGGACAGCTTGTTCAGTTTCTTTACATCCTCACGGGCGTTTGCCTGCTGATAATATGCCAGCAATTCGGTTATCTCGTCGGCACGCCGAACCACTTGCGAAACCATCCGGCTTACAACAGAGTCGCCGCTATGAACCCGTGCCAACTCCACTGCCAAGACTAACGGCATAGAACGCATATTCATTTTTGTACGGGCATAGATTGCCAAACGTGCAACAAACCGAGGATCGTTATGTGCAATCAAATCACGTACGGCTTCTAATCTGCCGGCTGCGCTTTGATAAAAATGCTCGCTCAATGAAGAGGTAACAGTAGCTGTGTACAGTTGCCATTCGGGTGACAATTTCCAGGCTTGCGCTCCTTCATAGTTCATCACCTTGTCTGCCTTCTTGCTTAATAAATTGAACTTCATAACGATTTACTTTTATTTGTTTGACATTGCAAAGATGCAGGCATGGGTACGCAATATTTTTGCGCAACAAAAAATATTTGCAGGATTTCTATTATTTTTTTGCCTTAAAGCCGATAAATAAGAGATATATTTGTCCGAAAATCTTTTCAAATACTATGCCTGCAAACAGAAACGCATTAATCCGTTATAAAACCATCGATACCTGCCTGAGAAACCGGTACAGGCAATGGACGCTGGAAGATTTAATCGATGCCTGCTCCGATGCCCTTTATGAATATGAAGGCATAGACAAAGGTATCAGCCGGAGAACTATCCAGATGGATATCCAAATGATGCGCAGTGAGAAATTAGGCTACAATGCTCCGATTGTAGTGTATGACAATAAATACTATACATACGAAGATCCGGATTACAGCATTACCAACACGCCTCTTTCCGAGCAGGATTTAAAAGTCATGTCGGAAGCAGTGGAAGTACTGCGCCAGTTTAAGGGCTTTTCCTATTTCTCCGAAATGGGGGAAATCGTGAACCGCCTGGAAGACCATGTAACTTCTGTCCGCCAACAAACAATCCCTGTAATCGATTTTGAAAAGAATGAGCATCTGAAAGGCTTAAATTATCTGGACACTATTTATAATGCAGTTGTCAACAAACAGGCATTAGATATGAAATACCGCTCTTTTACTGCGCGCTCCGCTTCTTCTTTTATTTTCTATCCCTACTTGTTAAAAGAATACAGGAACCGCTGGTTTGTACTCGGAGTGAAAAAGAAGAACAAAAAGGTTTTATTAAACCTTGCGCTCGACCGCATCCACAACTTATCCATAGCAGAAAACGAGCCCTATCACGAGAATGATATTTTCGACCCTCTGACTTTCTTTGATGATATCGTAGGAGTCACCAAAAGCATCGGTTCCAAACCCGAGAAAGTCCGTTTTCAGGTACAAAAGCCTGATGCTTTTTATGTCCTGACCAAACCTATTCACAAAAGCCAGCGTCTGATTGAAGAAAAAGGGGGTAACATGATTTTCGAAATAGAAGTTATTATCAATAAAGAACTGGTACGCGACCTGTTCGGATTTGCCGAAGGGATAAAAATACTGGCACCGGCATCCCTCGCTCATTTAATACAAAAGAAACTGAGAGCAACTCTGGATTTATACAATCCACCCCACGAAGAAGATAAAAGCAACCGTTAATTTAACAGATTTTGCATGCGCTTCATATCCATTCAAACTACCCAACATTTTTTATCCAAACATCCGCTTCCCCTTAACATATATTGTACGCAGAACACTTGACAAAACTATCATACAACTATATCTTTGCATTGTGGTTTTTTCATAATAGTATTAGATTTAAGGTTAACAAAGTTTGGTTAGGGGTTGTCGGGAGACAACCTTTAATTGTTTATAGACATTTCTGTTTACAGAAAAACCCCCGGCACAATCTTCTTTTAAAAAAGATCATACCGGGGTACACACAAATTATAACTCAAACTCCCTTATTTAGTCTCGGAATCTTTTTCATTCTTATGCAGCTTCATTTCAACAATAAAAGCAACAATCAACCCGATACCTCCGAACAATAAAACAGATGCACCATAGACGGTTCCTGCCAATTCATGACGATACCAACCTTGCCAGCCATCTCCCATATAAGACATATTACTGCTCATACCGATTGATGTGGTAACAATAAAACCAATCAACAAACCAAGTCCGATACCTGCCAGCAGGCATCCTGCTTTTAAAGAAGAAAATGAAATATTACTGAATGCACCGTATTTGGGCAATTTCAATTTTCCTTCAAATGCCGAGGCATCCAGTTTCTCCCCTATCTTCTCGATAATAGCCAAACGTTCTTTTCTACGAACGAACAACTCAAACAAACCATACACTCCTGCAATGCAAATTCCGACTACCAGCGGAACCATAATAAAATCCATCATAACTGTACTATTTTAATGATTAATTAAACTCTTTGCCCTTTTGACGTAAAGATTTCTGAAAGGTTACAGATAGGTCCAGTAAAAAATATTATTATTTTTGTGTATGCAAGTTGTAACCTGGCAACTTTATTTGCGTCCATTATAATACAAATGGAATTGTATACCGATACATATTATATAGAAAGGATACAATCAGGAGATACGGCATGTTTTGCTTGTCTTCTGGATAAATACAGCCACCAGGTATATTCGCTTATTTTAAAGGTAGTCAGAAACCGGGAAGATGCGGAAGAACTTGCACAGGATGTATTTGTAAAGGTATTCCGTAATTTGTCTTCATTTAAAGGGGATAGCAGCTTTTCCACCTGGATGTACCGGATTGCATACAACACGGCAATCTCGGCAACCCGGAAAAAGAAAAATGAATTCCTGGCAATAGAAGAATCTATTATTAATAATGTATCCGAAGAAGAAGTTGCAGACGCCTTAGGAAGAAATGATACCACCGGACAAATGGAGATGTTGGATGCGGCTCTGGCAAAACTGCCCCCGGACGAACGGGCAATCATCCTGCTCTTTTACATGAAAGAGAAAACAATAGAGGAAGTTGCCGACATTACCGGGCTCACCCCATCGAATACAAAAGTGAAACTGCATCGTATTCGGAAAAAGTTATTTGTTATATTAAAAGGAATGGAGGATTAGACAATGAATACAAAACAGGAAAAAGACATCTTAAAAGATTTGTTTAAAAATATGCAGGAAGAACCGCTTCCAGCATCCTTCCGTATGAATGTAATGGAACAAATAACAAAAGAAGCCATAAAGATAAAGAAACGGAACGAACGTATGGGACTGATTGCAGTAATACTGGCTTCTCTATTTATGGTGGCGTTGGGAATTGCTGCGTTCCTTTACATGGACTTACCTAAAATAACCATTGAACCGATACATCCTTCTACCTTCCATTTCTATCTTTTCATTGGAAGTATAGCTTTATTTCTGCTGTATCTGGATTATCGCCTGCGCCGGTTATTTCACAAAAACAAATAGCCGGGAGCAAATGGGATTTTAGAATTCTATCTGGGGAATGAATTTCTTAATCGTATCCTTTAAGATGGCAACACTGATCGGTTTGGTTATAAATCCGTTGCTGCCGGCTTCACGTGCTGCTTCCATATCGTTCTCAAAAGCATAAGCCGATTGCATTATCACCGGGATGGACGAATCAATCTTACGGATTTCCTTCAATGCTTCGAGTCCATTCATCTCCGGCATTTTAATGTCCATCAAAATTAAATCCGAATGCTCGTCTTGGTACATTTGCAATAACTCTTTACCGGTTCTTGCATGAAGGACATTGGTATACTTTTTCAATATTGTCTTCAACAATAAAAAGTTACTCTCTTCATCTTCTGCAACCAAAATAGTAAATTCTTTACCAAAATCATATTTGTCCATAGCATTCCATATTATATGTCAACAAATTTCCATATTAATTTTCACATAACCAAACAGAAACAAACTTATTCTCACTCTGTAAGCTCGGAAAATCATATATTTTTGATTTTCCCCGGTAAGAGAAATGGTAATTACCCACAATTAATAATTATTTGAAATAATAAGTACGGAAAAATGTGAAAGCTCATAATATGTTTGTATATTTAGTGCACTAAAAAAGAAGAAGCAGAGCAAAATACACTGCTTTATTTTTTATAAATGAATGAGCATGTATAACTTTAAAGTCAAACATCATGGGAAAGTGTCAATTAATTCACAACAACGAACTTCATCTGATTGAGAAAAATGAGATTCACAGAGCTGTCGGCAAATTGGTAGAAGCATTAAACCTCGCGGCAGGCTCAACAGACGGTTTCGATATATATAAGGTAGTAGAAACTTATTTTACTGATTTAGATAAACGGCATGAAATAAACAGCATGCTTGGTATTGGCGAAAGCTGCCAGTTCTATGGAGAACAGGCGGAAGAAGCCGCACCAGAGTAGAAAAAGTAACTTTTATAAGAGAGGAAGAAACAAGGTTGTCTCATTTTAAACTGAGATGACCTTGTTTGTTTTTATCAAAATGACAAAAAGACAAAACACCTTATCCATTGCCGGCTTATATGAATACAGGTACGAGAAAAGCCTCAAATATGCCGCTCTCGCGAAGTTTAGCTTTATCTGTTTGTTGACGCAGATGGATGTATGGCTACTAAATGATAGAACACAGGAATTATTTTTTTGACGCGGATTCCGCGAATAAACGCAGATTAATACAGGGCTTATATTTCTTAATCCGCGTTTATTCGCAGAATCTTAGACAAATCATATAGTTACATTTTTCTGAATATAATAAACGATTTAATATCCGTGCCGGGGTCGGTTTTCCAATCATTCCAGAGCCGCATCTCTGCCTTATACTGTCTAAAAACAAAGCATACATGCTTTGAAATCGAAACATATATGCTTTGAAGTCAAAACATGTATGTTTTATCTGCGCGGATCGTTATATTTTAGTGCGCAAACAGTTGGAATTATCCGCGGAGATAGTTGGAATTACCCGCCGAATACATGAAAATAGGTTCCGGATAGTGTAGAAAAACCTCCGTTTTAGCTACAAAAAGCGTCCGTTTTCTCCTGAAATGCATTTTATTCACAGATGTCGAGTCAGCACAAAAGGCTTTATTCTATCAAAGCGCTATACAATCGAATCAAAAGCTAACTTTTTGAACAAAAAAAAGACCGCCTGAATCAGGCAGTCTTTTTTATTATATTTGAAGAGAGTAATTACTTACCTGCTAATTTTTCTTTCAAAGCAGCAAGCTCTTCAATGTCACCCAGTGTAGTCTTTTCAACCGGACCGGTTACCATTGCAGATTCTTCTTCTTTCTTTCCACCGCGTTTTGCAGCCGGCTTTTTGTCGCTAACTTCTTTCTTGGCACCTTTTTGTTCGTCTTCGAAAATACGGCTGTGAGAAAGGATGATTCTCTTAGCTTCCTTGTTAAATTCGATTACCTTGAACTGCAATTTTTCGTCTACAGCAGCCTGAGAACCGTCTTCTTTTACAAGATGTTTCGGAGTTGCGAAACCTTCTACGCCGTAAGGCAAAGAGATTACTGCACCCTTATCCAATACTTCGATAATTGTACCTTCGTGGATAGAACCTACTGTGAAGATTGTTTCGAATACATCCCAAGGATTTTCTTCCAACTGTTTGTGGCCTAAGCTCAAACGGCGGTTTTCTTTGTCGATTTCCAGTACCTGAACTTCGATTTCAGCACCAATCTGGGTAAATTCTGACGGGTGTTTGATTTTCTTTGTCCAAGACAAGTCGGAAATATGGATCAAACCGTCTACACCTTCTTCGATTTCTACGAATACACCGAAGTTAGTGAAGTTACGAACTTTAGCCATGTGGCGAGAACCTACAGGGAAACGTTCTTCGATGTTTTCCCATGGGTCAGCTTTCAGCTGTTTGATACCCAAAGACATCTTACGTTCGTCGCGATCCAAAGTCAGGATAACTGCTTCGATTTCGTCACCAACTTTCATGAAGTCCTGAGCAGAACGCAAGTGCTGTGTCCAAGACATTTCAGAAACGTGAATCAAACCTTCTACGCCCGGAGCGATTTCGATGAATGCACCGTAGTCAGCCATAACGACAACTTTACCTTTTACTTTGTCACCCACTTTCAAGTCAGTGTCCAAAGCATCCCAAGGATGCGGAGTCAGCTGCTTCAAGCCAAGAGCGATACGTTTCTTTTCGTCGTCGAAGTCGAGGATAACAACGTTGATCTTCTGATCCAACTGAACGATTTCTTCCGGATGAGATACACGGCCCCAAGAAAGGTCTGTGATGTGGATCAAACCGTCTACGCCGCCCAAGTCGATGAATACACCGTAAGAAGTGATATTCTTAACCGTACCTTCCAGTACCTGGCCTTTTTCAAGTTTAGAGATGATATCTTTCTTCTGCTGTTCAAGTTCAGCTTCGATAAGAGCTTTGTGAGATACAACAACATTCTTAAATTCCTGATTGATTTTAACAATCTTGAATTCCATTGTCTTACCTACAAATACATCGTAATCGCGGATTGGCTTAACATCGATCTGAGAACCCGGCAAGAATGCTTCGATACCGAATACGTCAACGATCATACCGCCCTTCGTACGACATTTAATGTAACCTTTGATGATTTCGTCTTTTTCAAGAGCTTCGTTAACACGATCCCAAGAGCGTGTAGCGCGTGCTTTCTTGTGAGACAGGATCAACTGTCCTTTTTTGTCTTCCTGGTTTTCGATGTAAACTTCTACTTCGTCACCAATTTTCAGATCCGGATTGTAACGGAATTCAGACATCGGAACAACACCGTCTGATTTGAAACCGATATTAACCACAACTTCACGTTTGTTCATTGCAGTTACAGTTCCCATAACAACTTCTTTGTCCTTAACTGTGTTCAAAGTGTTGTCATACGTCTGTACAAGATCATCCTTGCTTACAGAACCATAAGTTTCGCCCTTTTCCAGAGCATCCCAATCGAAGTTATCGATGGGTTGAATGTTCTTTAAATTTTCCATTCTCTAAATTGTTAATACTTAAGTTTGTTTTAATTAGTAAGTTAGACATTATGTTGTCATCTCTCAAAAATCGGGGCAAAGGTAATGTTTTTTTCTGATACACAAGTGTTTTTACTCAAAGATTCTTCAGAAAACTACAAAACCCATTGGTTTTATAAAAAGTTTGCCCAGGTATACTTAGGATGCTGTATACCTGGGCAATACTTAATCGGATTTATACTTATAATGCTCCGGACATTGAAGGAGGCGCATCCTGTGGTGCACTACCCCAACTCTTATTCGGACGAGGTCCCATTTGCAGTACAAGTTTGCCGCCTTTTTTCATATCATCATGGTGTATCCATGGCTTATTCCACGGCTGGCCATTCAGTGTCGCAGATTGAATATATTTATTCTGGGCTGATACGTTTTTAGCTTCAACAGTGAATGTTTTTCCATTGCCTACATTGATTACGGATTCTTCAAAAATCGGGCTTCCGATATTGATAGTAGGCTGTCCCGGGCATTGCGGATACAGCCCCATTGCACTCCATACATACCAGCTGGACATTGCACCGCCATCTTCGTCGCCGCTCAAGCCGAACGGAGTCGTATCATACCACATCTCCATTTGTTGTCTTACCCTGTATTGGGTCTTCCAAGGTTGTCCGGAATAATTATAAAGATAAGTAATATGGAAATCCGGTTCGTTTCCATGCGAATACATACCTACAAGCCCCGACATATCAGGATATTGTGCCTGGAACTGCAATTTATCGACAATCCGGCTATAATCGATTGTAAACAGGGAATCTAATCTTCTGTTGAAAATATCCCGTCCACCCATAAGATTGATCAATCCTTGCACGTCGTGCTGCACATGCCAGGTGTACATCCATGAATTGCCTTCTGCAAAATAAGCTTCACCGGCAAAACCTCCCGAGAACATCGGGTCATACGGTTCAACCCAAGTACCATCTTCCGACTTTGGAGCCATCAAACCGAATTTGGGGTTATAAACATTCTGATAATTATGAGCCCGTTTCATGAAAAGTTCATAATCATCCGTTTTACCTAATGCTTTCGCCATTTGGGCCAGACACCAGTCATCATAGCAATGTTCCAATGTCACAGCAACCGACTGCCTTCTGTGCCATTTATCAACTTCCGGAACATCTTCTTCCACACCGACTTCATCTAACCAGGGACGTTGATACGGCATTTTATTATAATTTATTTTGCCATTGTTACCCCCTCTGTTATAGAATTTGTCCTGCATATACGTTGCCGGATTTATATCTTTACGCACATTCAATGCAGGATAATAGCCTTTGTCAAAATAATGTTGTTCCAACTTTGTAATACCATTGGCCTTTCCGGGAAGAGCTCCGTCTTTCCAAGGTATCATCGTTGCTTCCATTGCATTCTTACGCATTGCCTGATATGCCTTTTCCACATCATAGCCACGCACGCCTTTCATATAAGCGTCTACAATAACAGGAGTGGAGTGATGGCCAATCATTGCTCCTGAACTTGGCAACCAACCGGTTTTATCATAGGCCTCCAACCATCCGTTTATCACAGCATCTGTAAGTTCAGGGCTTATTAACACCTGAAGAGGATAGGCACATCTGTATGTATCCCAAACATTACCCATTCTTAAAGCACGGGCACGATGCAATGTGGTATAGAATAATGAACGTTGTTTTTCAGTTCCTCCTTTTACTTTAATAAGAGAAAGTTCTTCATTCCATAAATCACGTCCCTTATCTTTTACCTGGTCAAAAGATAGATTACCGATTTCATTTTCAACAAATCCGCGAGCTTCTTCCACACTGTTAGAAGATATACCGATATTCATCTCTACGGTTTCTTTCTGCGCTTTTGTCGCATAACTTAAATACAAGCCTATATCTTCCCCGGCCTTTGTTTTAGTTTCAGGAGAAATAGCCTGTCCTTCCCATGTACCGCAAGAAGCCAACGGCTTATTTAACTTGGCATAAAAATAGCGCTTGGTTGAATTGGAATTTCTGTCTCTCAATAACGCTTCGCCTTCTATGACATTATTCTCTTTTACAGAAACACTCGCTTTGTTTTTTAAAGCCAAAAGGATGTTTGAGGTTTCATTTTGAGGCAATGTAAAACGGAACAATACGGTATTCTTTGTCAAAGTGAACTCCGTATTAATATCCGGATCTTCAAGAAGTACCTGATAGTAATAAGGCGTTGCTGTTTCAAGGTCATGATCGAAAGCCGACGCATTCTCTTCCGCTCCAATCTTCACACTTCCCGTATTAACCATTAAATCTGCTACTCCCAGCGGGAATCCGAATATCTTATCCGAAAAATATTTATCAATAAATCTCGGATTAAATTGAGGGAAAACGGATAGATTTCCATTCGGTACTTTAGTTACCGGACTGGCTCCGGAAGTTTTAGGATTGACTGTCCCGATGTACTGATAGACATAATCAACCAATGGTTTCTCTTTCTCTGCTTTACAGCCGGCAAGCAGCATACACAATAAAGCACATGTAAATAATTTAGATTTGTCTTTCATATCAATTAGATTTTATGAATTAAAAAACACGAACTTCTATTTAATTAATTTTCTATACACAACTGCGGCTCCATTACGAGCAATAAACCAGTAACAACATGAATTCCTTTGGGACCCATCGAACTCCTTTAACAGTCCGATACAAATATATTGAAAAGAGAATAAAAAAAACAGAACTAAATAAAATATTTTGCGGATTTTTCTGAAAAATTGGGCACAACAAAAAAGCAGCTACAATTTTACTTGTAACTGCTTGATTTCCTTTTGTGGTCCCACTTGGGCTTGAACCAAGGACTCCCTGATTATGAGTCAGGTGCTCTAACCAACTGAGCTATGGGACCTATTCAGAGGCTTGCTCTGAAATCGGGTGCAATATTACGACTTATTATCGAAATATGCAAGCATTAAGATGAAAAAACTTATTTTTCGGCTGCATCTTCTGCAGAAAATTCCATTAAATAAGCCTTAATAAAGTCATCTATTTTACCGTCCATCACCCCATTAACATCCGATGTCTGATAATTGGTACGATGGTCTTTTACCCGGCGGTCGTCAAATACATAACTACGAATCTGAGACCCCCATTCGATTTTTTTCTTGCCTGCCTCGATTTTAGCCTGCTCCTCCATACGATGTTTCAGTTCCTTATCATAAAGGATGGAACGTAATTGCCGCAAGGCATTCTCACGGTTCTTGGGCTGGTCGCGCGTTTCCGTATTTTCAATTAGGATTTCTTCCTCTTCTCCGGTATACGGGTCTTTATATTGATAACGCAAACGAACACCGGATTCAACCTTGTTCACATTCTGACCACCGGCACCACCCGAACGGAAAGTATCCCATGATATGGCAGCCTGGTCTATTTTTACTTCAATCGTATCATCCACCAAAGGAGTCACAAACACAGAAGCAAAAGATGTCATACGTTTACCTTGGGCATTATAAGGGGAGACACGTACCAAACGATGCACGCCATTCTCACTCTTTAAATAACCATATGCATAATCACCTTCTATATTTAGCGTTGCCGTTTTAATTCCGGCTTCATCACCTTCCTGATAGTTCGCTACTGAAATCTTGTACCCATTCGCTTCCGCATAACGGGTATACATTCTCAGCAACATGGAAGCCCAGTCCTGACTTTCAGTACCTCCGGCGCCCGAATTGATTTTGAGAACGCAACCCATCTGGTCCGCTTCCTGACGGAGCATATTGCGGAACTCCAGGTTTTCAGTCAATTGAAGGGCTTTATTATATGCAACATCAACCTCCTCTTCGGTGATAATTTCTTCCTTTACATATTCATAGGCCAACTGCAACTCCTCGGCCGCATCATGAACCTCATTGTAAAGTTCTATCCACTTCTTCAGTTCTTTCACCTTTTTCATCTGGACCTCTGCCCGTTTGGCATCCTCCCAGAAACCGGGGTCATGTGTACGTAATTCTTCTTCTTCCAACTGGATGGTCTTACCATCTATGTCAAAGATACCCCCTCAGCGCTTGCTCGCGCTCCAACACGTTCTGTAGTTGGTCTGATGTTATCATAATATAAATCTTATTTTATTAAACTTGCGGCAAAGATAGAGAAATAGTTGACAGCAGACAACAGCCGGCTTACTCTACATACATTTCCTCTATCAGGTCCGCATATCTACGGAGTACTACAGGGCGGCGCAACTTCAATGTATCCGTCAGCTCACCTGTTTCCATACTAAAGGGCTCTGCAAGCAAAACAAAACGCTTGATTTTCTCAAAAGATGCCAGATTTTTCTGATGTTCTTCCACACGAGCCTCAATAAAACGGATAATATCTCTGTTCTTCACCAGTTCTTCACGGCTTTCGAAAGATATACCTCGCTCCTTCGCATATTGTTCAAGCAAAGGATAAGCCGGGACGATCAATGCGCTGACAAACTTACGCTGGTCGCCTATCACTGCAATTTGCTCAATATAAGAATCACCACTCATCAGCATCTCGATAGCCTGAGGTGCAATATATTTTCCGTTTGATGTCTTATACAAATCCTTTATACGTTCAGTAAAGAACAAAGTATCACCTTCCAAGCGGCCTGCATCCCCTGTCCTGAAAAAGCCATCTTCAGTAAATGCCCTTTTATTTTCGACAGGTTTATTATAATAACCACTCGTTACGGTCTTACCTTTCACCAATATCTCACTATTGCTTTCATCTATCCTTACTTCCACTCCTGGCATAATGGTTCCGATAGAACCGAACTGGAAACCTATTTCAGGATAAAAACAAACAGTTGCAGTTGTTTCGCTCAAGCCATATCCATAAATGATAGGGATATTAACAGACTGCAAAAATTCATTAACCGTATCTGACAACGGAGCTCCTGCCACAGGAAAAAAGCGTCCGCGTTCTATACCCAATACTTTTTTCAACAAAGTAAACACCGTATTATTATAGAACTTAAACTTCATGCTCAACCCGCACGGAGGCGTCAAGCCCTTATTTTTATATTCCAGATTATAACGTCTTCCTGTTTCTATAGCATCCAAAAAGATTTTTCTCATCGTAGGAGAAGATGAATTAATTTTTTCATGTACTCCTGCATACACTTTTTCCCAAAAACGAGGAACATTACACATTAATGTAGGATGTACTTCCGGCAATGTTTGCTGTATCTTTTTCGGGTCCTGGTTGATTGCAACCTTCACTCCTTTATGCAAGCAGTAATATGTCCATGCTTTCTCAAAAATATGGGTGAGAGGAAGAAAGCTCATTGACAAATCCTTATCCGTCACCATCGGCAAACGCACGTCATGGATACGCATAGCTTCCAGATAATTGGAATGATGCAGCATCACCCCTTTCGACTCCCCTGTGGTACCGGATGTATATATAATAGTAGCCAGATCCTCCGGAACGGCTTCTTTCATTCTTACTTTTACAATTGTCTCTGCCTGGTTATTATCTCCCAAACGCAGAAAATCATCAAAATAAATCGATGTCTTATCTTCCGGGTTCAGCTTTACGGCAGAATCAAACACAACAATACGGCTAAGGACCTTTGAAGTCTTCTGTACCTTAAATGCATTATTATATTGCAATTGTTCGCCCACAAACAAGGTACGGATGCCGGCATCATTAATAATATATTCTATTTGCCCGGGAGAACTGGTTGCATACATTGGAATTGAAACGGCACGGTTTCCATACGCTCCGAAATCCGTGTACAAACACTGTGGCATGTTCTGAGAATAAATACCGATATTCTCTTGAACTTCTATTCCAAACTCTGCCATCGCCTTGGCAGTCAGCATAACTTTGTCGGAAAATTCTCTCCAGGAGATTTTGGACCATTTTCCGCTTTCATTGTCACGTTGCTTTAACGCCGTACGTGATCCATATTTCTCCGCCTGACGATGAATTAACTCGGCATAGTGGTAATAAATCATGATTCTTTCTTTTGAATTGATGCGGCAAATGTACTCTTTTCTGCTCTAACAGACATGATATTAGCTCATTTTTTACACATAATCACGCAATTTGTGCAATTTACACGTTAAAATAAGATAAATATAGTAGTATGTATTGCATAGTACATAGGCAATACATATATTTGTAACATAATTCAAATTGCAATAATAATAATGAATGCAGAGAACGTAAAATCACAAATGAGAAAAGGGACACTGGAATATTGCATTCTATTGCTCCTGCGCAAAGAGCCGGCGTATACCTCTGACATCATCCAGAAGTTACAAGAAGCCAAACTGATTGTAGTGGAAGGTACCCTATATCCTCTCTTAACCCGCTTGAAAAACAGCGAATTGTTAAGTTATCAATGGATAGAATCTACACAAGGTCCGCCCAGAAAATATTACCAGCTTACCCCCAAAGGAGAAGAGTTTCTCGGAGAACTGGAAACATCCTGGCAGGAACTGAATGATACAATAAACCACATCAGAAACAATTAAAACAAAAGACAATGAAAAAGACATTGACAGTTAATTTGGGAGGGACCGTTTTCCACATTGATGAAGATGCATATCAGTTATTAGATAAATATCTTTCCAACCTCCGCATCCACTTCCGCAAAGAAGAAGGCTCGGAGGAAATCATGAACGATTTTGAAATGCGTATCTCGGAGTTATTCAACGAACGGACACGGTTGGGATACGAAGTCATCACCATCGAACATGTAGAGAATGTGATTAAGCGAATGGGGAAACCGGAAGAAATTTTCGATCACGAAGAAGAAGACAAGGAAGAACCGAAAACACATACCACCTTTCAGGAGAATGAAGGGCAAACCGGCAAGAAGCGACTGATGAGAGATCCGGATAACCGTATCTTAGGAGGTGTTGCCGGAGGTATTGCTGCTTATATGGGATGGGACGTAACAGCAATTCGCTTAGCAATGATTCTATTATTACTAATACCCGTCGCTCCTGTTTTTCCTACTGTAACCATTTATGTTATCTTATGGTTAGTGATGCCACTGGCACGTACAGCCGCCGACAAATTAATTATGAGAGGTAAAAGTGTCACTCTTGAAAATATAGGAAAGACGGTTACCGACGGTTTCGAAAAGGTATCCAGCAAAACAAACGAATTCATTCATTCGGAGCAACCGCGCAGTTTTCTGCAAAAATTGGCCGATTTATTCGTAATGGCAATCGGCTTTATCTTGAAATTCCTTGCAATACTGTTTGCTATCATATTAATGCCGGTTTTGCTGCTAATCGTTTTCGTTTTAGTTGCAGTGGCTTTTGCTCTGTTAGTCGGAGGAACAGGCGTACTCTATCATTTATCCCCATTCGGAATGAACCTGTACTCCGGAGCTCCTGTATGGTTAACAATTATGGGCTGTATCGGAACTATCCTACTGATTGGCATCCCGGTATTCTCTTTGTTGTACGCTGTATGCGGACAATTATTCAAACTGAAATCTATGCCGACATCCGCCAGATGGACATTACTGGTGTTATGGATAATTTCGCTGATTTTATGTACCGTATATTTTTACCAAACAGGAATCAACGGCTGGAGTCCCTGGGAGAATTTATTTACCATTTAAACAACACAAATAACAGCAGACATCATGAAAAAATCAAAATTATGGATCACCCCGTTCTTGTTTCTATTGATTGTAGCAACAACATCATGCAATATACGGACATTAAGGGGAGACGGAAACGTTGTCAGCCGCGATATTTCTATCAGCAGCTACAATGAAATACAAATACAAGGAAGCAATATCGATCTGAATTATACACAATCGAACGATGCCCCATCCTTGAAAATAGAATGCGACCAGAATATTCTGGAGGCATTGCGCACTGAAGTCATAGACGGAGAGTTAATTATCCGTCCTAAAAACAAACAGGAACAGATAGCTCCTACCCGTTTCGTTATAACAACAAATTCATCCGCATTGAAAGAGCTCAAAATGGCGGGTAGCGGGAATAGCCATCTAACAGGTTTCTTACAAGGGAATGAAATGGAACTTGAATTAGCAGGCAGCGGAACCATAACAGTCGATTCGCTTTTTGTCGATAAATTAAACTGCAAAATAGCAGGTAGCGGCGATATTATCCTATATGGAAAAAGCAATCATACAAATGCCGAAATGGCGGGTAGTTGCAAATTAAAAGCATTCGACCTGCAAACGGAATCATTAAATGCAAAAATGGCGGGTAGCAACAACATCGAAATTACAGTAAACAAAGAAATTTCCGTTAAAATAGCCGGAAGCGGCAATGTCCGTTATAAAGGGAATGCAGATGTTATAAAACAAAAGATAGCCGGAAGCGGTTCCATTTCCAAAGTAGAATAAATTATCCGTGATTTCTATTTCATTGTGTGTATAAATAAAGAAGGCCGTCCCGTCCCGGGAGGGCCTTTCTTCTAAGGCTAACAAATTTATGAGTAAAAACCACTAATGAATCTTTTTTTACTATGTAACTTTCTGCAACGAGTATCAATCTCTAAATAGAAAGAAACAGTTGCAAATATACGTAAAGTTTCTTGAAAAAAAATATTTTTTCAATATTTACTTAAACGCGCTTCTAACGCGTACAGCCACATCTTCAAGCGCTTCGTGAGTCATCTCCAGTTTTTTTCCTCCGAAATACATATCAGATTCCTTTGTAATAGGAATCAAATGAATATGTGCATGAGGCACTTCCAACCCCATAACTGCGATACCTACACGTTTGCATTCAATAGCGGTTTCTTGTGCTCGAGCCACACGTTTGGCAAACGCCATCATACGACCGAGCATTGTATCGTCTATATCAAATATATAATCTACTTCTTTTTTGGGAGTTACCAATGTATGTCCCACCGCAACCGGATTAATATCCAAGAAGGCAAAAAATTCATCGTCTTCCGCAATTTTATGGCTGGGTATTTCTCCTGCCACAATTCTACTGAATATAGAAGCCATAACTATTTTATTTTAAAGCGATATTTCCATGATTTCAAAACTCATAACACCGGAAGGGACTTTAATTTCAGCGATCTCTCCCACCTTTTTACCAAGTAAGCCTTTAGCAATAGGAGTACTAATCGCTATCTTGTTTTCTTTCAGGTTTGCTTCCGTATCCGATACCAGTGTATAAGTCATTTCCATGTTATTCTTTGTATTTTTAATCCTTACCTTATTCAAGATCTGGACAACATCGGTAGACACGCGCGACTCGTCAATCAAACGGGCATTTGCAATCAACCCTTTCAATTGAGCGATTTTACTTTCCAGAAGACCCTGAGCCTCTTTAGCCGCATCATATTCCGCATTTTCAGACAAATCTCCTTTATCGCGGGCTTCAGCAATCTGCCTGATCACTTCCGGACGCTTGTTATTCTCTAAATCGTTTATCTCTGCCAGAATTTTATTATAACCGCTTTCGGTCATATAACTAACAGCTGCCATATTAAATCCTCCTTCTTTATTTAAATTATTATTTATTTACTGAGCAATAAAAAAAAGAATCCCGGCCAACAATCTGGTCGGAACTCCTTTTTCTTCTATTTAAGACTATGCAAAGATAGTAATTATTTCAATACTTGCAAACAGGCCCAAAGTGCTTTACAACATATAAATCTGAATGTTAGCTTTCATTCACTAAAGCACTGCTTTCACATCAGCTTCCAATTTATCCACATCTTCCACCCGCTTAACCAGATTACCTTTACGATCCAGAATAAAGAGAGCCGGCAAACGTTTCACATTGTACAGACCTGCCACCTGCGAATAAACGGATTCAGGATCACGCACACAAACCCAAGGAAGGTTTGCAGCACCATTCCGCCAGAAATGGAAATCAGAATCCAGTGATATCTGGTATATTTCCAACCCATCTTTATGATAGCTGGTATATAAACCACCCAATGTCATATTCAAAGCAGGCGACCATTCGCTCTGGTAAGCGGTAAAGTTAATCAGCACCACTTTGTCTTTAGCTATATCCGATAACTTAACAACCTTTCCATATACATCCGGAAGCTCTATATCAAGAAAACTCACTTCTTTCTGCTCCACCTTTGACAGGTCTACCGGACGCTGGGCACGAAGAACTTTCATCGATTGGAGAGTCAGGTTATACAAATGCTTTGTACGGGGGCTCTCCGGATAATAATGGTCAAAACTGGTCGCCACAGCACCATAAGCCCGCACATCATTCTTATCATACAAATCAAAGAACAATAGTCCGTCTATCTGCTGGAATAATGCAAAATAAGCCGGAGTGGACATCGGAGCCGAATATATATATTTACGAGCAACCTCTTTATAGGCATTAGCGGCTTCCAACACTTTATTGCGATAGGTTGTATCCGAAATCATTTTATCTTCATAATCTTTTCTCAAACGGCTGATTACCTGATTGGCATCCAACTGAGCTAAAGTTATCGCTTTAATCGCTTTACTATTCTCCGAACCTTCCACCGTATAAGAAGTAGCAAACGTTCCTGCATCAGCCATAAACGTAACGGTTTCCGTAGAATCCACAGAAAAATTAATAAACTGATTATTAAGACGTAAACGGTAGAAATCCGGATACTCCGGACGCTTTTCAGTAAACTTAAATTTGCCACCGGCAGATAATTTTACAGAATCAAGCTTCGTTACAGTTGACAGGCCTACATTTTCGATATACATAGTCTGTCCTTCAGCCCCTGCAATAACACCTTCTACCTTGAATTCCGATGAGTTATGGCAAGCTGACAACAGAAATATACATAAGCCTAACACTGTCAGTAAACGTGTGGATTTTTGTTTCATCATTTCTTTACTTCTTATTTAATAATCCGCTGCAAATATACATTAATTTACAATTGTAGCACTATTATTCATCAAATCTTACCCATTTTTCATAAAAAAAGAGTTCCTATTACGTATTTTATTTTCATTTTCATGCATTTACAGGTAAACTTTCATTACATTTGCACCAATTTTTACAGATAGAAAAATAAGAAGAAGATTATGCTTAATCCAATTAACAAGACGATCGAATTGGCTGATGGAAGAACCATCACCATCGAAACCGGGAAATTGGCCAAACAAGCAGACGGATCTGTTACCGTACGTATGGGTAACACCGTATTGCTGGCAACTGTTTGCGCCGCCAAAGATGCAGTTCCCGGTACTGATTTCATGCCGTTGCAAGTCGAGTACAAAGAAAAATTTTCGGCATTTGGCCGTTTCCCCGGTGGTTTTACAAAAAGAGAAGGAAAAGCTTCCGACTACGAAATCCTTACTTCCCGTTTGGTTGACCGCGCACTTCGTCCACTTTTCCCGGACAATTACCATGCAGAAGTTTATGTAAATATCATCCTGTTCTCTGCAGATGGCGAAGACATGCCGGATGCACTTGCCGGATTAGCAGCCTCTTCTGCACTGGCTGTTTCCGATATACCTTTCAACGGTCCGATTTCTGAAGTCCGTGTTGCCCGCGTTGATGGAAAGTTCGTTGTAAATCCTACTTTCTCTGAATTGGAAAAAGCAGATATCGATATTATGGTAGGTGCAACGCTTGATAACATCATGATGGTTGAAGGTGAAATGAACGAAGTTCAGGAATCCGAAATGCTTGAAGCAATCAAAGTTGCCCATGAAGCAATCAAAGTACAGTGCCAGGCACAGCTCGAATTATCCGAGGCTTGCGGCAAACTGGTAAAACGCGAATATTGCCACGAAGTAAACGATGACGAATTACGCAAAGATGTACACGAAAAATGTTTTGCAAAAGCATATGCCGTAGCAACATCCGGCACAGACAAACACCAGCGTGCCGAAGCATTCGAAGCTGTTGTTGAAGAATACAAGGCTCAGTTCTCCGAAGAAGAACTGACTGACGAAAAAGCAGAGATGATAGCCCGTTACTACCATGATGTGGAAAAAGAAGCAATGCGTCGTGCTATTCTGGATGAAGGCAAACGCCTGGATGGTCGTAAGACTACAGAAATCCGTCCTATCTGGATTGAAACAGATTGCCTGCCCGGGCCTCACGGTTCTGCAGTTTTCACACGTGGTGAAACACAGTCGCTATCTACAGTTACGTTAGGTACAAAAGCCGACGAGAAAATGATAGATGATGTTTTGAACCACGGAAAAGAACGTTTCCTTCTGCATTATAACTTCCCTCCTTTCTCTACAGGCGAAGCAAAAGCTTCCCGTGGCGTAGGTCGTCGTGAAATCGGTCACGGTAACCTTGCACACCGTGCATTGAAACGGATGATTCCGGAAGATTATCCTTATGTAGTGCGTGTTATCTCCGACATTCTGGAATCTAACGGTTCTTCTTCTATGGCAACAGTTTGTGCAGGTACACTGGCATTAAGAGACGCAGGTGTTCCGATGAAGAAACCGGTCTCCGGTATCGCAATGGGGTTAATCTCAGAAAATAAAGGACAGAATTACGCTATCCTTTCAGATATCTTGGGTGACGAAGACCACTTAGGCGATATGGACTTCAAGGTAACCGGAACTAAAGACGGTATCACTGCAACTCAGATGGATATCAAAGTTGACGGCTTATCATATGAAATCCTTGAAAATGCATTGGCCCAGGCAAGAGAAGGCCGTATGCACATTTTAGGAAAGATTATGGAAGCACAACCTGAAACCCGTTCCGACCTGAAACCTCATGCTCCGAGAATCGAAGCTATGACTATCGGAAAAGAATTCATCGGCGCAGTAATCGGCCCGGGCGGAAAAATTATCCAGGGTATCCAGGAAAAAACAGGTGCTGTTATCACTATTGAAGAAATTGACGGTGCAGGCAGAATTGAAATCTCAGGAACTAATAAAGCAACTATTGATGCTGCCATTCGTTCTATCAAAGAAATCGTAGCTATTCCTGAAATCGGCGAAGTATACGAAGGTAAGATTTCATCTATTATGCCTTACGGTGCCTTTGTCGAATTCATGCCGGGAAAAGACGGCTTGCTGCACATCTCCGAAATAGATTGGAAACGCCTTGAAACTGTTGAACAGGCAGGTTTGAAAGAAGGCGATACAATCTCTGTAAAACTGGTCGACATCGATTCCAAAACAGGTAAGTTCAAACTTTCACACAAAGTTTTATTACCGAAACCGGAAGGTTACGAAGAACGTCCTCCAAGACCGGAAAGAGCTCCGAGACCTAATGGTAACGGAAATGGCCGTGGCCCTCGCCAGGATCGTGGAGATCGTGGTCCCCGTCACGACCGTGAATAAATCGGATTTATAACAATACGATACATATAGGCCGGACTCATAATTATTTGAGTCCGGCCTTTTTATACCCTATTCCTTAATAAGAAGAAATCATAGTCCCGATAAATAGTCATCGTCCCGAGAGTAAACAACAGCCAACTGCCACAATAAAAAAGCGGCATCCGATACTTTCGTACCAAATGCCGCCTTATATAATAAAGTATAGTTCCTATTTACCGCAACAAGTTCTCGGTTTAATCTGCTTGAAGAAGTCATTACCCTTATTATCCACCAGAATAAATGCAGGGAAGTTCTCCACTTCAATTTTCCAGATAGCTTCCATTCCCAATTCCGGATATTCCACACATTCAATACTTTTAATATTGTTCTGTGCAAGGATTGCAGCCGGTCCACCGATACTACCCAGATAAAAACCGCCATGTTTATGGCAAGCATCCGTTACCTGCTGGCTACGGTTACCTTTGGCAAGCATAATCAAGCTACCACCGTGGCTCTGGAACAAATCAACATAAGAGTCCATACGGCCAGCAGTAGTCGGTCCCATAGAACCACAAGCCATTCCCTTAGGAGTCTTTGCTGGTCCTGCATAGTAAATAGGATGGTCTTTGATATACTGAGGCAGGTCTTCGCCACGGTCTATGCGTTCTTTCAGTTTAGCGTGAGCAATATCACGGCCAACTATGATAGTTCCATTCAGTGACAAACGAGTTGCAACAGGATACTTATCCAATTCTTTCAAAATGTCAGCCATCGGTTGGTTCAGGTTAATCTTTACAGCATCACCTTCGCCTGCCTGACGCAATTCTCCAGGAATCAATTCTCCAGGATTACTATCCAGTTTCTCAATCCAGATACCTTCCTTATTTATCTTACATTTAACATTACGGTCGGCAGAACAGCTAACGCCCAAACCTACCGGACAAGAAGCGCCGTGACGAGGCAGGCGGACGATACGAATATCGTGAGCCAGATATTTACCACCGAACTGTGCACCTAAACCAATCTTATGAACTTCAGCCAATACTTCTTTCTCAAGTTCTATATCACGGAAAGCACGTCCGTATTCATTGCCTGTAGTCGGCAGGTTATCATAATAATGAGTAGAAGCCAATTTAACTGTCAGCAAATTCTTTTCGGCAGAAGTACCGCCGATTACAACTGCAATATGATAAGGAGGGCACGCTGCCGTACCTAATGTCTTAATCTTTTCAATCAGGAAAGGCACCAGTGTACCCGGATTCAGTATTGCTTTTGTTTCCTGATACAGATAAGTTTTATTTGCAGAACCTCCACCTTTAGTAACACACAGGAATTCATATTCCATACCTTCGGTAGCTTCGATATCAATCTGTGCAGGCAGGTTGCACTTCGTATTCACTTCCTCATACATAGTAAGAGGAGCATTCTGTGAATAACGCAGGTTTTCTTCCGTATACGTTTTATATACACCTTCAGACAGAGCCTCTTCATCACAGTATCCGGTCCATACCTGCTGTCCCTTTTCACCATGAATAATAGCTGTACCCGTATCCTGACAGAAAGGAAGTACACCTTTTGCAGCAACTTCCGCATTACGCAGGAAAGTAAGAGCCACATATTTGTCGTTATCACTTGCTTCCGGGTCGCTCAGAATTTTAGCAACCTGCTCGTTGTGCGAACGGCGAAGCATAAAAGACACATCGCGGAAAGCCGCATTAGCCATAGCTGTAAGACCTTCCTTTTCGATTTTCAGAATAGGATGACCTTCAAATTCCGAAACGGAAACATAATCTTTAGTAAGCAAATAATACTCAGTCGTGTCCGGTCCTAACGGAAACATCGGCTGATACTTGAAAGGAGGTGTTGCCATATGTTTAGAATTTATATGTAATTATTGGTTCTAAGATTTCAATCCAATGGATTGCAAACTTAGTTAAAAATCACGAGAAACGGCAGAAGTTTAGCTTTTTTATCCTTCCCATACCGGTTAAGCGGCAAAATCATAGCCTTATCAGAAAGCCTGTGATAAAACCGGGAGTTTCATGCTTTGAAACTCCTTTAATTATTAAAATCGTCTCACTATAAACGTTATATCTAAATTAAATGTATTTTTGCAAAAGAAACTACTCTACGAAATAAAATAACAAACGAATAAAGAACTAAGCCCATGCCAGCCTTTCTTAAACGACATACCGGATGGATACTCTTTCTCTCTCTTTTACTGGGAGGAGCACTTACATCCATCCTGTGGCTTTGGAAAGGGAACCTGCATCAAAAAGAAGAACAAAAAATGCTTGCCGAACAACTCCGCCAGGCAACAGAAGCACAAAAAGAAGCAATTATCACCCGGCGTATCAGTAAGCAACTGGAAGAAATCGCCTATCAGCAAAAGGAAATATCCGACAAACAAAAACAAGAAGCAATCCATCAAACAGAAATAGCCGACCTGATGCGTGCACATGCGGAATTGGAACGGGAAAAAGCTCTCTCCGCTCAACAAGCCGCCCTTGATGCTTACGACCAGATGGAGGAGCAGAAGAAACTGGCGGAAGTCCGTCGAGAAGAAGCTATAAAAGCCCAGTTGAAAGCAGACACATTAGCATTCCTTGCGTTGGGACGTTCGCTCGGCTCCCAGGCATCGACCCAATATGCTACCGGAAATAAAGATTTGGCTGCCTTACTAAGTTACTCTGCCTGGAAATTTACATCCCAGTATAACGGGGATGTCTACCAACCGGCTATTTTTAATACACTGTCGCAAACCAGCCAGTTATCCAGCCATTGGGGAAACCACAAAGGAGCGATACGGGACATTGTCCCTTTTTCCGACCAACAAGGAGAATATCTCCTCACAGCCAGCCAATACGGAGAATTATTCTTATGGAAAGCAAATAAGAATAATGAGATACAACAGGAAATAATATTCAGTAACCCGGCTTTTGATTTTCGCAAAGTAGTAGTCTACAAAGAAAATATCTACGCACTATCTTATAGAGGTACTTTACTCCATATCGATAAAAATAAAAAGCAGGAAGAGATACCTCTTAATCTGACAGCCCCAATAGGAATGCTATTTAACAACAATAAAGTATACATTGCCTCTAAAAAAGGAGATATACAAGTTACCAAGCCGGGCAGATGGAATTTCCAATCCATCTATACTCATCCCCATCCTATCACCTTTTTCGATATAACAGAAGACGGAATGATATTGGGAGACAACCGGGGAGGCGTATACTTATTGGATGAACAGGGAAAAATCTCGCTTATTTGGAATAAAGTAGAACAAACCGTTACTTACGTCTTATCAAACCGGCAAGAAGGAGTTCAAGCTATCGGATATAAAAACGGGCTTATCCTTTACCGTAATCCCAAAGAGAATAATTTTAAGGAACTGATCGGGCACATCTCATCCATCACCCGGATAAAATATATCAACAACAAGCTCTTAAGCAGCAGCTATGACGGTTCAGTCCGCCTCTGGAATAAAATCAACGACAAAGACAAAGTAGAATCAGCCATTGTATACCAACCCTCCGAATGGATACATGTATTCACCATTGCCAGGGACAGCAAACGTATTTTCGTAGGAGACGAAAAAGGAAATCTGAGCACAGTATCCATCTCCCCCAAACAGATGGCAGAACATATCAAAGAAGCACTCAAACGGAATTTCACCCGGGAAGAATGGCTATATTATATAGGCGAACTAAATGAATATGAAACGTACAAATAACATACGGGAATATAGGTCTATCATCATTCTACTGATAGTCTGGGCAGGAACATACTCTCCGGTGTTTGCCCAGATTGGGCTTCCTTTCTTCCAGAATTTTACGTCTCAGGACTATTTGGCGCATAACCGGAATTTCGATGTAGTCTGCGATTCTTCAGGCATAGCCTATTTCGCCAACTTTGAAGGAATTATTTATTTTAACGGTGCCGAATGGAATAAAATATTGACTCCCGGAATCTCACGCATAACCCGCCTGCATGCAGACAGCAATAACCATATTTGGGCAGGGGGACATAATTATATCGGTAAAATAACCGCATCTACCAACGGAAGTCCTGTTCTCGAAACTTTCATATCCGACGACATAAAAGGCAAAAATAACATCCGGATCGGTGAGGTGATTCGTATTACGGAGAAAGGAGACTCCCTTCTATTCTATACGCAACAATACAAAATCAGTATCCGGGATGATTCCATTTCTTCCATAGAAAATTTTTCGATTAAAAACATAAAAACAATAAGTGACAAGCCTTTACAACTGTCAAAACAACTTCAGGTTATTATAAACGGAACTGCCGGGCTTTCCTTCCTCGATAAAGATGGTAAAAAACTTTTTTCAATGAGTGAGGCAAACGGTCTATGCAGTAACACTATAAACCGGATAGCCACAGATAACCAGGGCTCATTGTGGGGAGCTACGGATAATGGAATATTCCGAATCAACACCCCGTCCTTTTATACCCATTTCACTTCGGGTGAAGGCCTAAGGGGAGAAGTCACCACCCTGTTCCGCCACAAAAAAGACTTTTATGCCGGAACATTACACGGGCTATTTATTTATAATAAAGAACATTCCCGCTTCGATCCGCTATCTTCCATTACCCAATCGTGCTGGCAACTGAAAGAAAGCCCTTCCGGTACACTATATGCTGCCACCAGCAACGGATTATTCCGAATTAACGGACACAAAGCCGAAATTGTAAGTGATAACAATACATTCAGCTTACAATTCAACCCCTCCGATCCGCAAATTATTTACACCGGAGAAATCGACGGAATATATTTCCTCAAAGAAAAAAAGAAAAAGAAAATAGCCAATATTGAAAAAGTAATGAAACTGGAGTTTGCCTACAACCGGCTTTGGGCAGAAACTTTATATGGTGAAATTTACCGGTTCAATACCGATTTCTCTTCTCCTCTTTTACAGGATTCAACGCAAGGATTAAAAGCCTCGGGTGGAAACAAAATGTATGTTATAAACCAAGCTATCTATGTATTTTCCCAATATGGTTTCCTGCATTGGGATGAGAACCGGCAACGATTTATAAAACAAGCTTCGCCATTAGATTCTTTGATAACAGCCAATACATGGTGGCCGGGGTTATATGCGGAAACTTCCACCGGAAAACAATCGTGGATTACAGGTGGCGACGGGAAAAGCATTATCACATTTACCAATGGGAAAATAGATAAAGAAAGAAGCCGGACACTACATGCTACTAAAGATTACACAATACGGACCCTTTATCCGGAAGAAGACGGAGTTGTATGGCTTGGCGGCGATTTCGGATTAATCAAATTTGATAAAAGACAACCGGATGCAGCTTTTAACCGGAAACCGGAAGTATCTATCCGTTGTATCCGTCTGGGAAATGATTCTGTTTATTTCGGAGGAAACAATACCAGCATTGAGCGGGCAGGTATTCTTCCATCCCCTCATTTCAGCAGTCATATTAAAAATTTTAAATTTATTTTTTCATCAGTAGCAAATGATAAAGTTAATGACGTTTTATACGCCTGTTATCTGGAAGGATTAGACAGCGACTGGGGACCTTGGTTGGGTTCTTCCGTAAAAGAATACACCAACCTTTCTTTCGGTTCATATACTTTCCATGTCCAAATGATGGATGCTTTCGGGCGGACAAGTGAAGTAAAGAGTTTTTCGTTTACAATTCAGAAGCCATTCTACCTGAAATGGTACAGCCTGCTGGTTTATACAGGAGTCTTGGTATTGCTAATCCTCTTATTCTTCAAATGGAGAACCCGCAAATTACTACAGGAAAAACTACATCTTGAAAATCTGGTGGAGGAACGTACGTTACAAATACGGGAACAGCGGGATGAAATTGCAGAAAAGTCTCAAAAACTGGAAACTGCCCTGACAGAACTGAACCAGGCGCAGGACCAACTGATACAACAGGAAAAAGTCGCTACAGTGGGGAAACTTACCCATGGATTAATAGACCGCATACTGAATCCGTTGAACTACATTATCAATTTCTCTCATTTGTCGACCGTACTCCTGAAAGACATGAAAGATGACATTGAAGACGAGGAAAATAAAATTACGGAAGATAATTATGAAGATATGCAGGAAATTATGAAGATGTTGAATGTTCACCTTTCCAAAATAGAAGAACATGGAAACAGTACCTCCCGTATCCTGAAAGCGATGGAAGAGATATTGTCTGACCACAGTTGCCATTTTTCTTCATTCGATATAAATAAACAAATACATAACAATCTCAATTTATTAAAGAAACAGTTCCAAAAGGAATTAGAGAAAACAAATATTCGATTTACAGTCGAACCATTGGCAGAAGCTATAGAAATCGAAGCTGATCAATCGCAAATCAGCAAGGTGTTAATGAACATCATGCAAAACAGCATCTATGCACTCCAAAAGAAAATTGCAAAAACAAATTTCCAGCCGGAAATACATATCCGAGTAAGTATAGAGGAAGAACAATTATTCATTTATCTGTATGACAATGGCATAGGCATAGAAAGAAATATTCTTAATAAAGTATTCGACCCGTTCTTTACGACAAAAACAACTTCCGAAGCTGCAGGTGTGGGACTTTATCTGAGCCGGGAAATCCTTTTAAGCCATAATGGAACAATTAAAGTACAATCCGAAAAAGACGAGTATACCGAATTTATTTTATCAATTCCCATACATCAACCCATTAAACCTAAAAGCAATGGATGAAACACTCCTATACATAATATCTTTTCTGCTTTTCCTTTCTCTTCCCGCTTTCGCCCAAGAGAGTGATGTAAGTAAAAGGGAACAGCTTCTCCAAGCAACCGAGGAATACCAGGTAGGACATATCGACAAGGCAATCGATATGCTGACACCCTATGTTTCTTCGTATAACGGCACTATAAAAGTAAGCGCTTATAAACTGCTTACTTTATGCTATCTGGCACAAGATGATGCAGAGAATGCGAACAGATATGCAGACCTTCTTTTGAAAGAAGACCCTTATTATAGTATTTCCCTTCAGGACCCGGAACGCTTTGCCGAATTAATCCGCAACAAACGGGATGGTAAAACAACTTTGGTAACCGCCTCCCAACAGGCGGAAACTCTTGAAGAAGCTCCCGTTCCTATCGTCCTGATTACGGAAGACATGATAAAAGCAATCGGAGCACGGGATTTACGGGATGTATTAACAGCCTATGTCCCAGGAATAACTTCCATTGAGGGAGACCAGGCTAATATCAGTATGCATGGCATTTACTCTCCTACCCAGGAAAAGATACTGATTATGCTAAACGGGCACCGGATGAACAGCCGCATAACAAATGCCGAAGCCCCTGATTTCAGAAACAGCCTGGATAAGATAAAACGGATAGAAGTACTCCGTGGACCTGCCTCTTCCTTATATGGGAATGTTGCCTTAACAGCAGTTGTCAATATTATCACTAAGTCAGGAAGTGATATTAACGGAGCTTATGCCTCGTATGGAATGGGAAGTAATTCCACTTTCAGGGGAGACATATTGTTCGGACGCAGGAACTTGGATACGGATATTTTGGTTTGGGGGTCTATTTATTCATCCAAAGGAGAAACACGGCACATATCGAGTACGGATGATGATTTCTGGGGCTTTATTCCCATTGACGGATCTATACAGATAGATGGTTTCAACCATAAACCGGCCTACGACTTTGGAGTTATTTTCAAATGGAATAAAATAAAAGCAATGTTCAACCAACAATATAGCAAAAGGGTTCCCTCTTATGCTTATGCTGTTTTTATTCCTTCAATTTATTCATATGATAAATATCGCACTTTTAACGGGGCAAAGCCCGGACAAGGCCGTTTATCCACCAGAGGAGAAATTTCTTATTCCGATAGCCGGAATAATTTTACCTGGGACGTTTCCTTATTTATTGATGCAGATGAATGCTCTAATTATAATGTCACAGGAGATACGTTGCCTCCATTCACTATAGATAGCCTTGTTGCCATTAAAACATCAAAAGATAGTCTACTCTTCTTGACATCGGGAGTATTCCAAATAGAGAATTGGAGAGACTTGAGTTATGGAGGGTGTATCAAGGGAAGCTACAGTTACTGCTCCGGTAAAAAAGCTCATGGAAATATTTTAGTGGGCGTTCAAATAGAAAATTATAAAATGCAAGAATATATAAACTTAACAGGAGGATTGTTTAATCAGATTAAGACCAATAACCCTGATGATACGAACAATCATACTCTTGCTTTAGGCAGCGAATTTAGTTTTTCCATATTCAGCCAGTTAAAGCATCACTTCAATTCCAAATTTATTTTCAACGGAGGATTACGCTATGATTATAAACACAGATATGACCACCTGATACTTCAGGCATTTTCTCCGCGGCTCTCCTTTATTTATTCCATCAATAAAATATGGAATATGAAATTAGGATATTCCCATTCTTTCGTAGATGCACCCTATTACTATCGTGCATCCGGTATGCATTTCGACAACCTGAAACCGGAAAGCATGGATGCTATTCAATTATCGGCAACAGCCCTGTTCAAGCATCTTCATCTTACCTACGATTGTAATCTATATTATAACCAACTAAGTAACATTATTCATAAGGAAAGTTTTCTTTATTATAATACGGGAAAACTTGATCTGATAGGTATAGAGAATGTGCTTTCTTATACAGACAAAAATTTAATGGTCACATACAATATGTCTTACCAACATGTCTTGAATGCAGAGCATTATACTTCTAGTAAACACCAAATTTATAATATTCCTTCATTTTCAGGAAACCTAATCGCAGCAGCAAAGATTTTTTCTTTACCACATGAACAATCATTTTGGCTACGCGGAAATTTATCTATTTATTCCTCACAACTATCACCTATTTTAGGATCTAAAGATATATATTCTATTATTTCTTTACCAGATAATAGAGAAAAAGCTCGTGCCATCCTGAATATCGGAGGTAGTTACCACTGGAAAAAATTAGAATTAAGTGTCCAATGCTATAACCTCCTTAATACACATTACCGACAAGGAGGCTCCTCTTTAACGCATGATATTCCACAACAAGGAAGAAGTTTTCTTGCTAAAATAGCCTATACTATACAATAAGCAAAAGCAGATAACAGGAAAAGAATGTCGGTGCGATTGAAATACCGACAACCGTCACTCGAGCTGAATCTGAACCAAATGGCACAAATGTGATTACCCAATCTTGCGGTCAGTTATTTCAGTGGGGACGTAAATTCGGATTTGAGAATACGAATGATGAGACTTACACTAATGAGCAAACATTTAACGGAGCAACGGAGTCACTTGGTTACCCAAAAGGCGAGGATGCTGTTGCTGATATGATTGATGGCGAATGGTGGGCTATCGGTGCCGGGAATAATTCTGTAACCAAAGACTGGGATTCTACCAATCATTTACTGACTATTGCCGGTGCAGAAAGCGACCAGAAACTTATTTTGCCTGCTGCGGGCCAGCGTAACTACAGTTCCGGCGCTTCCAAGGCAGAATACAGTGCCATAAAACAGCTTCGTCCATATACGAAAGCAGGAAACAGCACTGTATTCCCTCTCCGTATCGGTACGAAAGCAGGACATAGCACTATTTTATACCTCCGTAGCAGTACGGAAGCACTAAATAGCACTAAAAAGCCCTTCCGTACCAATACGAAAGCACAAAATAGTGCCATAAAGTAGTTCCGTACTAGTACGGAAGCATAAAATAGTACCAAAAAGCCGTTCCGTATCAGTACGGAGGCATAAAATAGTGCCATGTACCCCTTCCGTACCGATACGGAACGTTTTCTTTCATAATTTATGCACTTAAAAAAACAGTATTCACATGGCTAAAATTCAAAAAAGTGCAAAGATTGAATATCAACACGCATACGCACTAAAGCACCAACAAATCACTAATTATCAAACTGTTAAATATTACACAAATTGTAATTATTTTATTGCCTGAGACAATTTTTTATTATTTTTGCATCGTTTTCACCCTTAATTTATTCAATTTTTAAACTATATAAAAACGATAATAATACCATAAAAAAACAACAATGCTGTAAAATTCAACAGCTATAGCCCATATAAATATTACCAACCCGATTATAAAAGAAAAACAATTTAATAATACAAGTATTTTAAACTATGAAACAAAAACCCAAACTATTATCTTTTAAAGAAATAGTAAAAGTTCCCATCTGTTGTTTGCTATTCTCCGCATTTTCTGCAAATGCAACAGAAATGACATCGAAAACATCAGACCAGTCACAAGCAGCTACCATCACACAACAACAGAAAAAAATCACCGGCATCGTTGTGGACAGCAAAGGAGAACCTGTTATCGGAGCAAACGTTGTTATAAAAGGAACCACTAATGGAAATATCACAGATATAGATGGTAATTTCTCATTAGAACAAGTACCAGAACATGCGATTCTCCAAATCTCATATATCGGCTATAAAACTCAGGAAATACCGGTAAAAAACAAACTTCATTTCGACATAACATTATCAGAAGATTCTGAAACGCTGGATGAAGTAGTCGTTGTAGGTTATGGCAGTACGGTAAAAAAAGACTTGACCACTGCCGTTACAAGTGTAAAAAGTAAAGATTTCCTTCAGGGAGCCTCTAACAGCCCGCTGCAAATGATTGACGGCAAAGTGGCTGGGGTAAGTGTATCAAGCACTGCTGCTGCCGACCCGAATGCCAGCCCGAGTGTACAAGTCCGCGGTGCGTCTTCACTGAAAGCAGGAAACGGCCCGCTGGTCGTTATCGATGGTATGCCGGGTGGCGACCTTCGTAATCTGGCCCAACAGGATATTGAATCCATCACCGTTTTGAAAGACGGTTCTGCTGCGGCTATCTACGGTTCACGTGGAGCAAATGGGGTTATCCTGGTGCAGACTAAACAAGGTAAATCCGGTAGAGTTTCTATTACATATGATGGATATATTGAACATGACTTTGTAGCTGCACGTCCGGATATTCTGTCTCCCGATGAATTTGTAGAACATAAAATCGGGAAAGATTACGGACATCGTACAAAATGGTATGACGAATTGCTTAACAAAAAGAACGTTGGCCATAACCATAATATCGCACTTTCCGGAGGTAGCGAAACAACTATTTTCCGTATATCCGCAAACTACAGAGGCAAAGAAGGTTTGGATATTGCAAGCGACCGTAAAGAATACGGCTTGCGTGCAAACTTCAAACAAACTACCTTGGAAGGATTACTGGAAGTCGGAGGTAATATCTCTTATCGCTATGCGGATGAAGATTATACGGACTACGGAAGTTTCAAACAGGCTGTAGAACTGAACCCTACTTATTCCATTGAAGAAATGGATGCTTTCCGTAATAACCACGATAGCTACAATCCGATTTACAACTTGACTCGCCGTATAAATGGAGCAACTCAGGAATATATCACGACAGATTTCAACATCAAACTGAATATTCTGAAAAACCTGAATACCGAACTCAAATTAGGACGTCAGGGTACAAATAAAAAACAACGTGAGTATTATTTCAAAGACCATCGCGAATCCATCAATAACAGCCGTAACGGACGTGCGCGCCTGGAAGACCAGAAATGGGTGGATTATACTTTGGAATGGTTAGGCAACTACTCTTTGGACATCGACAAACATCATATCAAAGTAATGGCCGGTTATTCCTATCAGGAATTCAACTGGGAAAGATTATACGCTGAAAATATGAATTTCCCGACAGATGTTTTCTTATACAATAATCTGGATGCAGGAGATTATAACAAAGCAGAAGGACGTTTAGGTATGGGCTCTGATAAAAATCAGGAAAAAACAATCGCTTTCCTGGGACGTGTGAACTATGATTTCGACAACACATTCCTCTTTACGGGTTCTCTCCGTTATGAAGGAAATACCAAGTTCGGGACAAACCACAAATGGGGAGCTTTCCCGGCAGCTTCTGCCGCATGGCGTATTTCCCGTTTACCTTATTTTGAAGATTCTTATACGGTCAACGACTTGAAACTTCGTTTTTCTTATGGCGAAACAGGACGTTCAGGATTTGATAAATATATTTCTCTTGCCAAATATTCCGGATACGGATGGATGCCGAACAGCGAAGGGAAATGGGTTCAGGTGTATGGTCCGGGCAACAACCCGAATACGAATCTGTCATGGGAACGTCAGATTTCTTACAACTTAGGTATCGATTACACCTTATTCCAATCTACTCTGACCGGTAGTTTAGATTTATTCATCCGTAAAGGGAAAGATGTAATCGGTGAATACCAGGTCCCGGTTCCTCCGTATTTGCATGAAAAAATCATGACGAATGTAGGTACTACCAACTCAAAAGGGTTCGAGTTACAAATGAACTGGGATGCTGTAAGAGCGAAAGACTTTACCTATTCAACGAATGTAACTCTGGCATATACCAAATCAAAACTGACTTCATTCTCCAATGAAAAATATGAATTAGGCTATATGGAAGGCGAAGGCCTGCCTTCACCAGGTAACCCCGGTCCGTGCCAACGTTTACAGGATGGCATTGAAATAGGCTCATTCTATGGCTATCGGTATGCCGGAGTAGATAATGATGGAAATATTCTTGTTTACAAAAATGGGGAAAAAGGAGGTGAAGCAATACGAGGTCGTGACGCCAGCGAATCGGACAGGACCTATATCGGGAATGGTACTCCCAAGTGGGAGCTTGCCTGGGGTAATAATTTCGCATATAAAGGATTTGACCTGTCTCTGTATTTCCGTGGACGTTTCGACTATGAAATTTTGAACCAATATCAAATGTATTATGGTTTGCAAGGTGTGACCGGTATCAATAAACTAAGGTCCGCCTACAATGAAAATGCACATATCAAGGGAGAAAAAATCATGTGTGATTATTTCCTTGATAACGGAAACTTCCTGAAACTTGACAATATAACCATTGGATGGACGCCTAAATTGAAAACGAAATGGATTTCCAGCCTGCGCGTTTACGGTACTATTAAAAATGTATTTACCATTACAAAATATTCAGGTGGTATGGACCCGTCAAGCGTAGACGTTACCGGCCTATGGGCAGGACGTGGTAATATGGACTTATATCCTACTTCCAGAAATCTAACATTCGGTGTTCAAATCAGCTATTAAAAAATAATTCTTATGAAACATATAAAATCAATCTATACAGCAGGCGTAATGATTGCAGCAGCAGCAACTTTTACATCGTGTACTGACCTGACAGAAAAGCCCTATAGTATCCTGACTAACGATAACTATTTTACAGATAAAGCAAGTGTGGAAGCAACCGTACTCCGGCCCTATGAGCATGCTCAATGGTGCGGCTGGGACGGAGACCGCTGGCAATTGCAGGAACTGACAGCCGACCACTTTGTATGGACACAGAAAGGTCGCCACAGCTATGACGACGGAAAGTGGGTCCGCCTGCACGAACATAAATGGAATTACGATATGGACCAGATTAATGGCGGTTGGGTAGGACCTTATCAGGGTATCCAACAGATTAACTCGCTATTCCGCGATTTCAAAAATCTGGATTTCCAAGCTATGAAAATTACTGATGCGGAAAAAGCCAACTATATGGGAGAGTTACGTGCTTTACGTGCCTGGTTCTACATTTTTCTGATTGACTTCTATCGTAATGTACCCATTTTTACAGAGAATAACGCTCCTGATGAATTAATAGCACAATCTACGCCGGAAGAAGTTTTTGCTTTTATCGAGAAAGAATTGAAAGAAGTATTACCCACTCTGAAGCAGGAACACATCATCGGCAGATTTACCCAAGCTCCAACCGCGGCATTACTGGCTCGTATCTATTTTAATTCTAAAGTTTGGATTAACATAGACCGCTCAGCAGACTGTAAAACAATGTGTGAAGACATTATTGCCGGCAAATACGGACAATACAGCATCAATCAGCAGGATTATAAAGACCCGTTCCGTTCAGGTATCAAAGGATACAAATCTCCGGAAAACCTGTTTGAGTTCCCTCACAAACGGAATGTTTACCAATTCGGAGGTTTCCATGACTCCTTCTTGCATTATACTTCCGGCCAGGCTTTAGGCAATCCGGATGGTGGTAATAACGGTATCCATCTGCAACCTTCACGCGATTTAGATAACAACATTTATGCGTTCCCAAGCAAACTGGGTACTCCTTATGAAAAATATGCGGATTGCGACTATCGCAAGCAGCCGTTCAAAATAACAAGTGCAACAGGTGGCTATGAAGGCTTCTTTATGATTGGCAAGCAGTTTAAATTTGACTACTCAAAAGGATACGGTTACACAGATGAACCGGTAAAAGGAACAGAAGAATATAAAGGCGAACCGCTAATCTATGTGGACCAGGTAGGGCGTTTTTCCGAAGGCATAGATGTTGCGAAGGAAAAAGGCTCACGGGTAACAACCGGTGAAGAAAATTCAGGTGTACGCTTCAATAAATTCCCGTATCTGCAGGAAGGTGACGGATTGTATATGTGCCAATCTGCCCCGGAAATACGTCTGGCTGAAATCTATTATATGCTGGCAGAAATTCATTATCGTGCAGGCGATAAAACAAAAGCTGCAGAATTACTGGATTATGTACGCATAAGAAATTATCCGGCTGACCAATGGAACAAGTATAGCTATGCACAGAATCCGGCTTTACTTACAGACCAGGAATTTATCGATGAATGGGGACGCGAGTTCATTGGTGAACGCCGTCGCCGCATGGACCTGGTTCGTTGGGGACGTTTTGGCGACACATGGTGGGACAAAAGTGCTGATCCGAACGATAAAGAATACTCCATTTTCCCCATCCCTAAAAGACAACTGGATGCTAACCCTTTGTTAAAACAAACAACGAAAGGTTGGTAATCCAATCTTAAGAAACATAAATACAGGTAAACCATCGGCCTATTTTATTAACAATAGCAAAGAAGTTTACCTGTATTTTTTATAGAAAGCCACCCCGCTTTTTGAAAAAAAAACACAATAGACCATGCCTGCAACAAATCATGACAAAACAAGGAAAAACAAGATAAACAAAGTTCTTTAACGGGAATTACAGGGAGTAAAAGACCAGAACCTACTATTTTCAAAGTCTAAACAAGTATAAATTAGAAAAGTTTTTTACTAATAAGTATTAATTCAGGAGATTTTATCTTATCTTTGTCATCCATAATAAAAAAATGATTTAGTTTTGCACGTTGATGGATAAGGAATATATTGGAAGTGAATATATAAACATAGTAACATTTTAAACTTACATCAAATTATGAACAAAAAGTCATTATTGTCATTTTTCATGATGGCAGCGATTTTAACTCTTTCTTCTTGTTCTAACAAGTTGAAACCGTTAGCTGAAGAGTACATTAAAGCTGAACCGCAGCCGCTTGAGGCCATCGGTGGCAAGGTTCCTGTAACAATCAATGCAACATTCCCTGCAAAATGGTTCAACAAGAAAGCTGTTGTAACTGTAACTCCGGTTTTGCGTTATGCAGGTGGAGAAGCTTGGGGTACATCCTACACTTACCAAGGTGAAAAAGTAAAAGGAAACAATCAGGTTATCCCGCAGAAGGAAGGCGCTAATGTAACAATGAAATCTTCTTTCACTTACAAACCTGAAATGAAGAAATCCGAACTGTACCTGACTTTTGATGCAAAAATCAAAAACAAAACAGTTAAATTACCGGATGTAAAAATCGGCGACGGTGTTATCTCTACTTCTGAACTGGCTGATGCAGCTACTGCAAACGCAGCTATCGCAGCAGATAAGTTCCAGCGTATCATTAAGGAAGCTCACGATGCAAACATCATGTTCCTTATTCAACAGGCTGAACTTCGTTCTAAAGAATTGAGCAAAGAAGAAATCAAAGATTGGAAAGACCTTGTTAAGAACGCTGAAGAAGCTCCTAACCAGAACGTAGCAATCGAAATTTCTGCTTACGCATCTCCTGATGGTGGTGTTAAATTGAACACTGGTTTGGCTGAAAAACGTGAAGGCAATACTAACAAGTATCTGGCTAAAGAATTGAAGAAAATGAAAGTTGAAGCTCCGGTTGATGCTCGTTACACTGCTCAGGACTGGGAAGGCTTCCAGGAATTGGTTTCAAAATCTAACATTCAGGATAAAGACTTAGTATTACGTGTTCTTTCTATGTACAAAGATCCGGAACAACGTGAAAAAGAAATCAAAAATATCTCTTCTGTATTCAGTGTATTGGCTGAAGAAATCCTGCCGCAGTTGCGTCGTTCTCGTTTGACTGCTAACATCGAAATCATCGGTAAGTCTGACGACGAAATCAGCGCATTAGCTAAGAGCAATCCTTCTGAACTGAACGTAGAAGAAATTCTTTACGCTGCTACATTAACTAACAACGATGCAGAAAAAGCTGCTATCTATGCAAAAGCTTCTCAATTGTATCCGAACGACTATCGTACTTGGAACAACGTTGGTATGATGGCATTCCGTGCTGGTGACATGGCTAAGGCTGAACAAATGTTCAACAAGTCTAACTCAGTTAAACCTAACAACGAAGCTAACATGAACTTAGGTTTGATCGCTTTGACTAAGGGTGACCAAGCTAAGGCTCAGCAGTTGTTCGGTAGCGCTGCTGGCGTAGCTGAATTAAGCGAAGCTCTGGGTGTTCTGTATCTGGAACAAGGCGAATGGGCTAAGGCTGCAAACTCTTTCGGTTCTGTTAAGTCTAACAACGCTGCTTTAGCTCAGATCCTGACTAAAGACTACAGCAAAGCTTCTCAGACTTTGAACGCAGTTGCTAAACCTGATGCTACAACTTCTTATTTGAAAGCTATCGTTGCAGCTCGTACAAACGATGCTAACGGTGTTGTTAACAACCTGAAAGCTGCTATCGCTGCTGACAAGAACATGGCTAAAGAAGCTGCTATCGATTTGGAATTTGCTAAATATGCAACTAATGCAGATTTCGCTGCTTTGGTTAAGTAATTAACAGACCCTATCATATTAAAATAGGCATTCCTGAAAAGGGATGCCTATTTTTTTACATAATCTTTAATACTATTTATTTTGTAATCTTCCTAACGTTTTCCACCTTTGCAAAAATTCTAAGAAAAAGAGGTTTTGTATGAAAAAAGTATTAGCAGTATTCATGTTTATCTGTTTGCTTCTAGCAGGAGCACAAGATGGAGTGAACACTGTAAAAACAGAAATACAAAACATTTCCACCTTACAGGAGCAGGCTTCTATCTCCTCTGAAGAAAAAGAACTTGAATGTAATTTCATACAACAATCCAAAGAGCAATTCTCTTTTTTTGCTGACAATACAGAATACGTCAGAAATCTTTACCGTATATCACAAGGAAACGAACAACTTAGTTCCTCTATCGGACAAATACGGTCATTTCATAAGATTTTAGCCGACTTTGTACTGAAAGATTATAACTCCGGACAAAAAATATCCGAGACAGTATCTACGTCCCAGATAATCATACAATCTACCCTGTTTTACCGTTCTGCACATCAAATATACCAGTTGCAGAAAATCGTTATTTAACCCCTTCGGTTATTGAGGAACATACAAACGGAGCTTCACCTCTTCAGGCAAGCTAAATAATTATTGTGGACAATCGAAATCCATAATTTATAAATTCCATGCCTGAACCATATCTGGATAGCAGCAGATATATTTATGTATCCTTACCAAGCCTATAGCCCTGTTATATTCTATTCATACCAATTTTACAATTCATAAATTATGGGAGCAATATCAATTTTAGCCATGTTGCTCGCAGGTATCGGCTTTGCCGGCCTGGCAATAGGCGTGGGAAAACTCGTTTCCATTAAACGAAGCAACCCGATTAAAGGACAAGCTTACGAGTGCGGTATGCCCAGTGAGGGTACAACCTGGGCACAATTCAATGTAGGCTACTACCTCTTTTCTCTCACCTTCCTCATCTTCGATGTGGAAATGGTATTCCTGTATCCCTGGGCAGTAACCCTGAAAGAGATAGGGATACCCGCCCTTATAGAGATTGTCTTTTTTATGTTATTCCTATTCATGGGATTGCTTTACGCTTATAAAAAGAAAGCATTACAATGGAAATGAAGAAAGATTTTTTGCCCGAGTTACCTGAAGAATTCAAGGAAAACCTGGGGCGTAACGTGCTGGTTACAACGATCGATAAAATAGCCGGATGGGCACGGAGCAATTCGCTTTGGCCCTTAAGTTTCGGAACCAGTTGCTGTGCCATCGAAATGATGAGTGCGGCATCTGCCAAGTACGACTGGTCCCGTTTCGGATTTGAAGTGGCCCGTGCTTCTCCACGTCAGGCGGATCTCATCATCGTAGCCGGTACAATCACAAAAAAAATGGCACCGGTATTGCGTCGTTTATACGACCAGATACCCGAACCCAAATATGTAATCGCCATGGGAGCCTGCACTATAACCGGAGGTCCGTTTGCCAAAGACAGCTATTCTGTCGTAGCCGGTGTAGACAAAATTATCCCTGTAGACGTATATATTCCCGGATGCCCTCCCCGACCGGAAGCATTGCTTCAAGGAATGATGGCATTGCAACAAAAAATAAAAGAAGAAAGAGCATACGTTATTGAAAAACCAAAGGAGGAAAAACAATGAGCAACCATACATTAACTGAAGCCCTTGCCGACCGGTTCAAAGACAAACAGATCGAAGAAAGTTTCGGCATGCCGGCCCTACACATAGAGAAAGACGAGCTGATAGCATGTGCCCGCACATTAAAAGAAGAAAAAGTATTTGATTTTAAGATGTTAGTTTGCGAAACAGCTGTAGACCGGACTGAACATTTCGAATTAGTTTGCCATTTACGTTCATTATCACACGGCCATGAAATGATTCTGAAAACACATGTAGAGCGGGACGGGACACCCGAACTCCACTCTCTCTACGGTTTGTGGCATGCTGCAGAACTATTTGAAGATGAAATCTACGACCTCTTCGGCATACGTTTCGCGGGACATCCTTTCCTAAGACGAATTATGCTCGACGACTCATTCAACGGATACCCTCTGCGGAAAGATTTCATAAACACAGAGGAATTATAACAACAGGAAGAGTTAATAAATTATGAACAATTATATACAAGTAACACCCGATGAAACCGACGGATTTATCGTCAACATCGGCCCCCAGCATCCTTCCACCCATGGTGTTCTTCGCCTGCGCACACAACTGGACGGAGAAACCATACTGAATATGGAACCCTATCTGGGCTATATCCACCGGGGCATCGAAAAGATGTGCGAGTCGCTGGGATACAAACAGTTCATTTACCTGACCAGCCGTATGGACTACCTGTCGGCACATATGAACAACCAGGCATGCGCCTTATGTATAGAAAAAGGAGCACAAATAGAAGTGCCGGAACGCGCACAAGTCATCCGTGTTATCATGGCAGAGTTGCAGCGCCTTGCCTCCCATTTGTTATGGTGGGGAAGTATGGGACTCGACCTCGGTGCCGTATCCCCCTTCTTCTATGCTTTCCGCGAACGGGAAATGATTCTGGAAATATTTGAAGAAACAGGTGGCAACCGGCTGACAATGAATTATATCACACCCGGAGGAGTCATGCACGACCTCCATCCGGATTTTGTACGGAAAGTCAAAGAAGTCATCGCTTCTTTAAAAAAGCATGAACATGAATACGGAGAACTGATGACAGGTAACATCATTTTCAGAAAACGCGTAGAAAATGTAGGCTACCTCACACCGGAAATGGCAATCTCTCTAGGTTGCACAGGACCTGTTGCACGTGGTTCCGGTATCTCCTGCGACGTACGCAAACATGCTCCTTACGATGTATATGGGCAAGTCGAATTTAAAGAAATCCTACTCGACGGTTGCGATTGCATGAGCCGGTACATGGTACGTATGGAAGAAATGAAACAATCCATTGCCATCATTGACCAGTTGATAGACCATATACCGGAAGGTCCCTACAGAAATAAACCCAAAGGCGTTATCAAACTACCTGCCGGCGAATATTACAGCCGCGTGGAAACCGCCCGTGGCGAACTGGGGGCATATATCGTCGCTGATGGGACAGGCAAACCCTGGCGCGTCAAATTCCGTACCCCTAATTTCAGCAACCTGGCAGCAATGAAACCTCTGGTGAAAGGAGCTAAGATAGGCGATTTGGTCGCTATCATGTCGACACTCGATTTAATTATTCCGGATATTGACCGATAAAAAGTATTGAAAAGATGAAATCACAAATAGACTTCACAGGTCTGACACAATGGATACACCAGACATTATCCGCCTATCTGTCGCCAGGTTGGGTATTAACACTGGAACTGGTAGCGTCGGTGCTCGCCATTATCATTATGATTGTTGTCATGGTAATCCTAATGATTTATGCCGAACGGAAAATAGCCGGATTCATGCAATTGCGCCTCGGGCCGATGCGTGTAGGCTGGTGTGGTTCCGGACAAGCGATTGCCGACGTACTGAAACTGTTGCTGAAAGAATGCGTAACACCCTTTCAGGCAGACAAACTGTTGTTCTCGCTCGCCCCGTTCGTTGTTCTGGCAACCAGCTTCCTGTCAATTATGCCTTTCTCCTATGCCCCGGGATTACAACTCTGGGACATCAACATCGGCGTCTTATACGTTACCGCCGTCTCATCCATCAGCGTAATGGGCGTTATGATGGCAGGATGGGCAAGCCATAATAAATATTCTTTATTGGGAGCGATGCGTAGCGGAGCACAAATCGTAAGTTATGAACTTTCGATGGGGATGGCGCTGGTCACCATTATCGCTATGAGCGGCGCCCTGTCCGTCAACGATATTATCATGTCTCAAGCAGACGGCTGGTGGTTATTTAAAGGGCATGTACCCGCCATCTTCGCCTTTGTCATTTTCATTATCGCCTCTACAGCAGAATTAAACCGCGCACCTTTCGACCTTGCCGAAGCGGAACAGGAATTAACAGCCGGCTTCCATACCGAATATTCCGGTATGCAGTTCGCCATGTTTTTCCTTGCGGAATATTCCAATATGCTGATAGCTTCGATGATGGCAGCAACCGTTTTTTTGGGAGGCTGGCAGCCCCTGCATATCCAGGGATTGGACGGCTTCAATCAAGTGATGGATTTCATACCCGGCATACTCTGGTTCTTCGGTAAGATTTTCTTTGTAATCTTCCTGATTATGTGGTTCCGCTGGACATTTCCACGCCTGCGTATCGACCAGTTATTACGTTTGGAATGGAAATACCTGCTACCCATCAGCATCGTAAATGTAATACTTGCCGCTTGCGTTGCCGTATTCGGCTGGTATTTGTAAACAGATTTCAATTAAATAAAGATTATGAATAAAGCATTTGGATATATCTACTCAATAGGGGCATCGTTCGTTTCCCTCGGAAAGGGTATGTTTCGTACACTAAGCAGTATGACACATCCCAAAAGGATATTGACCCTGCAATATCCCGAAAACAGAGGAACGACCCTGTACATTCCCGAACGCTTCCAGGCGAATCTGGAACTTATCCGCGGAGAAGAAGGGCTGAAATGTACCGCCTGTACCCTCTGCCAGACAGCCTGCCCCAACGGAACAATCACCATTACCACACGGAAAATAACCACTCCCGAAGGAAAAACCAAGCGGGAACTGGACCAGTACATCTACGACCTCGGTCGCTGTACCTTCTGTGGACAGTGTGTGGATGCCTGTAATTTCGGGGCATTGGAAATGACGAACCATTTCGAGAACAGTGAATATAACAAACAAAAACTGGTGCGCATCCTGAACGCTCCTGAAATCATACAACGGGAGGAACAGAAATGAATGCAGAAGCCATTTTATTCTATATAATAGCAGCACTGGTACTTCTTATGGGTACTCTTTGCGTGTTTAGCCGGCATATCTTCCGGTCTGCCGTGTACCTGCTGTTCTGCCTCATCGGAGTAGCCGGTATTTATATAATGATGGATGTAAACTTCGTTGCCGCTCTGCAAATCATGATTTATGTAGGAGGTATCGTAGTCCTTATCATTTTCTCCATCTTCCTGACACACAATACCGGCTCCAAATTGCCGATACCGATACCGAGGCGTATGTTCTGGGCTCTGTTTATCCCGGCTTCCGGCTTTGCACTGGTACTCTGGGTACTCCTCCAGCATCCTTTCCGGACAGAAGTTATTTCCAAGGAAGGGCTGGATATCCACGAAATCGGGCACCAGTTGTTTAATCTGAACGACTACGGATACATCTTCCCCTTCGAAATGGTCAGCGTATTATTGCTGGCAGCTTTAGTCGGGAGCATCGTCATTGCCCAGAATAATAAAAAGAAATCCAATCAACAACCGGCAAAATAGAAACATATGGAACAGATACCTCTTTCACATATACTGATTCTCAGTTCCGCCCTGTTTTTCCTGGGCGTATACGGTTTCTTCTCACGCAGGAACCTGATAACTGTGCTGATGTCGACGGAATTGATTTTGAACAGTGTCAACATCAATTTTATCGCCTTCAACAAATACCTCTATCCCGAGGCTCTGGAAGGCGTGTTCTTCACGCTATTCATCATTATTGTTGCAGCCGCAGAAGTCTCGCTTGCAATAGCAATCATCATCAACCTATACCGGAAGTTCAAGACGATCGATATAGACGATACAACAACAATGAAATTCTGATATCCTATGAATAATTATGAATTACAGGCAGGACTTGTTCTTCTGCTTCCACTTGCCGGGTTTATCACGCTTGCGCTGTACGGGCGGAAACTCCCTGAACGCACATCCGGTATTCTGGCAACCTCATTGCTGGGATTGACGACACTGTTTGCCTGGATGGTAGCCCTCGGATACTTTTTTGATTTCGGCCAAAAAGGAGACAGCTATTTCCCCATACGATTGTTGTCATTCAACTGGCTCCAGTTCAATGACAGCTTGTCCATCGACGCAGGCATCGTGCTGAATCCTATTTCAGCCATGATGCTGATTGTTATCTCTACCGTCTCTTTTCTTGTACATTTATACAGTATAAGTTATATGAAAGGAGAAGGGCGGTTCAGCAGTTATTTTGCTTACCTGCAACTGTTTACTTTCTCAATGCTCGGATTAGTCGTAGCCTTCAATATTTTCCAGATTTACTTCTTCTGGGAACTGGTCGGAGTCTCTTCTTTCCTGTTGATAGGCTTTTACTTTACACAACCGGCTGCCATTGCCGCCGCTAAAAAAGCATTCATTGTAACCCGGTTTGCCGATTTAGGCTTCCTGATTGGCATCCTGATGCTCGGCATCGGTAGCAATTCATTCGATATCGAAACGATAACCGGCACACTAACCAACCCTATATCTCCGGAACTGGCGGCGTTTACCCAAACCTCTTTCCTCGGTGTATCCCTGCTGACCTGGGCTTTATTGCTTGTCTTCATGGGAGGTGCAGGAAAATCCGCAATCTTCCCGCTACACGTATGGTTGCCGGATGCCATGGAAGGTCCTACCCCGGTTTCGGCATTAATCCATGCGGCAACCATGGTTGTTGCAGGCGTGTTCCTCGTAGCACGGCTCTTCCCGATATATGCCATTTCAGCTCCGGACGCCTTGGAAGTTATTGCCGTATTGAGCGCCTTTACCGCGCTGTTTGCCGCAGTTGTAGCCTGTACACAAACCGAATTGAAAAAGGTACTCGCATTTTCCACCATCTCCCAAATCGCTTATATGCTGCTGGCTTTGGGAGTAGCCGGTTGGGGAAACGGGCACGACGAAGGATATACGGCATCCATGTTCCATCTTTTCACCCATGCATTCTTTAAAGCCTCCCTGTTCCTTTGTGCCGGAGTCGTTATCCACCTGGTACATTCGGGAAACCTGATAGATATGGGAGGGCTCCGGAAACGGCTGCCCGTTACAAATATAGTATTCCTGCTTGCCGCCTTATCCATTTCCGGATTCCCATTCCTGTCCGGCTTTTTCAGTAAGGAAATGATTCTGGCATCCGTATGGGAATCACATCCGATACTGTATATCGTAGCCGTGCTGACCAGCGGATTAACTGCATTCTATATGTTCCGCATCTACTACCTGGTATTCTATAATAAAAAGGCTGTCGAAGCAGATACACATTCCCACGAAAGCTGGTTGATGAAAATACCCTTGTTAGTACTGACAGTAGGAACCGTATTTGCCGGATATATTCCTTTCGGGAAATACGTAACAGCTACCGGGCAACCACTTGAAGTCCATATGGATATTTTAAGTTCACTATTTCCTGTAGCAGTAGGGCTGACAGGCATTCTGGTTGCCACACTCTTTTATCTGAAGAAAAACGAAAAACCGGCTATTTGGGCAAGACGGATGGGGACCTTTTACCGTGGCGCACTCCACAAGTTCTATATAGACAACGCCTACCTGTTTTTTGCTAAAAAGGTTATGGACCACTGGATAGGCGGGCTCTGTACCTTTATCGACACACGCTTCATACAGGGCGGGCTTACCGAACTGGCATCCGGCACACTCTCGTTCAGTAACCAAATTAAGAAGATGCAGTCCGGACGTATACAGACTTACGGCTTCTTCTTCCTTGGTGGTATTCTGGTGATGGCAATCCTGTTGATTTTAACTTAATAGATGACTCAATATGAATTTACTAACGATACTTTTATTGATTCCGGGTATTACACTTCTGCTTTTGTTGCTGTTACCGTCCAAAAAGAATGCAGCCATACGAAACATGGCAATTACGGGAGCTGCCTTACAATTCCTATACACCTGTTTCCTTGCCTATAGTTTTATACAAGCAAAAGGGGAGCTTAGCGGAGATACATTACTCTTTACCCAATCTTTTGACTGGTTCGAGCCGTTGGATATCCATTTCAGCTACGGACTGGACGGAATTTCGTTGATTATGGTCCTGCTTACTTCGATGGTTGTATTTGCAGGTATTCTGGTTTCCGGAAATATACAGCAGCAATCCAAGGAGTTTTATATTCTGATGACATTGTTGGGATTCGGAGCTTACGGTTTCTTTATCGCGACAGACTTGTTCATGCTGTTTTTCTTCCTCGAAATTGCAGTGGTTCCCAAATACCTGTTGATTGGCATGTATGGTTCCGGTGCACGGGAACGAAATGCCATGAAACTAGCCCTAATGCTGATGGGAGGCTCGGCACTGGTGTTTATCGGTATTGTCGCACTCTATTTCTTTAGCGGAAAAATCTCCGGCAATTACACTTGGAACATACAGGAGTTGGCACTGGTACATATCCCGCTTCAATACCAGCAATGGTTATATATGCTCACTTTCATCGGCTTCGGAGTCTTTACCGCCCTGTTCCCTTTCCACTCCTGGGCACCGGACGGGCATTCTTCCGCCCCGACTGCCGCATCCATGTTTTTGGCAGGGGTTTCAATGAAATTAGGAGGTTACGGATGTTTACGCGTTTCTACCTTCTTATTCCCGGATGCAGCCGACCAGCTTTCATGGATTTTCATTATCCTGGCATCCATCGCCATCCTGTATGGAGCAATGGTCACCCTGACACAGAAAGACCTGAAATATATGAATGCCTTCTCGTCTGTCAGCCATTGCGGCTTTGTTGTATTAGGTATCGCAATGCTTACCCGTACCGCAATCATGGGAGCTGTCATGCAAATGGTTTCACACGGGGTAATGACAGCCTTGTTCTTCGGTATCATCGGCATGATTTACCAACGTACACATACCCGCCAAATCAATGAGCTGGGCGGCATACTGCATCAAACGCCCTTCATCGGGTCTATGTTTCTGATTGTAGGGCTTTGTTCACTGGGACTGCCGGGAATGAGTGGCTTTGTTTCCGAAATGACCGTATTCGTCGGCTCATGGGAACGTACCGGACTATTCTACCGGATTGCTACGGTAATTGCTTGTGCCTCTATTGTAGTCACGGCAGTTTATATCCTTCGGGCTATAGGTTCCGTAATATGGGGAAGTGTACGTAATGAAGCCGTCAAAAAAATGACTGATGCCACTCCTTCCGAACGAGTTGCTTCCATCCTGTTGGCCGCCGCTATTTTCCTGATTGGTACCTGTCCGTTCTGGATAGTGCGCCTGATAGAAAACGACAGCCTGGCAATAGCCCGCCGGTTATTGACACAAGCATTCCAATATTAACAGATAAAAATTCATGATTATGAGCCTCGAACTCTTTTCTATATTACGATTTGAATTAGTTGTTTGTCTCCTTATATTTATCCTGCTGGTGATGAAACTGGCGGATGCGGACAAACATCTCAAATCTTTCCTGATTACAGTAAATACATTGCTGTTTATCAATTTTGCGATAAGTTTCCTTCCTGTCGACATGGGCGTTTTATTCAAAGGCTTTTTCTTTTCTAACGACCTCATCGAAATGGAAAAAACAATGCTGAATCTGGGGGTTTTACTGATATCCCTGCTTTCCGGCAGATGGCTTCACAAACATGCGGATTTATGCGTTGAATTTTACATCCTGATATTATGTAGTTTATTAGGAGCATTCCTGATGTTGTCGAGCGGACATATCCTGATGCTCTATCTGGGAATCGAAATTTCCACCATACCCATCACTGCATTGTCCAATTTCAACAAAGAAGAACGGCGTTCCTCGGAAGCAGGTATTAAATTTATCCTGTCATCCGCTTTCTCCTCCGGTATCATGCTGTTCGGTATCTCCATGTTATATGGTGCATACGGCAATCTGAGTTTCAGTTTCCTGCATCTGAATTTGGAACCCAACCTATTGACAATTGTAGCGTTTGCATTTATGATGGGCGGTTTCTTCTTTAAAATGTCGGCAGTCCCGTTCCACTTGTGGACAGCCGATGTATACGAAGGCTCCCCGATCCCGGTTACCAGCTATTTGTCGGTAATTTCCAAAGGATCTATCATTTTCGTATTCGTTTCCGTCCTGATGACCGTATTCCAGAATATGCATGTTGAATGGAAAGAAGTCATTACCGTCATCTCCATCCTGAGTATGACAGTGGGGAACCTGTTTGCCATGCGCCAACAGAACCTCAAACGGTTACTGGCATTCTCCTCCATCTCGCAAGTCGGATTTGTGCTGGTCGGTATTACAGGCAACAGCATTATGGGATTGGATTCCACACTGTACTTTATGTTGATTTACATGCTGAGCAATATCTGTTTCTTCGGAGTACTCAGTGTTGTTTCCGACTCGACAAAGAAAGAAGACCTTCGTTCATTCAAAGGTTTCTACCGGACTAATCCATTCCTTGCCCTGATGATGGGAGTCAGCCTTTTCTCATTAGCAGGTGTTCCCCCCACTTCCGGCTTCTTCGGGAAATTGTTCCTGCTGGTATCTTCCATGGGAGACGAAATGTATGTATTAGTTGGATTTGCCGGATTAAACCTGGTCCTTTCACTCTACAACTATCTGCGTATTGTGAAATGTATCTTCATTGATGAACCGGAAGAGCAGCTCTGTATCGGCAAAAACCGGGTAGTATCGGCAACGCTTGCTTTCTGTTGCATAGCCATCTTAAGCATTGGATTTATTTCATCCGTATTCCAGTATATCGACTGGGCGGCACGGCAGATGATTTGAAAAATCACTCACAAAAGACATAACAGGTAAATCAGACTCATATACTGAGTATCAGATTTACCTGTTATATGCTTTAAAAGTAATCTCTTAGAAAAATCCTATTTCCCATTTTGCCATGTCCGAAACTTTATCTATTTTTCGGTGTACATTAATCAACAGGTGTATTATGAAAAAACAGATTTTGATTCTCATCGCATTTCTGGCAGTCTTAACAAACTTATCAGCTCAGGAAGACATAGACAGCACACAATTTCTATTCAACAAATTCCAGGATGGCTCCGTTTACTATAAAGACGGACGAGTTTATAATGCCCGGTTAAATTATCATTTATGGGGTAACTGCTTTCTTTTTATAGACACAAATGACGACAATGCCATAAAAGAGTTTGGAGAGGTCAATCAAATCAGTGCGGTGAAGGTTGCCGGCAAATCTTTCCTTATGCAAAATGACGGCAGTGCATACGAAGTTATCCAATTTGACCCGATGATAGCAGTCAAGCACCAGGGACGGTTCAAGAAAGAAGGGAAAAATTCCGGCTACGGAGGACGCTCGGAGACTGGCTCCATCGATGCCTTTTCCAGTATCAGGAATAATGGGGAAAGCCATACCCTGTCGACCGGCAAGTATATCCTTATCGGCATAGATAAAGCCTACCTGATTGAAAAAGACGGTAAAAGGAAATCTTTCAGGACAGAAAAACAATTTCTGAAACTCTATCCGAAACATACGGACGAACTACAAAAATATATCGAAGAGAAAAAAGTAAAACTCAATGATGTCGAACAAATGACAAAATTGATTCGTTATGCCAATACCCTGAAACCATAAACATAAAAAAGGTTAGCTGAAATTTATCAACCAACCTTTTTTAGCATATCATAGTTATTATTTTTCCAAATCATAGTTATGAATTTGAAAAACCATAGTTATGATTTTTTTACGGAGAACTTATCTTCCCTGACGTTTACGCTCTATTTCATCCAGAATGACTTTACGCATACGCATATTATTAGGAGTGATTTCCACATATTCATCACCCTTAATATATTCCAACGCATCTTCCAGGCTGAATACAACAGGAGGAGCCAATGATACTTTATCATCAGAACCAGAAGCACGCATATTGGTCAGTTTCTTTGATTTGGTAACATTCACAACCAAATCATTATCTTTCGAATGTTCACCAACCACCTGTCCGGCATACACTTCTTCACCCGGTGCAATAAAGAAACGTCCGCGTGATTGAAGGTTATTCAAGGCATAAGCAAAAGCAGAACCTGTTTCCATAGCGATAATAGAACCGTTCACACGACGTTCGATTTCACCTTTCCAAGGTTGGTATTCAAGGAAACGGTGTGCCATAATCGCTTCACCGGCTGAAGCAGTCAACACTGCATTGTTCAAACCGATAATACCACGGGAAGGAATTGTAAATTCCAGATGCATACGACCATTCTTGCTTTCCATCATGGTCATTTCACCCTTACGTTTTGTCACCATATCGATGATGCGGCTGGAACAATCTTCCGGCAAGTTAACTGTAAGCTGTTCAACCGGCTCGCATTTCTCACCATTGATTTCCTTGATGATTACCTGTGGCTGGCCTACCTGCAATTCATAGCCTTCACGACGCATTGTTTCAATCAAGACAGACAAGTGAAGCACACCGCGTCCGTATACCAACCATGAATCGGCAGATTCAGTCGGAACAACACGCAAAGCCAGATTCTTATCCAACTCTTTCTGTAAACGGTCGTAAATATGACGTGAAGTAACGAACTTACCATCTTTTCCGAAGAACGGAGAATTGTTGATAGTGAAGAGCATAGACATTGTCGGCTCGTCAATAGCTATTGTAGGCAGTGGCTCCGGTTCATTTACATCGGCAATTGTTTCTCCGATTTCGAAACCATCGATACCGATAATCGCACAAATATCACCGGATTTAACCGATGAAACTTTTGTTCGTCCCAAACCCTCGAATACATCAACTTCTTTGATTCTGGATTTAACCATCGACCCATCGCGTTTGCAAAGCATGATATCCTGGCCTTCTTTCAACTCTCCACGATGAACACGTCCCACAGCGATACGTCCTACATATTTGGAATAGTCCAAAGAAGTAATCAACATCTGAGGCGTTCCTTCCAATATCTCCGGTCCCGGAATATATTCGATAATAGCGTCCAGCAACGCATAAATATCTTCTTTCGGTTCATTCCAGTCTGTAGACATCCAACCCTGTTTTGCCGAACCATAGATAGTAGGAAAATCCAACTGCTCTTCCGTTGCATCCAAGCTAAACATCAGGTCGAACACCATTTCCTGCACTTCCGAAGGACGGCAGTTCGGTTTGTCTACCTTGTTAATAACCACGATTGGCTTTAAACCCATCTGAATAGCTTTCTGAAGAACAAAACGGGTCTGGGGCATCGGACCTTCGAAGGCATCTACCAACAGAAGGCAACCGTCCGCCATATTCAATACACGTTCAACTTCACCTCCGAAATCGGCGTGTCCCGGAGTATCAATAATATTGATTTTGCAATCCTTGTAATTAATAGATACGTTTTTGGCGAGAATTGTAATTCCTCGTTCACGTTCCAAATCATTGTTGTCCAGGAACTGATCCGGCTCTGCCTGTCCTTCACGGAAAAGCTTACCGGCTAATAACATCTTATCCACGAGCGTTGTTTTGCCGTGGTCTACGTGCGCGATAATCGCGATGTTTCTGATTTTTTGCATCGAAGACTAATTTATTGGCTGCAAAAATACGACTTTTTTACGATATCTATGTGATATTCATACGTCAAAATAAAAAAAGTAAAAGAAAATCCCTTGCTAATCAAAAAGTAATACCTACCTTTGTCCCCGCTTAGATAACATAGTATTAATTTATTAAAGTACAAAAGAATCATGTATTTAGATTCAGCAAAAAAACAAGAACTTTTTGAAAAGTATGGCAAATCAGCTACAGACACAGGTTCTGCAGAAAGCCAGATTGCATTATTTACAGTACGCATCGCTCACCTGACTGAGCACCTGAAAGCGAATCATAAAGATTACAGCACAGAACGCGCACTGAAAATGTTGGTAGGTAAACGTCGTCGCTTATTGGATTATCTGATCAAAACAGATATTACAAGATATCGTGCTATCATCAAAGAACTTGGTATCAGAAAGTAATTATTCTCTTTGGAGATATTATAAAAAGGATAACCTCTTACGGGGTTATCCTTTTTTCTTTTACAAATATCCTTCTAAAAATGAAAAATTAATGTACATTTGCCGCCATTAGTTACAATTTAATAGCAATCAATAAAATAAATCATACTTATGGGGAACAACAAGATTATTGGTGCAAAAATTAAAAGCATCCGCGAATCGAAACAATTAGCAATAGAAGAAGTTGCCGAACGGTCGGGATTAAGCATTGAACAAATAGAACGTATAGAAAGCAATATAGACTTTCCTTCATTAGCTCCGTTAATTAAAATAGCCAGAGTATTAGGGGTACGCTTAGGTACGTTCCTGGACGACCAGTCTGAACTGGGTCCTGTTATCTGCCGAAAAAAAGACAGCAACGAAACAAACAGCATAGGATTTACGAACAATTCCGTTAAGGCACGCAAACATATGGAATACCATTCTTTGTCTCAAGACAAATCCGGGCGCCACATGGAACCGTTCCTGATAGATGTTGCCCCTTCTGAAGAAGGTGTCGATTTCGTATTGTCCACCCACGAAGGTGAAGAATTTATCTATGTATTGGAAGGTGTACTTGAAATCAATTACGGCAAAAATACCTATGTACTGGAAGAAGGCGACAGCATTTACTATGACTCGATTGTTGCCCATCATGTACATGCCGCAGCCGACAATACAGCCAAAATTTTAGGTGTAGTATATACTCCTTATTAATATCCGTGCTGTTATGGAAGTACAATTACAGAATAAGACACTCGGACAGTGGATGGAACACTGGGCCGAAACTACCCCGGATAAAGAATACCTGGTATATTCCGACCGTGACCTGCGTTTCACATGGAAAGAGTTCAATGAACGGGTAGACAGGATGGCGAAAGGAATGCTTTCTATCGGCATTAAGCACGGAACTCATGTGGGTATCTGGGCCACGAATGTGCCCGATTGGCTGACATTCCTGTATGCCGGTGCCAAAATCGGAGCCGTTTTAGTCACTATAAATACCAACTACAAACAGAACGAACTGGAGTTTCTGGTTGAAAATGCAGATATACATACGTTATGCATTACCGACGGCGTATTCGACGGAAGCTATATAGATATGGTATACACCATGCTCCCCGAGTTAAAAGAATCACAACGCGGATACCTGAAAAGTAAACGTTTCCCGGTTTTAAAGAATGTAGTATACATCGGACAGGAAAAATACCGTGGAATGTATAACACGCCGGAATTACTTTTGCTGGGAGAAAATATCAGTGACGACAAACTGGATGCTGCCAAAAAACTTGTCGACTGCCACGATGTTGTCAATATGCAATATACTTCCGGTACGACCGGTTTCCCTAAAGGGGTCATGTTGACACATTACAATATCGCAAACAACGGCTTGCTGACCGGCGAACATATGAAATTCACAGCCGCCGACAAACTTTGCTGTTGTGTCCCTCTTTTCCACTGTTTCGGTGTTGTACTGGCATCCATGAACGTTCTGACGCACGGTTGTACACAGGTGATGGTCGAGAAGTTTGACCCGCTGGTTGTACTGGCATCCATACATAAAGAACGATGCACGGCACTTTACGGAGTACCCACCATGTTTATTGCCGAGTTGAACCATCCGATGTTCCCCATGTTCGACCTGACTTCACTCCGGACCGGAATCATGGCCGGCTCGCTTTGCCCGGTAGAACTGATGCGCCAGGTAGAAGAAAAGATGTTCATGCGTGTAACCAGTGTATACGGGTTAACCGAAGCATCACCTGGCATGACTCATTCCCGTATTGATGATGATGCGGATATACGATATAATACAGTCGGACGTGATTTCGAATTTACAGAAGTACGTGTTATCGATCCCGAAACAGGCGAAGAATGCCCGGTTGGCGTACAAGGAGAAATGTGTAACCGTGGTTACAATACAATGAAAGGTTACTACAATAATCCGGCTGCGACCAATGAAGTAATCGATAAAAGCGGCTTTCTTCATAGTGGCGACCTTGGCGTGAAAGATGAAAACGGCAACTACCGTATCACCGGACGCATTAAGGATATGATTATCCGCGGAGGAGAGAATATCTATCCGCGCGAAATAGAAGAATTCCTTTACCATCTGGAAGGCGTCAAAGATGTGCAAGTCGCAGCCGTTCCTTCCAAGAAATATGGAGAAGAAGTCGGCGCCTTTATCATCCTCCATGAAGATGCATCCCTGACAGAAGAAATAGTAAAAGATTTCTGTCGTGGTAAAATTGCCCGCCACAAAATACCGAAATACATCTTTTTTGTAGATACCTTCCCTATGACAGGAAGCGGTAAAATCCAAAAATTCAAGCTGAAAGATTTAGGACTGCAATTACTGCAGGAAAAAGGAATCGAACCAGCTTAAAGAGTTGACAGTTGACAAGTGACAGTTGACAGTTCGCTTCCGGTATATAAACTGGTTGAAGCGGGAATAACTGTCAACTGTCACTTGTCAACTGTCAACTACTACCTACTCCTGCCACTTGTCAATTATCAACTGAAAAAACCGCATTTACTCCGCTCTTTTTCTTACCTTTGTTGCCGAATATTTAAATTAATAATACAATTTAATAATGGTATCTTTATTTCCAACAGATTTGCCATACAAAGTGGCAGATATGAATCTGGTGGATTTCGGTCGCAAAGAGATTGAAATCGCCGAACACGAAATGCCGGGTCTTATGGCTCTTCGCCAGAAATATGCAGACCAGAAACCGCTGAAAGGCGCGCGCATCACCGGCTCACTGCACATGACTATCCAGACGGCAGTGTTAATCGAAACATTAGTTGCGTTGGGAGCAGATGTCCGTTGGGCAAGCTGCAACATCTTCTCCACACAGGACCATGCTGCGGCAGCTATTGCGGCAAGTGGAGTTCCTGTTTTTGCCTGGAAAGGTGAAACACTGGAAGAATACTGGTGGTGTACTGAAATGGCACTCCGTTTCCCCGGTGGCAAAGGACCGCATATGATTGTAGACGATGGTGGCGATGCCTCCCTGCTGATACATATGGGATACCGCGCAGAGAATGATGCAGAAACCATTAACCGTAAAGGCAGCAATCATGAAGAGCAAGTAATTCTGGATACGCTTCACCGCATTCTTGAGGAAGATAATGCACGCTGGCATCGTACGGTTGCTGAAATGAAAGGTGTTTCCGAAGAAACAACAACAGGCGTACACCGTTTATACCAGATGATGGAAAGAGGCGAACTGCTGGTTCCCGCCATCAATGTAAACGACTCTGTTACAAAATCCAAGTTTGACAACCTGTACGGTTGCCGCGAATCGTTGGCAGACGGTATCAAACGTGCTACAGATGTTATGATTGCAGGAAAAGTTGTTGTCGTTGCAGGATACGGCGATGTAGGAAAAGGATGTTCACATTCCATGCGTTCATACGGAGCCCGTGTGTTGGTAACTGAAATCGACCCGATTTGTGCTTTACAGGCTGCTATGGAGGGTTTTGAAGTTACAACGATGGAAGAAGCTGTGAAAGAAGGTAACATCTTCGTCACGACAACCGGAAACTGCGACATTATCACAATCGAGCATATGTCACAGATGAAAGACCAGGCGATTGTTTGTAACATCGGTCACTTCGATAACGAAATACAGGTAGAGAAGTTGGTTAACTTCCCGAATATCAAACATACCAATATCAAACCGCAGGTTGATAAATATACATTCCCGACAGGGAACTCTATCTTCTTGCTGGCAGAAGGTCGTTTGGTTAACCTGGGTTGTGCAACCGGCCACCCTTCTTTCGTAATGAGTAATTCTTTCACGAACCAAGTATTGGCACAGATGGATTTATGGACAATGCCTTATGAAATAGGTGTATATCGTCTGCCTAAACGTCTGGACGAAGAAGTTGCACGTCTCCACCTTGAACGTATCGGCGTAAAACTGAGCAAACTGACACAGAAACAGGCCGATTATATAGGTGTTCCTGTAGAAGGGCCCTATAAAGCGGACCACTACAGATACTAATTCAGGTGACAGGTGACAATTGACAGATGACAGTCAGGCTTCGCGTCCGATATACAAAATCGGTTGAAAGCTGAAGAATTGTCAACTGTCATTTGCTACTTGTCAACTGCTAACCGATTTCGCGATGCAGAAAAGACATTCCGACAGGGTTTTATACTTTAGGGAGCAAGCCTATACCACTCAAAAATACGTTATCCCTTTTATAGAAAAGCATCATCCAATAACAGCCGAAACCACAGTGCTTGAGATTGGGTGTGGCGAAGGGGGTAATATTCAACCATTTCTGGATTTAGGTTGCAAGGTAACCGGTATCGACCTCAATGGTGTACAAATAGAGAAAGCCAAAGATTTTTATGCCAACCACCCTAATTACTTGAACCTTTCACTGATTTGCCGGGATATTTACCAGGTAACCGACCTGGATGAAACTTTCGATATTATCATTATTCGCGATGTCATCGAACATATCCCCAACCAGGAAAGATTTCTTCCTTTTATTAAACGTTTTCTAAATCCCCGGGGTGTTATTTTTGTAGCATTTCCTCCCTGGCAAAACCCATTCGGAGGACATCAACAAATTTGCAGTAATAAGTATTTATCCCATCTCCCGTGGATACATTTGCTTCCTCGCAGTTTATATAAAAAATTGCTGGAATGGGGAGGTATAAATCCGAATGAACTATTGGAAATTAAGGATACCGGGATTTCCCTCGAACGCTATTTATCCATTGTAAACAAAGAACAATACAATATAAAAGAAGAGGTACTCTATTTCATCAATCCTAATTATGAAATAAAGTTCGGGCTCCGTCCCCGCGAATTATGGAAACTATTAAATATTCCCTATATTCGTAATTTCTATACGACATGCGGATATTATTTATTAGACCTGAAAACAGAACAAAATGATTTATAGGAGTAAAGCGCCATTCCGGCTGGGTATTGCAGGAGGAGGAACCGATGTTTCTCCTTATTCAGACATCTATGGAGGAGCCATACTGAATGTCACCATTAATTTATATGCCCATGCGACTATCCGCCCTTTGGACAACGGCAAAATCAGATTTGTACATATAAACGATAATATAGTAGAAGAATTTGATGCAATAAGCCAGCTTCCCCTCAAAGGACCTTTGGTATTGCAACATGGTATTTATAATTCCATCGTTGCCCGGCACAATAACGGTAAACCACTCTCTTTTGAACTGATTACCAGTATGGACGTTCCTTCCGGTTCCGGGCTGGGAACTTCATCCACATTAGTCGTTTCCATCCTCGGTGCATTTACCGAATGGCTTAAACTGCCTCTCGGACGCTATGATATAGCTCATTATGCCTATGAAATAGAACGTATAGACCTGCAAATGGCTGGAGGGAAACAAGACCAGTATGCAGCCACTTTCGGAGGTGTCAATTTTATGGAGTTTCTGGAAAACGACCGCGTAATTGTAAATCCCCTGCGAATTAATGATGATATTTTACAGGAATGGGCGATGAATACCGTCCTGTTTTATACAAACAAACAACGCTGTTCCTCTAAAATCATTGAAGAACAGGCAGAGAATGTAAAGAGACAAAACCTGGACTCGCTGGAAGCCATGCACAATGTTAAGAAAGAGGCATTCCGTATGAAAAACTGCTTATTGCGTGACGAGTTATGGGAATTAGGAAAAGCCCTGAACTCGAGCTGGAACAACAAAAAGAAAATGGCCCGTCATATCTCCAACGAGTTTATCGACCATATTTATGAAACGGCTATAGCCAATGGTGCTTTAGGCGGTAAAATCTCCGGAGCGGGAGGAGGAGGTTTTATGTTCTTCTATTGTCCCGGTAATACCTGTTACAAGGTTTCCGAGGCGTTGACAAACCTCAATATCGGTAATGTAAAGTATTTCGAATTTTGCAAAAGAGGACTTATAACATGGACTATAAAGGAATCATAAAAGACAGGCTGTTACAGCACCAGGAAATAATCCGGCAAATCATGGCCGATCCGCAGTTGCACACTGCAATTAATGACGCTGTAGAAACGATTATTACCTGTTTCAAATACGGTGGTAAAGTTTATTTTTGCGGAAACGGAGGTAGTGCCGCCGATGCCCAGCACCTTGCTGCTGAATTTTCCGGTAAATTTTATATCGACCGGAGAGTGCTGCCATCCGAAGCCTTGCATTGCAACACTTCATATCTGACTGCCGTAGGTAACGACTATTCATTCGATATTATTTATGCCCGCCTGATGTCCGGGCTTGGTAAACCGGGAGATGTATTAGTAGGTCTTTCTACTTCAGGAAACTCAACCAATATTGTCAAGGCCTTTGAGGTATGTAAAGAAAAAGGAATTACAACGATTGCCTTTACCGGCAGAAGCGGAGGAGAATTAAAATCCAAAGCAGGCATCCTGATCAATGTTCCTTCAAGCGACACACCACGCATACAAGAAGGGCATATCACTATCGGACACATCATTTGTGAACTGGTTGAGGCAGCAATCTTTGATAAATAAGAAAATGGAATGTATCATATTGGCAGGAGGAATGGGAACGCGTTTACAAAGCGTCGTCTCGGATGTTCCTAAATGTATGGCCCCGGTAGCCGGCAGACCATTCCTCCATTATTTATTGAAAACATTGGAGCAAAACGGCTTCACCCATGTCATATTATCACTCGGATACAAACACGAAGTGATAGGAGAATGGATAAAAGGATTTCAAACGTCCCTGCAAATCAGTTCTGTCATAGAGAAACAGCCTTTAGGAACCGGCGGAGCTGTAAAGTTCGCTTTATCCCAAGCGAACCAAGAAGAAGTCTTCATTTTAAACGGGGATACATTCCTGGGAATTGATTATCCTGAAATGCTTGCAATACACCGGGATACACAGGCAAAAGCGACTCTTGCCTTGAAAAAAATGACAAATTTCGACCGCTACGGACTGGTTGAAACAGATTGTCAAACCCATAAAATCAATGCTTTTAGAGAGAAGCAATTCTGTGAATCCGGATTAATAAACGGAGGGGTGTACCTGATAAACAGGAAAGAGCTACGGGAATATCCGGAAAAATTCTCTTTAGAAAAAGACTTTTTTGAAACAATAGTGTCATCCGGTGGATTATCAGGATACATATCCGATGGGTATTTTATTGATATTGGCATACCTGCTGATTATTCACAGGCTCAAATCGATTTCAGGGATGGGAAATATAAAACATTATAATACACTGTTTCTGGACCGCGACGGGGTTATCAACCGGCAACGCCCGAATGATTATGTGAAATCACCTGAAGAGTTTATCTTTATCGAAGGGGTAACTGAGGCTCTGAAATTGCTTGCACCACTTTTCTCCCATATTCTGATTGTGACTAATCAACGGGGCGTAGGACGCGGGCTGATGACAGAAGAAAATTTGGGAACTATCCATCGCCAAATGCTTGAAACCATACAAAACAATGGGGGAAGAATAGATAAAATATATGTTTGTACAGAAACAGACTCCCATAATCCAAACAGAAAACCGAATCCGGGCATGGCTATGCAGGCACTACAGGATTTCCCCGATATTGACTTTTCCCAAAGTTTACTTGCAGGAGACAGCCTGTCCGATATTGAATTTGCCAACAACGCACATATTCCGGCTGTCTTAATTGGCAATAAATATAAGGAAGAAGAACTTGCCGGGCTAAGAATTTACAGACATTATCCGGATTTGCTTACCTTTGCAACTGAAATTAATAAGGAATTACATTTATGAAAATTGCATATCTTTCTACTTTCTATCCTTTTCGCGGAGGAATTGCCCAATTCAACGCTAATTTATATGAAGCACTCGGAAAAGAACATGAAGTACTTCCTTTTACCTTCAAAAGACAATATCCGGATTTCCTCTTCCCGGGAAAGACTCAATATGTAACAGCAGAAGACAATGCGGTTATCATAAACAGCATCCCTGTATTGGACACTGCCAACCCTTTGACTTATCTCAGCGCTGCCAACCGCATAGCCAAAGAAAAGCCGGATGTGCTGGTTATGAAATACTGGATGTCTTATTTCGCTCCTTCCTTGGGTACAGTAGCACACAAACTTAAAAAACAAGGATGTAAAGTAATTACTGTACTGGATAACGTAATCCCCCACGAACAGAAGTTCTTTGATAAACCGCTGACTACATGGTTTCTGAAACAAAATAGCGGTTTTATTGCAATGAGTGAGTCCGTACAAAAGGATTTACTGGCTCTGCGTCCGGATGCACCGCATCTGTTAAAACCCCATCCTTTATATAATCACTTCGGTGATAAAGTAGAGGTTACCGAAGCCAGAAAAACATTAGGCATAGATACGGATAAAAAGACCCTTTTGTTCTTCGGGCTGATACGCGACTACAAAGGTTTGGATTTATTGATCGAAGCTGTAAACCGGTTGGATGACAGTTACCAACTAATCATTGCCGGAGAAAGCTATGGCAGCTTCGATAAGTATACCGAGCAAATAAAAAATATCCGCAATCCGGAACGTGTCAAAGTATTCAACCGCTATATCAGCGACAATGAAGTTCCTTTATTTTTCTCTGCGGCAGATGTCTGCGTTTTGCCCTATCGCTCGGCAACCCAAAGCGGCATTACTTCTATTGCTTTCCATTTCGAACTGCCTCTGATTGCAACTAACACTGGTGGGCTAAGTGAAAACATTGAAAAACCGGGAGCCGGACTCATGGTACCGGAAATAAATGCAGGTGACATAGCTAAAACTATCCAAGCTTTTTATAACAAGAATCGTCAGGCCTTCGTTTCCAATATTCAAAAGGAGAAGGCCCTGTTAACCTGGGAGAATTTTTCAGAAGCGCTTATCTCTTTCTCTAAACAACTCTAAACATCAGTCACATACGCATATAGCCTCACTATCTGCACAAAACGTATTCGTTACCTGTATATAATTCTCATAATACACACAGGCAACGAATACGTTTTGTACAATAATATTTGATTCTAATCCAGTAGAGTTAAAACTTATCATTTTTGTTTGGTCCATACCTCATTTATTCATAGTTAGCGGGTAGAAAAAAGAGACTGTAAATACGATAAAATCACCATAGTTTTAGTAGAACT